>Ga0307509_10000827_pt1 | contig 53145 bp, 60 predicted proteins | sample 10_EM_MG_FD_202245 | JGI IMG/M metagenome (GOLD analysis project Ga0307509, IMG submission 202245) | Populus trichocarpa ectomycorrhiza microbial communities from riparian zone in the Pacific Northwest, United States - 10_EM | ecosystem: Host-associated > Plants > Roots > Unclassified | place... | reverse complement strand
CCTAGCTTTTATTACCCGTTTCACACTCTTTCCCCCCCCCCCCCCCCGCGCCTCCTCCGACTTGGGCAAAGGTTTTCCGACCAACCAACCCATGAATGCCTCTATTGACAGCCACACAAGCCTCCAGCGCGTAAGTTACCCGGGGGGATTCGTACGAGAACAGGGATTATCAAATTTTTACTGCGGTACTTGTAGGTAGGTAGCTACCGTCTCGCACAAAAAAACATCTCCCCGGGTATGCCTGTACTAGTACCGTAAAATCTCGTGAAATCCACCATCTCCGGTCTGTCACGTACAGTTGCCCCCGGCTATAATGAACCTGGACATAGTGAATCCCTGGCTATAATGAACGGCAAGAGCAGGAATATTCGGGCCCCACCAAATCTTGTTTGCTATAGTGAAAAAAGGCCCTATAGTGTAATGAACGGGGAATAGGGAATGAACAGGGGTAGTGGGGAAGAAGTTACATATGAACAATTTTGGCTATAGGGAACAAGAAAATAAGGATGAAAAATATGCATAGCACCCGGTCACCTGGAGTTCTGGGTACTAACTTAATCTTCCCATTCTCCTTTAATTCAAAGTGCTTCTTGCAGATTTCATGTTTCTCAAGTACTACTGTCCATGCACAACGCCACCTATTCTGTATAGCTCCGAATTGTCTAGCTATTGGGTGAATTTGGCCTCGCACTGCATATGGAAGAACTGACATTGAAGGGCATGACATGGCAGTGCTGGACTCAACGCCTTTCTGATTTGCATAACATTGTTGAATTCTGCTGCTTCTATTATGCCGGTGGAGTGGCTGGTTACCACTGTTGCCTCCCCTCACCGTTTTGTTACTACTCCTCATTCCAACACCACCTTAGTCAGCTTTGGTATAGTGAACACCTGGCTATAGTGAACGCTTAGGGCCCTGTTTTTGTCGTTCACTATAGCCAGGGGCGACTGTATACCCCAGCAAATGGCGACATCAGCCCAAGATAGGTTTAGCTTGTCAAGTTAACGAGATCTGACACAGCCAAATGACTCAGGCTATACCGTGTCAGGAAAGCACTAATCTTTCTTGAGAACTTTTGACTCAAAACCCGGAGATTAGGGGCTGCCGGAGATGGTGGATTTCACGAGATTTTACGGTACTAGACTTGAAAAACCAGACTCACAAAGGTATAGTATAGTTTCGGTCATTTCAACGGTGACCTGGCCGATAGAAATCTACGATCCCGAGAAGCTAATAAATCGATCTTCCTTTCCTCGGGTGGCGATAACTAAATATCCTCCTCGAGCGCGAGGTACCAATACTTCTAGCCTAACTGTGCTAGTACTGGTTCTCGATTATGGGCTAAGGCATCCGAGACAGTAAAATTCACCGCGAGGCGCGCTATTATAAAATCTTGGGACTTTTTCCAAGTGTTCTAGCGAGTCGGGCTTCTCGGAACGGAAACCATTGATCGCCAACAAATCGCAATGCTCAAATGTTCCCAAAACAGGATTAGCGTGCATGTTAGGGGGGACGGTAGCTATCGTACAACGCCGACCGCCGACACCTCGGGCCTAGCACCTCACAAACCTCGGGCTCATGCTTCCTACTTACCCTCCAAATTTTTTTTCATCAAATTCCCCGGTTTATCACCTTTCCATAGCATAGAGTCTCTACCTATGTTGAAAATCTCAGGATCCCTTCCCTGCCTTTTGCTTTCCAGGGTTGGCCTACTTAGGAAAGGGGCCAACCCTGGAAAGCAAAAGGCAGGGAAGGGATCCTACTTACCCTCCAAGATGGTCCCTATCGTATACGGGCACTCATCGAGCGAGAACGAAGCTAATCAATTGATGAACGAGAGATGATCTAGGGCATGTGCTTTATCCACTCTGAGTTTTAAAAACATTTTCTAGTCTCGCCTGATACCTAACCCGGAAAACACCATTAACCGTAAACTCCAATCTGCCTGCCCCCTCGCGTCGTTCGCCGCCCTAAGAGTTAAAGACCCTTGAATAGAGTAATTCATGCCTCCCCTGATACAAATCCAAAGTCGGAATCGACTGCCCCGCATCCTCCACCGCGATCCCCTTTGCAACCGTGAGCCCATTATCCATGATCCCACGTGTGCTCTCCGCGGCAAGTAACGCCTGCATATGGTATGGCCCTATAAGGCTCTGACGAACAGCAGCGGACAACACAGCCTTGACATGGCCTAGTAGAAACAGGTAGCCAGTTTCCTCCAGGCCTATACCAGCGAGGCTACAGAGAACGCCGTAGACGACGGCAAAGTGGCCGCTCGCTCTATCCCGCACCCTCTCCGCGCGGAGGGCGCGGCGGTAGGCCTCTAGCTCTGGTGATGGGGGTAGAGATGAAGAGAAGGACTTCTCGTGCACTGTGAGTAGGGCCCGGCCCTGACTTACGCTTGCGCGCCGGGCCACGGTGCAGATTGTCGAGGCATCGAAGATGTCGTCCAGTGTTAGGGCTGCCCTTGGCTCTCTGTGCGCCTCCAGGACGAAGGGGAGTGTGGTGTGGGATAGCGAATTTACAGATAGCCTCAGGAATCGTTCTGTCGTTTCTCTAGGCGTGGTGGAGGAGGTCGAGGGGCGGTGGGCAGTGTAGGATTCCAGGCCACTAGAGAAGGCGAACGAACCGAGGGGGAGCGCCGAATCGGAAAGCAACAGGAGAAAGTGCGTTTCTGGGGATGCCACCGTTGTGCAAACTTCTTTTGTGGCAGGTTCTGTTAGGTTTTTTGTTCAATTGCCAGTTGAGGCTTACCGCAGGGATGGATGGCTTGAGGGGAGGTGAGGGGTTGTAAGTTTTACCGCGGGTTTGAACTTCTGCTTTCGAGGGCAGTTTGGCTCTCGCTGCCCGGAGTCGGGACTCCAACCCTGCGATCTCTGCTTCTAGAACTTGATCATCTGCATCATCCCCCATTGTGCGAAGTTGTGGATGAGGTTGTGGTTGGCTGGCGGTTACTTCGTGAGGCGGAGGAGGCTTATCTGGGGGTTACACCGCTTCACCGGGCATACAACGGGGGCTCAGGCCCCGCAATGCATAAAGTATCACTCGGAATCAAGACGAGTGTGCCCCTGTGTCAAATTCACAGATCCAGGATCGGTGAACAGTAATCAGCCTGAAAAGCGAATCACGGCATCGAAAAAGATGAGAGAACCAATGCCGTGCTCGCACACTTCGTAAAGAGAGCGTTCATCCGAAGATTTGCTTTTTCTCCCCTTCCTCTTCAAGCTTCCGAATCGGGGGCTAGCGTTCAAATATGTTTCTTTTTCTTAATGTTATTATGTTGCATCCATTTCGTACTCGAGGACCTCGCCGTCTCGTTTCAGATGCCGATGCAGTCACTATCCCCGTTATGCTTATGGTTACCATGGCATTGTACTCACCCACCCCACGATTGGTTCGCGGATTGGTTGGCTGGGTTTGGTCGCAGGGTGTGATGGTAGTTCTACTCTTCACCCCGAGTACCGGTATCGTACTTTTTACAATGCCATTGATAGCGTACCGTGCAAGCAACTATCATAAATCAGCGCTCTCAACCGGGTTATTCGAATGCCGGTACCGGGCATCAATAGTCGTCATAGAACGGTGTACCGGCACTCAAGTACCGGTACGGCCGCTTGGGCAACCAACCGAGAAAAACGCCTCAGTAAATTGCCGAGAACAGTTAATTGATCCGTGGATTCGTATGCCAATACTCAAAGTGCTCGAGTGCTCGAGTCTAGGCAAGGGGTAACTTTCAGATAGCTGTTAAAGGGGCTCCCCACCATCTGAATTCGTGGGTTAGGATGACCGAACCCAACCCCACGGTAGCCAGAACACAACTTCCCTGAGCAGCGGATCAGCCCAACTTCCCCACACAGTAAAAGGCCGACCGCGAACTTGGAATCCGTCAGGCACCCTATAGATGTTAAGACCTCAATAATACTCGTAATAATAGTAAGCTTCTGTACGAGTCTTCGGGTCGAGGAGCTAAGATCAGCGTTGAGAAAGCCAAGACCCTCACAAAGCCCATCCCATGAACGCCATTTTGCAACCCCAGCTACCCCAGCTTGTCAAAGGATCCTTCCTGCTTGTCGCATGTAAACACAATTATAATAATAACATTATTATAACAATGACAATAAAAACCTCACGAGTGACCGCCTATGACAATGCTCCCTTTAAGTTTTATACCCCCATCTCATTATTATTATTAAGGGACCCTGGCAAACGCCAGCCAGGGGAAAAGCAAACAATCTATCATACCTATTCGGTAAATCCGGAGAAAAAAAGATAGTGGAAAAAGGAAAAAAAGAAAAAGAAAACTCCAATCTTGGGTGGGAGCCCCCCTACCGTACCCTCTTCGACCACACACACACACCCGTTCGTCCATCCCGTGGGAGCACAATAAAATAAAGTGGTGATGAAAAGCTGCTCTTCGGAAAGGGCTTCCCGTAAACCGGTTGCCGTGGCGGTTTGTGTGATTGGTTATCGCTAGGAAAACATGCGCAGTTACGAGACGAGCGAGCAAGCGAGCGCAGTAATACCACAGCTGCTCTTAATTTTCTGATGCCTGCCTGCCAACAAGAACTGCTATTGCATGCCCCCTCGAATCCTGAGGCCCTGGCCTATTTTTTTTGTCCATATGCGATAGCAGCTGTCTTGATGGGTGTCAGAAAATTGCGAGCACCGTACCCGAGGTCCCCCCCCCACCCCAGAGAGCGGGAGTTTTCTGGTGGGGGCAAACCTTTATTTCTCTCTCCTTGAAAATTGTGATGTGTGGCATCGTACCGTACTCATGTACTCGAGTAGAGACGAATGCTGTGTTGTGTCATAAATTTGGGGGCAAGAAAGAAAGAGATGCGGGCGCCAAAGCAACCCTCCGGGGATCTACTCTAGGTTTATTTTTTTCCTCACTTGGCATTTCAAAGATCTGGCTGGGGCTGCTTCTGCTCGCTCGTTGGTTGGAGGAGGAATCATCTCTCTTTCCTTCTCGGGGATGCTGTCCTCTACTGCAGCTGGGTCGCCTTTTCCCCTTCTGGCATCTATTTTTTTAAGGGTTGAGAACCATCGATAGGTCCAGACACAATTGCTAAATTCGTGGCGTCACAATACTATTGGAGCTCTCTGAAGGGTCATTACCCAGGAGTGAGTGAGTGGGCTGGAGTCGAATGTAGCTAGTCGAGTACCGGTACAGTACGGTAGCCCATAGGTGTAATTTGCGGCAGTATCCGAGTTTGAACTATGGCGAGGGGTGTCTGTGGCCTGCCAAGGAATATTATACAACTCCAACCGCGGCAGCATTTTCGGGCATCGCCCCAGTGACGATTACAGCTCTTTCAGATGATAAAGTGGATGATCCTCTGCGAAATAGGAATACCTCTATTTTTATGGAGGTATTGGGGTTTAGAAGCGCGACTAGGTCAAAATTTTGATAGGAGCGAGGCGGGTGTCTGGGACTTGCTTGTTGTCAAGTCCCCTAAGGGGAACGGTTAACGGATGCTTGCGATGGGATTAACCTATAATGGGGCTACTGGTGGCAGATCAACCTACTGTTATCAAGCCGGAATGAGTCTCCGCCTTGTTCTCGCTAAAGAGGTCCCTCACCGTACCGGTCGCTGCGGTGGACAGATACCGGTATCAGTCCTTCTCGCTACTTGGGGTCATATGATATGTCACTCTGAGCTGGTTGGCTTGGCATTAATATTAGCCTGATCGAGTAGCTTTAGATCTCCCGCTCGGGCAAAGGGTAAGAGAAATCCTCCGACCTCTAATTGCGAGCCTCAAGCGACCGAATCGTTGCCACCTTTTGCTTGGGTCTGCTCTGAGAAACGGTAACAGCCGTCGCTCCCTGTTATGGCAGGGTAGAGCAGCTTTTAATCTTAGCATACTGAAACCTAATAGATAGCTGTCATAATTCTGCTTTGTTTCAGGAGGCTCGTGGTTGACAGTTGATGGGGCAGCTGTGGTCGGTCGGCTGGCCATCAATCAACAACTCAGTCTGGAGGAGGAAAGAGGAAGGATCGTCGGTAAGGGCGAGTGATAAGCTTAAACCGCAGCTGACAGGTCGCCGATTCGATTGCGATGGCGATAAAGAGGAACGAACGCTATCTATAGATACAGTTCTATAACCTGAAAATAACTACTCCCAACCAAATGTTATGCATGGTAACAACTCAGGTCAGGTCAATTTTTGTCTCATTGAAAATTCGGAATCGGCACCGCTGCCGGGGGATATCTTGGATGGTAAAAAAATCCAATCCAATCCAAAGTGTGCGCAGGTCTCATTGCCTAAAAGGGAATTCCTGCTGTCCTCCCAGTGCGAGAGCTGCAGCATACCGTGATCAATAATGGTGCTCGTACGGCTGGGGGCTGGCATCGGTTTGCTATCAAAAAGACGGGTGAGAGCAGGTTTTAGTCTTGCTGGCCCTTGCGCAAGCCACCGAAGCCGAGGGGAGAGGAAGGGGGAAAAAGGAAAGTGGTGAAAAAGAAGGAAACAACCCGTCACGGATCCTCGGATCGTTGTTGAACAAGGGATGAATAATAATGCCGATTTGTGATTGGACCGAGTGTTTGGTATGGGGGCAGGGATCGAAATAATCGGTGTTTATGGATTGGATGGGAAATACAATCAATGTTATGCTTGAGTGCAGCAGATGTCAAACCAGACGCTTTATGATGTCCCAAGTAGGATGTTTCCGAGGGGGAAGGCAGGGGTATTACGGTATCATACTGTGACATACAGTAGACTACTCGTACTCGAGTACACAGGTGTTGATTTTTCCCAATTCTCCCAGGGACAAGGGGGATCCCAGTTCGTTCTACGGGTGTAACTATGGGAAGATTGGCTCGCAGAGTTCTGGCTGAAAGAAGGCTTGATCGGCGGGCATTCCTTGGGCAGCTTCCGACAGTGGAGGTGCACCGGTTACCGGTATGTACTCGTATTGGAGCGCTGAGTGATGCATCAGAGCTGAAAACTGGGGATCTCAGGTGGGGTGAATGGAAGGGCATGAGAGGAAGGGGAGGAGGAGTACGAGTAGATATCATATGTCGGGCGGGAGAGAGGCTGAGTGAGGACGGGGACGAAGAAGCGAGGCTTAGTGAGCGGTGTACGGTATGGGTAAGGGTTGGGAAGGCAAGCAAGCGAGGAAGCGAGCAAACGATAAGGGGAAGCCAGGCAGAATAGAGCAGGTACAGCATGATACCAAATACTCGAGTACTCGAGTATTGAAGCAGACATTGACATTCATAGGATGGCCGGTGGAATTCCTTGTTCGGTGAGGGAGGGTGGTGGGGTTGTTCACACCTGATACTGTACTGGTACTGGTACAGCATGTAAAACTCACTTTGCACACAGACGATCGGGCGTACCGGTAGAATACGGGTTATAGTGAAAAGCTTTCCTCAACCACCCAGCCTTTTCACTTCTGCATGGACACGCCCCTGGGGATTCCCAGACCTTACCTTTGTGACATTAAATGGTAACAAATGTCCTGGGGTCCCCCCTCCCTCTCTCCCACCGGAAAACAAAAGGCTCTAATCTGTGGGGGCTTGCTGGATTTGTTGGACTCAAAACCCGGTACAGCACAAGTGCCAATACGGTACTGTGCAAGTATGATAGCAATTCCTTGCATTCCGATGCGGCTTGATGTGAAATTTGTCCCTACTCTGCTCCCCCGTGTTCACAATGTGTGCAGAATTCCCACCTGCGAATAACACATCACTGACCCCCGGTCATCTCGACAAGTGCAAGAATGACATCTTTGCTTTCCCGCACCGTATCTACGCCCTATCCACCAATCGATGATGCAGTTTGAGGGAGCTCTATTTTGGACGAGATACTTGGAGGAGATATATGGAACTTCAGCGTGATTTGAATGCTTACTTTTTCCCCTTCCCCACCCCTCTGCCCCCTTCGGCCATACGAATGGGAGAGATTTCAGATATGGGTTGAATGCGAAGGAGGGGGTAAAAAGCAAAGGGAAGATGGCGAGAATCAAAAAAGAAAAGAAAAAGTCCATAATAATAAATAGTTGCTTTTGCTGCAGGACAGAGTTGCAAGATGGAGTTGTTGGCTGGATTGGATCTGTTTTGTCCGCAAGATGTGGGATTCTTTTTTTTTTGCTTTCTGGGCCCGCTCGTGAATTGGCTGGGCTGAGTGTCATCATATCATATCATATCGTATCCTATCAGTACTGCGGCAAGTGGCCATTTCGGAGGCAGAAGGAGCAGAGACAAGATTGCAGTACACTGAGCAGCTCCAGGCCAGTGCGCGGGGGGATTTCGGGAGAGAAGAAATAATTACGGCAGACGGGTAATTACAGCAATCCTTCAGAGAAGCCACATTCGAATTTTTTTCCCCAAGAGGGCCTTTTAGGGGTTTTTTTTTGGTGGTTGACCTATTCGTGACTATTTGCATCATGGTGGTCGGACTGCTACCATTTGGTACTGCCATCAACCGCTCACCATCAAACCCGCAAAAGGGAAAGGAGGGAGGACAGGAATTACCAACTTTTATAAGATCTGCCGCCCTCGCCAATCGATAATTGCCAATCGCCTCCTTCCCCCTCCCTCCCTCCTTCTCTCACTTCTCCTCCCTCCTTTCACACCTCTTCACACCTTTTTTCTTTTTCTCTCTCTTTTTTTCTTTTTCTTACTTTCTTTTCTTTTGCCTCCTTCTTCACTTCTCCTTCTCCTGCGGGAGCTAGCCCTGGTGTCCCACACGCCCTCTCCCTCCTCCCTTTTTGCCTATAAGCCTCTCTGCACCCTCCCTTCTGCTTGCTCTTTTCTTCCCTTCTCCCTCCTGCTGCTCCATACTTGCTTGACACAAACAATTCGTCTGACCCCTCCGTCCCCCATCCTCTCCGCCCTTCAACGCTGGTGGCTCCTCTTGATCGACTCGTCCAAACGCTACCACTCTAGTACAACAGGCAGCCACCGAGGGAGCAGTAACGATGGGTGCCATCTACCCCGCGGTCATGAGAAGATCTTCGGGTTTCTCAAGTCCTAGTGCTCAGAGGAATCAGTCGGAAGGTTCCTTTGTGACTAGTATATCTCTTGCCATGGTTGTTATTACCGCCGTCAGTTTTTGTTTGGCGAGACGACTTGTAAGAGTCGGTGACTTGTCATCGTTGCCGCTAGCACGTTGGTGTAAGTTTGCCGTTTTTGGTAGTGGAGTTGTTACCGTTTATTAGTCACTAAATACAAGCTCGCTATTTTTGTAGTGGTTCTTGCCGTTTTTCTCGACAGTTGGTTGTTTGTGCTTTCGAGTACGATTCTGCAGGCGAGCTTCGGTCTCAACAGCAGTCTTAGAGCATGTGATGCGGGTATATTACTCTGCTTGGTTTGCTACCTGAGCTCGAAGGTTTTACTGTACTTTTTTCTTGTCGAAAAGGTGGGTCTCATTTTGCCTTGTATTCATACAACAATCACTAACGGCCTTTTAGGTTTTCATTGTTCGCGGTAATCGCTCTTCGCGGTTCAAGGACAAACTCTTCCTATTTAACACTCTCGGCATGCTTGTGCCGTATTGCGTAGTCATCATCCTGACTTTCGTTTAGTACGTTTCCGTTGATCTTTCCCTGATGCGCCGTCTAACCTTTTTTCCCTGCAGTCGCAATGCCGAGATGGACAACGGGCAGTGTAAGATCGGGTTGAAGCTTCCCGCCAACATCCCGCTACTTGTTTTTGATTTTACGATCAATGTATGTGGCCATCACGTGTGGTATTTGGGTGGCTTAGCGCTAACGGGGTCAAATTTAGGTTTATCTAACCTTTTTGTTCCTGAAGCCTCTTGCTGGTGAGCCGAGCATTCAGCAAAATCTGGTCCTGTTTTGCTAATAATTTGGATCAGGTCTCTGGAGTTTTCAAAATGGGGCCAAGTCCAAACAAAGCCGTCTTCATCAGGTCGCCTTTCGCACTTTTATTGGAAGTTGCGCAACGTTGGTTTCTACTCTTGGGTGAGTTAGCTTTGGAGATGGCTATGGGCTTGTTCCTTCGGGAGAGTGCTGACTAGTGGTGAAGTAACTTGGTTTCACTTCTTGTTTTGAGAGGAAAGGAGCCCGGATGGATCTGTTTTGCGGTTTGCAATTGCGACAGTATGTTATCATTTCAGTCTCGTTTGATATTGGTATCCCGACGTATCAACATGGCTAACACCACGGATCACAGTTATGTTTTCCGTTCTTGTCTTGCACTGGGTTACCCACCAGGATGATGATATTTCCACCGAAGGGAGAACTCGCTGTAGGGAGTGCGACCGCACACTTGCATGTGGAGGTGACCCGTATTCGATCAGCCGTGGATCTAATTTCGGCGGCCTTAGCAGAGACCACAAAACCCGGGTTGCTGGGGGGAATGGTGAAGTTGTTACAAGCATACATGCGGTACCAAAGGGCGCATGCCGTCACGATAAATCGATACCTCTAGATGGAATCCTAACGCACACCGAAGTGCGTAGGGATATAGAGAGTGTGGGCGGAACCTCCGAGACCGAGGAAGAGGACCCCCGGGTCAACTCTACGGACAATATCCGCCAATCAACCTGCAGTCGATCTTGAAGAGATTCGGTTACCCAAAAATATACCACTGTTCCTCGGCGTATGCATTGTAATCTGACCTTGAATTTTTGAATTCTCTGTATATATTCATCTTTTCTATGTTATGGGTACTGGGGTATGCATTTGTGGTTGGCTAATTGTATATTTTCATTTTGCCCCCTGTGGCCGGTCTCTTTGTTTGGGGGTTATGGGAATGGGTAAGGCAGAATTGTGGGAGCGATTCGTTTGTGTGTACGCATGTTTGGCAGGCCCTTGCGCTCTGGGATCATCTTTGTTTGGTTATTGCCGCCCTAGCAATGCCTCGGATCAAAGCTCGACATATCTTGGCATCTAGATATTGTGTTGCGGCTGCAAGCTTGTGGGATGAGGAGGGTGTGGATGTGGGATGTGGGAGCGGAAGTACTATTCGAGGCTCATAGTTAACATTCATTTATTACCTTGCATCATTAATCAGACTATTTATGCCCCTCATGAGTTGGTTAGTTGGTTGGGACGCATCCGATGACTGTCTGGCGTGTCTAGGCGAGAGGGGGATTTGGTGAGGGCGTGCTCTTCCGTCACTAGACGTTTGGGACTGGTCGTGGTGGGCGGCGGTACCCAAAACGGCGGCTCCCTTTCTTTACCCTAGTGTACTATAGGCTCGAGCGGGGTCGGCGTGCCGTGACATATAGTGCTGTGCAACAATGTGCGCGCCCAACACCGTCCCCGAGGGACTATAGCAAACTTTATTTGGACTCGCACTATAGTATAGATGACCCGTGGGAACGGACAGAAACAATAGCCACTATAAGTAAGTTCCCCACATTGGACCCTAACATGAAGTGTAAATGATTATTTCCCCGTAAGGGGGCGCTTCCTATTGAGGGGTTTTTTTTTGCGGTCAATGATCTAAGTGTAGGTTTTTTCAACACGGAATTAGAAGGTTCAATCAATTAAATTAGTTAGGCGAGGTTCGAAGGCACCCTTGGCAATATTATAGTTAACACTAATACCCGTAATCATGCCGCATTACATCACACCGTTTCTTCTTTAGCAAACTTGAGCTAAGGGGGGGTTACTTTGCGCTTTTTTAGAGTTTTCCTTATGTCTCAAGTTGATCTTGTCTCATCTCATCTTCGTCTTGTCTAATTATTATGCCTGTGAAGTTTATGGATGGATACCGTAGCGGTAGCGGCAACCGCATTCTATCATACGGTAATTACCTAACAAACCAAACGGCAAAACAAAAACAAAAAAACAAAAAAAAACGTTCAATCAACCTTAAAAAAAGGGCTAACTTGAAGCGGATTGGAAATCTGGTGGTTTATTACATCATAGTAGGATGACATCCTCCCACGAAACACGAGAATTATTACTCACCCCCCTCTATTACAAACGCCCGAAAGAAAGAAAATAACAATAATAACAATAACAATAATAACAATAATAATAATAATAATAATAATAACGGCTTCCGTGATGTTCGGTACTACTGTACCATGCATGCGCAGCACGGTAACTTATCTCACAGCCGAATACAAAAAGCCAGGGTTCCTTTTCCGATGGAACTATATATCCCGATTGTGTGTGGGTGGGTTAATCTTTCCGAAGAGCTTACGAGGATTGATGTCATGTCATGGTTTATGATCGCTCTTGAATGTGGATTGGGATGGGTTGCGTCATGTGTCGAGGGGTTGGGTGGGATGAGGTTAGGTTAGAGGATAGTTATCCGCGTGACCGAGGGTGCAATGCGGCCCTTTGGGGGGGGGCCCGGCTCGTCTTGGGTTGGTGTTGGGTGAGTCTGTCTTCTCTTGCCATGGTTTCTCTCGCTCGTTCGGGATTATTTGAAGGTGTTAGTCCGGAGAGGTTGGGGCTATGCTAGTGTTGGCTCCTTGTGGTGATTTGTTGGATGGGAGAAACGAGTGATAGTGCGCGGTAGGTATGATGCTATCCTATATCATATGGTTGCCCCCAAATTGTGCACATTTTTTATAGAAGTGTATACAAAACGCGTAGACTCGGGCCAGAGGATATTTCGCCTCCCCGGCAAACATTTAACTTTGAGCACGCTCTCTCCCTGCACTGCAAAATAACCAAGAAGATTCGTGATGGATTTTGTTGCGAGGAAAATGTGAACCAAGAGCAATCAATACACATGCACAAATGACAAGATACAGAGTAGTTCACAAAAGAGAAAGGAAACAGAAAAAAAAAGTCGAAGGTTAGAGAGCAAAGCTACACAGAGATAAGAAAAAAAGAAAAAAAGGGCGAACAAAACCATTCCAATACTTGCTGAGCCGCCTCCCTTTTCAAAACGCCGTTTTCTTGGTGCTAAATAAAACGAGAGAAGAGAGAAAGAAAGAAAAATGATAATGATAATAAAAGAGTTCCTACGTAATATAAATGCATTGTTGTCTTCCACCCAACGCCCGATTGCTTCGGAGCAGAATCAACAAGATGGGAAAGAACAACGTAAACGTGAATGGAAAGTGAGAAGAGAAGAGGTAGGGGAAAATATTAAATAAAGGGGAAAAGATCCGAATCAGTGCCAGATTAAGAGCAAAAGGCCTGAAGCGAAAGTGATCACGCCCCCCTGTGCCGTTTTTGTTTCCCCTCGGAACAATAATCATGTAAGAGAGCGAGTTTTTTTTTAAAAAAAAACTAGACGTGCGGGTGAGGTGAGAGGAAAATATACAAGTGATAGAAAGAATAGAAACAAGGTGGACATAAAAGTAGTCAGTGGCTATAAAACGAACCCTGAACGATGGCCGGAATAATAAATGATACAGTTGAAGAATATAATGAATTTCAGGTAGCAGTAGTGTTGCTTTAAGGAATTTGAATTAAAACGGTTTTCCGCCTTGGTTTTTTTTTCTCTTTTCCCCTTGTTTCTCAAACGATATTTGCTTGATTGAATGAAGCAAATGCCCTCAGTGGCCATGAACACCGTTATTGCCGTCATTAAAGCCCTAGGGGAGGACAAGAAGAATAACTTAGACTTGTCGTAGCACCGCTGCAAGGGCTGTTTATTGACGTGACGCACCTTCCTCACCCGCTTTACAGACTGTAATCTCCCTACCCCACTCTGACTTTAGCACCTGGGACGCTGTGATTCTTCTCGTTGGATTAGGATCTAGGATTGAGTATATCACGTTGCGACATCTCGCCTAAGTTGTGGGAGGAGGAATGAGTCAGTAACTGTTTACCGAGGAAGAGTAGTGGGGATCGGATATGTAGCCCTTCTCAGCTCACCCTGTGCAGGTTTTCTATAGGCGTATAGCCGCCCTCATCCTTTCTCCCTTCCAGATATTTTTCGAAGAATTCATCTTCATCCTTCTTTGCAACTCGCCAGAGATGCCTTCCGGTGCGCATGGCCATGTAAATAACACCTGTGGCCCAAACATCAACTGCACGAGGATCGAATTCTTTGTCTGTATATTCTTCGGGGGCAATGTACGGCGCAGAACCGCACAAACCGCAAGTCATGTGGGCCTCCTTTTCCCAAGCCATCCGGAAGCATTCTCCATTCCCGAAATCGGTAATCTTCAGCGCTCCGTTTGTAGTGAGTAGGAGATTTTCCGGCTTAAGGTCCCGATGGGCGACCCCCATTTGGTGCATGTACTCCACACCGCGCATTAGCTGTTTAAAATAACAGTCTGCCTCTGCAACGTCGAGTTTGCCAGCCGTGAGAACCAAGGTGTAGAGATCCCCTCCTGCGCAAAACTCCATGACCTCGCAATAATCTCCCTTCGCATCTTGCAACAGATCCAGAGTGTGTATGACGTTCTGGTGCCGTAATGACGATGAAATGCAAAATTCCGAGGTTAATCGTTTGTGATATTTTCTAGGTGACTCTTGGGGCCGGCGGCGGAATTCTTTGACGGCGTATAGCTGTTCTGAGTGGCCGTTATTGGGATCCGGTTTATGTGATATGCGAACTATTCCAAAAGCCCCACGGCCAATCACCTCCTGGCACTTTCCGTATTTCTCAACGAGGGTTGCTGTAGAGTTCGGACCGCCCTTCTTATCACTCGCCAACTTATCCTTGTCCATTTTGAGTTGGTCTATCCAACTCGACATAAGACTGAGCCGATCGTGTTCCCCGTGATCATCCTTCTTCTTGCCTCCAAGAAGATCTCTGAGCAGATCGGAGAGCTTTTCTTGTCTCTTTGCACTTCGGAGATGATGCTCATGGGTGCCATCAGGAAGCATTTGAAAACGTTGTAGTGCCGGCGGTAGGCCATTCTTGTTATCCGAAGTCGCATTAGCCACAGGTTTCTTCTCTGTCAATGATGCTCTTCGATCAAGGCCAGTTGGTCGGTCCTTTTCCCGTCCGGAGAGGGCGCTGCTATCAGTGTCCGAGGCACTTCCCTCTCCAACGTGTCGCTCACGAGGAGCACCTCTACTCTCTTCCCTCGCCTTACCGCCGGATTGAGAGAATATTCGCTGTAACCGCGATGAGATGGACTTCTTTTCCGGGGCATTCGAAGGGGTGGCGGTGCCGGAACTCATTGCTGACCCGGGCAGGGAAGAAAGCGAAGCGGATTGCCCGGGAACAGGGAGGAGAACTGGGGATGCGGTGGCTGAAGGAGCTGAGGATGAAACTGCAGGAGTCAACATGATGGGAGAGGGTTGGCCTTCATTCAGGCTAGAAGAGGCGTTATTCTTCTGCAGTGGGGGCTCAATCATTGTTATTGGTGTAGTAGTAAGAGGTGAGGTAAAAGCGTAGGAGAGTGAATGGTGGCGATTGATGGTGTTTCCCACACAAAACTAGGGGAATCTTCAAAGCAGGTACTAAGAGTATGTGCCGAGATTAGGTTGGTATAAAGATGTGAGGCGGGTGCGGTGACAGTCACAATGGCGGAAAGCGGTCGCTAAAGGAGGACGAAGTGGTAAAGGCGACAACGAGCAGCGTAGACAAGCAACGAGTAGCGTAGACAAAGGAGCGGGGAAGAAATGAAGGAGAAGGGACAACACCAACAGGTAATGTACTGTAGTAAAAGCAAAAGTGAGAGGTAGGAAATTAAGGGAGGATTTGAAATACGAAGGAAAAATATAAAAAAGTAGCGAAAGGAAAAATCCAAGAGAGGGAGGGGCAGTTGGTGACTCGGGCTTTAAGAAGGGTATGTATGTCGTTGCCGGAGAGGAAGGGGAGTGGAGGGGGGTAGAGAGATGAGGGGGAGTGGGACGAAGAGAGAAGATTGGTCGAGGTAGGAAGAGTGAGAGAAATGGGATACAGCTGCCAGGAAGAAAAACAGGAGAAGCGACGAGGAGGAAAAAGCGATGGAGCGGCGGCAGCTTGGTGATCGCGTGCGGGACTATTATTATTTTCTTTCTTTCTTTTTCTTTCTTTTCTTTTTCTATTCCTTCTTTTGGGGGGTTCCTTCCCTATCTCTCTATCTTTTGTTCACTTTGTTTCGCTCTGATATTCGGATTTTCGGGGTTGAGGTATCAGGGACAACCAGTATTGTTCACGATGATTACCCTCACTCCCAATCCTTGTCTGCCTTTTGCCTTTCAGAAGGTTGCAAACCTAATGGTTGCAGGCTTGGGGGCGCGTGGTAAGGAGAGGAATCGACTCGCTGTGTTCGATAGCAATGACGGAAGGCTAAACAGGGATGCTTGTTTTTGGTAACAGTTACTGGGGCAGCGGAGATAGGCTGATATTACTGGGGAATAGGGCTGGGGAATGGTTAACGAAGATGATGGCCTTGGATAAAGAGTGAAGAGAAAAAACCTAGGGGAGAGGAATAGAAGTGCAGGATGGTAGTATGAGATGTGGATAATATAGAATAAGATAGGAAGGATAATGGGGGACGAAGGAAGGCCAGAGATGTATAGCAAGACTAAGGAGAAGGTGCGTGAGAGAGGGGAGCAATGGAAGAATCTCTAGCTATTAACACAAACCGCCTCTGCCGTAGGTGTTGAGAGTGTATCATCAAGTGGGTATGAGAGGGGAGCAGCAAACTTTGCGGTAGAAACGGAAAAAGGATGAGGTTATACTGCACCCAAACGGTCTAGAGCCGGGCCGAGGGGGGGGGGATATGATATCGGGGGTTCGTCTTGAGAGGAATGGCTCTCGTATGATGATGATGAAGATGATGAAGGAGAAGAATATGGTGATGATGATGGTGATGACACCAGTGTCACGATTAAATTTGATATGACGCCTATTAACTGGTAGCTTAGGGCTTCTCCAGGGATAGAGAGAATGGAGAGAATCCGAATGGTTCACAATACCAATGGAACCCTCTCTCGCTTTCACATTTCGGTGTTTAAGGAGCTAGAATCACAGCCAATACGCGTGCCTTGCTGCCTCTTGCTCTCCCAGCTGGCAGTTTCGACAAGTACAGTGTCAGGGACTATCATCGGAGGTTGGCTACCCAAGACGACTTGGATACGGTATGATGCTGGGCACCACCGATACCGTATTAACGCTGTGTTACAGTTGCAAACTGCAGTATCCTGTGCTGCCTTTTCCTTCTCCACCAGTACAGTAAATAGGAGTAGTACCGGTATGCCAGTACATAAGATGATTCCTCTTTTCTCGCCTCCTCCCTTCGACCCAGCATATACTGTACTGCTCTGGTGCTAGAGCCAAGTGACAACCCTCGGTCACTCAATCACTATCGATTGATTTACCCAGGATTACTTCCTGCACAGCAAGAAATATTTGTTCAATAAACATCTGATCCAATCCGTACTTAACTTACCCCAAAGTCTTATCAGCCGAAAACTCACATCCATCTACAATAACTATAGCTCGGTACCATGTTGTACAACCTTTTTTTCTGCACACACGACCATTCAGCGTGCCCTTCCTCTGACAGCAGTACTGTATCCATTTAGCTGGGAAATTGCCTGTGGTGGAGCAACAAAAAAGGAGACGGGGAAAAGAAAAAAAAGAAGCATGTGGCCCAAGGGCCTTTTGGTCCGTCGGAAGCCTTCCTCCGACCCCTTCTTTCACATTCAAGGGATATAATATCATGCTCGTCCGGTACCGTTAGACCGCAAGTCGGTCTGTTCTCAACGGTGCTAATACCAGTGCATTGCTCTCCCACCTCACACTCACCGGTACTATCAAAGCCGTCAACAGCAACCAGAGCCCAATCCAACGCAAAAACAAATCTAAAACACAATATCCATGACAATCTATAACCTACTCCGAGCCACCGAGCGCTTTTATCCCGCATAGACACTCTTGGAACAGGAAAAATCCCATGTACTGTATATTATCCCTCTCAGCTAGTTTTCTTCTTCTCCTTCGCCTTTTGTCGTTTAGATAAAAAAAAATCGCTCACGGGTCGTGCATCTTTGCACCCTCTCTCTTCCTAATAGCTACTATATAGGGAAGGGAGGGAAAGAGAAATATTTCAAAACACACCAATGCTCGTGTGTCGTATCATGCGGCTGCGGATGGACTACTATGATAGGGTATCATATTACTGTACAGTGGTGGGGCGCCGGTTTCGCCTGTCTCTTGCTCTATCTCTCGTAGCGAATTGTCCGCCCTGTCGAATCGGCTGTGGTTGGCACGATATCTTATGGCGGGTTTGGTTTGGTAAGGTTTGGTAGGGCATGGTGAGGGATGGAGGGATGGTCCATTTTAGTATCCCAATCGACATCCCCAATCGTTCTTTAGGCTGTGAGTGTTCGTATACTAATGTTCTTAAATTGTTATAATTTATATACTTAGTTACTTAGGCACAGTACTCGTACAGTAGCTCTCATGTAGTCCACCTTGCCTTGCTTCCAGCTTGACTTTCCACTGGAGGAGCTGCTGTTCCCATCTTGTACAGTGCTAGTACAAATATGGAAGGGCCAAGACAGGTATGACATAGGGTACCCACAGATGGGGCTATTATCAATTTACCGGTATTAGGCCCTACTGCTAGGAGAGAATAGCACTGGATTGGTACGTACATCCCCTCTACCGTGCTAGAAACCTTGAAACTCTTGCCCTTTCAGTCAATTGGGAAAATGATAATGCTTGTATGGATTCACTTATCGATGCCATACACTGCAGTACACTACCGCAGCAGCACCCTCCTACAGTATCATACTGCGGAGCGCGGCATCCCCACATGAGCCCCTTAGATAGAAAAGAGAAAAAAGAAAGTGGGTTAAATTATTTTTTTAGGAAAATCCGATCATCACAAAGATACCAGGCCAGATACCACCCAACACCCAGACCATTGATCATTTTCTCTAACCCCGCACACCTCGGGTCTGCTGAGCTTGATTTCACCGCAAAGCGAGCTTTATTTCACCGCGGATTGAGCTTGTAAAAAAAAAAAAACCAGGTGGTAGCGGAGCTACCTCCGCTGCTCAATTCTTAAGTGTAACGTATTACTCTACCCATTTTGTGAGGTAAATTGTTGCCGATTGCCCTCGTTCCTCCATTATACGTGCCACATCCTCTCGATAGGCCTCTGCGTAGACATTCTCCTCAGTTGGTGGAGGAGATTCACTGATTACTCTCGATGCCTCCTCTGCCGGTTGATTGCTCCCTGCGCCAACCTGAAGAAAGTGCAGTTCCTCATCCGGTGGGGATATTGGCTGGCCCTTTAGCACTTCGTCGAAGAATGGTGGACTTTCCTCCATGGGCGAATCTACCGTTTCTGAGATTCCAAAATGACGGCACTCAACATCGATGCGTTGAATGTTATCCGCCATTTCAGTATCCTCGTTTCCAGCAACTGAACTATTGGGTTTTTGAGGTGTATGACTAATGCTGACCACGGACATATCTTTCGTAACGCCTGACACGGCGAGCTTCTGTTCCAAGTGCTTCCGGTTATCCCGGTCATCGCTCTTCGATCGAGCCGGAAGATCGTCAATTGATAAGGGGCCATCTTTGGCGGATAGGTATGGGTGCCGGAAGCGTTTGAGAGTCAAACGCTTCAATTTTTGAACAGCTTTGACCTGTATCGCAAGTTAACAAGCTGAGGCTAGGCAAAAGGTGCACCGTGTCAACTCACCACTGCCATAACATTACGGATACTTCTGGTGATAGCAGACGCTACATCTTCAGGGGTTGGCGAAGGAATTATTTCAGAAGTATTTTCCTCCTCGGGCAAAAGCATATCTTCTCCACTGCGGGTGACCCAAGGATGCTCCTTTGGGAGTCGAGTATTAGAAACAGGGCATCAAATCACAACTGAGGTGAGATTCTTACCCGCAATTCTGGCATTTTGATACGTCTACAGGGGTCTTTCTCAAGAAGTCTTCTCAGAAGATCCGCAGCATCGGGATTGAGGCCCTCGGGGATGAAGGGTCTAGTTTTCCACAGCGTTAGCGCGGTTCAAAGGGCGTGATCCAGCAGGTCTCACTCGTCATTTTTGATCGCTTCGTAAAGCTGGACAACACCGCAATGACTGAACGGAAGCTTGCCAAACAAGAGGCAGTATAAAGTCACACCCATCGCCCAGATGTCAGTAGCGGTCCCACTCACATCCCCATGACCAGAAACGCACAGCTCTGGTGGCAGGAATGCAGGACTCCCGGCCGACTTTGCTGTTAACATCTGCGATTTTTTCTCAAACATCTCGCTCACTCCAAAATCGACAATTTTGAGGACATCATCTTTTGAGAGAAGCAAATTGTCGGGTTTGATATCGCGGTGGACAACCCCTTGGGAGTGCACTATGTCGGGTAAGTCAATGGTTTCAAACTGTGGCAGGGCTAGAAACATACAGTATTCGATGCCAAGTATCATATCCCGGAACCACAATCTACACTGCTCCTCCGGATAGGGTTCGGCGGTGTCATCCAGCCCAACCTTCATCACAACTCCCTTCTCGCACATCTCCAATACCATGTAGAGAGAGTCGCCTTCCGGATCATCCAATACCTCAATCAAGTGCACCACGTTTTCATGATCAAGCTTTTTGAGAATTGCAATTTCCTCCCGGATGAGGTAAAGAGGGTTACCAGCTTCCTCTTGTCTGTGTATTTCGGAAGCGGATCGCCCGTAGGCGGGAGGCATGCTCAAAATTCCACCTCTCCGACGGGCATGGTGGGGTCTCCTTAGAATTTGAGACTGCGACCTTTTCCGAAGTCGCGACTTGGAAAACTCTTTAACTGCCTAAAGAAGGGGTATAGTTAACCTAGGAAGCAAGTCGATGGTGTTTGGCAGCTATACAAATTTTTGACCAGTTTGATCCACTGCCAAGTGAACAGCACCGTAAGAACCTCTTCCAATCTCTTGCTTGATGAGATACCTTGGCAAATGTTAGGTAGGGGGAAGAGCATGGTAAAAGATGGGAGAGGGGGTTGTACTGATTCACTCTAATTCCATCCTCATCTTCGTATGATAGACTCGCATTTAAGGTTTCCCGGATAGGTGGTCTCCCGACGGAAGCTGTGCGTCGGTGGTGCCTCAAGGGAGAATGGAGAGATTCCAGAGGAGCCGAAAGATGTCTGACGACTGGTTGCCGTGGAGGGGGTGGTGGGGTAGTAGAGCTTCCCGCGCTATTGACAACAAGCAGAGGAGTATGCGCGATGGGAAGTTCTCTAGTGGAAAAAGTTAGGGAAACGGGAGATTCGACAACCATCGAGAGAGAGTATGGTGGGTGAGCCGGGGAGAATTAGAAAAGCTGTAGCTATCAAGTGGGAGATGCAGTTGCGACAAGAGTGTTTATAGTAGGAGGGAGGGGGGGAGGGGAGGAGGGGGAGGGGTTGCTTGAATCTGAATATGGAAGTCGGGCTGGAACAAGGATCATTAGGACTGGTCAAGCGGTGGGCCCCAAATCTGCAAATTGCCTATCAACGGCAGGCATACTGCACTAGTAGTGTGCCAGTGCGCCTGTAGGGCTCCGCTCTACTCGAGCACCGTTAGTATGATAGCAACAACACCTCCCCCTTCACCTCCCCCTTCACCATCGCCATCCACAACTATTTCCACTCTTTGTATTGAGTCGAAACTAGAGCAGTGCACTCATAATTCGATGCTTTTAGAACTCTAGCTATCATACCAGCGATGCGCATCGAGCTGTGTCACATTTGAGCAAAAACCCACAAACTTCACAACCCCTAACTGAACATGAATCAAAACTCTAAATCGGAGCTCGGTCGATTGAGCGTCTATAACAAATCGGCAAGTAGACTAAACAAGCAAATAAACTGTGCTACCGTGGCCTGCTGGGCGAGTTCTCTCACCACGAATAGTCGATGATCTCATAATGATTCCTGGTGGTCCCATAAGGCTGATGCGAGCAGTTGTGATACAATCCCAGAGAATTCTACCAATACTCGAGTAGTTGGTAGTTGTCAGCTGCATAGCGGTCAGCATATATGAGCCCTTACTTTAATGCTGTGCCAGTTGCACCGGTATTCCGCCTGTTTGGCGCAGCAGCTGAGGGTATGATGGGAGGAGTGCATGGTCGAGTATATGCTGGAGCCTACTGCGAGAGGCGTAGGAAGCGGCGTAGGATCGCGTTTTGAGGGATTCGCAGTCTTTATGAGAACTTTACACATACTAAAGTATTAGGAACCTCAGTAGTCGCTTTGGTTTGCTGAGGCTTTAATTCATTCATAAGGGCTGGGGTGGCCGCAGCTACTCACGCGGATGTTGCCATTATATTGGCCGGCAGGCTCACCGGCCTAATCCCAACTGCGACTGCTATCTCATGGTGGGATCACGTGAGAAACAGTTATGCACCAATCGTCCGCAGTAGGTTCAAACCATAGCACCCCCAAGTATCACCCATCTCCCAGCCCTCGGCATCCACCACCCTCACCGCAATGACAATATACTCCTTCTACATCTTTGACCGCCACTGTACGTTTCGGTTCCCCTCCCCGTCCAAACATGCTAACACTCCTCCCTAGGCGAATGCATATACGTCAAACAATGGCACCAACGAGACCGCACCTTCCGCCCAACATCTTCCTCCGCCTCCACTGCCGATTCCCCGGTCACCCTCTCAAATGATAGGCGCTCCTCCACTAGCTCCAAGCTCCAAAACGAAGTTCACTCATCTGGTCGCGGTGGGAGATTGAGTGTTCAGGATGATGCTAAGCTGGTATTTGGTGTCATCTTTTCCCTGAGGAACATGGTGCGGAAGCTTTCGGGGCCGTGAGTTTATACTTCTTCTTCATCTTGATAGGAGGAAGGGTGGGTGCTAATAGGGGTGGTGGGGAGGGATAAATAGGGATGATTCGTTCATTTCGTATAGGACCGGATCGTATAAATTACATTATTACGAGACCGCGACCAATTTGAAGTTTGTGCTGTTGACGGATGTCAAGATGAATAATTTGAAGGTTGTCTTGCATCAGATTTATGTCAACTTATATGTGGAGTTTGGTGAGTTCTTCCGCTATAGCTCTTCTGCTAGTACGGCGCGCTGATCGTCCTTAGTTACGAAAAATCCGCTGTCTCGTGAGTTCCGATCGGATGATTCGTTTCCGTTCCATTCTTCGTGGCACTAATCCTCCACCTATCAGCGATCGAGCACCCCGGAGGTGAAGGTGTCGCAGTAGAGCTCTTTGAAATGGGACTTGATAGCTTCATTGTGAGTTATCGCGCACCACTGCATAGGATCTTGGCTAAACTGGTGTGAAATAGAGAACAATACAGGATTGACGTAGTTAGACTGGGGGTCATTTCACAGTAGGATACACACATTAAGATTAAGTGGGGAGTTTCCGGAGTTAATGGAATACTTAATAAATGTTCGTGCATACACATGTAACCTACCGCACCCGTTTCAAAAGGGAGTTCGTTAATTGCAACCGGCGGGGAATGCCATACAAAGTTGTTTCCAGTGGAAGCATTGGAGCTTCTTAGGAAGGCGTTTTTATGTATAGTACCAAATCGATTTTAGCTACAGTGTCTATTCTGGTGGTCTACGCTCAACCACCACGGTATGATAGTCCAAACTAACACCTGTGTAGACCAACATGCAGTCCTCGGTGTCATAAGCTACCCAGAGTCGCTTCCCGCCGCAGTAGACTAAATTGCCCCTGGAATCTCAACGGTCAATCCAACTCCCACAAAAATCCGGGTAACCTCTACCACTCACCACATCAACCCCCCCACCTAACATCATCATCCCTTCGAGTCAATCCACCCCCACCCCCGTTCTGTTTCACATCAAAAACGACTAGAAACTGGAAAGAAAGAAAAAAAAACCCAATAGTGAGCTCCAAACACCGCTCCTCCGTTGCGGAACAATACCTAACGAAAATATCTAGAAGCCAGAACAAGATAGCCCGAAAAATGGCCGGAGGTCACCCGATCCACGTCCACCCCGTGCGGCCATTCTACGCAATCTCAGCGAAGCTGCTGGGCGCTTCGATGTGGTTTTTCTTGATGTATCGGGCTAAGAAGGATGGGGTTTGTTAGGCCTTGCCTGAGGCGACCGAGTGGAAGTTTTTTGATTTATTAACGGGATTGTGTTGTAGGCTGTGTTGCTGGGGTTGAAGCATCCTTGGGATCACTAGATGGCGGCCACGGCGAAGGGAGTTTGTCCATTGGGATTGCATTGTACAAGGCTGGGTGATGGGATTTTTGTCGATACTTGATTGAAACTCAGTTTGTGGGGCAAATTACCCATTTTTTTTCTCTTTCGCTCGGGGGAGTTTTTTGAGTTATTCCAGGGTCTAGTTCTTGAGGTCGTAAGGGGTGCCGTGTCTCCGCCCCGAATACACGAATAGTTCTAAGCGGATCCATCCTAAAGGTTAGAAATTCTTACTACTATACCGCACAGGTTGAGAATAGGCTAGATGGAACATCCGCAGGCGGTAGACCACTTAAAGTTCTGACATAATGTCTCCCAATTCTCGTCTCAACTGTTAATTCCTCGCATGCCCAAACAACTCGATGCCAACCACCCCGCCAAAGCCGCTCTTGAGGAATTCGTGCATTGAAGCGCCATCCGCTATTATGTGAAGTCCCTCGACCCAGGTTCCTCAGCACGGGGCTCAATAATATGGAGCTTTTGCGCCCGCGAATTATCCTACTCAGCGCACTGGGGCTCGCCCGGGGGAACTCTTCTGCGGGGCACGAGCACGCAGAACCTAGTCATAACCTACCGTAGTTCCAAGGTGGATTGCCTACCGGCTAGCCTTGCGCGATGGCTGTGCTCTCCGAGCATGAGGGTCCCGGCTTCGCCAATTGTGGCTACCCGGGTTAGATATAGGCAGTAGGAGTGTTCACTTAAGGGCGCTCTTGGTTGGCTATAATATATCGATGTTTTCCGTAATTGCACGGGCGCAGGGGACGGGGGGATCAAGGCACATCTTGGGCGAACACTATGTCAAGGGGATCACGCGAGACGGTGTTCAGGAGGTCAACTGGCTTGCGGTAGATACCTATGCTAGAATTTGTTTGCTTAACCTGTGGCAGCGCTTCTACTCTTTTAGAATCGATCAGAGGTATGCCGGATTACAAACTCTAGCGAGCGCCCGTTGTCCGGTCTCCATTCGGTAGTCACCATCGTAGAGAAAGGATATCTATATATCATACCGTGGATGGTGTACATTATTTAAGGATTAGCCCTTTAATTTATGGCTTTTTTGTGAAATCCTGTCTGTTTTGACTCTGCATCCGCCATTGTGGGTTCGTGTTTGGGTATTCCATTTCGAATGCTATCCCTGCACTGCGTTAGGAAAAGAGGAGTTCGATTTGGACCGCCGATGGCGTGTTGATGTTCAGGAACCATCGGAGTTTGTATGGGGCCAAAAGAGCCTTGGGTCTTAACAAGATACTAGATCAACAGCTAACATTAAATTTTGATAGTCTACTCCATGGTGCCCACTGCAGCACTGTAATATAACGTGACGTCGCCCCAGGTGTAGGGCATGCCAACCTAGGGGACTCTTGAGAATCTCATAGCATTCGTAAAGAAAGCCTCGAGCACAGGGAATATTCCAAGCCTACCATGTCGTATCCGTGTAATGCGCGCATCGGAAACTAAAGAAAACAAGACCATGCAGTGTATGATATTGACTGAATAAAGGAGATAAAGGAACGATGTAAAAAAACCAAAAGAAAAACACTAATATTACAAACCACCTGGTCTCACAACCGCATCTCTCTCTCGACTGTCTTGTAGGCCTTGTGTTTCTTAGGCCCAGAACTCAATGTTAGCTTGAGTCCACCGATGAGTTGCGCCGTGTAAGGCAGAATGAACTTTTCAGACGAAGCGGACAAGCCGAACCCAATGGCGGCCATGATTAGAAGGAACAACTTAAAGGATAGTGGGGAGTCCGTGAGCTCCATGAGATTGTAGAGCCAAGTAGCAGGATTGAGTACCATATAAGCCGAAAAGAGTACACCGGTCGCAACTGTAATTACAAAGGGAACTATGCAGAAGCAAGGGTTAGTGGCGAGCTAATAGATATATAATTGGTGTGATTCCCTACCATTTTCTCGCATTGGTTGCCTAAACGGTGCACCTGCACTCAATACAACCGCCGCACCAATATACTGGAAGCAGGATATGAGGAAAAGCGTCGTGTTCTCAGAATTGAAGATACCACTTTTTTCTCCGCCAATGACTGGTGGAATATACCAGCCTTGGCGCTTTACGGCTATGTAGCAACTTAGTTGAACGATAAACTGCAACAGAATTTGTCCCAACAATGGCACCAAGACTTTGCGCGATACAAGGCTTGCTGTGGGCCTCTTGGGGCAGAGGACAGGGTGTGGTCCGGACCATCCCACTAGGGCATGTTAGCAGAATGCGGAGTCTGAATCAGAGATAATTGACTTACTAAAGACGGCTAGCGGCAGGATAAGGAGCAGGTCAATAAAAAGAAACTAGAAGAGTGTGAGCAAAGACTCTTAAGAAGACAACTAGTGATACGGACCTGAAGATCGCCAAGGTTTGATGCCGACCGGTAGAGCAAGCTCACGCTCGTAAACTGGATAGCGGAATACAAACTCATGAATTTGAAACAACTGAAGCTAGTCACAAGCGCTGCTCTTCCTTCCCTAAACAAAAAGGTCAATATTACTCGTTAAAGGGGGTTGTGTCGCACAAGATTTACCTGATGACCTCGGGGACGCAAGAGATATCAAAGACTCTGCTAGTAAAGGGGGCAGCCACTGATGCCTCTGCTTCCGAGAGGGAGATACCAACATCTGCAGCCTTTAAAGCACCACAGTCATTGGCCCCGTCGCCGCAGAAACCCACGCAGTATTCCAAGCTTTGCAGCTTTTCAACCAATTCATGTTTCTCGTCCGGAGACATCCTCGCAAACACTTGGCCACGGACAAGCATCTAAGCGTGTTAGTAGTGTCACGCCGCGGGGAGGTTTGTAATTTCGTACCCGGTGCAGGACCTCCTTTGGAGCATAATCTATAATCCATCTGAACACATCACCACTTACGGCCAGAGAGTACCCGCGCACATTACTAATCTGGTATGGTCCGGAGAGATCTGTGCCATCAGGCGCAGGCAAGGGCTAGAAAGCATTAGATAAATGCGGGGGAAAACTTTGCGAGGTAAATGTCCCTACCAAAAGAGTCTGTTCATCAAGGGTCCATTCTCGGTCGTCAACACTCTCCCACTTTAGCCTTGAATCCTGAGTGCGAAAGTCGCCCTCTGCAAAATGAGGGACAAATATCTGAGCATCCCTATCAACCAGATTGCATTCCCTCGCAACGCTGATCGCAGTTAAAATGTTGTCACCAGTGCACATGACCTTTCGAATTGCAGCTTGCGAGAGTTCTTCAATGACTCCAGCGGTTTGTAGCTTTAGCTTGTTCTCAAAAATGATAAACCCAACGAAGTCAAGGCCACTCTCTGCGTCGGTACGTTTCATCTTCTGGGCCTTGATCCAACTAAGCTTAGGGAGATACTTAGTTGCACACCCAATGACTCGATACCCACGATGGGTATATTGGGCAAGGAGTTCATCATAGTCCGTGGGAACTGCAGTATGTAATTAACAGGGCTTACTGTAGCAGAGGCAGTATTGGAGACGTACAGCTTTCCGGTTTGCAAATGTCCTTCATGCACTCTGGGGCCCCTTTGACGTATATGTTCCCACCAGCAGCTCGAAACTGCTTAACAATAACACTGGTGCGACGAAGATGAGAGACGAACTCGAAGCACTTGAACACTCCGAGCTCTAGTCCGTTCTGTTTGGTAAACGAGGGATTAGTTTAGATGAATAGGGGACTGCAAACATATTTCAGACGGAGGCTATATACCCCTGCCGGAGCCGAATCGTAGAGATCACCATTCATAAGGGTGCCCTGAAAGGCCGGCGGTCTGACCACTGGAGGAGAAATGCCGGTTGCCATGCCGTGATCACCATTTGCCTCCCCGTCTGCACCACGAGCCTTTTTCCCTTCTTCTTGGTATGACCATTTTGTGAATTCAAACATCTTTAAATCCAATGGATCCCCAACCAATTCGTCATCGACGAGGCGGAGGGAATGACAAGTTGTCATTGTATATAGAATAGCCTCAGAAGACGTGAGGCTTTCGGAAGGGTTGTGATCGAGCTTCGGCGACAGACTGTCGGCGTCTCTGTGCAGATCAGAGAATCTAAGGTGTGGTCAGCGCAAAAAAAACCTTCATATAAGGGCTGAAAGATTACTTCTGGGAAAACACTTCGATAGCGTGGACACCGAGCACATCGAGTCCATCTTCAGTCAAAGTACCAGTTTTGTCAAAACAAACAACATCAAGTTTACCACCAATGTTTACACTTTCGCTAATTAGCAAGAGACTTTGAATTCTGAGCAGGGCCAATACCGCTGTGGACTGATGCAGAATATATCCTTCTTCTTGAGCCTGGAGATGGCGAAATAGGTCCCAATAGTGAGAGTGGCTGGTAGTGCCGGCGGTACTACTATGGTGACGAGATCTAAAGCCCTTATGAGAATAGTTTGCCACGGTAACTGCGAGATGTTAGTTAGGTTTGTTCTGGGGAGGGGGGCGCAGGGGTGCCTACCCCAAGGCGGACAAAGTTTATGAAAGACCCAACAAAACCACATGCTGCAATTCCACTCATTACAGCAATATAGTAGAATGAGTCCCTGTAAAACTTGAACCCCATTGGCTTGGGAAACAGCATAGAGCGGACCAAGGCCCCTTTGGTGGTGTTAAAACCGGTTCTAACGACCATAGCCAACCCAACCGCTTCTTCATCAACCCCATCTTGAGGTTTACGAGCTCTAATGATCTTCGTACCGGAGAAGAGAAAGTGTCGGGCTAGCTCAGGGAGTATCGAAGAAGATTCAAGATCCAAAGCTTGGAGAGCTTCGTCCGTACAAGGGACTTTGGAAACCGGAACAGATTCACCTGGAAACATGTCAGACACGGGCCTTTCGCAGGTGAAAGCGAAGGATGGATTTACCAGTCAACATGCTCTCATTCACGATGCAGTCTCCAGTTAAGAGAATACTATCACACGGATACTGCGCCAACGAAGGATCAGTGACCTCATAAACATCGCCAGGAACCAGGTCGTTTGATGAAACATAGCACCCTATAGATATTAGCAACCACAATTGGGGGTCCTGCACTCTCTTGTTTGGCCATCTTACAGAATCCATTGCGGAGCACACGCACATCGCAAACGAAGCGCGAAACTTCGCGCAACCGCCGCATGGTCTACTTATCAGCGATTGCGTCACTGCGTCACAGATAAATTAGACTCACTGATTTGGTTTCTATCAGAGTACTCGTGATACTGATAGCTGATATTATAAAGATACAAGTGGCATAGTAGTAGTAGTCGTCCATTGTCCATAAAACTAAACTGGCTACTTGAAATACGTAAAATGGATGGAAGACCTGGTTGTTTGGTTAGTGAGTAATCGGCAGTGCAGATCCAGTGAGTCCATCGCTTTTGATTGTTGAGAGAATGCATTAAGTAAAACAGACGAACCTCGTCTACCAAAAGCTGCATAGTGGTTTTTTCCTCTATGTCTATAACATTGTCTCCAAAAACAAGGCTCCGATGCCTTTTCTCATCCCCACCTATTCCTGAGCGAATCGATCTCACATCATCCCAATTGGGATCTTTCCAGCTATTGTTGAGCATAAATATGTCCAGTAATGGGTGATAACAGAACCTAATGTACCGGTAATCCAAGTACCGAAGGAAGACTATGACCGGATCGTCATCTTCTTCCAGGTCAAGAGATGTCGGGGTTTTCTCATGCTGCAAACCAAAAATCGTTGACAAATTTTGGCCATATCGACGCTCTTGAACCTCTTGAATAGCAAATTCGCCCCATTCGTTCTACTAAACGTTAAAACAATAACAGAGCGGTACCATTCCATCTACATACCTCAATAGCAACCCAATGGCATTCCTGAAGAGGTGCGGGCCTTCCCACTAGCCACACACGCCAATGGGGAAGCCATCGAAGAAGCAACCATCCCATTCCCAGAGTAACTATGGAAATTAAAATGTACAATGCGTAGCCTAATCTATTCGTGGTGAACCCAGCGACAACAATGGTTAGATCCTCTGTGAGAATGTATATCTTTTGCGTTGTCCGTTTGTAGTCTTGGCTTAGAGTCGCAGAGTCCCGACGGCTCAGCAGAGGGTCTTCAGAGGAAGGTCGAGTGGCAGAAGACATCCGGCGCAAGGGAGCTCCCTCATCCATTCTGTCCTCAGAATACGAAGACAGATATTCGTCATCCTCATCATCGATGATAGCTCCCCCGTCGTCCCTGTGCTCGCCTTCCCAGAAGTTTGCTAGATCTTCCTCTCCGGGTTGAGGGCGGTAGAAGGACCAACTTGCGTTCGAGTCAGCTCGGGAACGGCCGCGGTGTTGGAAAGAGGTTACGCTGGAGGCGAGGCTCTCCGAGACCGGACCTGCGAAGACCTAGAGTGAGGTTAGAGAGGAACTGAACCCCGCCTTAGGGTGGATGGTGACACAAACCTCATTCTGAGCCATCTCGACTTCGCTGTAAAAACTTGCATTGCTGGCTATCGAGTCTCGACGATAATGGTGCAGCTGTCGGGGCTCTTGGATAAGCTGGGCCCGAGCTGGCCTGGGAGAACCATGTTCAGGCCTGGCATTGTTGCCCCCAGAGACTGGGCTGGGGATGTCTCCCATCGACCAACTTCAGAAATCGCGAGGTGGAATTTCCAGATTTCAGTGTGGGCCGGCGACGGGCAGGTAAGGGAACTGGCGAGTGGCGACCCTGCGGTGAAGAAAGTGAAGCGGGAGAGCGGATAGAGATAAGGTTCGGGTTTGAAGAGCGGGAACGAGTGCGGCAGGATAGGGTATTAGTAGTCTATTTATGTGACAAGGATAAGGAGAAGTTCTGCGGTATGATAATAAGGGAAAATTGGCGTGTCATAGGATGCTGTGCACCATCTCGCGGGAGGGTCAAGGTCGATCCATGCGTTTTACCTGATTAAGCCCTGGGGTCGATCCACGCTTTTCCCACGATATATCATACGCCAAGAATCTACCCTGTCCCTTTTTCCCTTGCGCTAACGGCCGGCTCATTCTATGGGTGTGCGCACTTGAAATCAATATTCATGGACAATCCACATTCCTTACGTAATACACACAGAATAGAACTAGGTAGGGATTTCTTCTGAGCACCTCAACTGTATTAAACCATAGTCTATATTCCTAAAGATGTAGTTGTGGCCGGGAATTCTGGGGAATTATTTTTGTTAGTTTTCGGGTGCCAGGTGCCATAAGAGAACTCGAAGGGTGAAAGGTTGCAAGGAATCACAGCAAAACCCACACGGGAAGCTGAAGCGGGCATGCGCATTAACTGCACTCCTTGGACATTGGGTACTCCTGTAACAATAGTAGTGTTTGTAGGCAGCACTGAAATGAAAAAATATATAATATAATATTATTATGATATCGCACTGCAGACTGTTGTCTCAAGACTCTAGTCTACAGAGTGAGCACAATACGAGTAAAGTATACCTACATTTGTACTGTGCGGGTGAAGTATCATACTCGAGTAACTTTATAGTATGATATTCCAAAGTTGGATACAGGGAACTCCAACCCTTGTGAGGCTTAAGATTCCTTATCTGATCCATCTTATCGAGATTCCAATTTCTTAAGAGCACAAATCTTGAACTTTTTACAGTAATTCCTGCCCCGCCACACATCTTCACCCCACCAAAATTCCAACCTCTCCCTTAAAACCCAGAACTCAATAATCGACAACCTCTAGTCTCCAAGTATGGCGACTGCAACAGTGGCCTTGTCCACCCGACCTTCAAAACCGAACAAGAAAGGCGTGGCCCTCCCCTCCGAACGTGAGCGCTATATTCAAGCATGCGCCGACATCGCTCATCGTTTAATTCAACTTCACGAAGAGAATGAAGGAGGGAAAGATGTGAACCTTAATGCTCTAAGAGGCCAGATTTCGAAGAAGCACAAACTAAAGACAATCCCGCCACTTACAGCAATCATTGCTGCTATTCCAGAACACTATAAAAAATACATTGTTCCCAAACTAATAGCAAAACCAATTCGTACGAATCCCATGCCACCTCTTTACAGCCTTGTTAGCTGAACGATTATAGGTACAAGTTCCGGAATCGCTGTCGTGGCAGTCATGTGCAAACCCCACAGATGTCCTCATATCGCCTATGTAATCACCTGCCCTATCTAACTCATCTTTCATGCTCATGAATTGTGTGTGTGAAGACAGGAAACATTTGCGTTTATTGCCCCGGAGGTCCAGACTCGGATTTCGAGTACAGCACACAATCGTATACTGGTTACGAGCCAACCTCCATGAGAGCAATTCGTGCGCGCTACGATCCTTTCGAACAAGCTAGAGGGCGTGTGGACCAGCTGCGGCAACTTGGGCATAGTGTGGATAAGGTCGAGTTTATTATAATGGGAGGCACCTTTATGTCTCTCCCGGAGAGCTACAGGGACGGGTTTATTGCAAGTTTGCACAACGCGCTTTCAGGATACACCACGGAAAACGTGGATGAGGCTGTCCGGTAGGCCCCAGACATTCCCGTCCATAATTTCGTGCGCAGCTAATTACAATCTAGTCTAGGAGAACAATCTGAGACTAAATGTGTAGGGATTACAATCGGTTTGAGACCCAAAAGTTGCTCATTATAAGCTACTGACCTTACATAGAAACAAGGCCAGATTATTGCCTTGACCAGCATTTGAGCTCTATGCTACGTTATGGCTGCACACGCCTTGAGGTTGGAGTTCAGAGTCTTTACGAGGACGTCGCTCGAGATACAAATCGTGGCCATACGGTGAAAGCCGTATGTGAGACCTTTAAACTAGCAAAGGATTCGGGTTACAAAGTTGTATCACATATGATGCCAGATTTGCCCAATGTAGGGATGGAGAGAGATCTAGATCAATTCAGAGTAAGCAGCCACAAAGTAGACAGAATTGCCGTCCAGTACTAACTATGGATAGGAGTATTTCGAGAATCCAGACTTCCGAACAGACGGCCTCAAGATCTACCCAACCCTTGTCATTCGAGGCACAGGCCTATATGAGCTCTGGAGAACAGGGCGATACAAGAACTACACCCCCAACGCCCTCATCGACCTAGTCGCTCGTATCCTAGCCCTCGTTCCTCCATGGACCCGTATCTACCGGGTCCAGCGCGACATCCCAATGCCCCTTGTAACTTCTGGTGTGGAGAACGGTAACCTCCGTGAGCTAGCCTTGAGCAGGATGAAGGACTTCGGAACAACCTGCCGCGACGTGCGTACTCGCGAAGTCGGGATCCAGGAGGTGAAGAACAAGGTACGGCCAGACCAAGTGGAGTTCATCAGGCGAGATTATACGGCGAACGGCGGATGGGAGACCTTCTTGAGCTATGAGGACCCAAAGCAGGATATCTTGATCGGGCTTTTACGGCTACGGAAGTGCTCTGATCGAACGTTCAGGCCGGAGCTCACTGGTCAGTCTACGAGTTTGGTTAGGGAGTTGCATGTTTATGGATCTGCGGTGCCGGTGCACAGTCGGAATCCGAAGAAGTATCAACACCAGGGGTATGGTACTTTGCTCATGGAAGAGGCGGAGAGGATTGCCAGAGAGGAGCATGGGAGTGAGAAGATTAGTGTGTATGTGAACGGGCTAATACTCTCCGAACCCGGCAACGATAGCTAATACGAAATGCTTTATCACAGGATTTCTGGCGTCGGAGTACGAAAGTACTATGCTAAGCTTGGGTATCACTTGGACGGTCCGTACATGTCGAAGATGCTGAGTCAGGATGAGGAGGAAGAGAATTAGGCTAGGTATAATTAGTAGCATGCTCGTTTGTTGGACGTTCATGTCTATATCTTAGGCGCTAGGGTGCATGTATCAATATATTATACAGTGTTCTAATATCTACCTTCGACTTTGTGCGCGCATTTGGCTGCTGGCCAGCCGCCAGGAGACCACTTAATCACGTATTCTGCGCCCACGACGGGCAGTGAGATTTCGGAGGAAAATGTACCAACACCTGCTCTCCTTCATTCGTGCGTGACTACAACTTCATCCCACCTCCTGCAAATATCTCCCACCATCCATCCCAAAGCCCCCCATCGGTTCCCTACTTCCCCTAGCGGCTAGCCCAAACTAACCGTCCGAAAAAAACAAGCCTTCGGAGTCTAACGCTACTACCTTGCTAGGAACCTTCCTGTTGAGCGGTGACTAGGGCGGAACTCATGCATGAAAAATCACTCGATTCACAATTTCCCCAAAGGAACAAGGGTCGGATCTGGATCCTGGATCCCATGTACGAGTATGATATAGTTCGCGCGGGTTTTGTCCCCCTATAGATTGGCTGGGGAAATTTGCTAGCAGCGCAGGAGATTATGCGCCTTTTTTGAGAGCAGTAGGCACTTAGAGTCGTAGGATATACCTTGACGACCGCACATCATGGGCAATCCGATCCTTGAAATGGTGGACAAAAACTCAATGTACTTTCTCGGGTCTAAGCTACAAGAATTCAACAGCACAGGGCAACCTATTTCCCGCCTCTTTTTCGCAGCCCAATCCGGTCGAAACTCATCTCGCCCTGCCCCCGCCGCCTCAATCCATCCGACCATAATTTAAAACAGGAAATGATATATCATACAAACCCCACTCAGACTCAGCCATCAAAAACCGTGAAAAATGCGGGAAAGAACAGAAGGGAGAAAGGAGCAACAAATCAAAGGGGCCAGCTGTCAAACTGGCAACTTCTACCACTGCACTAGAAAAGGTTCACTAAGGGTGAAGCGAAAAGAAAGCATATGGCCCACAATAACAAGAAAGAGTAAGAAGTAGTAAGAGGAAACAAACCCTTGACTAAATGAAATCCTCCGTATATTATCCATTGAATCCACCCAACCCCATCCCACAAAACCGCTTTTGTTCGTTACTTCCCTGCTCGCGGGTTTCTAATCCGAATCACTGTCACCTTCATCGTCATCTGGCGGAGAAGCTCTACTCGCTGCCGTTGTGGCAGCAGCCACCGCCGCTGCACGAGACTTTATTCGGATGCGTGGTGTCCCGTTACCTGTTGGATTGGCGGTAGCGGCGGGGGTCCCAGCACTGGAGATAGGACCTGAGGACGTCCCGTCTCCCGCGGCGGAGGAGTGCTCGGGGTTTGTGAGAGAGCCAAAGGTTTTCTTTTCTTCGGCATAGCGGCGATCAAACTCGGCCTTTGTGACAGTTAGCGTTGGGGTGAATGTGTAATGAAAGGGGAGAAAGGACTTACATCCATGGCATTCGCATCTTCGTAGACTTTGGAGCTTTCCTCGTTGTATGTACGAGCGTTGTTGAACATTAATTTAAAGTCGCCGTGGAAGCCATCAAGGTCCAAGTAGTCACCGTTTCTGATACGTTTCTTGATCTCGTTGAAGGATATTGGCTGTTTGATTATGTGGTAGTAATCGGGGAACAGCTTCTTGCTTGGAAGCTTCTCGAAGATTTCAGAGCGGACGCGTTCGGTTTCTGGATCTTCAAGGCTGTGGACTGCGTCGAAGATTGCTTCGCATGATCTCTGCAACATCGCGCGGTTTCCGGGGGAGACAGTATCCGGCGGAGCGTAGCCCTTGGCCGTCCGTTGCCGTTTCCGGGGGTGCACCTGGAGCCATTAGTACTGGGATGGCACAGAAGGACTGTGAACAACTTACTTTCAGTTCTTCGACCTCTTCGATACGGCGCTTTTCGGCAGCCGGTTTGCGGCCACGTTTTCGTTTAGGCTGCACCGCAGGAGGTGTATCCTCAACTCCAGGACTGTCTGGTGGTGGCGAACTCTCAGACAATTCGCCTGCTCTCCTTGCCTTGTTCACCTGTCTCCGCTCAATTCTATCACGCTTGCGCCGAACAGCATCCTCAATTGTATCGTCATCATTATCAATTGCATCCAACCATTGCTCTTCCGTCAAGCCGTCATCATAATTGGTGACCTTTCTCTCACGAGCGCCCCTACCAACCGGGCCTGTCGGCTCTTCAATAGGGATGAGGTCGTCATGGAGATAGATATCTGGTAACTCGGCCTCAGTATATAGCCTATCTAGAGGTTTCCCTTTGCCGTACGGGGAATTCTTCTCGCGGTCAGTGTCCATCTGCTTGAAGAGGATCAATTCATTATCGTTGCGAGAAATGATCTCGTTGAGTTCATCATCATCGAGCTCCTCGCTATCCCCAACTTCCTTTTCGTCGGCCTCTAACATCACACGCAATAATGCGTCTCGTTCCTCATTGGTGGACTTGTTGTCGAACTTTCCTGCCTGAATAACCTTTCCATCGATGTCTAACTTGTACTGAGCGCGCTCAAGAATTCGCTCTTCGACGGAATTTGTTGTAATTAGTCGAAGGATTCGGACTTCGTTCTTTTGTCCTATGCGATGGGCACGATCCTGTGCCTGCAAATCCTGATGAGGATTCCAATCGGAGTCGTAAATGATGACTGTGTCGGCAGTTTGCAAATTCAAGCCTAAACCACCAGCACGAGTCGAGAGCAAGAAAATGAAATACGGGGAATCCGGTGCGTTGAATTCTTTCAACAGGGCAGAGCGGTCATCAGCTTTGGTGGAGCCGTCGAGTCGTAGATACCGGAATCCCCGGAGATGGAGGAAGTCTTCCATGATGTTCATGATTTGTGTCATTTGAAAGAACATCAGGACTCTATGCCTCGTGGCGAAGAATTTTGGGAGTAACCGATCCAGTAACTCAAACTTTCCAGCCGTACGCCACAGGGCATCGTTGTTGACTTTGGTGGGGTTGATTGCGTTTTCAACCTCCTCAAAGACGAACGGATGATTGCAGAGCTTACGGAGCTGCATAATCATATTACTGAGGCCCCTAACACCTAATTTGCCACCTTTATCGGGCTCATTCACGTAGAGAATACCATTATTCATCATCTGTTGGTATAGCTTTTGCTGGAGCGCCGAAAACTTGCACTTGATGACCCTCTCGACCTTGTCTGGCAGCTCCGACTCCACATCCTTCTTAAGACGACGCAACAGGAAGGGGCGGAGAACTTTATGAAGACGACGAATAACCAGCAGTGCTTCTTCCTCAGTGAGTTCCATTTTGTCCTGGCCACCGGTATTCGCAAACGGTGTATTGAACCATTCATCAAAACTCTTTACGGACTTGAAGATTGTCGGTAGAACGAAGTTCAATAGAGCCCACAACTCCGGGAGATTGTTCTGGAGCGGGGTACCGGTCAAAATTAGACGATATCTACAGTTGTAATATGTCGTAAGCGTCGCGCTGAGCTTCGACTGGCTGTTCTTCATCCTATGGCCTTCATCAATGATCATATAGTTCCATTTCACCTTGCTGAGAAGTGGGCGATCTTTAATGATATACTCATAGGTGGTCAAAAGGACTTGCCAATTCGAAAATTTGATGTCGTACTGCTGGTTTTTTCGAACAGCAGGAGGGCCTTTGTAAACAATCTTTCCAACCCCTGGAGCCCATTTTTCGAATTCAAGATTCCAATTGGTCAAAGTGCTTCCTTGAGCCTCAGCATCCCGAGAAACGGAGCAACACAGACTGAGCGAAACTTACCTAAGTGGAACGATGACCAGGAAAGGACCATTCTGCTTCTTCCGTTCAATCAAGTAGGTAATCAGCGAAATTGTCTGGATGGTTTTTCCCAAACCCATCTCGTCTGCTAGGATACCATTCAAGTTGTTGTTGTACAGTGAAATCATCCACTGAAGACCCTTGATTTGATAGTCCTTGAGCTTTCCTCCGCTCAATATCGTCGGTTGTTCAGTGACACTTTCCTTGATACGATGCGCAACAGCATAGTAATCAATCTTTTCACCGGTGGTGTCCTCCTCTTCATCTTCGCTCTCAGGTTCTTGGTAACCCTCTGGTCTTCCATATGTTTCAACGGCATCTCTTTGCTGTTGTCGGACACTTGCAGCGAGAGATTCCAAGAAAGAATCAGTCTGCCGTAATAGGTGCGTGATACGGGTATCCTTGGCTTGGTCAAGCAATTTAAGATATGCAACTTCGTCGTTAGCTTTCAATGCCAATAGACGCTGCTTGGCAGTTCGTTCCATCCGTTTTTGCTCCTCCTTCTCCATGTACTGATGATGTTGCAACATCATACGCCCCAACTTCTGCGCCTTAGCATCCCTAGCTCTAGCCTCTGCTTTGATCTCTTGCCCGTGTGCAATGACGCCCTGTAAGTATTCCTGATGTTTGCGTCGCTCACGTTGCTCGCGTTGATCCCGTTGCTGCTTCTCTAACTTCTCAGTAATGCGGGCTTCTCTTAAGGATTGCTTCTTCATCCTACGAAACATGGCACGGTTGGATGTAACAGCTAGGTTTTCTGCGTGTATCATGGAATCGACCATCTCCCGCCGGAGAGCGCGCTGCTTTGGCAACAAACAAAGTGCTTTATACTCAATCAATGCCTTCAGCTTTAGAGAATCTGAGAGAACAGTAGAGACTTTCTTAGAATCGACTTCCCCAATGTTGCTGGGTAAGCGTTCCAGCTCAGCCTTGCGGGCGCTAATCCGATTGAAGATCACACGCTCACGCTCTTCCTGTAGCCGCGAAACATCGATGCCCGAGGGCATGATACTAGGGATCATTAACCTCTTTGCGCGGGACCCATGATCGTGGTAGTTGATCTTTGGCTGGAGACTAGCCCAAGGAGATGTGAATGTCTCGTATCCAGATCGCCTCTTTTGAGGGTCTTCTTCAGGCTTCTCGGCCTCAATCTCCTCCTTAGCAGCAGGGTCAATGACGGAATTGGCCGCCGCAACCTCAGAACCAACGGCGTCTGGTTTGGGAATAGACGAAGAGAATATCGCGCTCTGAATCGGTTGAGGGACAGCAATGTTTTTCGAAATCATCTTGAAGGCCATAATCTGATTCCTGAGAATACCGAGCTGGTCTTGCGTGAATGTTGAGTTGGGGCTACTCGCATTTTTTGCGAGCGCCGAGGGTACTGGGGACTGTTGAGGGACCCCATTTGTCGATGCTAGACCATCAGTGGCAGGGCGCTGTGGTGGAGACGAAGATATGTTATTTGCGTGGGGTTGTTGGGGATGGGCAGGCGAGCGACCTATGGCAAGAGTTAGAGATTGATGGATAAGAGCGCAATGGCCAACTGTACCATTAAGCTGAGCAGCACCGTTTTGTGATACAGGAAGTTGCTGAGCTCTCTGCTGTTGCTGTTGTTGCTGGTGCAGATGAAGCTGCTGCTGCTGCATCTGCCGCATATTTAACGGTTGCTGCTGCTGCTGCTGCATCTGGGTCTTGTATACTTGCTGCTGCTGTCTCATTGCGTTGAGTATACTTGAGAGATGGGCAAATTCTGGATGATTTGCTTCGCTTGCGCCTTGGGCTTTTAGATCTCGCCATTTCTGTTTTTCATTTTTATCAATAATCGGGGGGTGGGTGCGTAGATTTATTGGGGGAGGGTAAACTAACCTGATAGACTACTTGTGCTTGCTCTTTTGAAAGGGAGCTCGGAAGGGGGCCCATCTGGGTTGCCATAGGCATGTTGTTTGCAATGGAATTCATCACGAAGGGAGATGGGGGACAAGCGAAGACCGACTAGACAAACCAAGGGATATAGATGGACGCGCGAGGGAGTTGATCCGTCGACGCGTCAAGCGACGGGGGGCGGAGGGTGTAAGGAAGGGGAGACGTGAATGCCACCACTGACGAAGCGATGCAGCGGTTGTGAAAGGGAGGCCAGGTTGCAAAGTAGTCTGGACGTAGCGGGCTGAGAGTTGTTTTCAAGGACAAGGCCGCGATAGCGGCGATGTCTATTCTTTTTTTCCTTCTTTTTTTTTTCCCTCTCCCTTTTGGTTATCTCTCCCCCTTTTTTTTCTTATTAAGGATGAAAAATAAAATAAAAAGAATGCTGGGGGGTTTTATTTTATTTTTTATCTCCCTGGTGTTATCTTACGAGAGACCAGGGGGACGCGAGGAGCGCGAGTGAGAGAATGCCGTGTCCGGATGGTGTGTCTCTCTCTCTCTCTAGAAAAAAATCGCCTCAGTCGCAAGCGGCGGATGAGGAAGAGATGTGAAAAGGTTTCTGCAAAGGGGGCTTGGAGGTGTGGGGGAGGGCAGAGGGGTAGCCACAAAAGGCGAGGTGAGAAAGTGTGGCGTTCGGGGGGGTGGAAAGAAGGGAAACCTGATAATGTTAAAAAAGAGTGAAGAGAAGTTATGATGCTGCCGTATGTATGGACGGGAGGGAAAAAAAAGGAGAAGGGAGGAAGGGAGAGCAAGAGTGAGAGGGTGTGAAGGGGCTCTGCGATTATGGGGGGTGGTTGTGGTTGTGGTCAGGGCCGCGAACGGCCGGGGAGTGAATAAGGGAGTGAGGGAAGGCTGTGGTTCGAAGATGAATACCGTCCGTATCTTTACGATGCAAGCTATGGCAAAAGGTGACTTGCGGTGGAGTGCGGTGGTAGTTGCTACGAAACGGTGCGGTCCCGTTGCCAAAAAAGTGTGGCGGCAACGAAAGGGGAGCTTTCTTTGTTCTCCGAAAGGAAAAACTGGGGGGGAAGAGTGTCGGTGTGTCCTGCCCGCTTTTGCTGGCTGGAGGGAAAGAGGTTTGGTGGTTGATGTTGCTTTGCTGCGCGTTGATTGTGTCATGCCCTTCAGGCAACTGTCTCAGCCAATGAACGACTGGGTAGTATTCCTGATACTGTGGCTTGAAAGATGTGGCTGGTAGAGAGGTCAGCATTGGGCATTGGAATAGGTTAGCTTGACACTGAGCCCTGGATTGGTCCTAACATTCTGGGATTCGGACCTCCTCCTACCGCCGCTATCCCAGCCTACTACCGGGATACCATAGACTTTCGTTGGGTTACCCAGAAAAAACTGAGGGGGAAAAAAATCCCCCCCCTCAATCTTGTCAATCTCATCAAGGGAATTGTTGGGCATCATGCTTTCGATAATCCAATAGACAGAATAATTTAAATTTCTTTGACCAGCGCAGATGAATATCTCACCATCAAATTCTCGTCGTAAAGGAGAATGATCAGGGCAGAGGGCAAAGTCATTACTCGAGCCCCATGTTGGAAATTGCGGGCCCAAAAATCATAAAACCCCAGCAACATCATCACTCCAAAGGCAAACTGCCGCCATCCTGCAGTGCCAACACCTTCCCCTTAACACGACAAACTTACCAACCTACCCTCCATATCTTTCCTAATCACCCTCCTATCATTCAACAATGGCTGAATATCCTCTTCTCTGCCTGGGAAATCCCCTCCTTGGTATGTGCCAGAATACTCGTATCTACAGTTTTTCTATCCTGCTTTGTGTGGAGGAACATAACTTAATATGTTGGCTGGGGCTGTTAGTGAATTGGCTGACCGTATCTCCTGACACAAAAAACAGATATCCAGGTCGACGGGTTTGCTATCTTTATCCGTCAACATGATCTTGTTTTGCTAAGTCTGTTCCCTTTAAAAGTGACCAAGCTCTCCTCGATAAGTATGGATTGAAGCCCGACGACGCCATCCTGGCCGAGGAAAAACATCTTCCCATATATGAGGAGATAACTACCAACTATTCACCAAAGTACCTTGCTGGTGGTGCTGCTCAGAACGCCGCTCGCGGAGCTCAGGTAACTAGGAACCTGTGCAGCTGCGGGGCAAAAACTAATGAATATATGGAATTAAGTATATGCTCCCTCCTAAGTCTACGGTCTACGTCGGATGTACCGGCCAGGATGCCTTTGGCGAGGCTCTTACCAGTGCTTGTGTGAGGGAGGGCGTTCTCACAAAATATCGCATCGAGAAGGATCAACCCACTGGCCGTTGTGGTGTTATCATTACCGGCCATCACAGGTCTATGGTCACTGATCTTGCCGCCGCCAACCACTACAAGCTGGAGCACCTCGAGTCGCCCGAGATCTGGACATACGTCAAGAGTGCTAAAATTTACTACGTCGGTGGCTATCATTTGACCGTCTGCGTTCCGGCAATCTTAGCCCTTGGAAAACATGCTGCGGAGACTGGAAAGGTATCTTGTGATTGCTTCTCAACAGATGTCTTGGACTGTTGGCTCATGGCTAGGGATAGATCTTCACCATGAACCTCTCGGCTCCTTTCTTGCCCCAGCTCTTCAAGGAACAGCTCGACTCTGTCGCGCCGTACTGGGACTACTTGATCGGAAACGAGTCCGAGGCGTTGGCTTATTCCGAATCTCACGAGCTCGGGGTTTGGCCTGCTACACCCCCTTCGTGTGTTATGCATTTTTTAATAGATGAGAACTAGACCAATGATATCACCGAGATTGCCAAGAGGATCGCCAATCTCCCCAAGGAAAACACTTCTCGTCCTCGCATCGTTGTCATCACCCAGGGAACCGATCCCACTATTGTGGTCACTGGTGGCCTCGACCCCATTGTTGAGGTCTACCCAGTTAGACCTATTGAGTCCGGGGACATCGTAGATACCAACGGAGCGGGGTATGTCTTACAATTACCAACTAACTGGTTTCAATTCGCTAATAGCTTGAAGTGACGCTTTCGCTGGTGGTTTCCTTGCGGGGCTCGTCCAGGGCAAGGACTTGAAGACGGCAGTTGACATGGGCCAGTGGTTGGCAAGCTGGGGGATCAGGGAGCCTGGTCCAGCGTGAGTTTCCCGCGTTTACTTACTGCAGCACTGGAGGTAATGCTCACGAAGAATCAAACAGATATCCTGTCGAGAAGAAAGTCTACGGTGCTTAATCGGCTTACTAGACATAGATAAGTTTCAACACGTTTCACTGGGTTTTAGCATTGGTGGTGTTGCTGGGTTTGTTTCAACACAATAGTTCCGTTTTTAATACCAGGGATGGCCTAAGAGAATAGGTGACTTCCGTGAATAAGAGCAAGTGATATTCTGTGAACCGACTCTGGCTCATACAACACTTCAAAGAGCCGACCGTTTAGAGAGTTTGGCGAATCAATGGTCTTCTGCAAATACAATATGTTTTACAGGATTAGAAGCGATTAGCAGCACAGCTGGGTATCGCTTGAAACCCCCCCACAGCTGCTCGAGAAAACCATCGCTCCGCTAGTTAGTTTCTCAAGTAACGAGGAACAAAAGAAGGAAGCCCCGAGGGTTTTTTTTAGCCTTGATAAAATAAGAATGAATAATTAATCAACTAAGAAACCGTACAGGGCTATTTTAACACCAGACTATGCTTGATCCTTGAACCAACCTACCCCACCAGCTACCCAATCCACCACCGAATCATATCACCGCACTAAGAGAATGGCTGTCTGCCATAACACCCATTTTGAGAGGGATCCTCAAGTGCTCCCCCCAGAATGATGCGTCGCTGTAAAATTCTGCACCAGAGCTGCTAGGTCTCTTGCTGTATAGGAATCCACCGGCGAGGCCGGTCCCGCAAGATTGGCTAGCGATCCTTTGGTCTTCGCCTCCTCGGTGGCCGCCGAGTCAGGCCTCTCCTCAGCCGTCGTGTCCTGATTCCTGCTAGGCATCTTCCCCTGCCTCCTTCCCTTTCTTTTCCCCTCAAATAGAATCTCCTCCTCTTCAGATCGGGCCACCTCTCGAGGGCCAACTAGCAGGTCCACCATCTTGTTCATCATAGTCTCAGAGCCCGCGACCGACCCAACGATGCTATCCCCCCCCTGAGCGAGCACACTCTCGCTCGGCCTGTGTATGTCCATGCTCCGTGGAAATTCGTTGCCTAGGTGCGGGGGCACGGAGGTGCCGGTGCGGTTGTAGGGTGGGGTTGGACTGGAGGGGTGGGCTTGCGAGGGGTAGAATGAGCCGGCGTCTGTTGATGGGGTGCTACTTGGGATGCCGTGTTCTTGGTAGAGGATTGTGGTGTTAGAGATGGTTATTGGGATATTCTGCCTTTCGGTCAGTTGGGTGCGTGAGGGAAGGCGGAAAGAAAGGAGGGAAGAGCACTAACTTTTTCAAGGCAGAGTAATCTACCGTCTTCCAGTAGCGAGAGTATGCGTGCTAGCATCTCGTCATTCGGGTGTGCTTTTTCTTTGCTCTCGTCGTCCCAGTTGTAGGTTGTTGAGCCGTTTGCTTGGCTGAAAGGCAGGTAGCCGATCGTATCGTCGTCTTCTTCCAGAAGGTAAGAGAGCTTTGGAAGGCGGTCAATGGGGAAGGTGGCACCGAGGAGAGAAAGTGTATTGGCGTACGTCTGCCAGAGTTGCCGGATTAGCATGGAGAGTGAAGTGTCCGCTAGTTGCCCGGTCAAGGTTGGGTGATTTATTCGCAGCCAAGTACTGTACAATCTTAGCGCCGGAAGCATGCGCCTGCCCACCGCTGAGATCGGCTCTATCTCGTTCTCGGTTTTGTCGTCGAATAGGCGCTCGAGTTCTGGTTGGAAGACTTGATGGAGAGTGGTGAATGTCGCGACATTTAAACGAAGGAAGTATGAATGCGAACGAGAGAAGTTGGCTTGAGTGCAAAGATATTTAGTAAATGCTGTGGGAAGGAACACGACGTCTTCAAGAGATAGGTCACCTTTGGGACTTCTATTGGCAGCATAGAACTGTGCTGCGATATTTATTAGAACAAACTTGGTTAGCATCCCATTTGACATGGTCCGCTCTTTTAGGTCGAGCGCCAATTGCGTTAACATTTCACTTTCCATGGCTTCGTAGTCCGAGAATCTAGCGCTATTCAGTGACGATGCTCAAAACATAAGATGTAGAAGGGGGACCCGGAGGACCGGATACTAACTCTTTGCCTATAAAACATTTCGCGTGGAGTCTTACGAATAAAGCTACAAGTTCATGGATAACCTGTTCTTCTTTTCGGGCGAGATTCGCTGTTAAGTTACCAGCTTTATACGCTTTGAGAACTTTGCGAAAGCCAACGCCGAGGTTATCTCCAGCTTCAGGGAATGGTTCCGCAACGGAGAGAGCTCGGTAGAGGTGATAGGTGGCCGAGAAATTGGAACCTTCATTTAGGGCTATAACAGCAAGTTGGTTGTGCGGAGACCCGGATGTAGGAACAAGTTTTTTCGCCAGAGTGTAATAGCCAGTGGCAGGGCCCCAGTTCTTGGGGTTCTGAGGAACTTCTCTATAGCGTGAGAGATCGCCGAGAAAGACGAGGGTTCGGTGACAGGAAGAGATAATCAGCCGCTTGATTTCGGCCTCATATCTTGGGGGCCCGGCAGTGGGAAAATCGACTGGTGGAACTTGGTGAGCTTGAAGTTCAAGAGGTGGGGGGAAAGCTCTTTAACAGACGGGAGAGATTGAATTTGCGAATTACCCACTCGAGCTCAACAAGTCCAAAGTGAGAGATCAATCGCTGGATTAGCGAGCGGTAGAAGCGGGTGGCCTGCTTAATAAAATTGACGAAGGAGTTTTGCAGTTTGCGGAGTTCGACGGGACGTTTCCTCCCATGGATTTCCTTAAACTAGATGTTATGTGGGTGAGGAGCGTGATCGGGGAAGGCACGGGTACATTGGAGACATGGTTATACCTGGCTAAGAATCCCTCTATAGCGTTCAATAATCTTGTGATGCTTACCCCAGATCCGGCCTTCAATATCCCGTTCCAGCGCAAGCCGGCAATCGAGAAAAATGATGCTGACATAGGCCTCACGTAGTCTGAAAATAGGACCGTAAGGGAAAGAGCGTGAACGGAGTGAAGAGAAAGAAAAAAAGCAAGCGCACCATTCTAAAGATGACGTACTGGAAGATAGCATGATCTACACTGCGTGCATTTGGATGATCTCTAAGGATGGAGGCCAATTCTTTCTCCCATCGGAGAGCGGACCTATGCGCTAACGATTAGGCTGGGGGAATAGGAATTTGAAGGGTAAGGATACCTCCAGAGTTCTTCGACTTGCGCCATGGGGAGGGGACAGGGGGGGCGAGAAGGAAGTGGGAATGCGGGGAAGGAGGGAAGGAAGGAAGGGTGGAAAACGGAAGGAGGGAAGAAGGGAAAGGTCTAGGAAGAAGAGGAGAATAATTAGTGGTGCTGGAGTCCTCAAACAAAAGTCATGGTCCTGAATTTAAGCCAGCGTGACAACCAAACAAGTATCATGTCTGGGATAAGAAAAATAATCCGGTCGCCAAGACTTGGAATTGAGATGCCTTTTGCAAATAGCACACTTCTACCGGTATTCCAGCAGCACAATCCTGTCTAATAAATTTCCATAGCAGCGTGGTATGATACCATAAGTGAAAGTAATTGACAAAATAGAAATCTAGAAGATAAATTGGAAATCTGGAAACTTATTCATTGCTGGGCTCTGATAATTTTATACTAATCGTTGGGACATACTGGGAAAAAACCTAGAATTGGTAAAAGTGCCATGAGGAGCCAGGTTATAAATTTTTACTACTCTTTTTATTATTGCGAGATGTAAGATTGATCACTCCCCCAAGAGGTGGGTAGTTATCACCAGGACTCCCAAAGAGGCCATAAATTATAATCCAGAACCTAAATACTGATCACTTGGCTTCCTGATTTTATATGAAAATGGCTTTTATGCTATTAATTTTTTTTAAAAAAGTGCCACTTCCCAGAAATAATCGTGTTTGGCAATACTTTCTCACACAAGTAAACAAAAAAAAACACTAAATCATAGGTCTAGATTAGGTAAACCTAAATATTGACAAACTTTTTCACCAATGTCACTGCTTTTATAGAGTTTTCCCACAGTACACAAATAGTTTAGTAACCTCACAAAAAAATGCCATAAAAAATTTACACCCAATTAATGCTATTTCAGTATCCATCCCAAAACGCGCCTCCATTTTTTTTAAAAAAATTCTATGGAGGAAAAATGCCATAAAAGTGAGAGGAAAAAAATGCCATTCCCCTTGCGTGCCAAACAGGGCCTTAATACCTTGCGTCTCCGGGTGGTTGCAAACGTTAACACCAACACCCCGCCATCACCCACCGTTCCCGACGCCGCCAAAATGTCCGCCCCGCTTCACACCTTCTCAGTAACCCCGCTAGCCCAATTCTCCAACAAAAACTCCCAAATCCGCCGCCCCCAGGTCTGATACCTTCCCTCCTTCCCCCCGCTTTAACTTCGACCTAACCCCTCACGGCAGGAAATCACGCACTTCTCCTACGACGACCACCGTCGCCTCCACCACGATCAGTCCTCACTGAAATCGTACCACCCCCCGTCGCTGGGCAGTGATCTGTCGCGCGGGTTCGAGAGCTTCCGGAAGCATGACAGCAGCATAGACGAGCACTTGAATGGGCTTCTGGATGCGATTGTCGAGTTGGAGAAGAGGAGCGGGAAGAAAGTCGCTACCGACATTATTACCTGGAGGGGGATGATGACTAAGGTTACTAGGCCCTTATATACTTCCCCGTGCCAGGGGACCAGCAAAGTCAAAGACGGAGTGTAGCTAATTCCTTGATAGTTTATGACTTTGCCGTTTGATATGCGGGATGGGTTAGTTGTGATACCCCCCCTCCCCCCTCCCCCACCTCCGCTGTCGGCTAGTTAAAGGAGGCCGACCAGCTAATGCTCACAGATTTGAAATGAATGCTGTCAAATTCCAGGTGTGATACCCCCCCCCCCCGGCGGTTCTCTACGGCCCCTCCCGTTAACAGTCTCTAAACCCTCTCTCTCCTGTTAGGATTCAATGTAACCTCCCGCCACCCACCCACCAGCCGATCTCCTACTAACAATCCCCGCCAGCTTCATAGAAGAAAACCACTCCTACAAACTAAATGCCCAAAGCATACCATACCCCCGTCAAGACTTAATGACATATTGGGGTGCCATACTCCTTCCCCCCTCCCTCCTCCTCCTCCTTCCGCGTGCTGAATTCGTCTGTGCAGGCTATAAATTCGAAGAAATCTCTACTCTCCCCGGTAACCCTTCCGATTTTTCCAGCGAGGTCATAGAATCGCGTGACCACAACGTTGTGAATAACGAGGAACAATTCTGCTCGATTGTGAAGACTGGTTTCGGCAATGTTAGGCTGATTATCGGTGGAGAGGTTGATGCTGGTTTGCTCCCCCCTGTGTCTACCATTGGCTTATAATATCAAAGCTAAGAGTGCATCAGTATGGGACCAAAACCCGCCCCCGGATCCCCTGAACAACCCCCCGGTTTATGTGGAGCTCAAGACCTCAAAGACCCCCCGGCGCCCGCATGAGCATGTTAATTTTGAGCGTAAGATGTTGCGCTTCTGGGCGCAATCGTTCTTGCTTGGGATAGCCAAGGTTGTTGTCGGCTATCGCGACAATGAAGGTATCCTCGAAGGATTGGAAGAGATAGAGACTACGAGTATTCCTGGGATTGCAAAGCGTAGCGGGCGGCAGCTCTGGGACGGGAAAGTTTCCATTGACTTCACAACTACTATTCTCGAGTGGATAAAGCAGACCATTGAAGGTGCTCCCGAAGGCACTCTCTGGCGCATTGCACATGCTCCAGCATCTAGCACTGTTGAGTTATCCATACTCCCGCAAAATTCCTTCTTATCCCCTGCATTTCTGGAGTGGCGGAATAGCACGTAACCGAAGCCTTTTATCGTCCTATCGTTCCTCATCCCCGTCTCCGCCTTCACTTTGGATATCTAGTTTCTACGGCCCAAGCAGCCGGAGAGGGAAACAAGCTCACACATGCATTTTTCGGGATCCACTTTGTTTAATAATAATATGATATTCCAAACCATTCAAACAATGTAGCACAAAATCATGATGTCCATAGCAAATCCACCATTTCCCTCTACTCCACCAACCAGAGGAAAACCAACTTCCTGGTTTTGACCGACATCCTGCACAATGTCCTAACTTCAATGAACTCAGTTTAAAAATGCCACATCCTGTACGCAACCCCTACCACCATCCATATAAGTAACCTTTCCGCAAGCATACCAAACCTTTCTCCGAATGCCACTCCAACTAAGCCATCGAATTCGGTGGGTTTCTAATCGCGCTTGCGCCAAACCCCCCCAGACATCTTAGGTGCAAAAAGTCCTAATCTAGTGTTCAGTCGTCTACTCGCGCACAGGAAGCAGATATCTTACCAATTTGTTGCGCCGCAGAGACACTTCGACATTTTTTCAAAATGTTATTGGCTGCGGGAAATTCCATCTCAGTTCCTGAACCCATCAGCATTTACATTCCACACCCATCGACGTCAGCCATAATATAACCTACCAATCAATGGACCCGAGGAGTGGAAGAGCTGCACAATCCAAAAACGTCAAATTCACTCTAAGCCACTGGGAAATAATTGGTTTCCTCTTATACCTTAGGTCTGTAGGACGGATCTTGATCCATAACAGAGCTATTACGAAACTTCTCAACAAGTTGATCAATGCCTTGAATGTCTAATCTCCCTGTCAGCCGGCCGCCCCTTATCTTATTCCCAAAGTCTTATGGAACTAACTTGCGTATGTCACATCAAGGACCTTTTCCGAATTAAACTTATTCCTATATATAATTAGCTCGGGGGAACGGTGATCATGTTTGGATCCACATACCACCTGGTGCCCGATTTTGCCTTGACAAACTATCAGACTGTTAGCAGCAATACCTCAACCCCTCCTAACCCACTGGGTTACTGTCTACATACCTCGATGATGTCGAGTGGCTGAAAATTTGGTCAGTGGCCTGTGATCTACACATCGTCACTCGGATCCCCCGGTACTTACATCGATAAAGTTGATGAACGCATACCCAACACTAGCGGCACCACGAGTCATTTCAAACCATAAACAGAGAGGCAAGGGACTTTTGCATTAATCAGATTACTTCTTCCCCACTTACTTGCAAACATTTCTAAAGTCTGAGCAAATCAGTCGGCACTCTGCTAAGACAAACGAACTGGATGGAATGGATGCTGCTTGCCTATTCTTAGATAGAGGAAATTATACTGAGCCTTGCTCGTAGTGTCAACATATTCCTTAAGAGTTTGCTGTAGTTCCATTAGTCTGTGCTCAAACCGCAAACAGGCGTAGATTTACTCACCTGATCTACCTTATTCGGGATATTTCTGAGCATCACCTACGAGGATATTAGCTTAATAGTTAGAGATAATAGTAAACTCGTCAATCCATTAGCGTACAGTTGTCCTAGTATCTAGCCCACGCTCAATACGCTCCAAATCGATTACATTCTTCCCGGGCACTTGTAGTTGGCCATGCAAACCGTCCCCTCCCTGGGACATAGTATCCCGGTAACACGGCAAACCTTCTTCGACATCCTGGGATCCCGAGGTAGAAACCACTGAATGAGCCAATGGATTCATTGAGCCGAGTGGCCCGTACTCAAGATTACCAGCGGAATCCGCACCACTGTCGTGCCTGCTAGTCCTAAAGCCGCTATCACCAGCGATCAAGCGTTTGTGGGAGAACACGTCAAGTCCAAGACGTCTGTCATCCTCCAACTGGAACACGGAACGGCCACTGCTCGAGCCACCAGCATCCCTATCAGTGGTGGAATGAGCTTGAGGACGCAGCGGCCCAGGACAGCAGGGCCCTTCGGCCTGATCCCTCCCATCCTGCTTCACGGTATAATCCTGATATTGTATTCGGGTGGCTTGACTCCTCGAGGCATGGTGGCTAATATCAGTATATGCCAACCCCATGCGGAACCCTGCAGTGTACTGCCCATCTAGAGTATCAATGGTCTCCCAGCCGTGGGTATAATTATTAAAACAAACCAAGAATGTGGGAGGGCGAGAGCTCTCAATTGCCGTAAACTTGCAGAGGGCTCCAAATGCTGACAGAATATGGAAAACTCGGCGGGAAGACAAACGCAACCGCCCTCCGGAATATAGAATGCACGTGAGATCTGACTTATTATCACTAGAAATCACCCCAAAACTGCCTCCCATGGAAATGTTTGCCAACTCAATTGGTCAGCTGGGATTCCCAACGCATCTCCCCGCTGCTTACTCACCATAGAAACATAGCCTTCAGGGCAATATTGCACTACCACAGTGCCTTCCATCTGGAGGTTGTCAAATGCACGAATGGCATCTCCCAAATCAAAATACGAAACGACACAGAATCCGTTCGGTAGCAGATCCTTGGTATAGATCTCTCGAATGTCACCGAATTCCTTCACAGCATCAGCTATCTAAACTACCGAAAACAGAAATCAAGGAGTCGCCAACAGATAATTTGTCGAAGAGAAGCAATGAGGTCGCTTCCAAAGGTATCCCCCCAATTTTGAGGACCCGGCTTTCCTGAACTTCCAGTAGTGGCATTTCGACCCGGCTTTGTGGTGTATTGCTACTAGGATTAGAGGAGCAGTTGGGCTGGTCAAGAAAATATCTTGATCTACCCAACACACTTCCAGCAGAATCCTGATTTCCAAGAGGGACGTCATGATAAGACGAGCAGGGAGAATCAGACACCGAACTGCGATCCATGACGGATCCGCCGGAAATAGGATCAGGACTACCAAAACCTGGTGTAGCGCCCAACGCAGCACGAAGCTTTGCCCTTAGCTCATCCAGATCCTGGGCCTGGCGGCGAGATATAGACTCGGTGCCAAGGAATGTCAAAGTTTTTGCAGGTTGGGGTGAGTCGAGCAAGTGAGTAGGCAGTGCACCCCATCCAGCATAATGGCCTTCAGGGGGGGATAGAATCAGAGATGATGGGGTGCTCGTTTGGACATAATCGTCAATGGGGCTACCCCTAGGAGTGTAGACGGTACTCTTGCTCTTGGGAGAGCTTGAGAAAAACGAATCTGGAGAGGCCATAACTGTTTGACTTAGTCTTCTTACCCCTTGAGATTGCTCAAAACCACACAATAGGAGCTATTGTGAGATTTATTTGACAAGCAGCAACCAAGCGGGAAAAAGACGCTCACAATCAAAATTGATGTCGGGATAAATACAATCAAAATGTCGCTGGAGGTAGTTGAAGATGGGAAGGTTGAAAGAAAAGAAGGGTAGGTAAATTATTCCTTTTTTGCTGGCAAAGGTAGGAGTAGGGAAAGGGCGACCCTGAGGAGAGAAGGTAAGGTTAGGGGGAGGGAGGGAGGGAGGGGGTAAAGGTATGCTTAGGGGAAAGGGTAGAGGGAGCGAACAAGGGCAAGAGGGAGCAAAAGAGAGAAAGTGTAACTCAGAAAGGTTGAGACAGGAGCCACTTGATGGATGAATCTAGGGATGGAAACTGAGAGGCCCCAGTACCAGAGGCAGCAGGGTTCCAAAAGGAAGGAGAAGCCCGAAAAAGGCAGGGAGCGGAGAGGGAGGAAGGGAGGGAAAGGTGAGAGGTGAGGAGATAAGAAACGACGGCCTTGAGCTGACGACGATATATACCATGCGTGCGCGCAAACAAATAGTCTACACACATAGAACTGAGACTCGTACTCGTAAGCTCCACAAGCGAAGAAGAATCCCTGCTGCCCTCTCTCCTCCCCAAAGACATCATAGAAAAGACGCGCCATCCGATCGATGATGCCGAGTGACTTCACGTGATTGCGTCTGCAGTTGCTGGGAAATGCCAATCTTAGTCCCGTGACCGAGCGAGCAATCTTTAATGCCCGGGGCGCCCTACCCACAGAGCTTCTACGATATCTATGCACCGCCAAAGCCATATTTATATCTCCCAAAACCCATGGCTAAGTCCTGGCCGGAATTTCGAGCTTAAGCCAGGATACAGCAAAAGAGCCAACCAAGGGAATGATAAGTTTGCTATTATTTATTTGTTTTATGACATCATGAGTAGGCGGTGATTGGGGTTTTTTTTATGTTATTTGGGTTTTCTAGGACATAACTTTAGGATGCCTGCCGGGATTTTTCCCGTATTTTACAAACAAATTCAGGGATTCAATAATATAAATAAAAAAAACCAAGTTTCGTTATGATATTATAACCAGACCAGGGAACAAGTGGTGGGTTGAGCGCCTCATCCACAAACCCAAAAATTCCGCGGATTCCCGCACACAGCTGCACCAAACAAGAGCCTAACCCCAACTCCAGAACATCCCAGTATCAACATCCCCCCATTGCTCAAAACCCGCACCCAAATCATTTCAGTCCCCAGCTGACTAACTAAAAAGAAAAACTCCAACACCATCTTATCCCATCCAAAATCCAAAGCAAAAACCCAACAGCACCGCACCGACCGACAACCACCATCCATTCAATCAACAACAACAGAAAAAAATCATGGACGACTCCACTTCAACCTCAAACCCCGACTTTTCTAACTTTTCCGAAAAGGATACGAAAGACCTCCAAAATTTCATTGAGAACGAGCAACAAAAGGCGAAATTCCAAGCCAGTCGGTTTTCCGGGGGGGGCCCCCCCCCCCCCCCCCCCCAACACCAACCCCACCACCCCCCACAGAAGCAC
>Ga0307509_10000826_pt1 | contig 53186 bp, 40 predicted proteins | sample 10_EM_MG_FD_202245 | JGI IMG/M metagenome (GOLD analysis project Ga0307509, IMG submission 202245) | Populus trichocarpa ectomycorrhiza microbial communities from riparian zone in the Pacific Northwest, United States - 10_EM | ecosystem: Host-associated > Plants > Roots > Unclassified | place... | reverse complement strand
CAGGACGTAAGAAACGTTGCGACGTTGCGTCAGGACGCACGGGACGCACGGGACGCAGAATATCCGGCGCTTGCGTCAGGACGCAACGCCGGCGGATCAGACGCAAGATCCGTTTTTGCTGATGCACTGGGGATGCAACATGCTCCCCTGACGAATACCCAAAGTCAGATAAATCCCCCACCCCCAGGCCCAGCGATCCCTCATGCTCTGAACAATCCTCCTGGTACAGCGAATCCCCAAGCGCAGAACAACCCCCCACCCGCAGGCCCGGCCAATCTCCAAGGTCAGAACAATCCTCCACCAACAGGCCCAGCCAATCCCCAAGCTCAGAATGTTCTGTGCTTAGGGTAGAAATATCGTCACCCTCCGGCAAATATTTCTCCAATAAACCAACTGGCTCTCCCAATGTTTATCCCTGGTATGCCAGTGCGGGTCCAACATGCTCCGGCAAATGTCCAAGCTCCGAACAATCCTGCCATCCAGGAAATTATTCCTGTGCCAATTCAAGCGGTTCCCCCAATGGCCATTCTAGGTACCGCACTAGGGATGCAAGATGTTCCTCCGGCGGATATCCAGGAAGTTGCGGCACTGATCGTGGAGGATCCGGGTTAGAATACCTTGGTATAGTACGACGAGTACCTCGCGCAGTGTCTGATCTGTCCCAAATTAGTGAGCTTTTCACAACAATCCGGATGTGTTTTTTTTTAACTTATTGACTTAGGATCTGGAGATTGGAGAGCATGCTTGGACGTCCACATGCTGTTCGTATTGTTTGGGTCCGTGATTTGGCCGATATCGACCTACCACAACCGAATTATTGCCTTCTCCATTGGTGCAATCCTCCTATCAATGGGATAGGTTTTACTGAGTTAAATGCTTATGACATACCCAGGCTGTGAGCGATTATTTCTAAAACTGTGTCACACAACGCGATTCGCTACATACTTGGTACGACTGGTGAAGCTCTTGTCTTCATCACGGGTTCCCCTTATCTTATGTAAATTACGTCTTTATTGAGAACGATGAAGAAGTAAGGGCCTGGCTGCTGTCGAATTCGGTTCTACAGGATCCATTAGATCTGTTGGTCTATTGTCATCGCCAATATACTGCGGACTGGATAGCCACTCCACCCTTGAGAAGTCACAACTATCCTCATTAAAATGTCATCGTCAATTGGCCACGGCAAGCAGGCGCACGTACTGGTATTCAAGCCCCACGAAAGGAAGTAACACCTGACCCCGGCCCAACCAATGCTGGAGGTAACCAGGCAAATGACTCTCCTCTTTTTCTCCCGGTATCTAGCAGTTCATCATCTGATGTCTCTGATGCAGTTGAGAGATGTGAAGCAGTCATCGGAACATCACCATCCCCTGTTGCAGATCCCACTGAACCCTACTATTTTCTTATACCCCTGGCTATTCAATCACCATCCAAACTGAATACCCACAATGGGTGGGACCTGAGGGGCCGCTGGGGTGAGACTCCGGATGTCAAGATACGGAAGCATGGAGATCCATCAGATTCTGAAGATTGGGACCATTTGAATAACAAATTGCGTCAAGCTTTAAATGTTCGTGAGTGGTTGAAAGCAACCGAGGACCAGTAGCGTCGGGCATAGTTCAATGACATAAAAAGTAACAAAGATGCCAGTCCAGTTAAGAGATTCCGTTTGACATTGTCCGCAGAATGTGGGGGATCAGAGTGTTGTCAATTGGAAGGCGCGTCGTTTGTATACTAAGTGTACTAAGTCATATAGTAGAGATTTCAATTTCCCTTCGATAGATTTCATAGAGTAGTACATAGGAGTTTTGAAATCGCATTTAGATCTTGGTCCGATGAGTTCCTTTGCATGGGTTCGCACATGGCGTAGTATGATAGCTTGTGGTATTGTGTTCAGGTTCAGGCTGGAAGCTAGGGTCTTGGCTGACTCTGACGCCAAGAGACGTCACTGTACGCGATGTCTCTTACTGTATGCATACTTGTGAGGCTTAAAACACTATCACAGGGGATGCTGCAATCACTCGTGACAATCAAGACTCTGTACGTCCCCTAGGGCTCACTGCCGGCGAAATGTACAGCGTCGGTGAAATCTATATAAAGACCCCTCAGACCCCTCCCTCGGTCCATCTTTCTCGTCCGCTCTACCTCCAGCGATTGAAATCTCAACACCATGAGAAATCATCGTGAGAGTGTCCTCCGCCTCTGATCTGCCCCGCCCGTGGCAACTGTTCGGGGGTTTATCAGGCCTTCTTCTCTCTCCTCTCTCTGGGGCCTCTGGCCTTACCTCGCCGGGGTTATGGATTCTTTTCTGGTGGCGTTCTGTCGTTCGTTGAGCACGCTCGCGTCGGCGTTCCTACCCCTCATTCCGCATCTCGCGACGCGCCTCGCTTGGCGTTTTGCACGGTCGGCAACCCTCCTTCCTCCGTCAACACACTGTCGCTAGTTTCGGGCTATCGGTGAAGTAGTTGCCCTGGTGGCCCTGCTCTCTGGTATTGCACTCTCTCCTGAGTTGCTCGGTCGGTACGGTCGGCATGCGAAAAACCGTGACCCTGTCTCCGTCCTCCGTGTCAGTACTTCTCGGTTGTTTGGCGAGCCTTCCTCCTCCCTCTTCCCACGCGATGGATCCGCTTGCACCGTACAGCTACGTCCCTCCCTAGCTGGCACCTTACTGCCTCGTCGGCTGGCACCCTACTGCCCCTTATGATAGCTGGCATCTCCACTGCTGAGTGGCTCTCCTCTCTGGGTGACTCCCCTCGTCCTTCTCCCGCCCCCGCCATTTACTCTACGGTCACAACGCCCTGAGTAGGTTACGGCGTATCATGGTATAGCACTACCTCCTTGGCACGTCCTAAAGTCCGAAAGGTCGCCGACAACTGGGGACAGTCCGTCCCCGACCCACTCGCCCCTGTAGCCCTCGTGGGTTTGGGGTTCAGTACGTTTTCATTAAGGCAGCCGGTAATAGTAGTTTTAGCGTTCCTCTTTGTCGGCGTTTGTGCCGTGCAAATCTTTTCATTTGTTGTGGGGGGCACGCCGAAGGGTTTGTGTCTTTCCCTGGTTTCATTTCTATACATGTCTTTCCTTACGTGTCTGGAGGGAGGCATTACTCCGTCTTGCTTTCGTCTTAGGTGGTGGTAGGGGGAGGGATGGGCTCTGGGTCTGAGGGGTTTGATTTTTCCCATGAGGGGGTGAAGCGGGTCGTTGAATTGTTTACAGGTTTTGTTTCGGTCATAGCTAGCGCTCCATACTGTTTCTTGTACCTTAAATCAACAAATACATGATATTAAAAAAAAAAAAAAAAAACCCCTCCCTCGCTCTGACCTCCCCACCTATGTGACGTTGACCTTTCTTTTGACCCTGCATCCCCACTTCTGGCATCTTGAGATATACAAACATCATACACGGTCCAAGTGGGTATCAATGGCCCCCCCCTTTTTTTTGCCCTGGATATCAGATTCAAGGTTCGCCGACGGACTAATGGCACCTCTGGGAATATCGACACGTCAGTTGCAGAAGGGAAAGTATGCAAAACACCTGTCCTACTAGTATTAGTAACAAATGTTAATATCTGTCTGTCCCTTAGACCTCCTGCCGTGCTGCCACAGTAACCAGAAATTCAAAGCGGTATACGAAGAAGGACTCTGACATGTGCGGCCGCCCATTTCCCTGCAAAAAAGAGAGCATAAGCAATCATGAAATGCTCTTTATATGGAATCATAGGATATCAAACTCACAAACCTCCTTTAATGAACAGAGAACCGGAGCCTGAGGAGGGCGCACACTTCCAACCGGCCGTGGGAGATTCTGTGTATATAAAGCCAAACCAAACTTCCCAGCAATAAGATTCTGGCATGCTGACAATCTCACTCAAACCAGGACTGTATATGGCGACCTTGCGTATGCGAAATCGTAGTGTGGATTCCAACATCCGCATGGCCTATCCTCTGTCTATGCAACATGGCCAGAGCAATTAAAGGCCTATATGGTAGCTCGCCCCCTGGCTAGAGTTCGTTACGGGGCGGACGGGGCCCCGGAAAACGCGGGCCCCCGGCCCTTTTCCCCGGCCTGCCCCGCTCAACGGCCTGGGGCGGGGTGTCTTTTTAGGCATTCCCTGCCCCTGTCTCCGCTCAGGCCCCCACCCCACCCATACTCCGGACGGGTCCCCGCTAAAAATTGGTGGTAACAAATGGGGCCCGTCCAGGGAATGAGTGCGGGTGGGCCCCGGGCGGGGGCGGGGCGGGGATTACCCTAAAAATACCCCCCCCCGGCCCCGTGTAAGGGCGGGGCCTGGCGAGTGAAAACCCGCCCCGCCGCGCCCCGTAACGAACACTACCCCTGGCCCCTAGTCGCCTAACAGAATCACAAGTGGATTCAATTATATCAATTGCTTGCAGCCTTTCGCCAGTCAAGATGATTATTGAGTTCATCAAACACCATCACCATGCACAGGACGTTGGCGAACTCATCTGGCATCTGAAGATTCTAGTCAAAGATTCGGCCAGGAAAGTAGTGTAGACGTCCAACGAGTGTCAGATGGTTGAGCGGGATAGTCGTGGCGACGTTGCGGAACCGCTGAGTAAGTGTGATCCATCTTTGTTCCCGTGGCCCCGCACTAACAGGTGTTGCTAGTGGCTCATTCTGATTGGGATACCCGTATTCCCCGCCTGCTGTGAGAATCCTTATCGTTCGTCGAACAGGAGCGCTGGCTGCCCAGCATCCATCCCTCGGCTATCTCTGGTGTGTAAGAGACTGAGATCGGGGAATCGCCTGGGATGTCCTGGCTGCACCAAGCATCGCAGATCTGCTCGGTTTGGTAAGAGGGCAAGACGTTGAAGAGGAAATCAAATGCCGCTGGTAGCTGATTGGCTCGACGGGTGAGGGTGCTACTAGACTATGTCAGGACCCCCAAGAACCTCTCCCACCACACCAGCTCATATTCCTGAATAGAAATAATGACATTCATGCCTGGTTTCTCGCAAACAATGGCCACGATCCCCGGAACCTTATAGTTCTTGGGTCACGTCCGGAAGATGGAGAGGACCCGGATGAGTCGCCGAGCCTCCCCATGGGAGGCACCCCTTTTTTGACCTCAAGGTCTGGTATGACTCAGCAGGTGTAGAATATGAGAGGCGGGAGATGCAGGAGGAGGAGGAGTGGATTGATGATGATGATTCGCTACAGGCCGAGCCGGAGGGAGCAACTCAGTCGCTTTCTAGTGCTGGCGTTATCATTGTGGACAATGCCGACGTAGGTAGTATCAAAAGAGAACTGGCACACAGGTCAAGACAGGATAGCTAATTGCTGATGTAGGACCAGTCACCGGGAGTCCCGGGACCCTTAAGACGCCGGAGGAACATGCCACCTCAAATGGAGGACCCGTTGAGATCTAATCGATTTGCGCGGGCGTTAGGGGTGGAAGCCACTGGTACATCTGAGCCTTCCAAGTCTGGGATGCTCCAAAAACTCCCGGAATCTGCGCAGGTGAACCCCTGAGCAACCAAATTCATGGCAAATCCCAAGCTTGTAGCTGTGAGACCTCAAGAGGACGATAGCGCTGAGGACACACCACCTGCCAGACCTATGAGTGGCAACGAACACCCAGTCTCACCTTGAGGCTGCTCCTGTCGCCAACCTCAACATCTCGACTCTTGAGAGAACGATTCCTGATCCCTCTCTCTCTTAACTGCTGCCATCCACGACCAATATGGCTACGACTCAGCCACCAGCATCCTTGACACTCCAGGCATGCAGATCTTCAACTCTGAGTCCTGAGCATGCTCAAGAAAACCCCCCATCCACCCCCGAAAGAAGCCGTTCTGGAAGACGTCACCCGGGTGGAAAATAATTTGATATTTCCTAGATTCGAGTTTAATTCTTTTTTCATTTTTACCCCAAATACCCAATTACCTTACTGTATACTAGATCTAGTTTTCTTTTTGGAGTCTTGCATTTTCTGATTGGGAATTGTAGCTAGTATGAGTTAGGACTCGAGTAATGATACTATAGCCCCCTCTTGCTTCATCTTCTCTTATACTTATATCCCCTTATGCTAACGTCTGATACCTTTTTCCAAATTGGGCATGCCTCACATTGTCTGTCTATAACTAGGCTGGTGTTAGCCAACCGAACTAGGGGATGCGTGACGTGAAAACTGAGGTGGTGTTGATTCACTGGATGATTCTACGTTTGGAGATGAGGTTCGATATATCTAATCCGCTTAGAGCGTGACGAGAGTCTTGCCAGAATTAGTGTCGCTAATCAATACTCCTTGTGGCTAGTTTTTGCCTAGGCTCCAGCAACATTAGTGATGCCTCCTACATTAGTGATCCCTTGTATTTGGTCAAACCTTTTCATACCAGAGTCCACACGAACATCATACCTGAGCTCGTCCAGAATTCAAACATAATGTTGAACAAGTAGAAAACCTCTTTTTGCAGTTCAATAGATTCTTTCAATACCGAGTGATAGGACGTAATCCCCTCCCCCCCCCACAAGACATAGCCTATAAGACCTGACACATTCCATTGAACAACAATAAACTCCTAGTTTTTACAACACGTGACATGCATTACAATTTTCTACATCCTAATTCCTATCCTCTTCAAACAAACCTTTCTCAATTGTCCAGTATTACACCATGTGTAGACAACCTCAAGGCAATTCACTCAGCCAGCCCGCTCCACAAGTAAGCAATACGTACAGGAGTAGATGCAACACTGTACCCGTGGATAGTGGATCTGGATCAGGAACACGGCAGACCAAATCAGGCAGCTCCCATAGTACACGAACACTAGCGGCAGAATCTAGCCGCTCGCACGGTACACAGTCGTCAGGTCGGAGTTCTGCCCCACCACAAATCACAAAACAGCTGCTATCACAACCTACGAAGCACCCTAGAAGGAGTACATAACAGACAATGGCGTATACTGAACATTTGGGGGAGACTGACGCATCACCACAAATTGAGAGAGTTCGTCTTAGCAATAATTGCAGCGCTGAGTACCAGAACTGGGGCAGATCTAATCAAACTAAATCAAACACAGAATCAGACGCAGAAGACAATGATATTTCAGATGAAGACACTGCACCAGGGACTCGTCGGCGCTCCGGAACTGCAGAAAGATAAGAAGCAAAGAGCCGGGTTTTGACGGTCCGAGTTTCCACCACCTCTGTATCGCTGGGGGCAGCGCCAGTCAGGCGCACCTTAGCTGCTCCATGATGTAGAATCCAAGGTAGTGCGTACACTCCACCGACGTTTACATCTTTCAGGGTACCACCGTATTCATCGCGGCTGGCCACCCAGAGTGCTACTATGTCTGCTGTCAGAAGGTCGAGTCCTCCCGCCGATCCGAGTACGCCACGACATGAGCACATCTTGCTAGGTACTAAATCACAGCGAAATATAGCCTTTGAAGTCGAGGCAGATGTAATAACCCGGGCCAAGACTCTCATTCTCCGGTACACCATGTTTGTTAATCCTATTCCAGCAGCGGCTACTTTGATGTCTGAGGTCCACCAATCTTGGCTGAAGGCTCTTGATGACATCCGACGCAGGAAATATTGACGCATCGGCTGCAAGCTTAAAATTAGTAAGCGGACGCTGATACTTAAACATTACGAACGCCACCGGGGGTGCTTACTAAATGTGACAGATATGCGCAAGAGACTCTGCAGTAAGATCCCAGTTTGTTTTCCAGGTAAAGGATAGAATTGGAAATTTGTACGATCTCCCAGAAGACCCGACGGCGATTGCCCGTAGAGTGGACTACCTCCTTGAGAGGGATAGATTTATGTGCTCCCCGGGGGTGTATGAGGTAAGTGTGCACTATGTAGTGAGCCTGGCCACAACTGATGTATATGAACATGAACCAGCAAATAAGAAATCAATTCCTCGCGCTTCAGATCCCTGAGGCAATATGGGAAAAGTACCCCCAGAGCAAGAAAATGGTTGGGATTTGTGAACCTGATTTTCTTGGTCGCATCAATGGCATCATGGTTTGCTTAACCTGTACTATACGGTGCCATACTCTGCGAGCATGGCAAAAGGAGGTGTATCATGAAACATGCGACTTCAAGCCGGACGGCGTAGCAGGTGAGCCTGACCCCGAACCCTGTGTCCTCTCGTTCCGGCTCAGATGCTAACATGACGTTGAGCTCGGAAGGTCTTTTTGGCCGCCAGCGCCAGACGTGGGCCTCTTGCCCAGACTGGGTACAGACTATGATTCTCAAGAACATTCGCGAGACCAGCAAAGCCAAGATGCAGCAGGAGTATGGGGTCCGAGAAGATCGCCGTGAAGGGTTTACTGACGATTGGGCTGCAGTCTCTGCAGAGGTACAGAATCAGATTTCAAGTGAGGCCGCCACCTGCGCAACTCTACGAATTCAGAGTCAAACGCCCGGCAACCTAGGAATCGGGGCCCTGGCGGCCCTCTCAGGTAAACAATTCGATTCACAAGAAACTGTGACATCTTTCGATTTCAGCCAGGCGGCCCAACTCGCCCCCACACGCTTGACTCCACGGATTCAGAGTCCAACTTCCGGCAACATGAGAATCGGGACCCAGGCAGCCCCCCGGGGTAACCAATTCGATTCACAAGAAACCGTCTCGTCTTTCGATTTCACCCATAAGGCAACGCCACTCCTGAGCCTTCTCGATTCCAATCCACAGACCCCGGACCACTTACAGGAGGTGGCCGTGGGGCTAACTTTGGACAATACCATGACTCCTACTACTTTGCGACAACTCACGCTCAGCATTGAAGATCTAGAGTCGCAAGAGGAGGCTGCTGTGAATAGGGGGCTGTCGGATATAGAGCAGGAGCAAGGTGGGAGTAATGATGCGTGCAGTTAGGAGATTGAGAAAGTGTAGCATTGCTGTAATAAATATTTGAATACGGTTGTCGCTCTCACATGTGGGAAAGGTACCCGGAGCAGCTTAGTATTAATATGAGGACATCAAGCAAACTCAAGGATTCAGAGTAGAATTAGTGACAAGCGATCAGGATAGGGTAAAACTCATAGTGACAGCATTAGGAAAAGCCTCTAGGCATAGAACCAGGATAGCATTAGACTTAGTTCACGATGCATCAGAGATCACAAGGGGACGTCTAATAGTGTCACGATTAGATCAGGACGCAGCATGTATAGAGGGTAAGATCAGGAAGAACAGACCAGACGTCAGGAAGGGAGAGATCAGGATTGTGGAATCCGGACGAGGGAGGCAGGAGCAGAAAGAATCGGGACAAGCGCTGGTAAGATCCACCAAGCCATGACATTCGGTAAGAAGGAACCGGTATCTGGGCGCGAGAGTCTTAGCTCAGACGTCGTCAGGGGGGGAGAGTCGTAGATCATGAGATGTCAGGGTGGGAGAGTCGTAGATCAGGCGACATCAGGATGGGTGAGTCCTGGATCAGGCGACATCAGGATGGGAGAGTCCTGGATCAGGCGACATCAGGATGGGAGAGTCCTGGATCAGGCGACATCAGAATGGGAGAGTCCTGGATCAGGCGACATCAGAATGGGAGAGTCCTGGATGAGGCGACATCAGGATGGGAGAGTCCTGGATCAGGCGGCGTCACGACGGAGTAGTGAAGCACCAGAGGCAGTCACGACGCCCAGGACATAGGGGTCTGTGTCTGGATGGTGTCAGGACGGACGGCACCAAGTAACGCAACGTCAGGAGGCAACGTCAATCCGACGTTGCGTCCTGATTTACAATTAGCCTTCCGGCGTCAGGTGCGTCAGACGCATGGAATGCGCGGAACAGAAGGTATTATTTTTGCTGATGGTTCCGATATCCAGCTATCAAAGCATTTTGCAGCAATCTGCATATGCAACTAGAAAATGAGAGGAGTAGTGTTCTCTAAACAGCGTTCCAATCAGTTAAACCTATCTTGGAACGTGCTCTCATTCAGTGGTCCGAGTCGTCTTCCAGAAGCCTCTAAGAAGCTCATAACTTCAGGAGCATAAGTTCGGATATATGGTCCTCGTATCAGGCCATATACCTCACTCTTAAATATTAAGTAAGCTATCCCCACTAGGGTAATACAATCTTCTCTTTTTGACCAAATCTCTCCCTTTTTGATTACATTTGTACTAACTACATTCACTATTTACAGGAGTGATTTAGTGTCCTTGGCAGAAGACATTTGACCGCCAGGGACCCCCTGGTGTTTGGTCCATTCATGCCAGGAACCTGTAGAAGTGTAAAGAATCAAAGCCGCCTTCATGATTGCATCAACTACGGTAGTGTGAAGGTGACTAAGATTTTTGTATGCGGCTCCATACAAACAAATACCTGGCAACCGATACCAGATACTTAAACGACCTTTTCTCCACCACTTGGTAATATTTAAGGATTCTGTAAATTTCATCATGTTATCTACAGGTTTGCTAATGCAAGGACAAATTTTCGCTGATTCTCATAGACATTGCACAACAAGAGAGGGTGGTGAAGATGGGCACTCTTGGTGTAAAAAGGGCATCGGACGAAAAGTTTTGTCCTAGTACTTTAATATCTATCTTTCAATCGGTTTTCACGGGTCGTTGGAAATACTTGAACATGTATCATTTTCTCTATCTGTATCTGAATAACACCTATTTCCATACTTTAGACGGGGGGAGGGGTAATAGGGACAAAGGGAAAAAGGGAAAAGGGAGAATTAAAACACTCGGTCTGTAGAAAGGATATACAAGTAGGGAGCAAGGAAAGGCGGTGGATGTGATGAAAATTTCGAGCCATACTGGATTATTTTAATACAAGAGAAGCATCCCCTACAGACACCTAAACTCTATAATATAAACAGAAATTGGTAATCCTGATCCGCTGAGATAAGAAAATCTGGAGAGGTTTGAGCGGCAGTTTCTTTTGACAAAAAAAGAAATCTTTAACCCGAGATTCTATCGTAGGATTACTCTGTGAGGAAGGGGGAAACGGGGATTGGCGCAGGGTGGGAACTGGAGCCGCCGGAGGAGGTCGGGCGGGAGGGGGATTCAATGGCAGGGATGGGCGTGCTGTGGAGCTGTCACGGTCCATGCGGAGATGACACAGCTACCCGTACTCGAAGGCGGTAAGGGGGCGATGGCTCCTCGCCCTTATGGCAGGCTGGGGGCGGCGGATTCTGGAGGTTGGAGTAGGGCTATCACTCCCTGGCGCCCTCTTTCAGTAGCCCGATCGAGTGGTGTTTTTCCATCCTTATCTAATTTGTTAGGGTTGACGTCGTCCCGTCCGAGCAGCATTTTCACTACCCCCTCTTGCCCATTCCAAGCGGCCAGATAGAGTGGAGTTCGGTCGTTGATATTTGGTATGTCGGGGTTGGCGCCTCGTCCGAGTAGTATTTTCACCACTTCATCTTGCCCATAGCTAGCAGCAATTAAAAGTGGTGTTCTGCCCATGTAATCTGGTTTGTCGGGGTTGATTTCGCCCTGTTCAAGTAGTGTTTTCACCACTCCCTCGTGCGCATTGCAAGCAGCCCACCAGAGCGGTGTTTTGCCGTCGTTATCTGGTTTGTCGGGGTTGACGTCGTCTCGTCCGAGCAGTATTTTCACCACTCCCTCTCGCCCATAGCAAGAAGCTATGAAGATTGGTGTTCGGCCGATGTTGTCTGGTTTGTCGGGGTTGACTTGGCCCTGTTCAAGTAGCATTTCCATCGCTCCTTCGTGCCCATTGAAAGCAGCCCACCAGAAGGGTGTTTGGCCATCCTTATTTGGTTTGTCGGGGCTGACGTCATCCCGTTCAAGCAGCATTTTCATCACCCCCTCGTGCCCATTCGAAGCGGCCCACCAGAGTGGTGTTCTGCCATTGTTATCGGATGTGTCGGGGTTGACCCCCTCCAATCCGAGCAGTATTTTCACCGTTTCCTCATACCCTCTCCCAGCGGCATGATGGAGTGGTCTTCGGCCGGAATTATCTGGTTTGTCGGGACTGAGGCTGCCCCGTTCGAGGAGCGTTTTCACTACTCCCTCGTGCCCATTCCAAGCAGCCCAATGGAGTGGCGTATTACCCGTAAAGTCCATTTGGTTGACATTACAACCATCCATCTCAACCAAACCAGCTACAATCTCGGTAATCCCGAAGAAGGATGCATAGTGTAGACCACCGAACAGGGAAGGCTTATCGAAATCCATAGAGTACCAATACATCTCTTGTGCTTCCAGGAGGATTTTAGTGGATATATGGCGATCGCAGCCATCATCAAATAGCTTCAGCGCAAGTTGTTCCGCGCAATCTGAAGTATCCCTTTTTGCGTGAACACCCCAATACAGAGAAGAATATTCGAGAAATGGTGTGTCTTGGAAATTGGGGGGGGCGCTGATTGAAAATGCCTTGGCCTGCTGAGAATTCAGATAACTCAAGCAGGTTTCTGCCATTGTCGAGTGAGCTGCGCCGAAAAGGTCGGGATGAGCCCGGAGGTATTCTTGAAGCGTGAAGTGGATTAACCGGACCGTGGAAGCCTCCTTTTCTACCACAACGAGACCTTGACAACAGGTTAGTAGTGTACCTGTTGAAGGAACATTGTCGATATTGAGATTCGGTGTCCCTATTTCGACTGCGAGGGCGTGGCATAGTTCATCGGCCTTCAGGGGCCGCTCCGCGTGAGATATCCACATCAAAGCGGCCATGCCAAGCTCTGCTCCCCCTCCCCCTTGTCCCTTTATCCGACCTAGTGTTGCGTCATATGCATCCCCTAATCCTAAGCCATCGGTCATTGCGCTGAGCTTTTGTCGCCTGCGATGGATTGTGGTTTCTTGCAGGACCGCATCGATATTTAGCGAGGCCAATAAGAATCTAGATATGTATCTGTTAGTGGATGCTTGAGGCAGCACCTCAGGGTAGTTGCTTCTACATACATTTCAGAAACATCTTCGGGGATTTTCTTCAGGATATCTGCCTCCAAACTACTGTCCATCGCATCTGGGGTTGTGTCCCCCTCAAGCCTGCTGTGAAGATATCGGATAATATCATCTCCGTTAGTACTTATGGATAGACTAGTCACTCTTCCAGAAAGACGCCTTCCGAGCTCAGGTCGAATGTGCGGTCTTCCAGTCACGAATATTCTAGTGCCTGGGGACTTCTGGATAATTTTGTTTAGCGAATTGAGGAGCTTAGCTCGGTGCTCTGGTACACATTCGTCCAGAGCGTCGATGCATATGAACGTGTGCTTTTTGGAAGAGGCAGTCTGCAGCATCTTAACAATATCGGTATGCTGCGGCATGAAGTTTTTCTGCTCCTCATAGGCTTGCACCATTTCCTCAGGTATTTTTCCTAGCCCGACCACAAGCTGTTTGAGCAGGGCACCTAGCAGACTCGTGGATGATTGCTCTTGCTGGGCGGCGAAGTCAAGGTAGAGGCACGCAATAGTGACATTTTGTCCTTTAGCCTGATCACGCAAGCTATCTATGACCAATGAGCTAAGATCACGACCTGTTAGTCCTCACCCTTTTCTTCTACTCCACGAGGTTGGTCTTTTTTACCTAATATATGTCTTTCCGACCCCCGGGTCTCCATAGCAAAACAAAACTGCGTCACCGGATTCACCTTCCCCACTACCGGCGTTCCAGCTTCTAAATTCCTCAGTTTGTAACAGCCATCTCCCTATACCTTCGACTCGACGATCTTGGATGCTCCGATGCCGCGACTTGTGATCTAGTGGGGATAGCCAGGCTAGGATATTGGATCGGTCATCAGCAAATGTAATGGTACCCGACACATTAAATGTGTTAAAAGAGTTGGTATTATAGCTTGAAGAAGTTTGCGACATTTTCTCTTTTTCACAGGTTAGGATATGGTTGATGATGGGGGATGAATTTAGTCGACGGCTGGAATTCTGAGGCTGAAGAGAAGCGGGGTCGTCTGTGGAACCTCACGGATAACCTCAAGAACTACCCTACAAAATACCCCAGATTTATGCAAACTATGCCCCCCCTGTGCCGATTATTTAAGTTCTATCCTAATAGTCTATCCTCTTTGCGCCCAAACTGTCTTGGTGCAGCGGGCCCCGAATTTCGGTGCGTTTTCGGTTAAATCAGCACAATACTAATTTGCGCATAAGTAATGATCGGGGCATAAATTCGCCCAAACCGTTTGGCTAACGTAAGTAGGAATTCACAGAGTCTATGGCACCGTAGAAATTGGCGAAGTTCGCGAAGTCTGCCACTAGACCTTTTAACCCCGGGTCAGTGGGGTTGATCGATCTGGTATGAAGGGTACAGGTTTTGTAGGTAATGCCAGCAGCCAATTGAACTATGATATTATTATTATTATTATGAGAACAAAAAAATCGGGTGCTCTCCGATTTTTCAGCCTCGCCCTATTCTCAGGCTTGCCCTATATCTATAGAATGTCATTACTCAAGTTATAAGCAGTAGAGGAGAGAGGAAATGACTGTAACTATGAACCATCCCTCTGCCAAGCAGAGAGCCTGCCTCATCCTGACTGCTACGGAGTTACATAAAAGATCCTGGGACGGACATAGCAAATTTTATAAGTTTCTACAGGTATCATATGACGAATAACCTTCCTAGCTTAATAATGTAGGATCCGGGATTAAACTTACAGCTGAAAACAACTACGGTAGCGGAGGCTGTGGGGTAAACCTCCTCGAAAAACTCTTCGTGAAATCACTATCTGGACGACGCGTGCAGCCAACTGTACAGTACAGTACCCCAAAAGATAAACAAAACTAGCACAGTGTTCCCAACCGGACTGGCCCAGGCTTTTCAGGGATGGCCGGGCCGGACTGTGGGAGATCGGCTTTCTAAAACAAAAGCCGGGCCCGGCCTTGGTGACGTATCATACAGCCCTTAGGTTTTTTTAACCCTAACCTAAATGAGCAGAGAGCCATTTCTACAGATTAAGGTTAGGGTTGATACACGTGACTTCCAGTGTTTCAACATGTTGTGATCACTCGGCTTGAAACTTTACTCCCGGAGGTAAAACTTTTCGGGAGAGGGCTATCGTGGCTTACTAAACGCGCAATGGTTAAACCTGCGAACACAAGAACTAGATATTGGATATATGGATAAGCTGACGACATTGATTGACTTTAAGACTCAGGAGCACATACACCGTGTACTCGAGTAGCATTTATTATTCTAATCTACTCGTAATTCTCTGACGTTTATAAACACGACTGCTATTGCATACACCAATATTTTGAGGCTCCGGCCTACCTTTTTATGGATGCAATAGCAGTTGTGTTCATAAACGTCAGGGACTTATGGGTAGGTGAGAGCCGCCAACAGCCTGAGGGCTTTAGCAACCCTCTATGAATGACCTAGGTATCTGTCGGTTAATTTATGTATCATAATATTATTATAATAATATTATCTTCTTCACTCTCCCATTCTAATTTTAGGAGCCCTATAACCTGACATCTCTATCCAAAGTGAGCGTGAAAGCCGCGATATACTTGGGCCTGCCCTAATGAAAAACCAAACATATATGTATCTATCCTATCATACCAAACCTTATGCCAGGAGGCAAGTCGGGGGGGTATAGTGCGCGGTGCAAGCATCTGAGATTCGACAATACTTGTACAGCACTTGGCTCTAGCATAATATCCCCCTATTACAAGAGAATCATTTGTCCTATTCGAGTGTCCGTTGAAGTTATCGAAAATAGAAACTCGGCCGAGCTGCTCCACCAGCAGTTAAGAGCGCTTGGGATGGCCTTGGAGGACGTACAGTACCCTATTACCGTAAGGAGACCCCCCCCCCCCGCGCTAGTAACGGGGCCTGCAAACCCCCCTTTTTAACCAAGCGGATGATGCCTGCTATAAGCCCATTTGACGAGCGAGTCGTAGCGGATATCCAATAATTAATAGTTAGCCCAATGTGCAGTACCTCCCGAGTAGTTCTGTGCATCGTACCTAAGTCACAACAAGGGGTATGATTGCGGCTCGTACTCGGGTATGGGCCTGGGTAATCGGATAGACAGGGATTGAAAATATATGTATCCCCATATATTTTTAACCCCTGTCTGTCCGATCATCCACCTCAATACCCGAGTACTGTATGAGGGCGCGGTGCGATGTGATAAGGTCTCGCTGTTCACAGAGCTAACACCGTATCGTTTCGTAAAAGTTGGATTGGCTCTAGCGAGGGTCTACCCAATCACCTCTCGGTATTTACTCAAAGTGTGGCAATTCAGAAGTTTACCTGCCCTTTCGCTGGCTTTGGTGCCCTCAGTTCCAATCCAACTTTTACGAAATGATACGGTGCCGGCATTAGGGGATGTTCGGGGGACTTTTATCCCCAAAGAACTGTTCCGGAAACAGACCAATAGCATGTCCTCAAATTCGATCACGTGATAGGTTTCTCAGAGCCCTTGTTGGTCAGTTTGCGAACCAAGGGGATCGCCAAGGTTACCCAGTCAACCAACCCGATAACCCCGAGATCAGGAGATGATGAGACCTTCTGGACTCCCAATTTGATTGTTCAAACGAATTTTTTAACTTGGTCAAGACAATTGCGCCACTCCTTCGGAACGTCTACCTCGCCCGGTATCTAGCTGTAGCTTAGGCGGGGACTGCCACACAAACCTACACGTGATTCCATGTTTGTGGTGGTTTGCCGGATGTAATGATGCGATGGAATGCCATATTCAATACACTCTCTATGCGGCCAAGGACATTTCAGCGCCAAATATAGGACGTGCATCGGTGCAAAGCACAGTAGGCAAGGATAACATTATGTCCTAGATACTGTGCGCTAGTGCTCCTGTAAAATTTCTGATACTCGTAGTTCTAAAATCGAACATCAACCAGAAATACACCACGACGGCACCCGGAGGACTGATACAAGAAGGGCGCGCCGGGGCCCAAAGCCCAAATCTTTGATTGAGAGAGAAATATGCAGTTACAGAATCTGATTCGGCGACTGATTCAACCTATTCCTGTGCGAAAAAGTTTCAAGTACCCACCCCCCCCGACCGCCGAGTACATGTGAGCAAAGGATTTAGTTCTGGGTATGCTAGCAGGCAAGCATTACGGCCTCCTTCCCAAAATCAAGAATCCGCACTATTCCAAACTCCATGGACTAAGTTCACCGGAAGTGGCTCCGGAAAGGAAATCATCAAAGACTCCTTTCGGATATGTGGGGCTTGAGCTCCCTATCGACAGTCATAAGACTTGCAACTAAAACTAAAAGGCCTTATGATAAATTAAATGGGGATTGGGGACTGAAGGTTGTTGGAATTGCGAGATGCTGCTCGGCATGCCCTCATGATAGTCGCTTTGTCGTTCGGATAGTTTTTGGGAATGCGTTTCGGCTTCAGGCATATGCTTTGGCTTTCGAGAAAGCATTTCGGAAACAGGAATGCCCTAGAGTCTTGGGTCGATGCATCCGCCGGGAAAGCTGTAAGAAAAGCGGAAAGGCTGCAATGGAAGTGAAAGAGTTGGATGCCCGGGGGTTATGGGAGGTGGAAGTCTTTGTCTCTTCTTTGCTAGCATGAGTACGCGGAAGGGAAGGGAGACATACGGCAAAGGGGACGGATATGTTTGGTGATCCATGGGAGGATAAGAGGGCTTTGTTGTTATACCTACTCCTGTTTTCTTTAACATAGATAGAGTGTTGTTGAACGAAGAGAACTTCCCCGCTCCTGAGTTGTGGGATCGTGTTTTGGTTGTGAGAACTCTTAGCGTTTTATTTCGCTGTCGCCGTTTCATTGTCCTCGCCGTCGATCAACGTCTAAAAGAGAAAAGGCGAGGATGCTGGGGGCATTGGAGACATGCGCGAAATCATCAATGAGGTAGATAATGAGAATGCTCTTGTAGATTTCATCCATCGTAATGCATGGGGAATATCCTCACCCCAACAGTAGATCCGATGAAAAGTTTTATTCACAGCCTGTCGGTCACTCGCTGATTCTTGGCTGCATGTGCATGCGTTAGCGGCTCAATTCTCTTAGCTGCATAGCGAGTTCAGCGAGTTTGTGGTGCTCGGGTCTGAGGGCAGCAGCGGTGCGACAGACAGAGATGACCCAGATCACGCAATCCATTTTTCAAGAGCCGCAGTTATGATAGTCGGCTTGCGAACCAAGGGTTGCTCAACCATTTAACTTTACTGTACCCGGTATTTCTCTTACGCGGTCCCCTGCATGAGCGCGAGAAAAGTGCAGAGGATCGCTTCGTGCCCAGGGTTACCCGGTCAACCAGCCCTTGACAAAGACACTCACGGAGAGGCCCCTTACACTGGCTGGCGGCCGCATTTGTCTGCCATTCGGAAGAAAATACAGTTCGGGTCGCAATACATACATCCACCATGCTATTCTCTTGCGATCCCACAGGGCAGCTGTGGAAGCGGCGATTTTCTCGACACCACATCTAATAAGCGCCGGCAGATAGCACGCACCACCATCGCCGAAGCGATTCTCCAAGGGACTCCCAAATCAGCCATCCCGCGCGGCGGACCACAACTGTGTTATGCTATGCGGGGAATCCGCTGGTTTTCCTTTATTCACTCGATTCTCTGCAGTTGGCAAGCTCGCTATAGTGGCCTGCAGGTTCCTGAGCCCGCAGGACAGGATGAGAGTACTCGTACCGTTAAGGGCACCGGATGCAGCCAGGCAGCTCGGAGCGGCGCTTCCACTACCTCGAATTGGGTTACGGCTTCTCATTCCGCGCTTGAACTGTTGGGAAACTATCACCATGACGGATGATGGTTCATCTAGAGGGTAAATTTATCGGTAGACCCCCTCCCCCTCCCTCCCGCGCGTAACGAATCTTGAAGTACTAGTAGTTCCTACATACCGGTTCCCAATACGGTGATTGAGGCTCGGATGGTCTACTGGCGGTTGGAATAGTATCAAGTCTGCGCTTGATGCTTTTGTTGCTTGCCCAAATCTCTGCAACCCCCGGCTAAGCGCATCATGCCGAGGAAGTAGTCCTTTAGAGGGTGGAGGGTCGCGGCGGCGGCGATGGCTGGCTGCTTGTGCGGTCGCGTATACCAATGCCCAAGTAGACTACCCGTAACTGCCATGATGGTTCCCTTAATGGCTGCCTTCAGTGTATGCGGGCCGGGGAGACCCCTCCTTACCAGTATTCTGTCCCCCACCAAACACATCCCTCAACCGCCGCTTTTTCTCTCGGCGCCCGTTCCCTTGACCCCGAAAGCCTGCCTTCCATTTCCCGGGACACCCAGGTACCGGTACAGTATGGTACTCTGTGAACGTTCATGCGATATCGTTCAATCAGTCAACGAGACTCACCGATCCCTGTTGCTGATTCCGCAAGGGACTAAGGTACGGTATGCCCGGTTTCGGACGTGGATCGACTGCGACAACCAAACGACCACAGTGAAACGAAACGCCAAGAATTCACATACGAAAATGATCGCACAACTCAGGGGGCGGGGGAAGTTCTCCTTTCCTTCGACAACCTCTATCACTAACTAACTAACGGTAAAGACAGGAGTATCATAGGCATAACCACAACATAGCGTCCTCCTATCCTTCCATGGATTACCACACATCCGTGCTTCCGTGTCTCCCCTTCCCCTTCCCCACTCCCATGCTAACAAATGAAAGACAGACTCCCGCCTCAGGACATCCAACTCCCTCAAGTTCCCCTCCGGCTCTTCTGCCTGCTCACCGCTTTACTACCGCTACAGCTTTCCCAGCGGATTCATCGATCCAAAATTCAAGTGCATTCCCGCAGCCTGAATGCTCTCCTGAAAGCCAAAAAAAACATGCCCGAAGCCAAAGGGCATTCCCAGAAGCTATCCGAACAAAGGGACTGTCATGAGAGCATGCTGAGCACCTCGCGACTTCCAACACCCAGGAATGTTATCCTGGCCGCCCGTTGCGCGACAGTATACCCTCCCAGGACTTCGACTCAACACGGTGGAAACTCAGACAATTGGATCATGCGTTGTGTCGCTGGAGTTACCTCTCCTGTGCCCCAGAAGGCCTGAATAGCTAACCTTTTACTATCCTCTTGACCCCTCTTCTCGCGGAGTGAATTCCCGACCTTGTAGCAGATGGTCCAATTAGTCTACTTTCTATAGTAGGCCTTCTCGTGCACTGCGAGAGCTCTCCAGGTTAGCTACCTCCGCCATGCCGGAAGACAACCACGAGGAAATCAGAGGAACCGTCAAAATATTGCTACAAACCAGGATAACGTCCCTTCCGTTATCCTCCCGTCCATCTTATTCCGTTGCTTTTCCCTCTCACCTATGTTAGCATACCTCCATACGGTCAATCGGCACGATTAGGGTAGAAAATATTATATTGAAATGAATAAGGTTCTTCTTCATGCCCTCTCACTCGGCGGTATGCCGCTACCGGCCCCGCAATTCAGGCAAAAGCTCCTAACTAGGAAAATCGTTTCCGTGACAGGTTGTGAGATCAACCTATGGGATGACTTTAAATCTTATCTCATTTGCGGATCTGGTAGAGGATCCCACGAAAACTCGCACCGGCCGCTGATGTTTGTTAAGCCCTTAGAGCCCTAGCGCCGCCACATCTTATTTTGACCTCCCAACGTGAAAGCGAGCCTCACTGGATAATGCGGTATCCTTCATCCTCTCGGCGCCCGTTTTCCTTAACCCCAAACCTCCGCCCTCCACACCTCCCCCCCCCAGTGCCTCCATAGTGAATGTCCATAAAACCCATTCAACCGGTCAATGATATTTACCGATCTCCGTTCCCGATTCTGCACTGGGCTGAGGTATCCCTACTCAAGCGCCTTAGTCCCCAACTACCGTAACTTCATATCCCACGTTTCTCAGAGCATTGAGCAGGGGCCCACTACACGAACCAACCATGTGCTATTATTTGAGACAAAATTTAGCTGCGCCCCGGTAAATTTAAGCAGCCTCGCTTCTTCCCCAGCAAGCACAGGTACCGTAGGTATAGCCTTGCCACACATTTGAATCAGTCCAGTGAATTTGACGTGGCATTCAGTCCCTGCGCCTGGGCCGAATTAAAACCTGATCTCCCTGTTTACAAATTTTATCCCCCGCGCGCGCGTTCTGCCCTTCTCAAGACCCAGATTCGAGAAAAGGCTTTGATTGCAATAATTCATTGCGCTAACATGTATAGTCCATATCTCTTGTGGTGAGTTTATACTATTCGAATCGCTGATTCACCGTTGCTGATACAAGGTACCGCAGCCCCAGAAGCTTAACAGCGGCGTTGTGATGTGTTTTGGAAAAAAGGAGTGAGTACCAATTCCTTGCTACGAAGTACTGTACAAGTTTCGAGCAACAAACATTCATCCGTCTCCGCCAGAAGACCCCAAAATCAGAATGGGGTGAGCCAACAGGAAGATGGGCCAAGAAGGCCAGTCAATAGCGCAAGCCCTCGAACAAACCTCGGTCCAGCAAACGGAAATGAACGGGCACAGGGTCGACCCGGGGATAGTAGTAATACACCGGCGGCCAGCGTCCCCAAAGGCGCACGCATTCAAGGGAGCACCGATTCAACAAAGAGAAATCCAGGGAGACAGCCAGATGGTGACCGAGGAGGAACGGCGGTCGTCCGCACTAGCAGCCGCAACACACGCCCTCGGAGGAATGTCAGCCAAAAAAATAAAAACCCCGTGAGCCAACCGGAAGCCGATGAACCACTAGGAATAGTGGCCAGCGGCCAGAGCGACACACACACTCAAGAGGACTCCAATTCAGCAAACAGGGATCTTGAGAGTCAGAAAGATGGTGATGGAGGGAGAACGGCAGCTAGTAGTGGCCTCAGTACGCGCACTCGTGAGGACCTCAGCATAGCAGATGGAAATGCCGGGAATCAACCGGAAGCCGACGAGCCGCAACCAGCAACCAGCAGCAGCAATAGCACGCACACTCAAAGGAGCTCTAGTCCAACAAACAGCAATGCGGAGGGCCAACTCGAGGATGATCTATCAAGAGGGATAGCAGGGGGATCCCTACGCCCAAACGGCGCGCATGGTCTCAATAACGTCAAGGAGGGGCTACTGGCCGGACTCGGGACTACTGGAGTTCCAGATCGCAAGGTCTATAGCCATGGCAATGACAGTCCCGGGGTTGTTCGACGCCGCCCGAGCGGCGGGGCTCAACCCGGAATTAGAGTCCCAGAGGAAGATGGAAGCAAGAGCGCAAGCGATAACCAAACTTGGTTAGATCCCGCAAGTGAGGTCCAGGGCACCTTCAACCGTAGAGTGGGGTATGGAATTGGAGAAGGGAGCCAGGGCACCGCCCATATCAGCACCACTAGCACTAGTGTTCAACGATGCAATACTAAAGGGAACTTTGATGGCAATTATGGTAGTAATAACAAGTACGGGGATGAATACAGTAATATTGTGAACGAAAGAACGATTTTCAACGGTGGTGTGATAAATCTCACGGGGCCTGGGAGGGGAGAGGAGCCCAAGAACATCGGTAGACTTTCCACCCGCACTCACACCCCCACTGTCTATACTAGTACTGTACTAACACCGAGAAATATTCACCCACAGTAACTAGAGGGGAGGAGCTACATGTTCCCTGGATGGTTCCCTATTGTCAAAACCTAGAGTTTAAAGGCCGCGAAGATATTATTAGCAGGGTCGAGAGCAAGACTAACATAAAGGGTCATAAGCGGGTTGCGTTGTGGGGCTTGGGCGGTACCGGGTATGGCCATACACATCACCGCTTACAAACAAAAATGTCACTGACAACAATAATTAGTAAAACACAAATTGCCTTGCAATGCGTATACCGCTATCAAGAAAAGCGCCCAGTTTTTTGGGTTCATGGAAGCAGCCTCGAAGAGTTCAGTGAGGAGTTTAGGAATATTGGAACCACCCAAGCTGCTATTGATGGTGAGGGTAAGGATGCATTGGCTTTAGTCAAAGAGTGGTTTGAGAATGCACGTAGTGGAGAATGGATTCTGGTCGTGGATAATGCCGATAACGAAAGGGACTTTGATAACAATCGCGGCCCTATTGCTCAATATATACCCCGGGGCCCCAAGGGAACCCTCATAATAACGACAAGATCCAGGCTGGTTGCGACCAGGCTGGGGTGCTATCTTGGGAGCGCCATTGAAGTTCCGGAGATGAGGGCGGAGGAGGCCAGACAGCTGTTTTTATCTCGCTATGATGCTCAAGACGAAAAAGCAGTTAAGGACATACTTAGCTCGCTTTGCTATCTCCCATTAGCAGTAGTCGGTGCAGCTGCTTACATGACTGAAACCGGCACTATGCCTTCAGGCTACCTTAGGATGCTCAAGGGGAAGGACTCTACAAGGGAAAATCTTTTGTCTCAGGAGTTTAGCGACATCTACCGAGAGCCGGCAACCGGAATGACGGAGAGCATTCTGAGTACATTCTTTATCACATTTGATCAGATCAAGAAGGAGTACCACGAGGCAGCGAATCTTCTTCGACTGATTACATTTATGGAGGACCACCAGAATATACCAGAAGACGCACTACGGCGTTCCGACTTAGAAGGCATGGATGATGAGCTCACCGCACAGAATGCAATCGGAAAACTTTTGAACTTTTCCCTAGTCACCAGGACTGCCAGCTCAGTAAAGGGTCTGCCAGTGTACGAGCTTCATCGCTTGGTGCAAATCTCGGCCGAAGCCTACTTCAAAAAGCGCGAAAGACAGTATGTATCGATCTGGATGGAGAGAGCACAGAAAGTAGGAAGATTAGCTTCGCGATCACGCTCGTCCTCCGCAGCATCCTCTCGGGGGCCAGCGGAACCACCCAGTCCGAGTTCTACGATTGTGCCACCAGACTAGACACGCGTGCAAGCTCCAACGCTGTCCTCCAGTCCCACACGGTACGGAAAGTTAGGGATCCCCGCCGCCCCCGAATCCACAAGAACTAAGAGGAACTTGAACTATTTCCATCTTGCATGTATGACGCCTCCCGTCTAAAATTTCCCTTCCAAACATAAGCTAACTAACTTAGGAAAACTGTCCCGTGGTTGAACAGTGTCAATGTTGATTGCCATTGATTTCTTTACATTTCTACACGCTTCGGGGCTCTAGAATTTATGCGCAATGATTCCAATGATTGGTGGATACAAGTTGATCAATTTTACACTTTGTGCTAGCGATGCCAGCTCAATAACTGTGGGTTTCCATAGCATTAGACAGGAACCCTGGCATCTGAGAAATTACTCCCGTATTTCATTTCCACTCAACTTTGTACTCAGTATTGCACCGGGATATAGGGACAGGGTTACTGTTTAGGGTGGGTACCGATATGCCGGAAACGCCTGCTTAGCGGTAACTTAGGCGGAGACTATCACACGAGCCTACACGTGATTCTACGCTTGTGGCGGTTTGCCGGATGTAATGATACGAAGGAATGCCCTATCCGATAAGCCCTCTATTCGGCCAAGGACATTTCAGAGCTAAGATACAAGACATACATTGGCGCGAGCGGAGTGGGCAAGGATAACAATAGGCCCTGGATAGTACACACTAGTGTTCCTGTAAAACTTCTGATACTCATGGTTCTGAAATCGAACATCAACAAGAAATACACCACGACGGCACTCAGGACTGATACAAGAAAAGCGCGCCGGGACCCAAAGCCTAAGTCGCCGGTTGAGAGAAATATGCCATTACAATATCAGATTCGGCGACCGATTCAATTCTATTCACCTGCGAAAAAGTTTTTAGACCCCGACGGCGAAATGATACACGGCGAAACGAGATACGACGAGTGACAAGCGGTGAAACGAAACGCCAAGCAACTCACAACGAAAACGATCGCACACTTCAGGGGCGGAAAAAAAACTTTTCACTAACAACCTCAGGCTCACGCTCAACGACGACTACTCCGACGGACTAACTAACTAACTAAGGGCGATCACAGGAGTATATATCAATCACAAAGACATCATATCCATCTATGCGCCATAGTGCTGCTCCATGTGAGTCTCCTTCCTCCATCATGACTCCCGGGCTGACAAAAGGAAAACAACCTATCCCACTGCCGTCGGGCTTCAAGCTCTCTCGCGCTGGCCTTCCGCTTTTCTCCCGGCTTCCCCGAAAGCTGCACGATCCCAAAACTATCGCGCATTCCTGCATTCGCAATGCTTTCCCCAACATACAAACCAAAACGCCCAAAGCCGAACCGTATACCCGCGAAGCCAAAGCGAGTCTCCGAGGATAAACCCATTCCTGAATCCTCAGCACATCTCCGAACACAAACCTATACCCGATGCCGGAGCCATATGCCCGGATCCTCAGCGCATACCCAAAGCCCCAAACAAGCGCGCTCCCGGAAGCCATCTGAACAAAGGAAGTATTGTGGGAGTATGGCGAGCAGCACCATTTTCAACAAAAGTTCCAAGTACCTCCCTGCCCCCGATCACCGGGCACCACCAAGTGGAGAAGGATTTAGTTTTGGGTATGCCAACAGATAAGTAGTACGGGCTTCTTCCTATGGTGAAGCATCCGCCCTACTCCAATTTCATGGGCCAAGTTCACCAGAAGTGACTCTGGAGGGGTAATGGTGCAAGGTTCCTTCCGAAATGTGGGGCTTAAGCTCCCCGTCGACAGTCCACAAGACTTGCAACTAAAACTAAAAGGCTTTTACAGTGGGCGGAATGAGAATTTGGAACTGGAGACAGGGCGAGAATGCTAGGGGCATTGGAGACACGAAGCTTTTAATGAGGGAGATGATGAAAATACTCTTGTAGATTTCATTGATAGTAATACATAGAAATATCACCACCTCCGCGAGAGATCCTGGTTGAAATGTTTTATATTCACAGCTAGTCACTCGCTTATTCAGGCCTATTGAGGCCTGATGTCTTTATCTTCTTGACTCCGGCCAATAATTTAGGCAAAAGCTCTTAAGAAGGAAAATTGTTTCCTCCAGGGCGATTGGGAGACTAGCGCATGGGGTGTGTTGAATCTCATTAGCGGGTGTCCAAGCCCTTGTGATCTCTCGGACCGGAAAAAAGGGCTCGTAGGCAGGAGGGTTGAATTCTATCGGGAACCTGATAGGATATCCCAAGAGCTTCTAGAGTAAGTTGAAAGCAGTCACTTACTATATCATAGAGGACAGCGCCGTAAGCTTGAGATTCTATGAAATACAAGGACCAGGGGTGGACTTAATGGATGGTGGATCGATAAGGCACAGGCAGAAAATCGTGCGGTGAAGGGCAAAAAGTCCGCTCTCAATCATGGGCCGCCGTAGAGGGACTCGGAGGAAAGAGCGCAATAGGAAAACAAGAGAGTGTGTTCGCTATTCCATGTAAGTATAGAGAAAAGAAACTAAACTAGAATAAAATACGGCTGTAGTGATCAACATAATACTGTATGTGGGTAGCCCACTTCCACGCATCACCGGAAACCAGTCCCCCCAGGCATTCAACTTGGTGACAATCCCATTGGTCTATCCTAACCCGACACATATCGAAAACCGGAAACCACCGGTACCGGATCATGGCCAATGCAATCGAGCGATCACAATATCTGGAAAGAGAGAGTATTCTGGGTCATTTTAAAACAATACTTGTTGTGCAATCTGGTGGGCAAGGTACTCTCATGGTCGTACAGTGCTCCAGGGCCAGATTCCTTGAGAATGAAACATTATTTCTTATTATCATAAGTTGTATCCGAATGTCCTCATCACCTCGCATAGCAACGGCAGATCAAATCCGAAATTTATTCCCAAGCGGAAGACGTTTTCACAATCTAGGCATTGAGGCTTTCTACATCTGCGCATTCTACTTATTTTTTTTCTCAGAACGATCATACATGGGCCAAATCATGAATCATCACTCATGCCCCCCCAGCATCTTGCTCTGCAGACTTACTGTTGGAAAAGTGATGACGTATTGGACACAAAAACTGACCGCGCCTGTTCCACCTCTACCATTACTGAGGTAATCTTGTAATGTTTGCTTCTCTTCTTGTCGCCTTAGTGCTTCTCCTTTTTCTCATCTTCTTTTGCGTCATCCTGAATAGTTGATAGCAATACGAATCTCTTCTTGTGCTTGCGATATTTCCAACACTTACCTTTACCCTACAAGGCCTAGTTTCCAGCCCCTCGGCCGGGACCCGTGAGGCCTCCGGGCCGTTGGGAACACTAGTATAGATTGTCATACCTCAAGATATCATAGCATAATAATATTGCTACAATACCCGAACAAATCCCCCGGCAAAATCTGCCTGAGAAAGTGCCCCAACAACTGAGTACCCTGACTGATAGAGCTAATAACGCCATGTTGCTGATAATAAAGTTTCCGGAGGGGCATCACATGAGGGGTGAGAGAACTTTTGTGTATATTCCACTTAGGAGTGTGTGCGGCGTTAGGGTATCTGAGGGATGGCGGGAGAGTTGTGATGTTCATTGTGTTAGATTTGCCTATAGGGCGTGCGGTCACGTGGTTATGCGGATATGTATCATAGTTGCGCGGATAGGGGGGCAAGAGGTATAGGGCTATAGGGCATGTGGCTTTGTGGTATGCGGTGACTAGGCACCTCGCAGTGGGTTTTTGTTTTCACGTCCTATGCCTAATGGCATGGGGTACTGGTTTCGGGGTTTGCCGATACCCATCGCCATTAGGTATTAGATATCCAGTTTTTGGTTCCATGGTGTTCCTTCCATACCCTTTGTCCTTAGACATAAGGGAGTTGGCACACTGGCAGGGTATAGGCTTAGGGATCACGGAGGATCATGGGATGTCGGGATGATTCTAGATTGTTTGAGATCGCTAGGTTTCACGATCTGTTAGCTTAGTATGGTTCTTGAAGAATATCATACAACGGGCTCTACACCAATTTTGAGACAAAAAGTGTGACGATATGGCTGCGACGCCGAGCATAACATCTCAGAAGCATGCTGCCCTGATACTTAAGTTATCCAACCCCAACTAGTAAATTCTCAAAGTATGATATCATGATATCCTACGATAATTCCAAGAATATGAGAGATTCATATGGCCGAAAATATTGGAGAGAATAAAATTAATTTTAGTAATTGCATTCCAGGTAATAGTTTTGAGTTCACAAATTCACAAATTTAAGGTATGATAATTCTCATATCATACTTTGTGAATTTACCAGCTTGGGTTGTATTATCATAGGTATAAAGGCACTAATGCTTCCGAGGTGTTAAGCTTGGCGGCGTAGCTAGATCGGCACTCTTTTTGACTGAAAATTGGTGTGGAGTCTAGTCTTCCGAAACCATATGAGTTTGTGAGTTTTGCGGTGTTTTTAGCTAGAGGGAAGTATATAATATTATTATCTTAACTTGGCTTTCATTAGTGGAGAGAGCAGCGAACTTTTCCCCCCTTCTTCTATGTTCTGCTGCGCTTAAAGCTTATTGCGATTGCACTTTTGTTCTTTCCCCCCCATGCCTCCTCTAGGCTCCACTGCGTTGTACGGCGCAGCCGGCAGTACTCTGGGAAGCTAGATCTTAGTTATGTAATCCTGGGCATGAGTGCCCCTATTTCTCTTCCCTATTGCCCTTCCCAACATTGATTTTCGCTCTGGTGGGAATTCTTAACATCCCCTATGGCGGAAGCAATTGGCAGTGGCTGGGAGTGTGGGTCCGGAAACCGAGCAAGGGGCTTAAGGTGCCTCTAAAGACCTAGCCGAAGAGTTTGCAGGCCTGGGTAGGGATTGGATAGGTTATCCCTACCCAATCCAGAGACACAAACAAGTTACTTCTAAATTCTCACAGATGACCCGTGAGCCGGGAGCCAGTCTCTTTTCCGATGCATCCCGAGTGACCTTTGGTGAACTACCCCCCGCACAATTCGTGACCTGGAAGCAGATATCAAAGTCCAACGTCACACCCAGAATCCGAAAAGAACTAAAAAAGAAGAAGAAGAAAATCCTCTCCGCCAGATCTAACCCAGATCCAACACGCCTATTACGTATCCCAACCCGATCTAAACCAAGCGGGGATGAGCGGAGATACTATTGCTTTATTCAACCTTGATTACAGTATCATGTACAGTGATAGAACTCTAAATCCTGTAAGCACTACTTTCTGCACCTAGGAGAGCGCATTGCGCACTCCCGTCCTGGTAAATGTAGAACGGACTACTATTCAGGCGATACTTCATAACCATCTCACATATATTCTTCAACCTACCTTTTCGGTGCTACTTTCGCATAAGCCTGTACAAGTTACAGGGGGTATGTTTTCGCACACACCAAAGTGGCTGACCAGCAAAAAACACTAGAAAATTGGTGGGTCACAAAGTGGTGTGTGCGAAAACATACCCCCTGTGCCTTGTACTAGTACATTACGGTACAGTTGCCTAGATAAGACACAGAACCCCCATCTTCGAATCCATCTTCTCCGCCAACCCTACAATCTCCTCATCCAGAGACAAAAGTTCCCATGAGTGGTTAGCGCTTTCTTGACTGGGAGCACAATCAGTCCCACCAAACACGCTGGATCTCACTAACCTGTATTCAGGATTCTTTTTAATAGCCTGTCAAACTAAACCCATCACGGGGGTCACGGGCTGGCTTCCGCCAATACTCCTACTGTAGCAGGCAAGGCGTATCCGGGGGTGGGCAGGGATGGCCGACCCATACGGTGGCTCAGATGAACAAGGATTTGGTACTGTTCTCGTGACCATATATTTCGCGAATCTTCGTTTTCGGGTACAAGGGGCAGGCATATAGCGATCGAACACACCACTTTGTGACCTCACCAGTTTTTGAGGATTTTTTGCGGGTAAGCCACTTTGGTGTGTTCGAAATCTTTATGCCTGCCCCTAGTACCATATTTTTTGCTTCCCAGGAGCACTGTACCCGCCGCCCCAGGTACTTGTAAGAAGTACCCTACCCAGACATTGAGGTTGCAATCTCTGCTATTTTTCGCACACAGATACGCACAGACCATTGGAAATATATTTCCCTAATCCTTGTTTTCAGGGCACTAGTATAGCACAGCCGCGCCCCGCTATCCCGGATAACCAACCCCCGAAGAATCTATCCGGCACAGCGAGTGATCCAGGGCAACAAGTCATATCCTGTGTAAGGAAGCCCATGGTTCACGGAGACTCAGACGAGAGCACGAGGTATAATATCGGGATTACGATGATCTGGGGCAACAGGGTTTGGCAGTCGGTTCCCTTGACCGAGACAAGTAATCCGGCAGCCGATCCCAAGAGTTTAATGGAAACTGGAGAGAGATGCAGTCTAATATAAGGAGAATACTCTACCGGGTAGAAAAAAGCGAATATTTAGTGGCCTAGCACTCGAGTACTAGTGACAATGGCTTCATAACTAATTAGTGCACAATAGTGGTCTTGCAGCCCCCTCATACCGGTGATCCCATCGAGAACACTTCACGGTCACTCCTCACCGCCAAGAAAGCCGTCAGCGACCCCCACCCCCCATACAACTTCTAAAAACCCCAACGCCCAAACTAGCTCAAGGGTTAGCGCACAACCCGCATTAAAAAAAATCACTACCTTTGCAAATTATTCCTATACATAGCGCCCCAGGGGCCTCCCTACGATGCCACAGGGTCTAGTGTACTGTACCAAGTATGGTGGTTTTCCAAGAGTAGAGCATTTCGCCTGTTACAGTAGATGCTGTGTCTCCTGTGCTATGCCCCACAATGTGCGGCTCAACGGGGGGAGTGCGGCACTAGTAGCTAGGGAGGCACAGTACTAAACAATACGGGATTCAAATGGCTTGGGCGCGAATACCGAGGCAGGTTAAGAGCTGCCGCGCCCAAGTAATTGGATAACTCTGGGGACCTGCCAAGAGGCTAAAATCCACGAGATCTGGAATCCACAAATTACCAATCTACCGGAAAGTCGAGAGATCTCAGTCCGTAGGCATCCGATAGATCATAGATCTCTTCCCTCTAGCGGCGCTTAATAAATTAACTCCACTAGCCAAAACCCCCTTGTGCGACCGAGGTCCAAAACGAGTCCCGTCCAACCGCGGACCTATAAATCCAGGTATTACAAAAAGGCGTAGTGGGCCCGCAGCTGGCGCCGGTGCAATCTAGGGAATATCTACTGTACCTTCCAGGAGTAAATTTTCAATCTTAGAGATTGCGGTGGGGGCTATAGGGATTGATATCCCAAAGAGATGGTCTTCCAGACAGTCAAAAATATTGAGAATCCCAAAGATTCCCAAGAAATCCTGGTTTTGTAACTTATTGCAATCTCCAAGAACCTCTGGGATATTTTGACATCCAAACAGGCTCTAAGTTACTGCGCACTATTGTCTTTTCCCCAGCCGAGGTTTGGATGAAGCTTTGTCAGCTTAATTATCTGGCCGGGGGTCTGAAATTTCGGGCAAGAGTGGGGGAAACCTTGGGACGGGAGAGGCCCTGTACTCGAAAAATGTAGCAGAATAATGGCGGTTTGGCAGTGCTTGTAGACTAGCGTAGCTCCACCTGACGCCCAGAGCATTGGCATTTGGCCCCCGTGAGTGTTGGATGACTGCATGTGTTGCTCATTGTGGTGTTTCACACATATTATAAATTCCACTTTCTTCCTTGCTTGCATTCTACCCACCTTCCCAGAGCTACAATGCTTTCCATCAGGGGTGGGGGTCTACTCCCAGCAGCCAAGAACGAAACAGTAAGGTTAGTTTGTGGGCATGGGGTGTGACCTCATCAAATTCTTTAGATAGCATATGGTTTTTTGGGCTAAGAGTGTATAACAGCCCAGTGAGCCACTCATGACATTGAGGGAGTTGGGAACAATTTTCTCCTTTCGTAGTTGGTCTGAGGCTTCCAGCCCAGCTTGGTATATCATACGGAGTCTTGTTGTTGCCAGGAGTTGGGTAGATGACAAAAGAGGGGGAGGATCTGATTGGATGGAATATCGGAGGAGAGGAAAATCCTTCTTGGTAAGCCCCAGAGCACAATCTAGAAGACTCGTATAATACCGGTAAACTACTATATTTGTGAGACAACCCACCGAGGGTTCCGGGAAAGGATGTTAAAGAATAACATGTTAGAAATACCACAAAATACGAGGTCGTGAACTGTGATGCTTGGGTTTAGCGAGGAGAGGTAGGCAGAGATGTTATCGTTAATTACCAGGAAGTAAGGGAAACTGCACCAGGGAATGGAGGAAACTATTGCGGCAATGGGCAGGCCGCAGGTATCCGGATAACCCTTGGGCTTAGGTTCTGTTATGATGTTGGTAGGAGTAAAAAACTCCAATTGTCTCAGAATTACCAGTGCAGGTACTATCTACAAGTCCTACAACATCCCGGGCTCCCAGCATCCGCCAAAACCGCGACCTATATACCAAACCTAGATCAGGAACACGATAAATTATCATGACGTGAGAGAAAAATAAATTGCCAACATATTATGATACCAAAAAAACTAGCATTGCAGCTCGCCAAAACAAACACCTACACACCACCGTCCGGAACAGTCGGGAGGACTTCCCCTAACCACCTTCCTTTACTCACCTAAAGCACTCGAGTGTAGCGATTTAAGGGTCTTGTTGCTCCCTAGTTGGTTGGCTTGGCTACCGGTATACCGGTAATATAATATCTTCAATCTGACCTTCCCAAAAGAATTCGGTAAGTTATAGTCCAAGAATCCTCCTCAAGCGTATACCGTAAAACATCGGTGTCATCTTACAAACACAACCACTTTTGCAGAGTTTCCATGAACGCTTTCGTCTACCTCAAGAACGATACCTCTCGGTGGCTATAGAAAAGCAAGATCCTTCCAGAAAACTGTTTTCGGATAGGCCACTTGGGGGTTTCATAGTAATATGATTCTACTGAACAGTGGGAATAGAATGTTAGAGTGTTTCCAAGGGCTAGGAATACTTCGAAGGGCACTTGCAGGAACTTTGGGGAGGTAGTAGCGGGTGCCCAGACTAGTGGTCCCTTGCAGCTTGGTAATTACGAGTGATACCCGATGAACCTAAAGATCGGCAGGAGCCAATCTCCGCCCACCCGCATCCCCCTGATTCTCTCTCTCTCCAAGGATCAGAAGAATAGGTGACCTTGGCAACTTGGCAAGGCAAACGATACGATAGCCTGAGGGAACAAGCTAGTCACGATACTCGTACTACCAGTGTCATAAAATCTCACAATATCACCCACTATTAGATTATTAATTGAAATTGCTACATCAACACACGATAAGTTTAGTTTGAGAAGTTACCAGAATTACGAATACTAATTGATACCACCCGACGCGCACACTGCGAGCCCAAGCTTTACAATGTAAGGAAAACATTAATCATTCTCGGGGGCTTTTGTCTCCTGGTACGGAGATTAGAGCTCTAGCAGAAATGGTGGATTATGGGAGATTTTACGGTATCAAAGCCACTCCCCTCGAGCCTCCTAGGTAAGCTATCGGTAGATCCCGCCGAAACGCGTACCAAACAGCCAAGAGTCCAAGGAATTAGGGATGCATTCTTGCCTGAGCCATCCCTTGGTTTTATGCTCACTTTTCATGTGAATGTTTGTTACCAGTTACAAGTACAAGTACTGGTGTTTACCGGGTTTGTCCTGTGCGGCACGTAGCGGTATATTACCACACTCACGCGTGCCTGCCAAGAAGAACGCAGGCCGCCGAATATTGCGGGGGGTGGTGGGGATGAGGCTCCGGTTTACCTCTAATGTACCTGGATTTTTTTTTCCCGGTAAAGGCGCAAGTAGTGTTTCTGTTCCACCGGCATTATCATTGCAACCTAACCAGCGGTACCCACCGGATGGAGGATGCCGGCGCACACTCGAGTCCAGTTCAGGTAATAGCGCGGGTATGATTCCGAGACTAACCTTGGGAATACCCGAGTATGAAGGTAGATGACGGAATTGGGACTGATACAGTGCCAATGCTTCTTGCTTGTTTGAGTAATTTCCTTACAAGCCCCATTCATTCCCTTACACATGAGGCCTAGTTAAGGGTCACGCCTCCAGGATCTAGAGGGTCCGATCACCCATATCCGTACAGTACCTAAGAGCTTTACCGCAATTGTCAATTCATTGTATCCCAAAGTAGAAGGGTCAAGAATTGGTGTTTTGGGCCTAAATTCAAGGATCTCGGCATCTATTTCAGGATACCAGGACAGCACACCTCAAATTGATGAGTGCTAGAGAACTGGACATAGCCGCGCTGCTCAGCGTTGAATTACTTGTCGAGTAATGAGATTTAGGATTCTCGCGGGGTGCTCGATCTTGTCCGGCCCTTTGAGTGTAGGAAGTTAAGCGGGACGCAAGGCATCAAGGTGTCCCAAACCTCTGGAAATTTTTAGCCGCTGGGTAATCTGCTGGCCGAGGAGTGGAGTACCGTAGAGCGCTCTCGTCCCCAGCAGGGGTACTCTCATACTACCAATAACATACCTGGGGACAAGGGTCTAGAGAAATACAATCCCATCCCACTATCCTAGACGGCCAGAATCAGGAGAATCCGTCTAGTATAGCGAGTCTGGCAGGGCAACCGGTAAGGTTTCGCTGTAAGGAGATTCAAAATTCATAGATTCATACCAGATCGTGCAGTATCTAGATTACCGGTATTGGGATCCGAGATTGCAGAGCGGAACTGCCTATAAGGGGAATTAGAACGAAAAATGTGTCTATCGTGCTTGCATAGTATCTGCGTGCCTATACTGGGCGCTTCTTGGCCGAGGCGGGTATCGGACTCGGGTAGACGACCAAGCTCCAGATCTCCAAGTTATAGTATTAGTACTATCCCGTACAGTTCTTCCAGTTCTAGGTTTAGTCTGCCATATAACTTCATTCTAATTTTCAAGCAGACCCCTCCAAACACAATAGCCCTTCCAAAGCAATCCTAAATTAACACTGTAACATGCCAAGCAGCACCCCCCCCCCACCGCATCACAAGCACATAGCCTACACCTTAGTCCTCCCGCTTCACTAGAACCCCCCCCCCCATCAATCCCCACAGCTCTTCCCATCCCACCCAACATACCCATACTTCCCACACCACCCGAAAAAATACCAAGAAACCCACCACCACCGGTTCTATTCCATCACTCACGCACAATGACAACAAGCACAATGTACCGCTAAACACTCACTCATATACCCTCAGGTAGTACAAATGGTTAAAAGGACATTGATTACCGTGCAGACAGAACTCTCCAAAAAAACTTGCTGTCACGGAAATCTTCCAGACTACCGGTACCCCACCGACGATGACCGACTACCCGCCGGTGGGTGGGTGAGCAAATATTCGGCGAATCCGGTAAGTACAATCTGGAAGGTGTTGTACGGACTTTGCTGTACTAGGTGTGCTGGTACATCGAGAAGGACACAGGCATACGGTATTCCTCTCCGGGGGGCAGGAGGGACGGAGGGTCCTCCGTTCGTGTGTACAAGTATCTTAGTGTGCTTGTAATACCATGGGAATCTACATCTAGTCTTTGTAAGGGTTTCTTTTGGGAAGGTCGCAATCGAGTGGCTTTTCCTTTTCTTTCTTTCTTTCTTTTTTTTTTATAAAAAAAATAACCCTCTGGCATAGCTGGTATGATACCCTAGACTGGACTCTACTGGATAGTACTAGTATAGAAAGATATAGCCCCGCGCCAAAAGTTCTCCCATCTAGGCTGGCAATAACACAAATGGCTATAATACATGTACATCCCCTATGAAATCTTGTCACGTTGCCGGCAGGGGTAGGGGAAACTTTTGGCAGACGGCTGTACTACGTAGGTGGTCCCGATTCGGGGGAATCCTACAAGCATAGTACGGGCACTGTACCCCCTCCAACCCAAAGTCATTAGGCACTAAGTTATCAGCATCCCGAGGAGATGAGGTAAAGCAAAATAAATAAGAGTAGGAACAAAAATAAAACCAATCCCCCCTCGATGCCTATATCCTACCAAGTCACAATCCTCTAGAATCGTTCAGGCACTGCACTTCTTCGCCAACAAAAGCCAGGAATCAACATAGAACCATACAGTACCGGTATGGGATTTTAAAAGTTTGATAGAAGAAAGAGGTAAATTTATCCAAGAAACCCCCCCAATTCCAAACGCAGCAACTTTCCTTACCGACGTCATATTATAATAATTATTACCGTTTCAAGGCGGCGAACGGCAAAAATAATAAATAAATAAATAAAAACGCCAATTTCGATCCAGAACTTAAGTAATCTATACCGGAAAGAGAGAAGCACTTCCCAGAGATACCCGGCATGTTACCTCAGATTTAGAATAAATAAATAAATTTGAATTAATGGGATTTTTCACCGATTCGCCATCGGGAGGAGGGGGGGGGGGGAGTTCGTCAAAGGACGGAAGGCGGGTAAGTCAAGTGCAGGTTCATTGTTTTACCGGGTCACCACAGTCCTGTGCAGTGGGCAAGAAGGTACTATATTGTACCGGTACCTGAACGGAGCAGGGATTAAATAAATGTATAATATAATACAGCCAATAATAATAATAATAAAGGTTTATCCGGGTGGGCTATTCTGTGGATTCCGGGTTTCGATGTTTGGGTTGTCGGTACAGGTATAGTGAGTGCTTCATATCTCTTGCCTGGAGATAGGGCATTTTCTGGGTGCAGGGATTTGGGATAGATTAATTAATTGCCGTGGGTATGATACTGTGCAGATTATTTAGACCTTTGTGGAAGGGGGAGAAGGAAGGAAAGCTAGGAAAAAGAGAATGCTTGTGGTGTTGTTGGAGGGCTGGCGATCATGTTATGGTTTTCAGGAGGATCCGAGGATGGACGAAGAGAAGGTATGAATTTAAGAAAATCTAAGAAAAACAGAAGGTAAAAAAGATAATAAAAAAAAGATACAACTATATGTTTAAACAACCACAACCGGTACTGTACTCAACAACTCTAATTACAGATTACCATTACCCAATACCCCCCCACCCCCCGCACCTGTAGAAAATTTCCTATCTACCTCTAATATAAACGAATGCGAAAGTATTATAAAGTGGGGGTCTGCTTGGTCTGCTTATTCAACGCAAGGAGGTTCTCCTTGGGTGGGCTGCTGTAGTCGTTTTGGGTGAAGCGCGAGTTGAACTTCATGATCTTGTTCATCTTGTTGAACTGCTGGACCGTGATGGCGAGAGGGTCCTCAACAACGTACCAGGAGACATCCTCAGTGCAAGGGGGGGTAGTCAAAGATCCGGGGTAGCTACGGATGCGGGAGTTGTCGACAATGTTGTTGATGGAGCTGTTTTCCCGGCATTAGTTTCTTCCGCTCATATGAATAGGTATTGTTGGGGCACTAACTGCATCTGGACCTCGAATGAATCTCCACTCTTCTCCTCCCTCTTGGAATACCCGGATTTCTTGAGGCCATCAAGCTTTGAGTAGATTGACTGGAGGACCATATCCCCAGAGCCAGTGTTGACCAGTTCGAAAAAGATGCCAACGACAGCGATCTTATTATCATCTGCAATCGCAAAATTAGCCTTTACTTCGTATAGAAGTTTCGGAACAAGGGGGGCAGCCTACCGCCAACCTTGGTGTGCACAAAGTGGACTTCCAAGGGAAAAGTCTCCTCGCGCAGACGATGCTCGCTGGATGTATGGAAATGGAATTGGCTCAATTTATATTCCTCACCGCCGAGGATGGACTTGTAGTCATCTGGCTTCTGAGGGGTGAGCTCGATGGTGTGACCGTTATCCTCCATGGTGAATTTGCCAGAGAATGGGAAGGAAGTTGTGGTGTTCTTTGCGAGAGGGACTAGGTCGGTGATGTCGATCGGCGACTGTTGCTTCCCGGTTGCACATTTGTGATAGGGAAAGTTTTTGCCGTCAACCGTCAAGTTGTGCCAGAGGATAGGGCCAGTTTCGCCAGTATATGTGAAGGAGGGTAGGGTCGAATCCTCACGTTTGTAAATACAAGCGGAGACAAGGGTGGAAGGCAAAGAGACCGATAGCAAAAACGAAGAAACAAGAAATGAACGCATTTTCGGTATTCAGTAAAAATATATGTAAATGTTTGGAAATGTGCAGTGAAAGGGAAGAAGGAGAGTCCGAGGAGGAGGCTGGTTTCTGTTTAAGTAAAGGAAGATAGTGGTGAAAGGAAGGACTTGAGTGGGAAAGCCGGTAGGTTATATGCTTGAGGTCTGAGAGAGTTGACGACTAAGGTTTTGGGAGCTAAAATTGGGTTGAAAGAGCAAGAGTCGGGAAAGGACTTGTAGCCCCATCCCGTACTTGGCAGTGAGGGCCTAGAGGAGAGGCTGTGGTGATTCCATAGTCCGTGCTGAAGTGTCTTATTCTTACTCTTACCCTTGACCTATCAAGCTTCGCTCGAGAGTTTGTAAGGTATGGTATCCAACTCCGCCGCTTAGCAAAGGTCACATCGTCACAAACATAGGGGGGACAGCTATCAGAGCGTATGTTTGGGGGGTAAAAGAGTGCTGTAACTTATTAGACGCTAAAGAGTGGAATAGCCCAGACTTTGCCAAGCGCAGTATAGCGTAAGCTTCGGGAGGGCGGTGATCACTCACCACATTGGTCACCACTCCGCCGTGTGGATGGCAAAATGCGTCAAAGACCTCCATCTTGGCTCCGAGGCCCCAAGCACAACGGGCCAAGTGAAGTATTACCGGAAAAGTGCCAAAAACGACGGAAGAGTCCAGCCATTAGCGCCTCTGGTTTCAACTAGTCAACTGAGACCGCATGCCGGCGGCCTTATCGCAACTTGGAAAACTCTTGGCAACCCGAGAAAGTTGGAAACAAAGATTCCTCCTGCCTTGGCGGGTCTATATTCTACTCTGATTTGGCCAAGGTCTCTGGGCTTTCTTTTTTTTTTCCTTGATAAGCCGTTTGCTCTGGGGGTCCAGAATTGCCTGTTCCAATGGTGATGTTTTTTGTTTTTTGTTTCACTCGGTCAGCCAATGACTGCGTTTGTCGAGGACACAAGCCGCGGCAATGCAGGCGCTCCCCAGGTAATATTACCAGCCACAGGAGCTTATCTAAACGGAAGCCACCCTTGCGTCATGGTGCTTCATCAGCTGCGGGATGCTTACGTTTTTGGCCAGGCGGTGGCTCTTTGGCTGCTGCTATGCCTGAGGAGCCTCTGCCATATTTATCACAATCCCGAAATACACAGTAATTCTTGGCACTGCTCCGGCGATATTTTATCGTTTGTCTAACCCAGCCTTTCATCGTTCGGTGTGCTATACTAGCACAGTGCAGTACTCAAGTAGGAGCGTCGGCGAGTTAATTCGGTGCGCAAGGCTAGAGCACACCGCTACTCGCCGAACCTGGGTGAGCAAACATACCGATACTAACATTATTGAATTCTTCCCAAGTTAGGACGGGTTAAAAAATCTCCGAAAAGATGTTGAGTTGAACTCTCCTTCGCCCTGTCTAATCCCGAAAGGTTTTGGGAGGGTGAGACTACCCCTTGACACAGTCCAGCCACACTGTTCCAAAAATATGCACTTGGGGAGTAAGATGCGGGAGTGCATCGCCAGGTCTTGACAAATGAGAACGTCGTGGGGCTAAAGTGCCCAGATGCCAAGATTGCGCCACAACCAGTATCCAGTGATCACGGGCGGCAAGCCATTTACCAAGGTCTTGTTCGCGGGCGCAATACGGTACCGGTACCATACTGGAGTAACGCAATTTGTGGGACGAGTCGCATGTCACGGAGGGCAGACAAGGTGGTTGAAATGGTTGGACCCGGTGCGGCTATGGGCGATGGCGGTAGGGCTGAATATTGTTGCCCAATTATTTCTCGACGAGACGAATGGGGTGCCCTACTGGTATCTTCCAGCTGATCCCTACCACGTGGGCCCTTGGCGTGGCGCGCCCATAAGCGCACTTGGCTCAAGCTTATGGGCCCTCGCTTACTGATTTCGCTTCATTACTCTGTTCTGGAGCACCCAGTCCAGAGTTCGGGGGCTGATATGCACCGAGATACGCTATCTAACATCTTCCCGCGCACCGCCTCTACTCCTAATTGCCTGACGTTTGTAAAAACGACTGCTATTGCATACGGGCAAAAAATCGACCAGAGCCTCAGGATTTCGGTGGTATGCAATAGCAGTCGTTTTTACAAACGTCAGGCAATTGGGAGTACCGTATCTGCCCAAATTAGAGGGAGGTCAGCGCTGAATCTTGGAAGCGAGTGTGAGTGCCAGCACGCTGACACTAGCTATATTTGGGTTCAGGAAGATACTATACTGTACTCAGCGTAGGTGCTACCAATACTGGATAGAAGGCTACCCGGATGGGCAACACCGGAAAAATTCATTTATTTGCCTTGTGTCCGTACGACTAGGTGAATTAGTCTCCGAAAAAGCGGACGAATTATTTCCCCCTCCCCATCTCACATCTCCTCAAAAGCGCCCCCAGATCACTCATGAGAAATGGCTAATTTCACAACGGTTCCATGTAAACCTTCTATTCAACTATAACGAGGTCTTTTGCTCCAATTGTTGGTCCGAAAGGGAAACCGCGAGATTCTAGAATACTGTTCTTGTACTAGTACGATAGAGCACGCTCAATCGCGGATGGTAACTTGTATCGGTGGAATTAATTTTTTTGTGGTGGTTTATCCCTGCTCCTTCGATTTATCCGTAGGGCTAGACAAGGCTGATTCTGACGGAACCGAAACAAAAGCACGTAAAAACTCGAATGATTGAACCACGTGCTATGGCGTTGGAACTACCTCTCTTAGTGAGATCCAGGGTTTTTTTCCTTTTTTGTTTGTCTCAGGGGACAGATTTTTAGTGATGGTTCGATATAACTTAGCCAGATAATAGTCTTGCGGGACAAACAGATCTGGTGTATGATACTCGAGTACAGTACGCCCCATTTTTTGATATGTTTTTCTCCCCTTTTCCAGAAGAAGGAATTTCCGACTACATAGCACATGGTCCAATTACTTGAGTTTTTACGGTACTTAAGCTGTCAGAGGATAACTGGTAAATGGCGCGGCAACTGAACGATAGGAATGGAATAAGGTTTGACAATAGAAAATGTATCATATTGTTAGAAACTTCGTCCACCCGCTGCTTGCCAACCAATATGTTAAGATATGAGCATATATGAGATATAAGGAAATTATCTTTAATGTTCCATCTCTTCCCATACCTGCCGATTTCTCTCCATGTATGCTTTTATTCGCCTACTTACTCCAGTAATCATAAAGGAAGGACATGGCCATAGCACCATCTCCGTGAGTCACTCTAACTTCAGAACAAATGTAATCGCTAAAACCATTCTGTAAAAATCCCACGGCCAACCACAGTGCACTCCTTACTCCCGATAGCTCTCACATCTATCCTTATCCTTCAGCTCTAATAACAGCCCCCAACAAACCCAACATTTCTTCGTCTCGCTGATGTACTAGTACTCTACAAGTACTGTGCGAGGATATCTAGGCTGAATATTCAAAATCTCCGCTCGCTTGTTGATTTCCGCCGGAGCAAGAGCGAGCTTGTCTAATAAAGTATATAAAATATATCTGCTTAAGACTCCGAAAGGAGCGGTTTTGTTGCGCTTAACTGGGCACCGGACTTACAGCGTAATGAGATACCGGGGATCTATGAGGCAGACGTGGTAGCTCCAGTTCTCCCGAGAGTCATGAAAACAGTACCAGTGGCTGGCTTGAAGATTTACAGTAAAAGGTATTCTCACTTAGAACCACTTAAATTACCTTGCACCGACACAATTGGGGAATATGGGAACCTTGCTACAGCACTGTACGCCCCCTGACACTTTCCGAAGCAGATCAATCATTCATCAGTCGGGATCGGCAAGAGCTGGAGCATCCAGATGGTGACATCTCCCCCTCCCTGGTTACTCTAGCATCTCGGTTTTTTGCATTTTTTACAATAATAAAAGCCCCTATGGCTAGAGTCCCATATATAACTTTCCATTTATTAGAGGAACCAAGTCCGGCTTTGTGCATTGGGTCTAATGCTTACCGGATAAGGGTTTTCGGACTCAGTGCCCTACTAATACAACGTCCTGTAGTGTCCAATGTGGGGCTTACCCCCGCGGAGAAAGGTAATTCTTAAGCAGCTATGGCTCGGTGCTGGCGATTTCAGTTGATAATCGCCACTGAGGAAGCACCCGTGAGGGAATTAAGAATTGCGCCTAGCTTATAGAAATCTCCAACTCGTCAGGCTTCGTTCCTTCAGGCTAAACCGCTCCTTAGGGACTGAACTCTCTGTAGCTAAAAATTGTTTAAAAATCTCTCTGATAGGTTAGGTGTGAAGAAAGGAAAAACAAATGAGTCTGGGATCCCTATGCCTTCCTTCGGAGCATTAAAACTACAGCCTCCCTCCACCGTCTGCCATACAATCCTTTCGACCTAATGTAGTTACTTACCGGAAACCAATTCGAGTGATCATCGTGCAGTGCGCAACAGGAAACTAGGGCCCTCCATAGTGAGACGGAACCGTACGCGGAAATTAACTAAAGGACTAGAGACGCCTTCCGAGTCACCATTCGAGTCCAGGAGTTAAGTGTGATCAAGTAGCACCTACTCATGTACGCACTCACATGCTCCTTACACGCATGTTTAAACCACCCTTTTCTGTAAATGATACTCCCAGTAGCATATATTCTCGGTTTTGCTGACTATAACATAGAAAGCGCCCTCATCGGATAACTTACGATTTGGAGAAAGTCCGGATTCATATACTATCACTCGGATTTCTAAATCGGCTGCAGTGTGGACCCCCCTTACTTAGTCTTACTAACGCTCTCACATATCCTACCGTAAGAACTGGAAATAATTGAGAATGTCGCTAGGACGTTGGAGTTGCCTCTCTTAGTAAGGTCTATTGTCTCAGCCGGGGGGCTGAAGGAGGACCTTTCACTTAGTTCCCCCCCCCTTTTAATCCAAATGGGGGGGATTCTAGACGTCCAAGTGGCATTCTCAATTATTCCAGTTCTTACGGTAAGGTTATTACGCCCCCCGGAGAAAATAGATCGTACCTCGACCGCTATCACAAAAGCCTATTTCCTACTACAAGTGCTCGGGTGGACCTCTCGCTTTGGTTGATAACCCTTTCCCGACGTCACACATTAACCTTAAATGCAACAATTTAGAGCACAGACTAGAACACAAGGAACTAGATTACTAGAAGCCAAAATAGACATGAGCGGCGGAGGAAAGTAAATAATAAGCCGAGCTCCTGACAAAGCTAGCTAGGGAGACGTGTGTCAGGTTTCCGATCCTAGATCTGAGATAGAGAGCCTGCGGGCGGAAAATATGTAACGAAAAATCTTACAAAAAGGTTAATTTTGAATGCGGAAAGGTCCCACCTGTTGGGTCAAAGCGTGCGGGGCTTGTGTTATTTGCCGGGCTGGATTGTTGGTCTTACTGTGCTTGGAGAAGAAGCGGGTTCTGTCTGCGAAGGGCTGAACGTCGAGGTAAGCTAGTACGATACATTCGTAAGCTGCGGCGATAACTCGATCTATGTATATCTGTTTGATCGATGGGGTGGTATAAGCTTTAAGCTTGGGTTCGTGGCATTCCTGATTTGCCTCCTTTGTGGGGTTGATGTAGGCGGAGGGTGAGACCTTGTGCCAACGCACGAAAGGGTAATGTCACGATTACCTGTGTTAAATCGTTGTGAGTGGGTCTCATGCCTATCCTTTTGCCCACCTCAGTCCACCTGATCTCCGCAGTGGGGACTTCCAGTGCCTAGACTTCCGTTTAGTGCACGGCTAGGTATGCCAGAAGTCGTTACCAGAGTCACAGACTAGCATCAAGGTACCCGGGGAAGATTTCTCATGTCCCTCAGCTCGGCCGCTCTCGGGGATAATAATTAACCCTCGAGAAATAGCGGCGTGCCCCGGGGAGACTAAGGACGGAGGGGCGAGGACGCGAAAAATCAAGGGACATGGTATATGATACTCAGAACGGGTATTTCCCTTCCACTTTTCCTCTTCCTACTTCATACTACTCTAGGAAATATCAATCCTGAACAAGGAGGACGTATGGGGAACAGGATAAATCAAGTTAATCTTTATGCTATTAGTAAGGGGGGGGGGACCTCGGGGTTGCTTAGGTATTGTGTGGACTACTTTTCAAGCCCAATAGCTCTCTCTGTCTAGGTTAGTACCTGGATAGGATAAACCTACATGTACAAGAGTCTTCTAGTGTGGAGTAGGTGATAAGGTGATAAGAAGTATTCATCGGTCACCTTGTGGTGCGCGAATCCTGGTACAGACTGAGCAGAATACCAGCGCACACGAACAACGGGGAAATATGCTATGTAAGCCGATTTTCTTCCATGGAGTATGATATCTACTATAATAGGAATTAGTTTTACTCTGTTGGATTGCCTGTAGGGCATGCGGTTAGACGGTTTGCGGATATGCATGTATGATATGCAGATATGCGGCCAGGAGAGATGCGGTGATAGGGCATGCGGTTTTTTGATCTCCGGCCATTAGGTATTCTCCCATGAGTTTTTGTTCTCACATCCTATGCCGCTAAGCATAGGATATTCCTTTCATGGTTTTGCTGATGTTTCTAACAATGGGGTATGAGGTATCGGGTATTTGGTTTTATTGTTTCTTTCATACCCCTATGTCACTAGGCATACGGGAGTTGGCACACCGGCAGGGCATAGGCCTTAGTAGGATCACGGAGGATTATGGGACATCAGGATGGGTCTGGATTATTTGTGATCATTATAGATCAGGTTTTGTTAGCTGCGTGTGTTTCTTTAGAGTGCGTTGAGTTTCGGGAGTGTTTTGTTGTAGTTAGTTAGACAAAGAGATATATCTCCTGGCTTGTCCTTGGCTAGAGAGTTAGCAGCCATCTAGTCCACCGTTCCTCCATCCTTGACCGCTCCGCTTAGAGTCTATTGAGATCGCACTTTCGTTCGCTCCATCTTTTGTGCTTTCCCTTAGGCTTCATCATACTCCAGGGGCGTCGGGGTTACTAGCCCACGGTGGATCGGAGTGGCTATATGTACGGAATGGGCCGGCGGGGAAGGGTGCATGCTATTGACTGTTTCATGATCGAGTGATATCAACCGCACTCCAGTCACTGTGTATTGATCTAGGGGAGTAAGTTTTATCCTCCTTCCCTTCATCTGTGCAATGGCATATAATTAATCTCAAAGGGAGGGATATTATGGAACATTCTAGGTTGTTGACAGAGTTAGGTGCGTGAGTTGCGAACGCAGATTTGTAATGTACAGTATAGCATTGATGCGAGACGGTGTTATTTAAAACTTCGTATCGTGGGATTGTTCTCTGTGGGGAATGCGGGAGGATATCCTCGGAAGTTGACTTACTTATATAACCAGTGTTAGGGTGCTATGGTTTGGGGAGTTGTCGGGGGGTTACGGTGTTTGTCATTCCCTCCCGCGCACGGCGCCCCCGAACTATGTGAAAAAGTCGAAAACAAAGATTAAACTATTCGATTGAACCTCGAGTCCCCGCGTGAGAAGCATCTCATTGTCCAAAGACGATCAAGGCCAAATACTTAATGGGTTCACCTCCGGTGGTCGACGTGACCTCCGGGCTAGGCCTATGGAACACAGGCCCAATATACCCATTAGCTCTAATAATTTCCAAGAACACCTCCGGATAAAACTTCATCATATTAAGTTTGTTGGAAATGATCGCCCTGAGTCTTCCCTCCAACATGTGCGTGCTTCCGGATGTCACCCTTACAAATACGTTAGTGATCTGCCCGCCGCGCACCTGCATATTACCAACGGCGGGCTCAAACTCATACTATCAGAACCCCTCGCCCTAGCCACAAACCCATTATGCGTTTTAATAGACCCAACAATACCATTCTCCAACCCCCCCCCCCCAAACCTCATCCTTTGCCAACACCACAGCAACCGCATCACCGACATCTCCAAATACGCACCCACCTCCGATCACCGTTGCTTCCGCGTTCTTAGAATCAAGAACAAATCCGACTGCTAACATGTCCCTTCCAGAGACTTCTCCTCGATCCCGGGCTTACCACTCCCACGAAGTAATTCATACCAGACTTCTCCGGCACTTCCCATACCTATGGCCTGGAAAAAGCTGCAGAGAGAAAGGACCCCGTTCGATCCACGGGGCGGGGCGTATCGAATGAGCGAAGCCCTTGATTCCGGCGGCTTTATGGCTTCGACGATGATAGGGTAGAGGGTTGGGTCGACCACGCTCATTGCCGAAGGGCGACTTCTATGTCATGATGGAGGTCTGGTTTCCGCGCAGGGAATATGCCGTCGTACAGGCACCGCAAGGACACAGCTATGATCGGAACTGTCGTCACGAGAACGATCCCGGTCAGTTGCTGATAGGAAAACTGAGATGTGTTCGATATTCGATGTATATGACAAGTGTGTTCGCAAGGAGTGTATGTTGATCATGAGAAGTGATCATCCAGAGAAAGGAACGCAGCTCAGACTAGATACAGTTTGTGGTGGCCCGCACAGTGGGCTCCTACCACACAACACCAGTCACCGCCGCGCGGTCTGGTCAATAGCCCTGCTCACACCTACAAGTGTGCCCTAACCTAACATACCACGATGGGGTTACTCCACCATGTCAGAGAAGGCGGTGGTGAGGGAGATGTGGTCTCTTGTTATACACGCCCTTCATAGAGAGGGTAGGATTGGGGGCAGGGTTTGGGGGTTAGGGTGTGCTGGGCGTCGTGGGCCGGGATGGGGTTTGAGGCAAAGAAACTGACACTGACGATTACGGCGTATTTCGGAGGATCTGGAAGAGTATATGTGAGTGAGGGTTTCTGGTGTGGATGGGAGGGAGAGAGTTTAAAGCGAGATTTGATATTAGAAGACGATAGACAAATATGTTTTTTTCCCTGATCGGAGAGCTTGATGTGGGTCTCTTTTGGCTGGCCACGCGGGTACCGGTATGATCAGAGGTTATTGATGTGAGGGACGCGGGTGTTCTTTACGTTTCCAACACAATAAACTCCCCCAGTCCAGCGCAGGGAAACGCATCATAGGCGCGGTGCCAAGCTCCGGCTTGCGGTTCGATATGTGGGGCATATGGGATGGGCTGGTCCGCCAGGGCATTAATCGGCGGGCATGGGAGCCTGGTGGGGTGCGGCCTCGGAGAAGTGGATCTGTCCAAGGCGGCTGGGACAATAACAATGTTCTGCCAAGATCCGGTCTAGCAACAATCACGTGATGGGCTGCTTACAAAGGAATCCCTCGAACTCCTGTCGCAACACCAAAACAAAGTCTCAACACGAGTCGGCCGACCCACCCCCCTGCCAATAATTTCTGGCTCCTGCACTCTCTATTGCTACGTCGCTTGCAACTGATACTGTGATTAGATTATTCGATCGTCCGGTTTGTGGGACAATAATTTCGCATGCCTTCCTTTCGAGATGATCATATTCTTGTACTGGTTTCAGTCTACTCTCGCTGGTTTAATGGCTAACAAGCGTAGGTGATATCCCCCGGGTCGCAGGTAACTCTCGCGCAGCTAGGTTTACCTGAATCCTTCACTCCGGCCAAGCTTCGTCTTGCGAGTCGCATGTTCCCCGCATTGGAACCAGGAACATGGACATGGACTAAGGTTAGGGAGGCTCGCGAGGGTGAGAAGGACCGATTACTTGCAACGGCGATGGCTAGGCAGGATGACGATGACGATGATGACGATGATGAGGAAGAGGAGGATGAAGAGGAGGATGATGAAGAGGAAGCTGAGGAAGGTGATGAGGCTACAGCCGTAGGGGCCAAGCCTGAGGATGACAGCACGGAAAAGCCAAAGATTCCAGTGTCCGCGGTCGCAGGGGCGGTCAATGCAGCTACGGAAGACACCGCTAAACTCGACATCTCTGAGAAAGGAGAGGCTAAACCGGGCGAAGAAATGGCGACAACTGTGAAGGATGAGGTGAAGCCATTGGTGTCAGAATTGAAGGCGGAGGACTCGGAGATGATGGATGTCGCTGGCGAACAAGAAGAGGAAGCGGAAGAAGAGGATGATGATGAGGAAGAGGATGATGAGGAGGAGGAAGATGAAGAAGATGAAGAGCTAGGTGATGTGTACGTGGAAGATGAGGACGATGAGGAGGGTGCGGTCTGGTGTATGAAGGAGGGAAAGGTTGTTGACTGGGGGTGTTTTTTTGCGCTACTGTAATCTCCCTCATGCCATTCTCTGCCTCCATACTGACCCTCTCTAGGCAACATGTCCACGAAACAATTAACCCGACGTTTCACACCCCAATTCTTATGCTCTGCCCCCCAGTTTTCACACCAAGTGATAAAGAACGGATCACCCAGTTTGTGTTCGAAAAGTTGAAAGCCCCTGGCTTCGTACTTATGGACATGGCTCTAGCGACACTGTGGGCCTACGGTCTGCAAAATTCTACGATCATTGATGTTGGGTTTGAGAAGACGGATATCACACCGATTTTGGATTTCACTATTCAGGAGCGAGCCCGTGAGACGGTCCCCGGCTGGGGTGGGGAGTCAATGACGAAACATCTAATGAAGCTACTGCCGGATTTGAAATATGAAGAAGTCGAGCAGCTTAAACGGTCACCCATTTGCGAAATATTGCACTCTGGCCACCAGTTACCAAACGCGAGTTCCGTGAACACCGCAATCGCAGCAGGAAACGATAAGATGAAGAGAGCAGCTGAGATGGATGGATCTGATTTAATTGATGAGGAGGAAGGTACCATGAACGTGGCTGCTATTGTCGCCTCAGGGAAGACACATGAATTTCTTGCGAAGAGGGAAAAAGAGAAGCGCGGAGAGGCGGAGCGCAAGTTACCTAACAGGGAGAGGGAGACCAATAGTTTCTGGGTGGTGGAGAAGAAGAAGCCCGGCGACGAGCTAACTTCGTCTTCGGCAATGATTTTGGACGAACCACAATCCGCTGTCTCAGTATCAGCGCCAAAGCTCCCTGAAGTTGTCGTAGGCGCGGAAGCACCTCCGGCTATTCCGGTCGCAACAGTGGCCCCAGAGGTTCCGCCTATGGCCACCGCACCCATTCCGGAGATAGCCTCTATAGATGCTACACCGGCCGCTCCAACTGCCCCGGCTGATCCAACCGAGTCTGCTCCCCCTGCCCCTCCTACCCTTCCTGCCCTTCCTCCCCCTCCTGTGCCTACAACCACCACAGAGGAAGTGGCTGCTACAACTGTAGTGGCTCCCGTCCCACCCATAACCACAGAAGCCGCCGCCGTTGAAAGCACCATCACAGAGAAGCCCAAGACAGAGGACCCTGTCTCCGAACCTGCGAAGCCTGCCGGGGTCGCGGAGACTGCTGTCGTTACGGAAGTAGTAGCTACTACAGAAGCTACAACTACAAATACTGCGGAAACAACTACGGTTGCTACTACAGTTACTACGACTCTCCAAACTACAGATACCGCAGCACCGGTCGCACAAGAAACTGAGGCCGCACCTCTTCCAGCTCCGGCTCCGGCTCCTGTCGCCATTGATGAGGAAGCGCTTCGCAAACAAAAGGAAAAGGAGAGGCGGAAGGAAGAGAAAAGGGCAGCGGCGGAGGGGCTTCCCAAGATCGGTGAAGACGAGATCCGTAGGGAGATTCAAGTTGGCGTCGAGCGCTTTATGGCTGCAGAATGTGGAATCTTACAGGAACTGACGGACCGTATATGGAGGGTTATTTCAAAGGTCGAGGATGTCTCCCGTAGAGCAGAATTATGGGAAAGCCTCATCCTTGTAGGGAACGGTTCCAAGATTAGAGGTTTGTCTCCCCTGTTCGATAGGATATTCCTTTTCATTCAAGTTTTGACAACGAATATAGGTTTTAAGGAAGCTTTGCTTCAAACTATTCAGAGCAAGTACATCATTCCCCCTTCCTCCGCCACTATCTTTTCTTCCGAATTGCCCTCGAACATGTCTACCCCCGCTGCAACCGGAACATCAACACCCGTCCCGCAGGCTGGCCCCTCCAGCCATACTGGCGCCAATCCTCTTCTCGTCGCTGCGACTACCTCTAACCTCTCACTCCCTGCCATGGGTCATCACGGCCACCACTCCAGCCACGGCCAGACGCCGACAAACATTAAATTTCCGCGCCCACCAGAGTATTTTCCCGAATGGAAAGATGCCGGATTTGAGGAGGCGGCGTTCCTGGGAGCTCAGGTCGCAGCAAAGGTTTTGTTTATCGTTGACCAAGGTCTCAGCTGCGGGTTTATGACAAGAGTGGAGTACAATGAGGGTGGACCTGCGGCTATTCACAATGTTTGATTGCTTTTTCATTAAGTTTTTTTTTAAAGCGGCCCTTTAGATGTACTTCTATGATGTAACTAGCAAGTAACTCCGATTAAAATTTCGTGTCACGCTGTGTTGATGTTGATTTATTACTTGTATGGCGGTGAAGAGTTAGCTATTCATACGCCTTTGCGATAATAATTATCGACGAGCGACAATTTAGTCATGTCATCCAAGCCATCGCACCCGCACAGTAGTCCTATAGTAATTCGATTAGTTCAAAGAGAAAATCTAGACCGTTAGAGAGGCGACTTATCAGACTTGAGTTATCGTCGTAACGTATTATATTACGGGCAAATAGCAATGATGTTGAAAAACGAACCAGGTAACGCAGAGCTACTACACTTGTAACCATTTTGATTGCACACATTTTATTCTATTCTTATTCTTTGCGCGACATGAATTCAGTTAGCGTTCCCCTCCGCACCCCTAATTTACTTGCACGGCCGTATGTTTGGTCCCACCTCCATAATGTGCTTCTGGTACAGTACTCGAGTACTCTTCGGCCCTCTTCCTTCAAATAACCTGTCGGGTTCGTGTGTATGGCATGCACGCAGCCTCCCCCAGCAGCCCAATGGATAACAATTCGCTGACTGGACGACCTCGCTTACGATTATTATTATTTAAGGGCATAGATGCTAGAACTCACAATGGATTAGACGATTTTTGAAGGGATGACGGGATAAGCTGTCTACCGAAGAGAAAGGAAGGAGGGAGGGACGGTGGATGTCGTCAATCCGCGGCGGGGGGCGTCGTCAAACCCCCCCCCCCCCCCCCCCGGAGACTTGAGGGATTTCTCACACGAGAACTGCGAATGGGGAGGGTATTCGTCAAAGGTTCCTAGTGGCCTATTCTCAATTGATAGGAAGGGAAGAGTTCGCCTCAAGTACTGTACTGTTAGCCTTGGTGCTAAATAGAGCTTTTTAGGTTAGTCGGGCCAGTTCGAGTACCATATCTTTCACTCCGCCTTACGGTCCAATAGGTGCGGTGGTTCCTGGGGGGTTTCTCTTACCAAGTATTTGTTGGGGCGTTCCTTCCGCCCGATTGCTCGACTGAGCGGCACCGGTCCCTGTTCTGGAATCCTGGACAAGAGATAGGGGATAAAGAGTAGGGAAGGGATTGGGCCTAAGGATTTCTCAATGGTCCCCGGTATTTGGTGCCGCTCACTTACAGCCCGAATTAAACTCCTCCATGGAAGGACGAGTGGAACTCGAAGAATGGCGCCCCCGCTCTCCTGCACTCCGGATGTTGGACCCGAAGAATTAAGATTACCGTACGTATGTAGGTGAGCGCTGTTCAGGGTTAGGTGTGATAGGACACTAATGGGGAAGGTTAGTGCTGTACGCTGTTTTCACGTGCGGTCACTCGGGGAGACGGTGAATGGGAGACCTCTCATGGAATTTAGAAAGTATCCGGGGGCAATTGTCCAGACAATGGACGGTTGCTTTCCCCCTCGAGCACATTGACACATAGAATACCCCACGCGCGTCGTTCGCTGGCAATCGGTCGTTGTCCTCCAACTAATGCTTGCGGGTATATGCTTGGAATCGGCGCCTTTCTCCTCGGGTACTCGAGCACGGTAAAGTACAACCACTCGCACTGTACGAGTACTTGCCATTTCCAAACCCTAAAAGAGCTGCAGCGAGATGCGGATCTTGACGGGCGCATGTATCGCTCAATCCTCTTATTGAATAAGGCGCAATCACGATGGCAAACAGATTAAAATTCTAGGCGGATCCTTTTTTTATCTCCGGTTGCTAGACGAATGATAAGGCATGATGAGGGTGTGCAGATGCAGTTATTGCCAGCGGGCGAATGGAATGGAGGTGCGTGGGGAAGCGGTTGACCAATGAAGCCGCAAATGCAAACGCAAACCCGTTAGCAAAAGGTCAGGTAGTTATATCCTAGACTGCCGAAGTGCGGGGAATAGCGACAAGCCATTGCAGCCTTGTGTGTTTGTTAAAGAGTTGTCGCAAGGCGAAGAAAGGGGAGGGGGGGAGTGGGGAGGCGGGAGGGTACAAGTAGAATGCCCCCTCCCCACCACCACCGGGGAAGGGAGAATTCCTGAGTTCTCCGAGGATTCCATTGACAGCGAGGGGACTTCAATTGCTCAGGTTTATAGGATATCTACCGAATAATGTCGCACGCGCCTAAGCGAAAAACCGACGGCGGGTCGGATCGGCCGGCGAAATTTGCGACGAGACCACGACAACCGGCCTTCCACAATCTGAGGGAAAAATATCCCACGGTGGAAAGACTAGAGGAGCATCTAAAGAGCTTGTCACGACCAGCGGTAGAAGCGCTCATCCTCTCCGGAGCATTCCCGGAGGTAATCGATAAAGATCCCCTCTTCAATTTTAACTTTAACTTTAACTTTTTTTTTTGGAGAAAAGTAGAGCTAACAGAATTCAGGCCGCTTCGGATCTCCGTCATTGCGTTTACTGTCATAAGACCTTTCACAGACTAGCCAACAAGGGCGGTTGCGCCGTCACACACTATATAGAAGAACCCTATGAATTCGGCGATGAGAACGAGACGCAGGAATTCCTGTGCTGCGGCGCTAGAATATGTTATTCGCTGAGCGAGGAACATGAGGATGATCCAGCCGACATGTACCCCTATTGCTACCAGGGGCGACACTGGGAGGTGGAGATCACGACGGATGATGAGAGAGAGGCGTTGAAGCAGAATGAAGCGGACGAGATGATTTCTGATGATAATCCGCCGAGGAAGGGGCCCAGGCCGGTTTGGTGGCGGGGATGGAGGGAGAATGGGATGAGCTGTCAGGAGATGAAGTGTAAGGAAGTTCAGAGGTAGATAGCGGGCTTGTTGTTGTTGGGTTATCTGGGGCGTTTGGAAGAATTTGTTATGATACAGATCTCTCTTTGGCTGCTTTGGCTTATTTGATTTGAAATTGTGGTTAATGAGCAGGGTGTTTGGGTGCTGTGCCTTGTTGGGGGTTTGGTGGTGTGATGGAGTCGTATGAATTTATTTCTTGCGTTGTTATAAATTGTGCGAGATGTTTTGTTTCGCCGGTGGCATGAGCTTGGTCGAAGGAGAGGGCCAAGTGAGGTGGCCCGCCGGTAATTAGAATTTGTCCCGTATCATAACAGCAGTCGTCAGCAGTGTTGCAAAGAAGGCCTTTGATGATCGAACCCG
>Ga0307509_10000825_pt1 | contig 53191 bp, 43 predicted proteins | sample 10_EM_MG_FD_202245 | JGI IMG/M metagenome (GOLD analysis project Ga0307509, IMG submission 202245) | Populus trichocarpa ectomycorrhiza microbial communities from riparian zone in the Pacific Northwest, United States - 10_EM | ecosystem: Host-associated > Plants > Roots > Unclassified | place... | reverse complement strand
AGAGGGTCGCGAGATTCTCGAGTTGCGAGAGTGGCGGCGCTCTTGGCCACTTGGCATGGATTTTCCCATGGTCAACCCTGCCTTTAAATTTTCTTTGGTACTTTTCTTGTTTGCTCTTGGGATTGAAGTTCCTCTTTTGGGATAAGCCTCGAAATAAGTGGAGGCATGTACCCGTTTTTATGCTACGACTCTCGCAACTCGAGAATCTCGCGACCCTCTGGGATACTGTACACCCCCCCGTAACATCCAAAATTTCGAAATCATTGTTTCACCGACCGATAAGGGCGCACTATAGAGGGCAGACAGGGATGTTTCCGAGATTGGGACCTCTTCCCGTCCATCATAAGTTGCCCAGAGCAGGAAGCCGGAGGCGCAGGGCACAAAAACATGCTTGAAGCAAGATAAGATAAGGCAAACACTAGAAATGTGTAGGGGAGAAAACCCAATCAGAAAATGTTCAAATAAAAAAATACGGAGGACATTACTTACGGCACAGCGCAGGAGAAAGGGAGTCCATCCCCTAACCATCTTCGGTATAGCTAGACAGACCGCGGAAGAATCCAAAAGGCAAACGACATCTGCAAGCCTGGATTGGCCTGGAGAATAAACCCCGGATTCACATAATACAGCAAGCCAGGCAGACCATTCAGTCCGGTAGACGCACCACAAGATTAGCTGGCTAGGATGCGAGTACGAGTACCAATGACCCTGGCAGTTTCATTTTAAAAGAGATCAGGTATCATACATGCTCGCGAGTATTAATATCCGGTATTATACCAGAACCCTGAATTAGGGCTGGCCATGGCCAATCACTCGTCCTTGGCCCGTGATCAATTGTACGAAAAAAGTGCAAGATCAACACAGAGCACGATCTTTGAAAAAGTCCCAAGTGCAACGGTATATCGATCTCGCATGCCCTTCGCCGCAACGGGCCCCAGGCGCTTACTGTATTCTACTAATTTGCGGAGAATTTCACGGGCACTTGTTTCTTTAGGAAAAGCAAACCGGGGGGGAGGGGGAGGGTAGCTCGACAAATTTCCGTTTTGTGCACTAGTACTACAGTTTATTGAGATAGATACCGGCTATAGTACTAGTACTGTAGCTTCTTCGCTAGGTAAATACTATAGAGAGAGCAGTAGAGGCGTTGGTCTACTGCATTGGCAAAAGGCTGAAACACAGTACCGGAGCCAGTTATACCCGTCGAACACGGCATTCCCCAAAATTACAGGTACTGGAGAAGTTCAAAGCGGTGAGTGCTGATCGGGGGGTTGTTACATTCCTTATATGATAGAAGAAGAAACGAATACCATGTTACCTGCCCAGCAGCACACCACCTTCCCATGAAATTCGATTCCCCCTCTTTCTCCTTCCTTCCTTCCCTGCCCCTACGTACATAAAGTCCCCGCCGGGCGGGCTGCCATAATAAACGCGGTAGTCAAAGTATTAATATTCTCTTTGAGGGAAAAAGTAATTAAAATAAATGGATATCTTATGTATTATGCAGGTATGATTGGGCATCGTGGTGCGTGTGTTGTGATGGTTATAGACGAGTTACTTACATAGGTATTCCGAAGGAGCCGATAGAGGGGTTTTATAAATGGTGAAGTATGATCTCGGAAATAAAATAAATGCGCCAGTATTATACACTACCCTGGCTTTCCTTACGAAGAACCAATTCCTAATACACACCTATATAGCAACAACGAGTGAGAAAAATCTAGTAATTTTTTTCGGCAGTCTAACCCAAAGGTTTACATGCGGTAGGAACTCGAATAATTGGGCCTCGCGCGTCTGAAATTGCCTCTCTTGGATAAGGGGGCTAGCGCACAGTGAAAACTGCACCCCCTCAGCTTGGGCTTGAGGCAAAAGAAAAGAAAAAAGAGCCAGACGTTACCAGCAAAGGCAACTCCAACGTCCTAGCATGAGATCCAATTATTCGAGTTCTTACGGTAGCTAAATGTCAGGCTACATGAATTATTCTGCGAAATCTGAAAGCTAGAGTTCTAAGGAGGAAGGCCGAAATCCACCCTGAGATCGCCATTTTGTATGAGGCGGGCCATTCAGACGGTCAATAAAAGTTTAAAGAATTCATCATACCAAAGTCTTGCTCAAGTCGCCGGATTGGAGATACTCCAGTTTTAGTGGTAAACCACTAAAAAAAGTCAGGATTTGAATGACAGGGTTTGTTGCGGTTGTTTCTGGTATGACAGTTATTTGGAAGTGATGAGAATTTTGCATGGAAAACTTGGCGGAGGGCACTTTTTTTTGCTACATACCAAGCTCTTACTTACCGTAGAGGGTGAGAATGAGTGAGGTGATTTCAGTTTTTACGGCCAAAATTTGGTAACAGTAACCAGACGAGGGTCACTCTAGGCTCCTATTTATTTATTTATTTATTTTTTGGAAAACGTCAAGCGAACCTTCTACTTCTCATACCAGGGTGGCTCCACGATATACGGCTTTCTTAATTGCCGAAATAGCCTACGAACCAATAGTACCCTTTGCCCCAGTTATTCTCAATCTCGATATTCGTAGTCGTAACCTGTAATGCATTCGGCATGTACTATATGCAGGAGGTGTGCAGAGAAGGGTGCCGGGATGTAGTTACGGGGAAGAAATAATGATACCTCAATACTCAGAAGGGCCCTCTCAGCCCATCCACACTTGATTGAATACCCGCAACTAGGAAATCCACTATGAGCAACCTTTGGCACATGAAGTGAAGCCATCGAGCTGTCTAGTTATTTATCGAGTCTGCTGGAATAACCTGATTGGGAGTCTCCAATGAACAAAGATTGGCATCAATTTCGCCATTCACAATCATGGCAGTACAGGGCGAGGTTTTTGTTGAGAGAGAGTTGTCCGATGACGGATGGAATTCCGAGCTCGCTGCACCTTGATAGATAGATCATAGATCCCTATCAATAGTCATACGGTATCATATTGTTATTTTTTCCTACCACATTGAACGGTGGGGGCGGAGGAGCCAGTGGGACAATGCTCTCCTACCGTACTGGTCGTGCTGATACTGCGGGACCCATGCGCGGTTTGTGGGTAGAAACTTCCTCGAGGCTTCTTATTCCTCCTTCATTTTAGATGGCCTGCTGACGTCCGTCTTCCTATTTAGTAACTCTCTCTACTATACAAGGGTCAGGGATAAAAAGTACGGTGCAAATCTTTTTAGAAGCCGATCCAGAACTGAGACAGAGTTAATGCTAACCGCACCAAAATTGCTGTTGCTTAGTTAGCATTGTCGGGCTCGTCCACCATTGAGCACCTTACCTACTGTAGTATCCTATTTGGGAACCAATTTCGCACTCACCTAAAATCTTTGGGAGTGCATTCAATAAACCCTCTAGATTTTCGCTCCCTGCGAAAAATAAATCCGCTGGCACTTGCATTATGGCTAGATCTCTGTTATTTCGCGGCGGTTCGATTTTTGTCAGGTTCGGAGTTTGTGGATACGTCACCCACCCCTTAGGTTTGGGACTGTTGAAGGGAGTGTTTTGAGTGCTTCGCAAAAAAGGCTTAGAAAATCTGACCCTTTCGGGATCACTATTTCTTCTCGCCTCAGTCAACTTTAAGGAAATATAATTGATAAGACACCCAGCCTCCGGTCCAGTCCGTCTATCAAAAGAAAAAAGAGACTCAGAGCTCTTGTTCAGCAACGGAAGGTTCGCGTTTCTAGATGAGCTAGTTGTGGTGTACTGTGCCGTACTATGCTGTGCTATAATACCTTACCAATTTCGACCAAAACACCATCAGCACCCTTTCCTCCGTACATCTTTTTATGCCTAACTCTTGTGCTAGCCAGAACACGCGTAGTGCTGCTGCAGCACATCACTCGCTCTGACACCCACCACCCTGATCATTGGTCCTACCCTACGCTTGGCTGACCTGTGGTGTCTTTCAAGCACAGTACGGTACAGCACCAGGTGGCCCTAATGGTCGGTTGGCACAAAACACTTTAATTTCCCCCAAAGAGCGATAGGCACACCCCACTTCGGCCTCTGGGGAAGGCGCGTTTCGGATTCGGAGGCGATCCGGAATTTTTTCCCTGTTACCGCAAATTTTCCCTGGCGGCTCGGCCCGTAGGAAGACCGAGGAGAGAAATAAGCCTAACTTGGCAAGATAGAGGAGGCTTGCGAGGCAATATCATAAGGGAATCATGTTATTGCGTAGTGCGCTGTAGTATGAGCTGACACTAGTTATCCCCTCAAAGCGCCCACAGAGCCCGGGAGCGCTGGTGACTTCAAGTTGCGCGATATTACCCATCGTCGAAAAACGGCGGGACAGCAAAACCTACTGAACACCCGGGGTCCACAATATACATCCGCACTCTCGGCACTCGTTGTTCCTTCGAAGGAGGAAGGCACATGTCAAAGGGGTCAAGCCGCAAGAGCCCTTTATGCAAGGGCAGTCCCCGGCTTTACCGCCTAGGCAGTAACAGCAGGGACAAACCAATCAATTACTTCTCGTGAACTAGCTATCATACTAAACTTGAGGCCCACATTTTCTCCACCTTTGAAAGAGGTATCACATGCGGGAATAACCAGATGTTTTTTTCTTTTTTCTATCCTCTGTAACCAGGGAAAGCAGTTTATATTTCGGCGTTTGGTCTTTGGAACTCCTGAGCATAGCATGTGCTGTGCATGGCGCATACACCTGCATGGCGGGGGGTTAGAAGAAGTAGAACCCGGGCGATACACGCATACACAAGCGCGCATACGCGCGAAAGGGAATAGAAAGGAAATATCATATTGTTGCTTAAGCTTCACGAGCCGGAACAACTTTATGCTCAGGAATAGCGTCTAGCCCCGAGAAGAAAAAATCAAAAACCCTGGTTCCGGCCTTCCAGTCCATCTCCTGAGACCCATCCGTATCCGCGGCAATGAGGATACCCCCACCCCTTCCCCGCCACTTCTGCCCAGTCCCTGGAATGGTCATAACACCTTCGGAGAAATTAGTATCAGCGCATACCACAAAGCCACGTATACAGGCGCAAAAGCATTGGGGGGAAAAAGAGGAATATTAGATCAGGTGGGGAGCGGAAATAACACCTTCACCAGCAGTAAACAAAATCAACGAGACGGGCGGTGGTGCGTGTGGCGATTGGTGATATGCACCTTTGATATCGAACTGAAAGCTTTCGGCAAAATCACCCCTTGGGATTAGGCTGGCCGTCTCAAAACCGGGTACTGAGGGGACGGCATATTTGAATTCCCAACACTGGAATAGGGCAAGCTTCGTCCGGTCTGGGTCTACTCTATCTCAGACGATACAACTGCTGGGATGGCGAATGCGTCGGAGGAAGAGGGTTCTGGACATCGGTGCCAACGGGCAACCCCCATCTCGATATTATTATAATCTTCCCCGCCGAGCCTTACCTGCCTACAGCCCACCAGAGTAAACGTAGGCAGCAGAAGAAAAGGCTAGAGAGGCGCATTTGGAATGTGTATAGGAAGGAGAGAAAAAGGGCTTCGTTTGATTAATTTTTTTACATGTATTTCTTGCGTCTCTAGCAGGAACCAGATGCCCGATAAACAAAGAGTGAGATTTTGTGAGAAAAAAAACCTCCCCAACTTTCGATAGAACGGGAGAACGGATATATCTCCCTTTTGATAAACGAAATGATGAATATGTACACATTCCCTCCGCCCAACCACAAGATCTAGCCTATTTAAGCAGTCCTCGTAATCCTCAGTGAATTGCGAAATTACACCACTCGGCCCGACGTAGCCGTGAGGCGGGGAGCTCAGTATTTATTCTAGGACGATCTGTGCTGCGATGTTCGCTGGATAGTACTGTGGTTGGCCGTTACTCAGGGTTCGGGCGAGAACGGGCTGGTGATGGTTACTCGGAGCCCGCTTAACATGCTTAAAAAAGGTATTTGGCAGCTCGCAGAGTGGCTTTGACCAACATTTCAAAGCCACAATTTGCTCGAAAAGAGATTATTGGAGCACTGACTCAGCAATTCTCTTTGTGCCAAGCCTTATCTCTTATGCAGCAGATCACAGGTGGTGGGCACTCTTTTTTTGTTCTCAGACATCCCATGTCAATAATTGAGTGTAACGGAGCACATAGGTTGATATCCCTTCTCTCCCACGTTTGATAGTGATTTGGCAAAATGCTTTTTCTTCTCCAGCGATACCCGAGCCAACCCTATGATTTATTCTTACTGTGATTGCATCGCTAGGCGCTACGAGCCTTGCAGGACGGGCGCGACTTATGATACCTATACACACCCGTTTGAAGCTTCATACTCCCATCACTCGCCCCGAATCCGTCCGAACTAACCCGGGTTCCCTACTCCTCTAAACTCCTTAGAACCATTGGTTTGGCCCGCTATAATAGCCCCCCCTTCCTAACTATACTCCCCTCTAACTCTTTTGACCCATTGTCGCTGGATCGAACCAAATAAGCCCTCAGAAGTCGCCGACAGGATCGGACCCTGAGTTCTCGTCATTCTTTCGCTGGCTCCTCGTATCATACCACGCAAGGGTGAGTGGGTCAGGAACTCCGTAGCTAGTCAGCTTTTTATAGGAAAAATACCCACACGGGGTGGTACAATTGTCGGATCCTATCGTATAACTGCTTGGATCTATGAGATTGAGTTTCGATAATGGAGGGAAAAAAGGAAAAAAAAGGGGAGAGCTTCTTCTGTACTTTTAGGCTAGTAGTAGGCTATTGTTGCTTATTAAAAAAAATGAAGATCCTTGCATCAGCCCTTTCCCCTTCATTGTGTAGCCTTGCTCAGGCCATGTGTGAATCAAAACATTCATACTAAAACACCCCTAGTAACGTACCACCATAAGCCAATAAGTCAAAAACTGCCCCCATGTTTTATCCCCATAATACCTACAGTGCACCACTTCGATCCCAACTCCTTGGGCCACCGCCTCCACCATACCGGTATGCAGGGCCCTTTACCTACTCGAGTACCTTACCTTACCTTACATTGCCTTCCCACCACACACCTACCCACAGGGGCAGCACACCCACACATCTATCATATGCACGCATACAGAAAGCCAGTCGACTAGCTAGCTAACCAATTATGGTAGTCGCAAGCACAAAAAAGAAAACCTCAGTCGATCAGATCGACCGTATAAACTTCCTCTTTTCGACCAGGGAGGACGTTCTTTACATGCTTTCCCGGTGATACCGTAGAATTGGTCCCGCATTGATCTGACCAGGGTTATCTGGTTGGTAGATCAATTTTGCTCCCCCCCTCTTCCCTCCGGCTTGTCTGGGGGGGCTGCCTTTCATTCTGCCATGCTTTTTTTTATTTGCTTTTACTTCTTTATGTACCTTTTCTGTTATGTGTGCTTGTGTGGATGGACGGGTTCCTAGGAAAGCCCTAAACTTGGATATAGAGCCTCTAGATCGGGTTCACTTGGCATGCTAAGGAAAGGAGAAGCCAAGAAATTGGAATGAGAGATAGAGGGGCAGAGGGGAGGTGGAAAGTATTGAGTAATGGGGGCCTTTTTCTCCACACATTCCAGTAGGAGGGAGAGCTTTAGAAGATTAAGGAGGGAAAAAAAACAATTCACGTATCACACTGTGTTTCTATTGTGGTTCCCTCTTTGGAATTTTCGCGGGCAGAAGGGGGGAGGGGAGTATGCACGATGGGTTTATGCATTATGTTGAAACTCATCATTTTTTGTATTTACTCGACCCTTTTGCTTATTTTTTCACTACTAATTGGAACTCCCGTAGATAAGATCTATGAAGATGCTGATTGTGGGCAAAGAAACAGCTGTTGGCTTCCCGGTAGGCGGGGCGGTATCCGGTTCCCTGGCGATCCGCTAGTAGGCTAGTGTGTAATCGAGAGATATCTTCGACACGATCAGACACATCATCGTCGTTGACTGCGTGGGGGTCGCTCTTTCAAGGATTTGGCCTTGCAGAGACTGGTAGACTACCTACCAGGCCCAGCCACTAGGATGCTCTAGTTAAGGTTAGGGTGTTTTTTTCGGCGTTGGGATATCCTCCCTGCCTTTTCGGACCTCAAGGTTGTCAAAGACCACTATACCATGTCCGAATGTCAAAAAAAGCAAGGCGTCTGTCGAGAAAATCCTTGGCAACGACAAGCTAGTCCTAATCTATTTCACAAATATGCAAATATCACGAGATAGCGTGGCTCATAAGACAATTTGGTAATGATTTTCACGGGGTAAATATTGCTTTTTCGCAATAATGAATGATCCCTATAATATTCAACATATCATATCCCGATAAGAAACTACTATATCAGGCAAGCTCAGCTTAAGCAAAATACAACTAGTTCTTGACATCGTCATGGTCAGTGGAAGAAGAGAGATCTTTCCACTCCTTCATAGTCTGTAAAGTCTCCTCCGCCTTAGCGCTGATGAAAGCGATAGCATCCGAGCCAAGTGGCACACGAATGGGAACCTCCTTCCTGGCGACTCTCCCAGAGTTTGTCAGGATCTCGGCAATCAGCTGGGCACCTTTCTCTGGGTCACCTGGTTGAGCCCTATCGTACGTGTTGAACATGTTCCTGATGGGCTCCATAACAGGGTCGTAATCCGCGATCCGTGCAGCGGTGGGGGTCCTGTGCCCTGGCACCAGGAAGTTTGTGCGGAAGTAGCCGGGCTCGATACAGACGGCATCGATGCCCAAATGCGCGACCTCAGCCTTAAGGGACTCAGTGATACCTGCTATTGCGAACTTGGTTGAGCAGTAGAGACCTGCCCCCTGAGTTCCCCTAACGCCGCCGATAGACCCCATGTTTGCTATTGTACCACTCTTTTGCGCACGCATGTAGGGCAGAACTGCACGGGTTACCGTCAGGGACCCAAAGACATTGGTGTTGTAGATTTTGAATACTTCTGATGCGCTGTGAGTTTGCACTTTATGTTAATCACTCTGATCTCTATTCATGGGGTGGGTCGGGGCTCGGGGGAAAAAGATATGGATAACGGACAGAGAAAAAAAGTAAATAAAACACCGTGTGTGCTTTTGAGTGTAACATGCCTGGACTCCTCTACTGTTCCCTCCAGGATGTACGCGGCGTTGTTGACCAGAATATCAATCCGTCCGTACGCAGCATTTGCATCTGCAACAGCTTTTCGGATGTTCTCTTCCGTGTCGCAGACATCAAGGACTAAGGTTGCAGCCCCCAGGGCCTTCAGGTCATCGATCTTCTTTAGATCACGAGCTGTCGCGACCACCTTATCACCGTTCTTCATGGCAGCTCTTGCGAGCAGGCCGCCGAAACCGGAGGAGCATCCAGTGATGAGCCAAACTTTTGGAGACATATCTTTTTTTATTTTTACCTGGATTGCCCAAGTCAGGATCGAAATGATTCAAAGGGCAAGGGACGGGGCTCATCAATGATGAGAAAATAACTCACGGGGTAAAAGCGTTGGTCTTGTTGAGAAATAGCTGCCTTTCGGAGATCGGTGGTTATGTTCTAGGTTTATCGATAGATGTTAGAGGCTCGTGCCCTGATTTTTCTTTTTCGTATGCCAGACAGAAAGCTCAATAGATTCTAGGTAGAAGGATTCAAGAACGAAGTTCGGAGATCCCCTTTTTAAACTATGAATTAAGACCATATCAACGTTTAGCGGCCCTATCGGGATCGTCAGGACCCTCGTTAGTTTCCACAATTCTCTCTCTCACTCTAAAGGAATTGATTATCGTGCCTGCTCTCGGCTCCGGTTCGTAGCTCCGGGACCGGAAATCCTGTAGATTTCAATCGCTCCAGCACTGTCCGCTACTGCGGCACCATAGCGGCGCTGTTGCAATCTATAGTTTTTGTTAGGAAGCCTACTCATGATCGGTGTTATTGTAGCCTTATCTCCGATAAACTCAACGGGGAGACACAAAGAGAGGAAAAACAGTTTCCCCTATAATATTGGAGATCACGTTACAGGAATGGAATTGATAATGTAAATTCTTTCAGCTACAAAATATGGCTAGGGGTGATTAACATAACCAAACCTAAAGAAAGGATGAGAGAGAGCCCTCTGTCCTCCCGCGTGGAAAAAGTACTCTACAAGATAGGACTATGATTGGGAAATCAGGGTAGGGGGAGTAGAATTGCGTTACTATGATAGAAAAGATGGACGAGTAGGAACGGCTTTCCCTTACTCGGGTTTGTAACAATCCAAGCGAAAACATAACAAGAGGATCAGGTTGTGACGCAAAAGATCCCGTAACTTACTATGCCATTCAAGGAGCAAAATGCATGATAGAAAAAGAAAGAAAAAAGTGAAAATATCACCATTATAGCCGCTCCACTGAAGCCCAATCTATTTCTTTATCAGAAAACCCCACATCCCGACAACGGACAACAGCCCACAACCAGTATTGTCGTGGTGGTGGTGATGATGGTGACGATAGTGGTTAGGGTATACTTTACGATCGTGGATTCGATTCGATGATTCGCAGGTAGATGAGATCCTTCCGCACACTAGAGTACACCACTTAAAGGTACATGCCGAATAAGTAGGACTCTATGCGTCAGGAGGAAGGGATCTGAACTAGCGGACGGGTGCGAGGAGATCCGCCGGCTCTGGGCTATCATCAATGACTTAGTGTGCTGTACTCTGCAAGTACATTCTCTATCACGCATAGTTATTTGTCCCCTTCTTTTCTTTTGTCTTCCTTTTTTGTTTTTCCTTTCCTTTCCTTTCCTTTCCTTTTTTTTTTTCATTTCTCTTTTCTTTTTTCGTCCGATAATTCTGGCGCTTCCTTACTTTCCTTACTACCGTATGTTATTACCAAGAGGCATTGTACAAGTACCGCTTCGCTAGTCCCATTACCGTATAGTAGTTGCCCCACCTAACCTAAAGGCGAAGAGTTGTCACTCCATTCTTGTCCAAGGCTCGTACCAAATGGGTGGTTTAATTGTTTCCCCGGGGTCGGTCCTCGAGTACTGTATGGACGATCGTACTCTGATTTTGAGTGCACGTGCAACAGAACCCATGCAGAAGGACGCAGAAGCCAGCAGCACGAAGACGAAACGAAGGTAGCCCGCAGGACACGGGGAGGGTGACCACCCAAAAGCCGCCTATGACCCTCCACCTTTGTCCTATCTACACATAGTGTACGAGTACCGGTTCAGTACTATGCAGTCCTCGAGCGCTCGTACCGGTCCACCCACACATCCATACATACACACGCATACGCACATAAAAACACACGGCGACAGAAGGTCGGCCAGATAATAGCCAGCAACAGACCTAAGCCGAGTGGACAAGAAAGACTTCGATTGTGTGTTTTCCCTCCTTTTTTTTCTCTTTTCTTCTTCCTCCTTCCCCCTCATTCCCTCCTTGGCTGCACCAGCATCACAGAACTTATGCTGATGTGGAGTATCATAAGATTGGGACTTCACCTTCAGTCCCCGTAGCCTTTTAGTAGAAAAATAGAGGAAAGGGGAGAAAGACAAGGCGAACCCCATGCATGCATTTGGATAAGGCGCCATGTGCGTTGTACCGGAGATACTTGTACATTTACAGCCGCCCTTACCATAATTCATATTGTCTGCTGTCTAAGATGTCTCGCTTTGACCCGTCTCGAAACAGTATTTTCCAAGAGTGCGTACCGGTCCTGTACCCCTTCAGATATACGGTAGACTCTGCCATCCTTTCGGGTCCGGATGTACCAGCCAAAAACTGTATCTTGAAGCGATAGGACACAATCCCCACTCACAAAGATATGTGGGGGTGGGGTAAGTTTGGAACGGGGGAGGACAGAAAACGAGGAACAGGAGCGGGCGGCGCCGGGGACTGGGGATGTCACGGATTCACGAGATTACCCGTTGGCCTAAGGTGGCTCGCCAGTGACCCCTTTGACATTTATAAACAAGACTAAAATGTAGACGAGATGCGAGCCCTTATTACACGATAACCCATTTTGTCAGTCTCCAAGCGGTATTCGCCTGGTGTGGGGAAATCACGAGAGGCATAGTGTGGAAATGCTTCGATGGTATGCCGGTTTCCTCCTTCTATCCTACCCCTCCCTCGATGGTGAAGCCCTTGAAATCGAACACCACATCTGTATCCAATTTGAACAGAGTTGCGACATCAAGTTCTTCTCTCGGTGTTAGTCCACCATAAGCCCCCCCCTTCCTACTATGGACTTGTGGACTGGAAGGTTATCTCCCCCGACCTGCCTTACCCCTCCCAAAGTAATAGCGACTAACCCACGGTATCTGCAACTCTTAACAGCGCCCCCTCATAAACACCGAAGGGGTTGCAACATGCGTCAGAATTCACATAATCAACCACGGGCGCAACTAGCTGCCAAAAAGGCAACTTCACAATTCCCCAAAGTAGACAGTAACCGCACCCCATCCACAACAGGTCTCACAAAACCTCCCCCCGGCCCATCCTCACCCCCCCCCCCCTTCACCCCACACACACACCCTCCGCTTACCTTCATATATTTATTTTAGAAAGAAAGGAATGGAGAAACAAGGGAAAGTGTGATTTGGTTCAGTGACGCGTGCGTGAGCGACCGGACCACACGAACCAAGTTACACAGCACACGGTACTGTAAGTCGGGTAAGGTAAGCCCCCTCCGAGCCACAGAGGTACAGTTCAGTACAGTGCAGTACCACCCCGTAAATCATCTCGTCTCCCTCCGCTTCGGTCCCCCTGAAACTGGCGCGGAAAAGGTTATCTCTTGGAGATTCCTATGCGGGCCAAACATACATCCTCACTCACTAGCTCAGTGGCTCACTCACTCGCTCACTCCCCACTCGGGGAAATAAATAAATAGGTAGGTAGGTGCTTTTTTAAAAATATATTGCTGTAATACCCTACAACTCTACCTTGCGGGCTTGGAGTCGGGCAAATAACGGACCGCGTAGAAAGGGTCAAAAAAAGGTCAAAAAATCCGGATACGGATGGATCCACTTTTCGGTAGTGTACTTTACATGTCACTTCCAATCTTGATTATGTTAGAAATTAGAAATCGGCGGATAGCTTTCCCTTTACAAGTACCATCCACCGTTTGAGCCCCAGAAGTCGAACTCGAGTCCTTCTTAGCGACTATGCAGGATACGAGCCCGTATCCGATGAGCGCTATCTCTCCGCTTGTGTTGTGAGGTCTTGGGTTGGGTTCAGGAGCATGAACGAACAAGTAGCACCACCACAACCACCACAACCACAAGTCATATATATCTAGCAGTGGTAGAGGTACAAGTAGATATATTCTCATTTTATTTTTCTAACAAAAAAGAACAAAAACAAAAATATATATATAAAGGTGAGACACATATGTCTTATTATTGCTCCGGGAGCACGCACGCGAGCTTGGAGAGAAAAAAGAAATCTCATTCATGATCGAGATTCAAACCACCTATCGTATTGCATCGGTCCAGCCTCAAGTAACTTAGCGCTATACTAATAGCGGTGCCGATAAACTAATTAGTAGAACAGTGATAAAAAGAAAAAAAGAAAGGGAAAAAAAAGTCGCCTCTATGATACCCTTGGTCGGCACTACCTTCGTCATACCCGTCCGGAAGAGTCCACTTTAGATCGACAGAATTAAGCATTGCATGGCCCAAATTGAAACGTCTGCAGCCCATAACTTCCACAATCTACAAGAACAACCAAGCAAACACCTCGCTACCGAAACGCCGCTTTAAGTCCTATCCCCTATCAAATGGTAAGGAAGAAGGGGAAAAAAGAAAAGAGGCCAAGATACTTGTAGCCCATATACGATACATTACCTAAACAAGACTAGGGAGCAAGAGAGAGCGGGAAAAAGAGCAAGGTCCCCTCGTAACGAGGGAAGAAATTGTGCATATGGTCCGTACGCTAGTAGAGCACTCCGTAAACCCCCTTTATTTAGTTTAGCATGCTTTCCACTTGGGAGCAGTGTAACGAGCATAACTGATCACTCGTCAGGGGTTTTTCGAGACTGTTCGGGGTCAGGTTCACTGCCTGTCTTCACGCCTTGCTGAAGCAAAGACGTCCAATCATTGGAGGCTGTAGGGCCGGGGATATTATGATGATGATGATGAAGACCCAAGATTGACGTTGTTTGGGCATCGGATCTACGGCCACGACGGCGCCGCATCGAGAAAAGATAGATGATTGCGGGAGAAAAAAAGGGAGGGGTGGGTGGGAAGGGACGAGCAATAGTGAAGAGTTGGAAGGAGGGATCAGTGCTATAGCTACCGGCAGGCTTCCCCAAAGCTCTCCAGCACGATTAAGAGTCTTGCGTAATACAGGGCCCCCGGAAACAAGCCCGTTGATACGATATATGGATACGGACTGGCTGTGAATAGTGCAATAGTGCAATAGCCTCCAAGGCATGGTAACGTAAGATAGACGTATCGGACCCTCGAGGGGAAACGAGGAAAAACTAGGGCTACAACTAACGAATTTGTTGTCACTCCAGTGTGGTGTGTATCATACTGCACATTGGTCCTAATAACCCTTTAACTCGGTTATCAAAGGGTCCGGCTTGAGGCTGGTTTCTCTTATCGATCTTCAGAAGAACTGAAGATCTGCCAATGTGTGAAGAACCCCCCCCTTGATATTCTAAAAGCCCATGGCGTATGCGAGAGAGTCGGACAGGAATAAGGGACCCGGCAGGGTATGGGTGATGGGTGATGGGTGATGAGGGTGGACTATTCTTTATTTGGGGGAAAAATTACATTTTTTTGCACGGTGTTGACATTTCGGAATACCTCTCTTGCTATGGGTTTATAATTTTGGGAGGGCGGAGGTGGTGGAGTGTGAGTTGGGCTTCCGGCAAGGGTTGAGCGATCAGATATGTGGTGCTGTGTGATGGCAGCCGCTTCCTGTTTGGTGGCCCAGGCTTTTCTGGTGCCGAGATGGTCTGAAGATTTGAACCTAGCGTTCCTGTAGTTCGGGAATGGACTAACCTTCTTGCGGAAGTCTTACAGAGTTAACGGACGACAGTACCGGGGGATCGCGCAAGTAAAGCAAGAGGGGGAGACGGAAGGAGAAGAAAGAGGGGAGAAGAAGAAAAAGGGCATGCACTGTGCCCTGCCGCTGCGTTAAAGTGAGAATGGGAGTTTGATGCGGGTGGTCTGTGGCTCCATTCGAGCTAGGATAAGTAATCCACAAAAGGTTGTCTCGTCTAGGCACGGAGGTGTCAAGTTGGAGCCGAAATTGGTTGACAGATAGTACCGTCTATCGTAGATTGTGGCTTTTGCGGGGTGGTTTGGCGAAGTGCTGCGTGGCTAGCTAGTAGGTGTGGTTGTGTCAAAAAACCGGCGGGAAAGGAGACACCTATCTGCCATTATCAAAGTTTTGAAACGAGGGTTCAAGAGGGCCGAAGCAGATAGATAGTATCATAGGCCAGGGAAGAAGGATGGCACGTTTACAATTCGCCTGTTAGCCCTTCTCGTTTGAGGAAGAGGAATATTCTCTTCTGTTTACTAGTTCGGGTTTCCGAGGGGGTAGTCTTGTCAATTTCACTGTTGGTTTGAATTCGGTGAAGGGGGGGAGGGTCCTTGCTGGCCTCTTACTTTTGAAGTGGTTTCGAGATTTGGGGAAGGGCCATCCGGATGGTCTGTAGGGAGGGGATATCTGTATTCTTTACGCAGGAAGGGCCCTATCCTCGGTAGTTACCCAAATGCTCTTCGCTTTCTACTCAACCTTACATACACCTACACCTGTTCATACCTCCGCTTGCTACATAGAGTACACACGCACACCTTTTCGGACGAACTGCCCTTCCCTTCCTTCCATGTTTTCCTGGTGCTAGTTGCAGTGCATCCACCCCTTTCATCAACACCCCTGTCGTTGTCTACAAACAAGCCTCCTAACTCTAGCCCTACAGGTACTTGTTCGTGGGTTGTGGTTGCTGTTGTCGGAGCAACATCTCTTGGCTCTTCACATCCCACACACACACCACCCTTCCCCTTCGACTTTCGACCTTCGATACTCCGCCAGACCAAGATGTCCCTCGATCACACCCTCAGCTACCACCAGCCCCCCACCCCTCCTCCTCAACCTGAAAATCATTTTCAGAAACTCGTTCAGGGTACAATGGCTGTCGACTTTTTACTTAAATATCGTACTTCCATCTCCGAGCTCCTCTAGATTCCTGTAGTCCCCTTTCCTTTACTCGGCCGTTCAGATCTATATCCATCAGCGCTTCGGACATCCTTACGAATAGGCGTCTAACATAGGCCGATTTTCTGGAAACTGTTCTTGTACAATTCCATCTTTTGTCCACAGTCTTGGTAGAGGGAAGAATAAGTTCTATTCGACTACTATTACTACTAGCTTTGCTACCAAGGACAGCGACCCTATATCTGTCCGTTTCAACTACCCGCATATATATATATATAGCCTGTAGCTTGCTTCGGCGCCGTTGGAGCGGAAAAGAAAAGCTCCTTAAGAGAGCAACATTTCTTATACTCTCTTACCCCATATCACACACTCTTATTCCCTCCACCAACTTTCCCACCATACGAAAACCGGCACCAAAAACCGCCCTCACCGCCATGATGACAACATTTGATCCCCATGCCGAAAGGCCTTGGAGTAGCGAAGAGGATAAGCAGCTAAGAAAGGCAGTTTGTCAAGGTATGCATACCATTTCATTTTCTCATCCTTCATATCTTATTTTCGCTTTTTTTCTCCGATTCGTTTTCCTAAGGTGGGGAAGGGGGGGGGGAGACATGATACCCATTTTGGTAAATTGCCAGCAGTTGGTTAAGGGCAAAACGTGGGGTGGAGGTTTACGTGTGCGTGAGTGCGCGTTGTGCGTGAGAAAGAAGGGGAAGAGAGACAATAATGGGAGGATTGCGAATAATATTTTAAACGTTCTCTCATTTTCTTATTGGGGGGGTTAGTGTTTCGCTAACATCTGTCGGGGATGGGATAGAGAAGGAGCAGAGCCGACCTGTAAAATGGGACGCAATTGCGGCATCCTTGCCTCGGCGGAGTAAGAAGGAGTGTCGGAAGCGGTGGCATCACACAATGATGGAAGCGGTGCGGAAGTGTCAATGGAAACCTGAGGAGGACGAGAGGCTATCAGGTGCTGTCCAAAAGTACGGAAAGAAGTAAGTCCACGAGAGTCCTCTTTTTTCTTCCATAATATCTATCCGTTTTCTTTTTTACTGTTTCTGCCCTTTTTTTTCTTTTCCCCTTCGCAAGAGAATGAATGGCTCTTGCAGCTGCATTTTGTGGGGATGGTGGTAGTGGTGGTTTTTTCCGTTGCTTGCCAAATCTTCCACGGCAGTTCCGAAGAAGCAGAGGCAGGAGCATGGGCAGGCGAGCGAAGCAGAGAAGCAGGCAGAAGCGCAAGCAGAAGCATGCCCCAGCAGCAGGAATCAAGAGGCAGGATGCAAGATGCAGCAGTGGATTAATCGTTTTACTCGCTTTAACTTTTCCTCTACTATCGTTGTTCTTAATAATTTATTGCGATTCACCACTTCCCTATCACTTATCTGGGTTCCTGTTTTCCCCCGGAGTCTATTCATTTTTATAGGATATGCGCCAGATGTCGATTGCTAACCTTCTATGTAACTGCATAGTTGGGCTTCTGTTGCCCAAGTCGTCATGACAAGAAACGATAACGGTATGTTTTCCACGCCCCTCTTGCTCTTGTGGGGTCCGGCGGGTTCGGTGCGCTGACTCCGCAATTAACAGAATGCATGAGGCGGTGGAACGAACTACAAAACCGAAACACCACTCTAAACTCCACTGGCAATAACATGTGGACCTTTGAAGAGGTGTGTACTTTGAAAAAAAAACAAAAAATCCCTGGCCATCCTCCGCCTTCCCCCCACCATTCACCTGCACACCATACCTCCCTCCTTCAGACCCCCCCCCTCAGAGCTTCTGCATTGCACATACACCCCTCCCTCCCCCTACTCGATAAATCTTACCTTACCTTCCTCCTACTCCTACCTACCCTCCTCCAGTTAGACAGGAAGAGGATAAGAAGAACTATCATCCCCCTCAGAGAACAAACTTCATTCAATCGTTTACCAACTACACGACACCGTTACCATTACCACTACCGCTGCTGCTGCTACTACTACACACATAACCTGAATATCGTTTATTCATCTGTGCTAATATTTATTCGAAATGTATCAGTTCAACCGATCAAACCCAACTCACCGAGCCTCCGTCTCTTCCATTGCTTCTTCAGCAGACTTCCACCACGATTCATCATCATACTCTACCCCCTATGGGTCCCTACCAGACCCTATGGTAGATGAATTCCTTCATGAAGTTGGCAATATTAGTCCCCATGATACCCATTACGATAGCCTAGATATCGATCCTTCCCGCCTACACTCTGGCCCTCCATCTGCCACGATTGATCCCCGACAGGCTACTCATATGGATCACACACTTGATGCCTTTATTGATTTCGAGGCTGATCGCACTGGCCGCACCTTCGAGGTTCGACAACACACTCCTCCTCACGGCCAGCAGTTTGACCCCAACGATTGGAGCTGGTTCGATACCCTTGTACCTCAGAGCGGAGGCCATCATCACCACCACCATGAACACCATCATTCTCAGCATCACCACAATGGTCACCCCCACGGCTTTCTCACCGATACCCACCCTAGTGAGCTTTCTTCCGATAGCCCGGTTGGCTTGGATAGTGGGTCATCATCATACTCAAGGTAAACCAATCGTTCCACAAGTCATCTGGGATATTGGCATCTAATTCGCTCCGTAGCAGCAGAAGCGGATCATTAGCTCCGCCACCGATGCAACAAGTTCCAAATTTGGACAATATGGACTTTTACAGCCTCCAGACTTCGCAGCTCCACTCGCAAAAAGCGGCACCCGAATCACCGGGCGCGAAAGTTGTCATTGTCTGCAAGAGCAACGATTCACGAACGTTGAACTCGCTCGACACAATCATGAAGACATTAAAAGCCAACGGCCACTCGGTAATTCAAGAATCGCAGCCGGTCAATGGTGTTCCAAACGGGAATGACTTCTTGTGTGGCTCCCTTGCTATCGATGGTTAGTCGGCTTTTTCACAAATTTGCGCCAGGGGGTGTCAGGGCTGAAAGCTGACATGTGCTGCAGACGTGCTACAAGATCTTTGTTGAACACGAGCACACGCACTCTTCCACAAAAACCAAAATCACCTTCTTTTTCCGACCTCCAGAAAAAGAAAAAATGACCCCGGGGTCTCGAGAAAGATATCAAAAATTTAAAATTTCTTACTTGCCTTACCCGACGCCACCAAGCGAAGGGCAATTTTCTCATCCTTTATCTCATCAGGCTGCCGGTTTCCTTTTTATGCTTTTCTTATTTCCATTCGGCGATTTTTTAGGAGTTTTAAGTGTTGATGGGTTGCTTGTTTAGCTCAAAACGGTTTTCCTGACGTTCTGTGGAATTTCCCTTTTTTTCTTTTTTCTTTCTTTTCTACGCAAAAGGGGCATAAGTGCATTTTTCTATTCCGTTATACCTTGCTGATTCCAGTTTGATTTCCTCTCGAAACTTCATTCCTGGTTGTATATATGCTACGGGCGTGATTGTAGTCATGGGTAAACTTTTTGGAGGGGTCTACTTTTTCCTATCTTGTGGTTTGGTTATGTAAATATTGCATTGCATTGGGAGTGACTAAAAAAATTTGCCCAGCCGAAGTGTTTTATCTTCCTTTTTCATCTTTATTTATCCCACTTTTCCTATTCTTGGTTTACCTTTTCCAACTTCTTTTCCCTTGGTTTTGAATTTTCAAGTGGAGGGGAAGCAATAGAGGCGTCGTTGTGAGGGTTGATTTTTGTCCTTCTGATTTTTCCTTTCTCCGATTCTTATGCTTCACAAGGGAATGGATGGATGGATGGGCTGTTGCTCGGACGGGCTTAGCTTTTCATGATTATGCCACTTTTTTCCAGTCGAATGCCTGAGTTTGAAGATATCCACTACTACTGCTACTGATACTACAACCTGTTTGCCACTTGGCCAATGAGTGATGAGTGAGTGGATTGCACAGCGGCGGATTGAAATTGATATATATCTTCTCTTGATGGGGTAAGGCATGGTATTTAGCATTGTGAATTCTTTGGAAGGAAGGAGTCGAGATGGGGGATGAATGGGTGGATGAATGGACGGGGGGAGGGTCATGAGGGGCAGGGAAAGACTAAAACCAAAGAATGATGATTACCGGTATCCATCCCACACCCGGTCGCGAGCTCTTTTTTTAATTTATTGCATTTTAGTAGGGTTACATTCGCTTGACCGACCCGACCTGACCTCACTGTGCATTGATTTCCTTACTGACTGACTGACCGACATGATGCGTAGGGAGGAAGGAAGCAAGTAAGTACTGATAAGTTAGGAACTATGGAATCCCTTGTGCATGCCCCTGCCGGTGGCTGGCGCTTTCATTATTTGTTTTTCTATTAAGCCAAAGGCCTCGTACGGCGCTGGTTCTAGGTGATTGAGATGCCCTACAGTAGTGACAGTTTTTGGCTAGCTAGCCACGGCTAGCACTGGGCGGGTGAGTGAGTGAATGAGCGAGGAAAGGGGGGGAGGGTAGGATGAGACTATCTCTTGGTGATGGCGATGATGGCGATGATCGTACAGGCACTGCCTGGGGTAATGCCATGATCTATTGTGCCTTTTTTCAAATTTCTTTATACTTTACTATAAAAGCGCTTTCAATGTCTATGGCCCTCTGTATATAGCCAACCTGACTTATAATACTTGTTCCACCCATCAAATCCAGCTAGCTAGCTAATCCGTAACATCAGTCATTCGTTCTCGTTTTTGTTTTTATTTGGCACAACTTTGTTTTGCTTTGTTTTGCTCATTCTGTCTCGCTTCCTCGGGGGATACTTGTGGTCTAAGGTAGGGTACGGTACGGTGCAGTACAGTACAGTACAGTACAGCACGTGCAGTGCGGTAGGCATGATAGTAGAAATAAGTGAGGGTATTTCGCTCCCACGGGTGCTCGCTAATAGCTCCTAGCGAAACCAGTTTGTGGCATATGATATGGCATGGTAAGTAAGTTAGGTATGTAGTAACTTATTGTACTGTACGCAGGGCAGTACAGGGCTGAGAGTGAGCCCCCCCCCCCCCCGCTTTTTCAGGGCTCCTCGCCTCGCTAGAGTACAGTGCCATGCAGTTCCCTTGATTTCCCTCTATACTTCCGGTGCCAGCTCCCATCCGAATTGAAAGGAAATAGAGCTGGACTTTTACCAAGATCAGTTTCCTCCGATAAGCAGGTAGTTACATAGTATAATATTATATTATACCCACCAGGGGTGGGGGTTTTTTAATATATGCCCTGGCCAACTTACGATACTTCCTCGTTCACGTAAAAACCTGACCCCGGGTTTTGGACCCTTTCGCCCAGGACGGACGGCCAGAGTAGCCATTGCGTGTTTAGGAAATGTGCATATGGATGAGCATATGTAGTACAATAGGGCATATTGCGAGTATCCCATCAATCAATCAGTCACTCGCTCACCGGGTAACGAGAATTGGGCTGAGCGTGGACTCGGAGATATCAGAATGTTGGCGGGTACACACAAGTTAATATTCAATAGGGTGAATAAATGCAAAGCACCTAGGCACTCTAAATGTACTGTATGGGATGGGTCGAAGGAGGGGGGGGGAGTGTAGCACAAGCCGATCCTTGTGTGGATCTTGAACTGAGAGGGAAGTTTTAACCTGTGCGCTATAAGATTTTGGTGCTGGTGTCGGTGGTTGTACTGTACAGTACCGGTGGTGTTTTTTTGGCCGTGATGAGGGTGCTTCTGGGCAATTAGTTGTTGGAGAAAAAGAAGGCTGAATACTGTAAGTTCCCCCCCCTTTTTTTTGATGGATATTATAGAAGGGTACGTACGTGGGTAGGGGAGGGGTGTTGCTCTATAGTGAGGTTGAGACTGAAGTTGAAGGGGAGAGAGGGGGAGGTGGGGGAGGTGGGGGAGGAAAATCGATTTTTGGAGGAGGTTAAACGGTTTCTTCAGCTTTTTTGTTTTGTTTTTTCCTTTAAACCTCTTTTGTAAGGAGGGGGGGGGGGGGGGCAGAAGAGAAAGGAGTTTTTGGTTTTTCCTTTCTCGCCCATTTTGATACGACGGGAAGGTATGCGTGAGTAACGTTACTCTGATGTAAATTTGCATCGTACAGTATCGTACAGAATCGCACAGAATCGTACAGTATTTAGTGCTCAAAACTACTCTAGCTCCCTTCCTCTCTCCTGTGGTAATGCGAATTGCGGTATACGATCATATAATATCGTAGCTAGTGTATAGTACTGTAGTCTAAGAGCCCAAGGCGCAGTGGATAAAGCACAGTAATACCAGCACTATCCAACGAATTGGGCAAACTGAACCAGAGGTTTAGTCCCGCGAGTACAACTCCACTCCATCGGGCATTATATTATCATTCGCGGGGTGTATCCTCTCTCTCACATCATCCCCTCCGCCCTCCCTCCTCCCTCTCTCCCTCGCCCTTCTCATCCACCCTAAAAATTATAGAAAAAACAAATAAATTCGAAACTAGGAAGAGAGTTGCGGGAGAAGAAGAGATGGAAGTGAGAGAGGGGAGGATAGGAGATGGAAGTGAGAGGGAGGAGGGGGGCGTGGGCAGCGACCACGACGGCATAACCCTCAGTACCAATTCCACAGCTTTCTTTCACCTACATGCACTTCTCTAACTCTGGGTATCTTGGGGGCTATCCACAACCCATCCACCTATCCTCCTCTCCCCCAATCAAACAAACAAACAAAACAAAACAAAACAAAGCGAACAAAAAAAATAAAAAAATGACCAGCGAAAACCTCGATCCTACCTCTCTCTTTTCCTTCCTCCCCCCCCCCTCACTGCCACCAACGTGCGGTCTAACGAATAGCAAACAATCAGTGGGGGTTACCGTGAGTTATAATAAAAGGGGACGTGGGGGAATGGAAGATAAACAGAAATGTAGGAAAGGGAAAAAAACACCCTAACCGCGGTTATCGGATTCGCGCATACTACAGGTGCCACCACTACCGGTCCCCAGAGGGGAACTGGGGGAATGGGACTTCCGGAATGGTTGAGTTTTTTTTTTCTTTTCTTACTGCGCTGTAGTGCATTGTGTGGGTGCGTTATTGTCGGTCTGTCACTCACTCCCTTTCACATGGGATGATTGTGGTATTGACTGGGGCTTTTCCCGCGTTTTTTATTTGGTTTTTTATTTGGTTTTTTTGGTTTTTTTATTTGGGTTTTAGGTTTTTGTTATCAATTATTGGGGGCTCCAAGGGAGTGTGTTTGGTTTCGATTTTGTTTGGTTTGGTGTAGGATGCAAGAGGAGGGAGGGGGGCGGAAGAGGGCGGGTGTCGTTGTCGTTGTTCTGGTGGTGGTGGTGATGATGATGACGATGGAGGTTGTGGTTGGCTTGAAGTGGTGGTAGTTGTGTAGGGTCTGGGGTAGGGAATTATTAGGCCGGGTGCCGTAACCGGTCTAATATTCTCACATATACGGCAGTGGTCACCAGGGTGCACTGTACTGTCCCGGTAGAGCACGGCTTGCTCTGGTAGGGAAGCCTACTCGTAGCGCAAAGTCCAATTTTTACCCACACACACTCACTGGCGGAAGATGGGACAGATGTTACTCGCGAATTTTAGGGAAATCCGTCCTTGGCGTCAAGGATTTGTTCTTTTCACGGACCTTGCTTTCCATTAAGGTGTCCGGATACTTTTGAAATTTGAGAATACAGTAAAATCTCGTATAATCCACTATCTCCATAGCAGGGGTTAATCTCCACAAAGACAAAACATCCAAGAAGGATTAGTGTTTTATTAACACGGGAAAGCTTGAGTGTGCTGAGAGTGTCGGATCTCATTAACTGGGATTCGCAATTCTGGTAACCCGCAAGACTAAACCTACAAGTATCGTGGGCGGATAGGAGATTAACCCCTGCTACGGAGGTATCATATCATAGTGGATTATACGAGATTTTACGGTAGGTCAGGGTGGTTTGCCTAGCCCAGTTTAATAGGAACGTGCTGCCGGTTTATTATATTTTATTCCCTTAATATTATCATTATTTATTCATTTTTTGTTAAACCCTCCTTAATAATATCATTATAATAATGGCGATTTTATACGTTACTGCTCGGCATTCCCTTTCCGTCATCATTTCTCTACTGTTCCTTGTTTTCCTAACAATTTCGACAAATAGTGTGCGAGTCCAGGCGCAGAATTGCATAGGTCTGTTTTAACCTCCCCCCTTGAGGTCCTCTCTCTCTTCATACTATACCACCCGGCGCAGCCCTCCGACCGGCCACCCGGACTATACCCCTTTGGTGCCACAGTCCCTACCACCACCGCCCTTCATTTTATTAAACAGCTGAACTATAAACGCAAGCCGTGATCCGCCAAAATTAAGATCGCGGGTCCCGGCAGTCCTCCCCCATCGCGCGTGGTGGCTATCTACCTACCTATCTCTCTCTCTCTATCTATCTAGCCAGGGAAAAGAAAATCACGGAAGCATGCATTTTATTAAGTCCTAAGTCTTTATGCATGATATTATATGATATAATACAAGGATTATTGCTATCGGAGCCGGATGAGAAGCGGGATAGCAGAAATGAGGGATGAAAGGGTTGGTCCCCCGGCGCTCTCGCGGGGAAGGGTGAAATATTTAATTATTCTTCGGAGGGACCGACAGAGGTTGCTCTAAAGGAAGGGAGGAGGCGAGGGGGGCAGTTTCGAGGCAGTCCCCTTGATGGGGGGGGGTTGCCGTTACGAGCGCAGTACCGGATTTGTGGGGCGTACAAATGTTGGTCTGGCAGTGAGGATGAGTCTTGTGCGGCAGTTTTGCCAGTACCGTAAAAGCTCTTGTAAGTTGCAATTCGCTGTCCCCGGCACGCCCGCAGTTTCCGGGCTTAGGGATAGGAAGTCTTGAGAAGGATTAGTGCGCTCCTGTCATTGTATATGATCAGCTTCTGGGGAGTGTTGGATCTCATGAACTGGTATACGCAACTCTGTTAACTTGCTAGAATAAGCCTGTCTCGGGCTGACGGAGATAGCGAGTCGCGAGAGTTTTTACGGGAATTAGGGCACCGTAAGATCTCGTAAATCCACTATCGCATACTCAGCGGTGGTTGCGGCATCGACCTAAAATATGCTTAGTTTGACAGGTTACCAGAATTGCGAATAGGGGTTAGTGGGATCCAATACACTCGGAGTGCTCAGGCTTTACAAGTGTTAGGAAAGCACTAATCCCTCTTAGGGGTTTCTATCCCTGGGTGCGGAGATTAGAGATCTAGCGGGATATCAAAATGCGAGTGGACAATCACGTCCGATACTGGACCTTCGAGGGCATCAGCAGATGGCTTACCCTACCACTCTGTGCCCCTGTCGCCGGAAGGCGAAAGAAAACGTTAGTCAGTTAACCTAGTGATCAGTGCATTATGGTATACTGTTGATTCTCAGGTCTTGTTACCGCCCTTGGCGGGAGCGGAATGATAAGTTAAAAAGATTGTCACCATTGGTTGGTTCTAAGAAGCCACGCTACCCTTGGCTGAAAGGTGGGAGGCACAGTCAGGGAGATATTAAGATCTCCTAGAACTAAGCTCTGCACAGGCTTGAAGTTCATCCCATCTCTAGCGGGAGGGGAGGAGTGAAAGATCAAAAAATCAATGAAATCAAAAAAATCAGAGGCCCTTTTCAAGAGATTCGGGCACCAGGGTGGGAGGGTAGAGTATACTCCATGGTACTTGGCTATTATGGGGGAAATAAAACCTGTTGCGAAAGCCATTCTGCCCTTCCGGATCTCCCATAGTGACGAAATCTGAGGAAGAAAGTTAGCATCACCAGTAATCACCCGTCCGCGAAGAACAGCGAACATCAAGAGGGAAAAGAACGCTAAAATTGAGAGCACGTTCGCAAGGTAACAACACAGCCTCCAGCCTACTCCCGGGGATGGTGGCAAGGGCGAGATGGGACGAGAGGGGGTGGGGTGGGGTGTGGCGCACAAAGGACTTAAGCATCAAGAAATACAGACTATTCTCTCCGAAATTACGGGGGTTTCCCTCCCTCCAACCCCCACCTCTCAGCTAAGCCGAGAAGTAAAGACAAAAAACTATCATGGAAAAAATAATCCCAATCACTCACCCTCCCAAGAATGGCAGAAGCCCCCATTCACGACTTATCACTCTTAGATATACACCCTTTCGCATCGAAACACCAGGCTTCGCTGAAATTGGGAAATATAACCAGTTCCGTGTCCGCCGCAGGAGTGCTTCCAGTTCATGAATATAGTATAGGACAGTATCCCACGGCAAAGCGAGTCCAACAGTGGGAATGCTCATACAAATTACCCCTGTCTTACAAAGGTTGTACAGGCGTTCTTAGTCGCCGTGTTCTCGCTTTGCTGTCGTAGTGTCATAATCGTTTTCCTTACAATAAGCGCGACAATCCTTCACTTTTATTTTTATTTTTATTTTTTTCCCACCTACCTTGTAAGGCTCGGTGTGAACCGGCATTCCTCGGTAGGCACTATTCTTACCCCTTTTGTAGTGCACATAGGTATAGAACTTGACTTGCCTCGTCTGTTCGGGAGGAGTAGAGGCACATACAGAATGGTGGTAACGTGCCAAAATGCTCTAGGGGGAAAAGGGAAGGAAGAAAGAAAAAAAAAAGAGCAGGTCTGGCAAATGTACTAGTACTCACTGTGCAGCACCAAATAGGTACACGTGCATTAGCTATCAGTTAGATTGCTCGATCTGGACATGTGTATATTATTGCAATTACTCACCCATCTGTTTAAAATCTAGCTATCATCAAAAATACGGTTGTTAGAGGAGGGAAGGCTTTCCGCGAGTAGAGCTACTCGTATGAGAGAGAGAGAGAGAGAGAGAGAGAGAGAGGGAAGTGTGGGATGATGACATGTGAGAAAATCAAAGAATTAGTTTTTTAATTTTCCGACTTGTCGGGATCTAGGAGCTGTGGGGGGAAGAGGCCTTGCTCTATTTTTGTCAGCCGACTAATCGGGTATCGGGGTAAGAGCTGCTTTCTTGCTGGTAGTGGTGGTGGTGGAGGAAGTGGTGGTGTTGGGTCCTGCTATGAGCACAAATTATCTGTCTGGTTCGGCTTTCATGTAGTCGGCTTAGAGAAGGCTTACGGCACCTTCTTCTCTAGTGTTTGTTTGGAGATAGGGAGATAAGTGAACGACTGTTTCGGCTAACGGTTGGATATGGAATATGGGGGATGAGAAGGAGGTGCCGTTATGGTTTGGGGCAATGGTAGAGGTGAAGGTGTTGGTAGAAGGGAGTGTGGTGGTCTTCTTAGATGTTATTTGCCATGTGAAGTTTGGTTGTAGGCTAGATAATATATTGTCGAAGAGGCTTAGGTCAGAAATTACAAGTTTTAGGATTGGGGGTTTTTCTTCCGTTTACTTGTCGGTTTTGGACAACTTGTATCATATGCATTACCAAGGGTGTTGGTGAGGCTTTTGAGCACGATAGAGTTGGGGCTGGTGTCACTTGGGTGAGTGAAGCCTACACACTGTACAGTGCCAGTGTTCTACGAGTTACTCTTACAGATTATACAGTTTCCTGGCAGTTCATTTGGCGCATTTATGGGGGTACCGTCAAAGCTGGAATCGCACTCGGATATATCTCAACCACTCGTCTCATTGGATCATAGCCATGATTCATTGCTAACGCTGACCAACTTATTGTCTTTCCAGCTCAACTTCCAAAAGTATATTTGTTAGGACCTTGCACCATCTACCTGTTCTCGTCCTCCTGCTCCTTCAGACACTCCATTGTACATCCTATTGGCGGTTCAGTTAATCGTGAAGAGCCGAGACAAATACGGTATCTTTTTCCTTAACTACCTGCCAATTTCCTGTCGTAGGGTGTCCTGACGCCTTGGCGCCAAGATAAGCATAAATCAGTGCCGAGGTGTCTAGACTCTTTCCGGCCCGCTGAGCTATGGCTTCGCCATATCTTTTGTCCATACCTCACCCTCAAGATCTCTTGACGTAAAAAATCACTAACCTGTGGAACATTCTTAGGATCGGGCCTCATGTATCATAACCACCTCTGCCGTGCCGGTCGGTGAGTTTTTTTTTTTTTTTCATGACCGATTTGCCGTAATCGCTCTTGCGATTCGCTATCGGATTATCCCTGTAAATCGCGGCATCAGCCTACCAGCACGATAGGTTTAATTTGGCAGGTTAGCGGAATTGCGAAAATCGGTTGATGAGATCCAACTAGGCTAATGGGCTCAAGCTCTACTGTGTCAGGAATATCACTAATCTTTCCCAAGAAGCTTTTGCCTCTGAATCCCGAGATTAGCGATCTGACGGAGATAGGGGATCGGATGGATTTTCACGGTACTTGCCCACACCGTTTTTTTCTTTACCTTTAGGAGATGAGCGAAGGCAGCCAAGCCAAGCCGTGCGGGCTGAGCGGCTCTGGTGAGAGGAGGGAGGGAGGGCGAGGAGTCTGAATAAAGCCCTCGCTCTAGAATGGTTCGCGGAAGCTTCTGTGATGTGATATGTTGTAAAATGCGAAATGAAGGCGGGAGGGAGAGAAGCGGGAGGACATTGGCGAGGAGAGGCAAAGAAAATAAGTAAAGAAAGGTGTGGGGGGGGGGAAGCGTATTAACTTAGAATTTAACACGGTACAAAGTAAGGACGTCAAGATTGGCTTCTCTGCTTGCATGCAATAATAACATACTTCATCGTGCTTGATCTCCATCACCGTCATACTCGTATGATTTCAACCCCACTACTACCCATTGGCCTTCACCATTCATCCCTTTCTCCTGCGGTACGGTATCCTCCTTCTCACCTACTCCAGTTTTGCCCGTCCAATTTTATATCTCTTTCCTGGGGGTTGTTTTCTTCACCTTCTCCCCCTGAAAAATCTCCAAGTCACATTCTCCGGCAAGGCCTAATCGCGTGTTCCGGTAGAAGAATCCCTCCCCCAATAATTTGTCCCATTCCAACTGTAGCAAAACTCCAATTTGACTTACCAGCTTGACTACACTTTCCTAAAAGGTTACCTGGTGACATAACAGCCGAAATATAAGCACAACTTTATCGTTCTCATGCCGAGAGCAACGTGTTGCCCTTGCCCTTGAGCCAATCCAAAATTAATAGTGTGAAACCAATGGGGGTGGGAAAATTTGGGGGGGGGAGGGCAAATGAGATTAGATAAAGAGAAGAAAAAGAAAGACTAGGTAACCTTAGGGAAAAAAAGATATAAGAGCGGGGCGTTTTGGGGGTGGGAAGAGAGGAGGGGGAGGAGAAGGAGGGGGGCTAAAATTATTTCCTCTTTTTTTTTCACTTGCCTTGCCTTGCATTGCCTTTCTTGTTTCTCCCCGGAATGATAGAAAAGAAACATTGGTGCTTTTTTACGCGGTCAAGTCAAGCCCTACGGATATGATAACGCTGGCTACTGGCTACTACAACTTGGGTTGGGTCTTGGGGCTAAACCATTTATGCTTGCTCCTACAGATTTGGAGGGTGAAGTAATAACGATAATAACAATACAATGCGATATTTGACCAGGTGTGTGCGAGCCCATTTGTGAAACGATCAAAGAGAAAAGAAGAAAAGAAAAAGCCCACAAGAAAGGGATAGTCTTAAAGTACCAAGCTTGCGCAATACCGGGAGCCCGTAGACTTCCGTATGACATTTCGATTTTATTAGCTGGAGCAACACGCATGAAAGGTTCATTGAACGGGAAGCCAGCCGTCAGCCGAGGATCGCTCTGGGAAGGGGAGGAAAAAGAAGATGAACAAAAAGGAAAGAAAGACGGAAAAAAAGGAAAAAAAAGACAAGTTCCACAGTGTATACCTCGTACAATTGGACGGAAATCAAAAGCGAGAAGGTGCCGATCTTACTGTTGGTATAATATAATAGAATAATGAGGGAGGAGGGGTGTGTGGAGAGCGGTGGACTTTCAATCTAGGGAAAAAGAAGCTTTTTGGCTTGTGGGGTTTAAACTTTGTTTTGAACCGCCTTAAGTTAGTTGTGCTGTGCATGATTTCAAAGATTTCAAATAGTCAACGGTTTTCATTAAATGAATTTGAGCGATGGTGAAGGGGAGAGTGACTTTGTTTTGTAATCCTTCTCGGAACAAAAAAGCCGAGCGTTAGCTTCTTAGATTCGCGGCGCGAAGGGGAACGGGGATCGTTTCGCGGTAAGTTAAGGTCGGAAGCGGGAGGGGGGAATGTGTGTGTGGGGGGGGGGGAGGTGCCTCCGGGAGGAATTTGAGGTGTGGGCAGAGCCCCCCACAGGCTAGGACTACTGGAGCTGAGGGGCTAGGGTTCTATCACTAAGAACACGGCTGTTGTGATGCGAAAAACCATGTGACCGATTCGCGGCATTTTTCTATGATGGGCTTAGAAGTAAGAAATGGGGTATTTGGGGTGAAAGGGGGGTGGAAGGACCCCATGGTAGTTGCAGCTGGGCGCTTGGATAGGAAAGTGTTGAGATGGCAATTTTCAGGAACCTTCACTGCCGGTCCTCCGATTCGGGGAGACGGGGGTTTCAGATCGTCATCACATCTTATCACTCGGTCTGGGTTGGGTTTACCGGCCCGAAGTGTGTCTGGAGGCGGGCCGTGAAATCTGACGTTCGGGGAAGGTAGCGGGAAAATAAAGGAGGATGGCTGTAAACTTTAGGGAAAAAAATCAAGGGAGGGGGTCATATGAGACTTGTATGTCTAAAAACACAACATAGACTTTCTGATTATGGAACTCCCCGGCCGGTCGCAAAACAAACAGGAACAGCAATACACTAGGGCTCGGGAAACGAGAAAATCTAATGAAGTATCCTTCGCACACACGCACACTTTCCCCACCACGCATCAACCTAAAAGCCACTGTTCTTCAAGAATTTGATAGCATCTTGCATGAACTGAGGACCTGAGTGGTGGAATAGCACTTGATGGCCAGTGTTGGGGTAAACCTTAATATCGTAGCTGGCTGCCTTTGGAATGTAATTGTAGGCAAGCGCAGGGCTGTCCCCGCAGTGAAGACCACAGAAAGTAGCATCCTCTTGTGAATCAAAATAATAAGTAAAACCCCGGTTTCAAAAATGAAAACAAAAACATTATTGGCTGTGGAACAAATCGAATATACAGGAGAAAGAGAAATAGAAGGAAGAGGAGGGGGGGTGGAGGAATGGTGAATAGACTTACCATCTCCGTTCGCAAGCATAACGTGACCCTTATACTCTGGGGCATCAAGCATGTGTAGTACAAGTGTGATAGCGGCACCCAGGGAGTCGAAGTCTCGGTGCTCGTGGTCATACACTAATTGCTCACGGTCATAGTTCCCTGCGTAGCAGGCCACTACCCGTGATTCTAAAGTCGAGGTGGATTGGTAAGTGGATGGGATGTCACCCCATTTATCGGGGTCGATCTGGTTAGCGGAGGCTTGAAGGCCGGCGAGGAAACCTGGGTACACCCAAAGAGCGTTGTGGGTAAAACCGTAGAGAATTATGGCATCGGCATCTTCTGGGTACTGGTCTACCAGCGAATTCAAGGTCGCACTGCCGATCGAGAAGCCTGCCGAAACAATATGCCCCCATTTCTTGCGTCCAATGCTCCCGGACCGGAGCTGCTGGATAAGCTGGTGGGCAGTTTCGACGTGGCTCTGCACTTGCGCTTCGACTAGGCCATCCGGGCGAGTACTATTCCCGGCTCCTGCAGACTCATGGTTAGCAATTTGCACTAGAAGAGCATCTCTGTATCAGGGAAACAGCACCAATCAGATCCCAGGTAAACGTAGCCCACCCTTCCTCATTCATTTTTCTGGTCCAGCTGTATGTTTCACTCTCCAGTGGCCAGTCCCTATGCATGGGGATTACAGCTATTAGCTGAGTAATACATGGATAAGGATAAGGATAAGGATAAGGGGGGGATGGTAGATGAGGTAAGTTGAGACAAGGAGGGGTGAATGCACATACCACATTATGGAATTATACGTAGCACCATGAATGAGAAATTGAATAGTGTCCACGCGTCGGCCGGAGACTTTATGCTTGGAACTTGGAGTGCAGAGACGAGTGCTAATATCGTAAGTCCCCGTGACCAGGATCTTCTTCTTTGCTAGAGCGTGGAAAAGGCCGATGTCATATGCGGCACCATCACTACTATATGTCCTTTCACTGGTCTGTTCCAAAGTGATAGGAACAACTCGCGATATGCACTCCGCACCCCATTCGGTGGTGGAAATAGACTCAGCTCTGTTATGGGAGCGGAATCTGTGTTGCTGAGGGCGGGTCACCGGAACACCCACAGCTGGGATCTTGAATCCCGATGCTAGTAATGAAAGGAGGGAAAGGGTGTAAAATACAGCAGGTCCGGCCATGATTGTAAGAGGGAGATATGGGGGAAGATATGAAGTTCTTTGGGAGGAAGAACTATCTTGGGAGATACCGAGGGAATTGTATTGCTACTACTCTATTGTTCTGAGGTGATTTGAAATTTATATACTGGTTCATATACCACGACATAATTGAACTCGAGTTACATCTCATGATGGGTTGGAAAATATCTGCTATTTTGAGGCAAGGAACACTGTTCGAAACCCGAGTAACATGGCATAAGGGACATGACATAATGTGGATTTGTCCCTCAGCCCTTCTATGCTGAGATTAAGGTTGATGAACATTATCTCAGCTGCCTGGGTGTCTGAAATAAGGTCTATTCAAAGGGTATCTTTGCTATATTGTATTTATACAGAATTCGTACTTTGTAGTGGAGTTGACATGATATCACAGAGCAATACGGGGGGGGCTGCGGTGTACTGCGCTCGGCCGTTCCCAAAGGGCTCCGAAATCTTGGCGTCTCCCGGTGTTTGAGTGCGGTTATGGCTTAGCCGGCCCCATGTCGGTCAGATTTGTCACATCAGATTTTATCACAACATTGCCCTACAGTTGGTTAGACTGACAGAATACTTTTTTTATGCGGATGGGGTTAGTTTTGTTCCTACGGAGAGTACCAACTAGCACTTGGCACTGTTGAGTTTCCCTCTAGGAACTTGAACCCCTTCTGCCCATAGGATAGTGGCGCTGCGCTCCGGCAGTCACCCTGGCTGGGGAACTTGCACATGGCGAAGTACTAAGCTCCGTTAGTGTTGCCAATCGTGCCAGTTACAAAAGGCGTCGCTCAACCAGCTTTCTTTTTGTTTCTATCTTTGAAATTGGAAGAATTTGTCTCTCTAATTTGAGGCGGACGTCTGCACTCCTGTTTTATTCGTGCGATCGTGTGCTATGTTTAACTTAAAGCGTTTAGTAACATTGCGGAGAAGCAGTGCTGAAATCTCCGGTTGGGTGCCCACACTTTTATCTGGCAAATTCTTTCATTAGTGGTACCTGTACCACTCTCAAGGGCGTTTTTGTGGTCATCCCGTATTACTTTTTGCTCATTCCTCCCGAGAAGGGAAGCTCTCATGCTAGCAGAAAGCCTTAGCCATACTTTACGGTCCCACCCACCGAGCCCCCTCCCCCTGTAATGGAACAGATCCCGCAACATCTTTCGCCCAGTTTACTAATAATTATCGCGATTATAGTGTTGCATAGCGTTATGCGGCGAAGCCTGAGGATCTGTACACTTCGGCGTCATATTTGCACAACCCAAATTGCCGTCCCAGGTGATGGGGGTGAATGAATCGTTCTGTTGTGGTGAGGGTTGGAGACGTGGAGACGTGTGTTCCTCTATTGGGAGTTGCTGGCTAACATCCAGTTAAATAAGGGAAAACTACTACAAGCATAACTCCATGCATCCTTTCATGTCCTAGTGCGCTCGGGGGCCCGTTCGCTCGCACACCCACACACATCCACTCTTCTGTGCTCCCCCGTATCTGCCCTCCTATGATGCTTCTAATACTACAACGTTCTACAACTGGGGCTACCATGCAATCATAAGGTTTATCTATCCTTCTCTCTTATTCATCTTTGGGCAAACTAGGCACAGTGCTGTGCGCCACGGTGCAGTGCCATGTTCTAGAGTATTGCGGGGCCGCAATTGCGATATCCCCGATGTTCGCTTTTTAGTATAGAAACTGTTCGAATTTCTTGTTTTGGATACGGACTGCGAAGGATTCGCCCAGTGAGTCTTGCACAGTAATCCAATGTACTGATAGCATTCTCCCTTGTATTTAATTCTTTTTTTTTTGACTTTTGACTAGGGGGGGGTTAAATAACAACAAATCGTGCACTTGGAAACAATAGTTGCCGAAAGAGCCATAACTCTTCCAACTGACTTAGGCTAGCCCGAAACCTAACAACTTTCTTTGCCGATGGCGGTGGAGTGTTTAGGGAGAATACCCCTAGTCTTTGCTCTCTGACAGAGCAGTCGGTTTATCACGAGAAAAAGAAAACTACACGAATCTTACAGCGCCTACAGGACCCTGCGGGTAAGCCTGTAGCTTCCTCCAGAACTGGAAATCCCGAATATCGGGGACACTGGGAAGAGAGAAAAAGACCGGAGGGGTGTACCGTGTGCCTAGCGTATGAGATCGCTGAATATGAAGAGGTGTTGCATGAGAGATACCTTTGTATAGTGGGGGTTGTAGAAAGCACGGAACTATAAGATCTGAGATACACGGTGTAAGCGCTATGCAGGAGGTGTCCCTTGAACAGGTTGGATATTGCTGATATTCCCGAATATACCAGAGATAATCAGTGCGGATGGCAGACAGGTAGGGCAGGTGGGAGGAGGGCTAGGGAAGGTCTAGCGCAACTTCCTCCAGGGTGATATCTCTACTGCCGTGATCACCGCCGCGTGTTTAACATAGGTTTCACGGTAGAGGAATATTCAGCCTTTCGCATGCCCTACTTGCTTACCATCCATCGGAGACAAAAATTAACTGAAGATTTCTGATATTTAATTTTATGTAAATATATAGATACACGTACGGTATATAATAATATTAAACATGTATTTTTCCTTTTTCTTCATTCTTCGCTTGGAATAGGCGGGCTATATTTCTTGCCCTTTCGGCTTGGTCCTTGCGAAGTTAATCGTGGGGGGGCAATCGATGCCTTGTTTGAAAATGAGCTTGACGGGATGAGACAAAATGGCCTCCGGCCGGATGAAGTTTTAGTAAGGGCATGGGGCGGGCAGTGAACGGTACGCCGTTAAGGTGCGTCCTGCGAAAAAGGATGTTGTGGTATGATAGGTGGTTGGTGATTTGTAATATCTCCGTTTTTGAATCACGCATCGTAGGGAACGAACGCCCTTTGATGTTCTTTGCGGTGAGTGATATGATGTGCCGTAGCGACCGCTGCGGGTATTATGAGTCTCTTTTACATTTTCCCATTTCTTCATAATGGTTTATTATATTTATCTAGTTAGTTCTAATAGCGCTCAACCCAAACTCTCACACCCCCCTAGCATGGAAGACCTCTGTATTACCATCCTTTTCACTCATCCGTTTATTCCTCTATTGATCGAGCAGACTTTCCTGGCCTCTTCTAAACACTGATCTACAGATTTCCGCCTTTCGTATATACTCAACATAAAATGTTCTCTTGATAGGTTAAATAGCCGTCAGTGCCCTCACCATCTTTAACCACAGGACCCTGTAACCTCTGGGCCCGCCAATCGAAATGTCTTTTACTTTATTCTTGAAGCATTCGCTGCCGATAACCGGACCACCGGGTATCCCCTTCCTTCTCATTGCTTGAGGCTCAGCTGCGTGTCACCTACCATTCATGGCCTTGCGCGTGGGCTACCGGTAGGCTTGACCCGGAAAGGGTACTCGAGTAGGATGAGAACACCGCCGTAGTTGGTCATTGTAAGGCAAAGACACGCATCACATTTTCCCGACAATTCAGTCAAGGTCTCTTCGAGGGGAGGCAGATTGGGCGCGTTTCCTCTAGGGGGCACCTGCCTAGGGCAGCTCAGTATGATAGATGGGTAGGTACAGTTCCAGTAAGATACAAGTACTCGCTATTCTTCACATTTCCCGTATGTTTGTTTTTTATTTTAAGGTTTCGTATTCACCGCTCGAGGCATCAGTCACTTTTCTCTTGTTGTTTTTGCAGGTCTGCTATCTATCTTGTCGGGTTATATGGATAGTGAAACAACCCCCTCCCCCGTCCTGTCGTATCCGCGGGGTGAACTGAGGGGAAAGAGCTTACTCGGCATGTCTGAGCCCTATATTAGATGTAGATGTAGAGTCAAGACTTGATATATTTGACGGGATTAAACGCACTCCGTATGCGAGTTCCAGAGGTATCATACGAAATTATAGCGTTCTTTTTCTGTTTTTCTTTTCTTTTCTTCCTTGTTTGTCCACTTCTTTCGAGAATTACCCTTTTCGACAAGTTACCGACAGGTGTGTAGACTTAGTTGCTTTTTTTTCTTTTTCTTTTTTGCTCAATAGAACTAATTTCTTGAGTAAGATGGATGTACTGTACTAGGACAAGTACTTGTATTGCCGATATGTGTTGGGCGTTTTACTGCAGTGTATCGTGGAACCCTTAGTTTGATCCTGAGCTTCCCTCTTGCGCCGCATTGTGTTGGATCTAGATTAAAATTGAGGCTCAGGGTACTTGTCCCAAGCAAGAAAGCACCAGAAGATGGGGGGGGCACATTTTCGATTGGCTCTCGGGTATGAGCAGATTTTTTACTACTAAATTTTGTTTAGTATCTGTCTCCGGGGACATTACCTCTTACTCGTACTTGGAGCGAGTGGCGGCTTCCAAGTTCGTTCCTTCCTCCAAAGTTTGACGGGCCTCCTAACCGTAAACATGATTGTGATTTCTTTTAAGCTCAAGGGTTTCTAAGCGGGCTAACTGGTTTCTATCTATCAGGGGCTACCCTATGCATGGAAATTACCCCAAGTGTGGTAACCCGGGGGATCGTATTGGTGGGGAAGGCTTTGATGGTGTATCATAGCCAGTTCTGTGGATCTGGGACCACATGTAGTTTACCTGAATTACTTTGTTCACATACACTAACGCAATTGGCGTAAGGTGTCAGTTGTATTATAATTAGTCTAGTCTAGTATTGTTGGGAAACGTTACGCACCAGATGAGAAACCGAGTACCTGAATTCACGGAAACCCTCGCCGATCTAACAGACGAGGAGAATTCCCTACTTCTCACCCCAACCAGGGGCTCGGCTAGCTTAACTAGCAGGGAAGAGTACTATACAGCCCAGCAGCGGAAGCAGAAATTAAATCAAAAGATACCTGCTTAACCCAAACGCACAAATTGTCGCATCTCATCGTCTAACCTTTTGGGCTTAGCCGAATTATGAGTGGCAAACATATCCGGGCAATATCTCCCTGGTATCATAATAGAATAATGGGCATCCTAAGGCAGAATTCCGCATTGATATCCATTACTAAGTCTTTTTTTTCGTTTCTCCTGATTGAGCATGAAAAAACCTTGAGCGCAACGACTTGAGACGTTCGTATCACAGCACGCAATACACGTGCCGACATAATCGTGAAGCCCGGCGGCCGGTATCCACTGCTCTTACTCCCCCTCTCACCCACCACTACCACCGCCCCCCACGCGCGGTGAGGGTTTCTGACTTTTATTCCCCAGTTAAGTGACGACCGCTGCACTGCCCTTATTGCGTTGGAAGGCAGGCAGCTGGATCATTTCTCCCACTCCCCGGAAAAGCGTTGTAGCTCACTCACCCCACTAACTCACCTACATCCATAATTAGACCCCACTTACTCACTCACCCATTCACTCACAGCCTAGCAACTCGTGGGAAATTCTTTTTTTTAAAGTCCTTGTCCCGAACTTACATCCTCTTTTTTCCCTTTCGTTTTCCCTTTTCCCATTCCTCCAGATAACAACCTCTGTCAACCCCGCCCGAATCAGCCTCCAGTGGTTGAGAAGTTGTCGCTGCCTTCCTAAAGCCACCCAAATAATCCTATATCATCCCCCAGATTCCGGTTCCGACTCTCAGTTCGCTTGCTTGTTCGAAGATCTTGAACTTCCTTTTCCCTGACTAGTTGCCTCATCTTACTCGGCACTGCGCTGCTCGTACCTTACCTCAGCTCTCACTCTCACTCTCACGTACCTTTATACGAGAATGCCTAGAGAAAGAAGAAAGTGGACCGAAGGTGAAGATGCTATCCTTCGTGACGCAGTATTGAAAGGTGTGAATCCCACTACCTTTACTTGGGGGTTTTGCGGGGTTTTGAGAATAGCTACTGACAGTCATCGATAGGTGGGGAAGGAGCTTGCGACTGGCATCTCATTGCTTCCTGTATTCCCGGACGTACAAACAAAGATTGCAGAAAGAGGTGGCACTATAAAGTAGCTGCCACGGTAAATAAAGGACCCTGGGAAGTTGCGGAGGACGAAAGGTTATGGGCTGCTGTTCAAGAACATGGAAGCCGGTATGTGTTCATTCTCTGTGTCTTGGCATGTTGTCGTAATTTCATAAAGAAACCAAAGTATCATAAAACTGACGATGAGTAGTTGGGCGCTAGTAGCACAGGTAATTGACAGAAACCTCTCTATCACATTCAAGCCAACTTTGGCTGGGTGGCGCTTGCTATGATCTGAACTGACATGTGTCCTGCCAATGTGAAAGGTTGTCAAAACTAGAAATGGCGACCGTGAGTCTACCCATTCATCCTTACTCCCCAGTTTTCCTAACTATTCCTCATATTTACGCCCTCCCCGATCTCACCATCAAGGGTTTCAATTTTTTTCTGTGTTCTAATTCATTTGGATCGGTAGAGTGTTCCAAGCGTTGGTACGATGCATTGGACCCAAGTATCGATCATAGTCCATGGACTCCAGATGAGGTATGTCTATTCGGCCCAAATGCGGACCCCACCAAAGCTGTGGGGAAATTTATATCCAAAGATCTCTGACATATGCTCTCGGTGACTAGGATGTTCGGCTATTAGACGCTATTGAGAAACATGGGAGAAACTGGAAGGCAATCGTTAAAGCTTACTTTCCTCGACGGACCAGTCTGTCGGCCAAAAACAGGTACTATCTCCGAAACCCCCGATCGGCCTCGAGAGGATCTCTGGTTTCTTTGGTTCTCCTTCCGTCCCTTTGTGCAAATAGGCTCCCACAGAGAGGAGACGTGCGCATGAGAAAATTTATGTTGACTTGCATTGGATTGGATACCCGCACATTCGTTCATACATATACATATATAAGCGTACATACATACTGGGCGTGTAGGATTAAGGGCTAACGGTCTAATTTCCGGTTTTGGGAAAAATACAGGTACTCGCTGCTAATCAGGAAGATGGAACCCAAGAACAAGCAGTCTCAAACCGGAGGGTCCAAAAAGGCAAACCAAAAGTCTTCTCAAAAGCTGCAATCTCAAGTGGATACGCTGGAAGTTAGCAAGATACCTGCTCCCCAGTTTCGCCAGGAGCCAACAAATATGGGGGTGGAACGAGAGGATGAGCACTCGCGATCGCATGCATACGGAAACTCTCTATCTGGGGGGACCGGAGGCTCACTAAACGTCCTCTTCGAGCCCACTTGTCAACCCGGGAATGCCAATAACGGTGGTAGCGGCAGGAACGCCAATCCCAGCAACGCAAAGCAGGATCAGCGGTCGCAGCAACCGGTTGCGTTTGAAAGTCCGTTGTTGAGTCAAAAGAGTACGCCGGGCATCTCGAGTTATACACCCCCATCCTCCGACTGCCCAGCACTTTCGCCAGCGGACTGGTCGGGTCTGGTCACGAATGGTAATGCCGGGTCAGAGGCTAGCTTCCCGGTTGCCACGCCCCCCGGCCACAGCGAGGATATGTCCTTGTTCTTCAATGATTTGCATCTCACAACTTCACTCAGTCAAGGGGACCTCATACAGTTCGCTGCCAAGCATCCTGAAAGAATGGTTGCGAGGTCGATATCCCTAGACCAGGGGACTATGGGAAGCAACAGGGGCATAGACTTTCGAAGGAACAGAACCCCCCGTCTGTCAAATGCCGGTCAGGATACGAACGATAATACGGGCTCCCGTGTTATTACTGTCATGATCAATAGTGAAGTCCCGGAAACCGTCAATAGCATCGTCAATCATATTGGACGGGAAGAAGGCGTAAGCATTGCGATTCATCTGGGCTGATCTCTTGAGCACCTGATACATTGGTATCCGGCTGCATGGGCGTTGGACGGCGTTTATCTCTTTGGGTTTTACTTTACTTTTTGTTTTTATTTGAATTCCGTAGGTATTTATCGTTTCTTCGTTCCGATTATTATCACTTCGCTACTGGGATCGTCCCTTCCTTTCCTTTGTTCGGATTGATGGAGATCAGGTTTTATGCGCGGAAGGTCTTTACCGGGCTGAAACCTTTGTTTTTTGAACTGTCTGTATAGTAGCCAGGTTCCCCCACGAGCACCCTGCAACCCAGCTTTCTTAGACATGACGGATTACCACAATGATGAAGGGAAAAAAAAATCCCAAGTCACAAAAATCTCCAGGATGAATCCGGTCTTCCCCAAACGACTCCATTGCATAAGCTCTACAGAATTTTCGCGTTAGTTCAGGGAGCCGGGGTTCACAGATTATCAAATGATAATAATCCGAACTTCATAAACCTGTCCTATTTTGATGAATAGTAGCCCAGGGGCACTACCCCGGAACCGAATCCCATAGATTCATTAGGGCAGCCATATGATTTCAAACATACTTTCTGCAGGGATGCCTCCTCATACCGCATCATAGCAGGGGCGGAAGAAACCAGCGATATTCTGGGGGGCTTTTGAAAATCTCGCCCATTCTTATTTGAGAAAACCGTGACTTGGGGCAGACTACTACCATTGAAGTTAGGCAGATACCTGGGACGCGGTTCTAAATTATGAGCACTTCCCAGGGATTCTAGGGCGAGCCTGCTGCGCCTAACGGCGGTGCCTAGGCTCAGCAGAACCCACCTGCACTGTAACAGTATTTCGTCTCCCGGCAGTCTGGTGCGCTTAGAGGCACAGGTACAATATAGTCAATTCGACCCAATCAAATGCTTGGGGCCAGAGTAAAAAATAAACGTGTCTCCCATGGGGATCTGGAGGGTGAGAATTCCTGAGAGCCACCTGTTTGCAAAAAGACTACGGCTACCATGTTCAATATTTCCCTCATTCTCACCCTCTAGCCAGAGAGCATTGAAGGACCTACAAGCAGCCATATCCCGACTCTGATGGAGGGGGGGGGGGGGTGTCCGGTAATAACCGCTGGGGTTTCAATAGTCACAATTAAAACGTTACCTTGTTAGAAGAGGTTTTTTTCCCTTTTTTTCTCTTTCACCTCCCTCTCAGGAACCTTTAATGTCAAAGCAAAGGCATCGCCAAGCACTCATGTCGGTCCGGGCAGTAACCACCAGACGACTAGCGCACGCCACAATCTAAACTATGGGCGGCAAAGTTGATTGCGGTTACAATCCCAAACCAACCCCCATATTTCTCTGGGGGGGTTCTTGGGCAAACCGTGATAACATTCGATGCTGGGTGAATCGTAAACCACTTACCAATCAAGGCTTAGGGCCACCGTGGGACAGTTTACTATCAACCCAATTTCGTGTGCCTCGGGATTCTTGATTAGTAGCGATCCATTCACCCTGGTATTTTAACGGGTTACGGCCAATCTGTATCCTGACCTCCGGTCCTCGCTAGCTAAAATACCCATTTCTGGTTCGGCTTTTATCACTTACTCCCCCATCAGTCTCTACTCAGACGGATCGGATTTCCTTGCATCGATTATGAGTAAATTGAACGCAGCAGATGAAGTGAGCCTTGTGTATCCTGAGCCCAGGCGACCAATTCCTGTTAAAATCCGAGGGAGATGAGAAATAAAGCCCTCTGCTTTATCACCCGGCGAGTGACAAGGTATGATGAAGTGGGGTGCCCCCCCCCCCCAAGAAAAATACAAAACCCCCCGTCTGAAATTCGCTTAGCATACCAAGTTGAGGTTTGGTTCGGAACTGCAAGCTTTTCCCAGAAAGAGAAAGAGAAAAATCCCTATACCGGATGAGCATTGAATCCTTTTTCGATGTTCGCTCCCCCAGCCTGGGGCTGATCTCGATTCAGACGTCACCTGGCGGGCGTTATAGAAGGGATCCTTGGGGGCTATCTTGCTACCCCGGTGGGTAATTTTTGCTAGGAGTATTCGGAGACTCACTGCCGGTTCTCAAGTGGCCCACCCGAATCCCTTTTCACGCCTAGACCCGTGTCTTTGGTGTTATCTTTCAGGGCGCGGTGGGTGGTGCCTTTTGTTTGACTTAATTCATTCACTGGTGTTTCTTTTTTCTCTCTTGAAGTTTCTTTTTGCTTTTTTTGCTTTTATTTTTTGCTTTTTGTTCCAACGGGCATATCGACTTTGAGTATCTTTGAATATTGTAGACTACTTCAAGTTCGCTTACCGGTATTACACCGTAATATACCTGCCCCAGTGAAACCCGAGATTCCAGGTATTTCAATCATCACCAGGGTTACCTTGAATTGTACCTTTCTCCTATATCTGTTAATACTGCCGCTCTGAGCTTCCCGCGCATCATCGTGCTTCTCTGCCCTCTTCTCCCAACACCAGATTCCTCGAGATAGATATCTGTCGGAGAGCTGTGTCATACAACAAGAGACGTAGCCTTCTGCATGTGGGAGCCCTATCAAATTCTGGAGGAACACTGAGTGATACATTTTATAGGAACGACCAGAGCTAATAACACTCAAAGGCATTCGTATTTCCCATAGCAGAGATCCCGAAAGTATACTAGACTGCCCCCCCGTAATCCTCTGGCGGTGTGTAGCTCTTTCTGTACATTTCTCCTTGCATGTTTTTCCCCTCTTTTCTGTTTCCACCTTATTCCGTTTTTGAAAACGTGATGGTCGTTATGAGTCCCATCGATAGTAGCGAGATTGAACCAACAAACTCGAACCTTCATTCCGCTGGATTGAGACTCAGCTTGATGGTTTCATGAAATTTCCGGGGGCGCCAGGATTGCCGTTTGTTTTATACTAACTATTGCCTGACAGGAAGCCGGTTTCTACTAGCCTAGGCGTTCATCACCCTCTAGCGTGATATTTCCTTGATTCTGTCGATAAGTCTGGCCTACAGCCGGCACGGCCTTGGCATATGGTGGTTCGTCCCATCTCCCTCTACACCATCTGATAGCGCTTAAGGTTGATTCAAAATTCCCCGAACCGGCAGTCCGAACATAACCGGTCCCGGTGTTTTAGGAAAGCCCTGTACAATACTAGGACGTAGATGAAAAATATTGGAAAAATGGGGAGCAAGATCGTAGGGAGAGGGGGCGGGCAGTCAGTATAAATGGGGAATAATAAGCCCTGGCAAACAAAAATAACCCAGAGGGAATACCGAACGCATTATCTCACCAATGATGAAATATTCTAGGCCAATAATCAAAAGTTGGTCACAGAACAAATGGCCTTATGAAGATTAGTTGACACTCCCAGAAGTTCTTCAGAATCTCAAAAGTTTATGTATTAGAGAACAGTAAATACCAGTGCAACTAGCCTAGGCATCTAACTTCGACAGCACTGTGCTTTCTTCACAAAGTCCACCTGTTGATCAACATAGATCCCTCTCTTGCCGCCATAAGTTTTCCGGGTTTTTCATCCATACCTCAGTAATTGGGATGTTGGATCACGGCTGATCAATCGATAGTCAGAGGCTGGAAGATCTGCGGTGCGATGTGGCAGAAAAAGAAGCCTTACAGCAAGCCTCCTCAAGAGGGCAAGGAAGAGTTTGTCAGGAATGTCCAGTTTTTGACCCGTGAGAATCTTGTCACTGCTCTGTCCATTATGTTAGTCGTGTAGTTGGAAGTGGCAAATAGAATCGGTCTTCCGATTGTATGCTGAACGTCAAGAAAAACAGCAGCTGAAAACATCTCCATGCAACCTGGTAGACCGGATCACCCAACCTTCATAATATGAAGATTTGCATTAATTTGCAAGGAAGAGGTATACCCGCACGGCAATTCCTTTTAGCATACTAGAGTTTCGCCTTCTAGCGCATGTCCGAATTTCTCACATCATTTTTGGATATCGATTTAGCTTCGGATCCGAGAGTTCATCCCACAAAGTCAGGCATGAAACACCATTCGAAGCCTCAACACTGCCGTCTAGCCAAGAATCATAGAAACCCAACCCTCGCTGAGACCGGAGGCTGAAGCCCGGTGTGGTCAGTGGGAGTAATGCAATAACGAAATGCATGTTATTGCTTTGTTGTCGGTTCAAATGAGGTTTGGCCAAAATGACAGAATTTCTGATTCCAGTAGGAACATACCGTAATAACTCTTGCAGTTCACCATCTCCTTCAGCTCGCTAATCCCGTGACCCAGCGGCAAAGCCTCTCAAGAAGGATTAGTGCTTTCTTGGAGGGGTAAAGCTTGAGTCCTTTTGGTTATGTTGAATCTCATTAACTGGATCTCGCAATTCTGATAACTTGCCAAACTAAACCTATTGTGGGCTGGTGTCGCAATCTACAGGGTCCTAAAGAGATAGCGAATCGTAAGTTTTTTGCGGCATTTCCATGTTGACATCCGCTAGCGCACAAGATATTTGCCGAGAAGAGTAATCAATACTATACCTCCCTGATGATGATAACTAGAAAAAAACAAAAATAGAAGACAACGCCGAATATCCCCCCTCCAATAAATTCCCGGAACAACCAAGCGGGCTCCCCGTCTTTCCGTCCGCTTACAAGATTTAGGTGCCGGGTCTCTGATAATCCACCATTACCACGGTAACGGCCACAGCTACGGCCACAGCCGCAGCCGCCATAGCCAAGAAGCCAGCTCGAGTACCTCCACCTAAACCAGCGAGAGGCATCACAAGACCTCCCGTCTGAGTGGGTTCGCGCCTCAAAGAGTTTCTAATTCAACAACCCTACAGCTCATGCATTAGGTCACGGGCGTTTCCCCTCCTAAAACCGGGGGAAAGAGTAACCCAGTTTTAGTAATTACACTTAAAGGCGGCTCCCTTCTTGTAGGATCCCAGATGTGTCAAGGCGCAGTCTACGCAAATTCCGGATTACAGCAAGGGCGCATACACCAAGGCCTAGGATGTGAGAAACCATTAGTGCATGATTGCCTAAGCACTTCAAAGATGGATCCGTATCTAAAACCGAACTTCAGATTAATAAAATTCTGAATATCCATTCTGGAATACTCACGGTGCTATTAACCCTCTCATTTGGAATGAACCCGAGTTACCCGGGTTCACCCCCGATCACTCGTAGTCTCCCGCGGGGATGTCTCCCTCAGAAGTGTTTTCTAGGGTCTGGAATCGTGTTATGATGGCTCTGCGCTTAGGGTATTCCAGTGGCAGTTAGCGCTTTGGAGATGCAGTGTCCCCTCTCGTTGGCTCTTATTTGGAGTGATAGGTATGTAGTCAACCTTAGAGCAGCTCTATCGTAGCATATCTGATTCGAATAGAAAGGCTTTGCAATTTCAATGGAAATCAAAATCGAGAACCACAATCTTTTGCTGTAAGATATGGTGATAAGGCGCAGGTGGATAAAGGCAGGTGCTTGCCCTGTCTACTACCTTAGACTAGAGATTAGAGTTTCCTCTCGTAGTAAGGTCTGTTCTGTCTTTCGGTTTACCTGTCTCGGGGGAGGGCCATAGGCTAGGGTTCTCCGAAGCAACCAACCCTTTACCCAGAGGTGGAAATGCTGGAGGCATTGGCCAGAATCCCAATAACTCTAGCTCTTTTAGCATGCAGGTTCGTTCTCAGCCGGCACCGCGGGTTTGGCCGTCTTCCGCTTCTCAATAGTACTCAGGGCAAAATTGAGTAGCCCGAGAGCATTTCTCAAACGCTAGGGGATAGAAGTGGGTGAAGTGCAAGGTAGGGACATGGGTAGGCGACTCTGCTTTGTTCTACGGAGCGTCCTAATAAACCTGGAACCACAGCTGCCGAACAACCCGAGAGAAAGCCCGAGTCATCGAGCCCAAGGCCAGAGACTCCTACGATAGAAGTGAAGTCTTACTGAACACCTCAATAATAAACTTCCCCTCCCAGCTAGACCTAGCCCAGTTCAACAACCTGGTATCAGTGAAGCCCTACGAAGAACCCCGTCTTGGGGGGGTTCCATGCCTGGGAAATCTATAAGTAAATGACAGTTTCAACTCGGAGGCGATAAAAAGAAATATGGGAGGAAAATCTGAGCCCATTTGAGCACCCACACTAAACATACACTCTCATTTTCGGCATTTTCTGGGATAAGTACAGTACTAACTCCCCACACTCTGACGGGTGATCCGGAAGATCCTAACTCCTATTAGCCCCACCATAGTTGCTTGCTTATAGATACGTCGGCACGTATACTCCACCACGATTAAGTAGAACAGTACCGTACAGTAAAAGCATTAGCGGCATCTCCATAGGGTACTATGCGTGATATGATGTTGAAGCCTAGAACCCCCCGCACCTTCAGCACAAGGCTTGCATATAGCAAGGTCTTAAAAGCTCCTGATCGGGAAATATTAGGAGTGAGAATTATCATCCTCGCGGTGTACTCGTAGGTGACGCGTACTGCGGGGGCTATTAATCTCAGGAAAGTTGGGCAGGGTGGGTAGGCAAATAAGGTGGGAGTGGGCAAGACATGAGATTGCACTCGGTTGAGCCAGGTTGTTAACTAAATTTTCAGCCGAGGATTTGGTGGAGTGTTGGGCGAGGAGAGCGAATTTCTGTGGAGTCGGGTTCGTGGTGCGTGATTTCTAATTGTTAGACCTTTGCTTTCACTGAAAGGGGACATTGGTCACTTAATCATATCCGCATTGGTATTACTGTGTTTTGTAATCGAAAGGATATTGGTTCTAAAAGAGGTGTGCATTAGTGTATAATGCTCAGCACCCCTGTAAACTACTAGGCTAAAAGGCTCGGGAAACTGGCTTTGCGGTTTACGGGTATCAAGGCGGACCCTCCCGGGCTACCCAAGGTTACCCGGGAGCGCCCCCAAGTGTTATAATAGTCTCATTATGTACTTAGAATAAGTGTGATTTCAACGAGCACGCCCTACCGAAGCTTGAATTCCGTGCTCCGTTCTAAAGTGAGTGCTTAAGAACCTGACCGATGCTCAACCCTATTACTGATGGTTTATTAAGCTGATAAGCTTCTGTTGATATTCAGATCCCGATTGTGTACAGCACTAGTATTCAAATTCCGATATCTAAATTAGTTATCAGTTGTCAAGCCGTTCCAACTTCCAGTAAAGCTGTGTCAGTTACATTAATATCCCCACTGCTCGGCACCCCTACAAACCTCCAGCACAAATAATAGGGGTGGACAGTGTTAGCCAATGGCGGGATTAGGGGGTGGGGGGGAAGAGAAGTTTCCCGGCCCTATAGAGGATCATACACCATTAATAGTACTTTGGAATGTATTTAATGCCAGAAGGTCCAGCTAGAGATTTTGTACTAATTTTGTGCTAATGGGAGTGGATGTTTTTTCAAGATGACTAACGATGCTCTGCCAGCCCTGGGCAGGAACAGAGGAACAGGTCAGTAACCTCTTTCAGCAACAATCTGTTGGCGCGGGGATATGGCCGCCCAAGATTTAGGAAATGCGATCTAAAAGTTTGGGGGAAGTCATACGTTGAGACTCCCTTGGGCTGCGGGGTTCAAACCGATTATCCATACTTACTGATGAATAGGAATTGAGATAAAGGTGTGCTTTGGTAGTCATGAGTTCCAGCCCCACACGATATACACACGGAGAACTGCCAGTGTGCTATATTTAATCTCGGGGACCTTTCTAATATAATACTATGACTGAGAGTGGATGAGGTCGATTTCTCCAGCGAGATGTCTAAGATTGCGGGCCAAGAAAGCCGCAAACAATAGCTAAAAAGGCGAATAAAAGTCAGTAATGCAGGGCCTAAATTCATAGGAGTTTGGCATAGCAAAACATTAATTCTTCCAGCACAAAACTACTATCGTTGGCTCCTCAAAGCCTTAAGTTAGAGGAATAATCTTCTCTTTTCGCAGGTGGTCGGGATCTTTAGCCCAATAACACCCAGCTCCCTGCAATGTGGAGATCTCGCAGGAAGCTCCCCCTCGTGTTTTTTACAAGTCAGAGGTATCTGTTGATTCCAGCTCTCTCCCCTTTTTCTCTCTATATCCCCATTCCCCCATTCCGCCTTACTTGCTAGGGATACTTTGTTATGACCTAGGGGAAGGGGTCAGAACAGAAGATGGAAATATACCTGATTAGATATATTACCAGACCACCAGACCGCACTTTTTGGTAGGGTGTTTGGCGCGCGGCCAGATCCCCCCAAAACACCCGGTGGGCCTTGCCTCTGTTCATAATTTATCACTCGAGAAACCATCCCAGCCTGTGTATCGCAGCGAACTGTCCAAAAAAAAAATGAGCACCCTCACACTCACCCTCCTTTCCCGGGGTTTAGTTGAATCACCTTATATTTCCCCGGATCGCATCTCCGCCCTCATTGCACCATAACCCCTATCTGAATTTCTCCTTCCCCAGCCTTAGAGCCTGCAACCGGAGAGAGCCCCGGGGACTAACCATATCGCTTAATGGAAAGTATTGAAAACGAGCCATTTCCCAGTCCCACGAAGAATCCACTTGCATCCACAAGCATTGCTGGAGCTAGAGGTGATCTGGAACGAACGAAGGCCTAGATAAAGGAGAAGAGGGGAATTTTTTCTTGTCCGACCAACCGGAATGTGGTGCTTCCGGGTCCGGCGACTCGCGCTCGATTTATGAGGCTATAGAACAAGGCCCTGGGGGTACAATAATTATTATAATATATTATAATACTAATATTATATCCTAGTTATATTGAATAATCACTGAGGGTGTGTCGGCGGGGGCATCTGAGATGTCCCCCCAAAGGTGATTGCTGAAGAAACCTGAAGAGAGCACTAAAGGTTAAAGCGGCACGAGTGGAATTACTTTGGGATAAGCACAACTGAAGGCAGGAGAGCGATGAACAAGCCGCCCGATAGATGCTGGGTAAGGACAGAATAAGAGATATATATACCTCTATGAATAGTTAACCCTGAGAGCTAAAAGAACCCTTTTGAACTAAGGTCAATGAACGGAACACTTGAGGAAATGGCGGGAACTCAACAGAAATATTGAGAAAGAAAGCGATAAACCCATCGCCGTCCTAGACACTCCGTGATCATCTAGAACATGCCAATGCTATATGTTCAATGGCGTAGAACGAAACAAACCAAACCAAAACACCCGATACCTAATCGCCAAGAGCGCGAGTATTAGGGGGGCGGGACTCATATCCTATCGCTCTAGTGTCGGACGTGAAAACAAGAATCCATCAACGTGTGCTTAATCACCGCACATCACATACTCTCATCCTATAACCGCATGCTCCTTAACCCCAAGCCCTACAGACAATCCAACAACTCCAACATTAATAAACCCCTGACAATCCGAGGGAAGTTGAAGGGAAAAAAACCCTCCCCGGTGTCTTATGCAAATGCAATCATTGGCTGGCCAAGTAGAAAGAAGACTAGCAAAGCCCGTCCCGGAAGACGACGCTAGACCCATGAGCCAACGGCTTGTCAATAAACCGAATAAAAATTCCGGATATCTTCACCAAATCGGGGTAAAACATGCCTGATGTGTGTCTAAAGTATGTAGGATGAACCTTTTTCTCAACTTTGCTCAAATTTGAAGTTTTTTTGAAGTTGCAATAGTTGCTGTCCTTCACAAAAACTTCTTCGCTAGCACTTTTACTAATATACCTAAGTTAGCGTTTACGAAAAATGTACTGCACACTTGTTATATATGCTATTCGGTAAGGGGAAACCCGCCAGTGCAAAGCGGACGGAAGGCAGGCAGGAAAGTTACATGCCACGGGTATCCCGATCATGAGTAGAAGCCACCGCAACAGCCCACGGTAGGTTTAGCCCGACAAATTAACCGAAGTGCAAATGCTAGTTAATGAAATCCAACGTGCTCAAAGGGTTCAAGTTGCACCGTGTCATGAAAGCACTAATCCTCCCCAAGGGGGTTTGTCAATAAATTCGAAGGTTAGAATCCTGCCGGAGTTAGCAGGTTACAAAACCTGATCTTCTTGTAGCGCGCAGAAAGGATACTGTATAAGTTAGTCCTCACAAGCCTCCGTTCACCTGGTCGGCTCTTATAACAATCACTCGTAATAGAGGGGCCTTAGGCCCCAAAACCCAAATCTAACAATCCACCAGCGAATCGCGGGACTTTTTATAGAGTAAACCGGTATTCTGGCGTTAAGACCTTGGAGTTGCCTTTGCTGGTAAGGTCCGGCGCTTTCACATTTTTTAACTTGGGGCTGAAGAGAAGGATTTTCCCAGCATCTTCGCCCCCTATCCAAGAGAGGGAATTTTGGACGTCCTCGCTCTCGGTTCAACCGTTTGGTACCGTAACGCAAGCTGCTACTCGTCCCAGGCAAGAAGTACTCGAATGCCCGGAAGCTGGGGGTCGATTTTGTATGGGCGCTCGGATACGCGCTGATGTTTTGCCAGGTAAGTTACCTATTTTACGAATCCCTGCCTCCGGATACTTTTTGCCAGGGGCGATTACCCGTGCCTATGAACTACGATCATGTGCAATAACAGAAACCTCATCCAACAGGTCCATCGCACAGTTGCCACCTTCGTCAGAATGGACTATTTTTCCTTCCTTGCTGTTGTGCCTTTCTCCCCGAAAGCACGGCCGCCCCGCCGTTGGCCCTGGCAGTGGTGAAGTTACACCGTCATGTGAACATAACATTCACCAATAGTGGTTGTGGTTTAGCAACCCCCCCTTCCCTTCCGACCATCCGACCACATCAGATGCGAATGAGCGGCAGAAGCAGAGAGGGAATCACCGTAAATCTTTTTCCTTCTAACCCTTTGCCGACTCTGAGTCCAGTCGGCGTTTCGATGCTTTCAAATAAAGATGTTCAGGATGAGCCCAAAGCTACTGTGTGTCTCGGTAGCCAGAAGGTCACAGTTGGTCGGAAGCAGCAAGGCGATGTCTCAACTACCTGGATCTCATCCACCTAATCTAATCAGACCGTCCAACACTAACAACCAACAGAACCGAAAAAAACGCTCAACCGTTTCCCCTGTTGCATTTCCCTGGTACTGCGAGGGAACTGTAGGAGTGAGGATACTGGATCTCGTGCTATGCGTTAATTATCCTTCCTTTGAAAAGGGACAGCCTGTCTTTCGCGAGACCCTGGTATTGAGGGGTAATCCATTTCTCGGACCGACGGCGCCGGGGTCGCATTTTGATCAAGTAGTTATTGCGGCTTTCGTACCGCGAGTTGCGCAGGACCGGGCGGGTAGAAAGAAAAAGGACCAAGGTACCCAGACACCCTCCAACAGCTTTTTGGCGACATTTTTGTTGGTTTCATCAGCAAACTAAGCCGAGAGCTGTCTTGATTGTCGTCGATATGTCTAAGAAAATAGGGCTTTCCCTTCAACACGACTAGTTTCGCGTAACTTACGAAAGTCGCAACATAATCCGGGTCGCCAGTGGATGCCAGGACCTTAGAACGAGAAATCAAACATCCGAAAGAACATGGCACTTACTGTTTGAAGAGATGTCGGCATATGGCGTACTGTACGAGCGCCGGTACTGTGCTCGTAAATTTAGCCCAGGTACTCGGTTTTCCCAGACTCGGATCCGAATGATAGTCAGGGTTGCGGTTGTCGGACTATTCCCAAATATGTTCCATGTTCAAGGAAAAGCGGATGACCAAGACACACGATATCGGTCTGGTACGGTAATGTGTTCGACAAGTGTGGGGGCTAGAGATAGTTAACACAAGGGAAAGGAAAAGCCACTAGGTTGGATGTTTTACTTCTTAAGCAGGCTCCTCCTCCTCCCACCACAACATTCGATAGTTCACACTCTCATTCCTTTGCCTACCATCCATCCATACTATTCGCATTCCTCCCCTTTTCACAATAAATAGCTATTAACAAAATGGCCACGGCCGCCCCAAGATCCGTTGCTGACGCAGAGCAGCTCCTCGCTCTCTCCGAGATCATCTCAAAGAATGCGAGAATTATGATTAGCGAGTGGGCCAAGAACCCCATTGACATCCCCGATACCAAGGACGGTATCGCCCTCCCCACACACGAGCTCTACCAGGCCCGTCGTGAAATTCTGTCCGCGGCTGGCATGTTAACGGAGATTGTCGCCGAGCCGCAACACCGTCTGCAGGAGGTCTCATCGCAGTACTTTGAATCCCGCGCTCTTCACATTGCTGCTGAGCACCGCATTCCCGATATTTTGAAGGGTCATGACAAAGAGGGTGTTTCCGTTCAGGATATCAGTGCCAAAACCGGAATTGAGTCTAAGAAGCTTTGTCAGTGTCCCCCCATATATCTATTAAATTCAATGAATGGTGGAGACTAATTGGATTGAATAATAGCTCGTGTTATGCGCTGCCTCTGCTCTAACCACCTCTTCCGTGAGGTGAAGGAAGACTGCTTTGGAAATAACAGGGTCACCAATGCTCTCGTCGGGAACGAGCCATTGCGAGCATACCTCATGCTCTTGTAAGCACTCACTATACTTAGCCTTGGATTCCAATATTAACGCTTCCATTTAGTGGCCTCGACTTGTACAGCGCCGCCGACTACTTCCCCAAGGCCCTCGTTGACCCCGTCAAGGGCCCCTCATACGATGTTCACCTCACTGCTTGGCAAGATGCTGTCGGCACTAAGAAGTCTCGATGGGAATGGCTTGAGGAGAAGATCCCTATTGACACAGATGACTTTGGCCGTCAAGGCTACCCACGGAATGTTGTCGGTGTCGGCGAGGCTAAGGTCGAGCCTCTTGCCCCAACTTCCACCGAGACTAAGCCCCGCCCTGAACTCGAGATCTTTGGCTTGGCCATGTTAGGTGGTGGTAAAGTCACTGGAACTGCACACATTCACGGTAAGCATCACATCAAGAAGTTCTTCCTCCCCTGCAACGGAATATTGTGCGCTGATAGTTCATAGATTACCCTTGGGAGTCTCTGGGCAATGGAACTGTCGTAGATGTCGGTGGTGGTGTTGGTAAGTCTGCTTTGTTCCTCCCACCTCCCTTCCTTCGGGGACATGAGGGGACATGACAACGACCTAACAAAAGATCTCGCATAGGTGGCTTCTCCCTCCAACTCTCCAGGCGCTTCCCCAATCTCAAGTTCATTATTCAGGACCGCCCGGCAGTCATCGAGCAGACCAAGCAAATCTGGGCCAAGGAGAACCCGGAAGCACTCGGGTCCCGCGTCACTCTGCAAGGCCACGACTTTTTCCAAGTTAATCCCGTGAAAGGCGCAGACGTCTACTGGTTCCGTTACATCATGTATGTCCCCACTGCCCCCCCA
>Ga0307509_10000824_pt1 | contig 53213 bp, 38 predicted proteins | sample 10_EM_MG_FD_202245 | JGI IMG/M metagenome (GOLD analysis project Ga0307509, IMG submission 202245) | Populus trichocarpa ectomycorrhiza microbial communities from riparian zone in the Pacific Northwest, United States - 10_EM | ecosystem: Host-associated > Plants > Roots > Unclassified | place... | reverse complement strand
AGAACTATGAGATTTGAGTGGTTGATTTCGACAACTTGATGCAACCGGGTTACACCAGGGCAGATGGATTGGGTTCTCCAGAGGCCAAGCACCACTCATATCTCATAGTTCTCATGCACGACGAGCCTAGTTTCGTTCGTTATTTGCGAAAAAATACGGTATTGTTCACTACTGTACATTGGCTCACCCACACAAAGAGAAAACTTTCAGATCGCACGGTATTGCGTCAATAGAGCTACCTTCACCCACGTCTATGAAGGAGGTCCAGCTATTTTTGGCGGGCCACCCCCGCGAGTGTGCTCCGATTTTCAATACCGGTTCCAACCCAAATTCTTAGTCGGTAACTTTGAATATGATACCCTTACTCACGAAGACGACGACTAACATTTGCAAGGACACAACCACCACGATAATTTATTTTCTTCCCTCTTCTTCAACGTTCTTTCTCTCCACATACTCACTCCCCTCTTCCTGAATCGCCTATGCTTGCGTCGGCCCGTCGACGGAAAATTGATCTCGGACGTGCGAGTACTCGGGCATGATCTAGCCACACTCATTCCCTCTTTCTATAGCCGTGTGCATGTCCCTTACAGGTAAGAGGATGAAGGGAGAGGGGGGGGGGAATAAATAGCAATAGAATAAATTAGGGTATCGCTCATTACTCAGCACACTTAGATGTGTGATTCCCAGGCCGCGAGAATCGGCAAGCCCTTACCGTCTAGTTTCTTAAGATTTGTTTGTGGTGCCTATCCCATGTGAGGAGTTTATAAGCTCTCAAGGCTGGAGGAAACTTTAATCTAAACAAGGTTTGACACAACCCGGCCCAAGATGTTTCACGGCGAGCTTACTTTGTCCCCGTCACCAGCTGTTATCCACCGTTCCGATATTCCCCTGTATGCATCTCCCAGCACTAACCCATCTCCGATGACATTGAGTCTTTGTCTGCGATAAACGATTGTCTCAGGATTGCCCCGACCCTGAGCAAATTCAGTAGTAATCTAGACTCGCGCCTATCGGTACATAACATACAAAGGCTCCCTGAATCTCCCACTACTACGTATAGTACTCTTCCGAGATCTCTTTAGGGTGCTCTTAACGATATAATCCTCAAGCCCACCATCTATTACCCCGGGGATTCTATCCTTCCTCAGTCTTACCCGCTGGTATGCAACTGCACTGTCATCTTTGGGGTTTATAGGACTCCTATCGCTCTCTCGCCCAGCCCAGTTCCTCCGTAATCGCTCTACGGATGTTTGGCCTTTCTTCCGACCACCCACACACGCGCGTCTAGTTTGTCTCCGGAGAACTTGTCGCAATGCCTCAAGGGCTCGGGTCAATGCTCAGGGATGTTGGATTGCCTATAGGGTATGCGGTTAGGCAGATGTGCATGCTAGCGGATATACAGTCAGGAGAGATACGGTTATAGGGTATGTGTCATTCTGGTTTCCGGTGGTTAAGCACTTCTCCGTGGGTTGTTGTCTTTACATTCTATGCCGCTAGATTTCGCTTTCATGGTTTGGCTGATGTTCCTTGTAATCGGGTATGAGGTGTCGGGTATTTGGTTTCATTGTTTCTTTCATACCCTATATCACTAGCCATACGACGAACTGGCAGGGCACAGTCATTAGGAGCGTGGTGGATGAGGGGTTCTGGGTTGGTTGTGATCGTTAGAGATCAGGTTTTGTTTGCCGCGTCTGTTTCTTTAGAGAGCTTGTTGTGTTTCGGGAGTGTCTTGTTAGTTGGACTGAGAGATATACCTCCTAGTCTGTCCTTAACTAGAGATAGGGTAGCCATCCAGACGGCTGTTCTTCCATCGTTCACCGCTCCACTAGAGTCTATTGCGATTGCATCGTTGTTCCTTCTCTTCGTGCTTTCCTTTAAGCTTCAAGAGACATATTCGTCAAGGGTGTCAGCAGATATGAATCTGAGTTGTAAAGGCGCCGTGGCTGGCAACATACCTAAAACGTCAGGAAGCTGTAACCCCGGCCTCGAACCACCTTCCTGCACCGAAAGCCCGCCCCAATCCCCCGCGGAATTGCGCCTAACCCACCAGGAAGTCGTTTGAGCACTGTGCTACCATCAAGATCTGCCGGGAGTGGAGTTCTTTGTTGTTCCCGGCTCGCAGCCCCCACGAACAGCGCGGCCCCCACGTACCCTGGGACTAACACTGAGAATAATCCTGCATGCCCAAATCTGACCTTCTCACTACCATCCTACCTCCTCCCAAACTCTATTGTCTCCAGTAACTAGCCCCCTATTATCTGCGAGCCAATTCCGAATGCCTAAATGTTGTATGTGGGGGCGCTAAAGCAGGCAGCTAGGGTAGGATGTTAGACCTCTCAGCAGCAGCCAAAGTAAAGCGATGCGACACATTATTGAAGGAATTGATGCTGTGGGTAAAATTTTGAGACGCCCGTCGCTTTTTCGCTGTTGGAAAGACTGTAGAGAGCAGGGGTTGGGGAGCTTTTTTGGATCGATTGACAAAGTTCCAATGAGTATCGGAAAAGAGGGGTTCGAGGTCAGCCCCACAATCGCCTACCGGTAATCGCCACCCAATCAATTGACCAGGAATTTGTGAAACCAAAACATATTGCTCCACTAGACTGCTGGGAGCAAGGGTCTGGTAGGTAAACCTACATAATGGGCCTTCTCGAAGGTGGATAGAGAAATGGACGAGCAGTAATTTGGGTGGCAAACCAACTTGAGTCTACTATTTAAATAGAAATATCAATCCATTATTCACTAGAGAAGATAGGAGATGATGTAAAACAAAAGCGAAATAAAAGAACCGCTACCCTACATAAAAAGGAGGATTCAGAATCGGGAGTTGAAGCAAGGACCAATCAAATCCGATAAAGTTGATGGAGGTGGTGACGCGATCGTGTAGGCGTGATCATACGGTAGGAGATGGATGTTGTTGCTTGTATTCTCTATGGAGGCTGCTGGCTACGTTTCACCTTAAGTAGTGAAAACTCTACATGCGTAATCCTATACATCCGCTGATGCCCTAGAACGTTCACCGTCCACACTTCGGTGTTCCTCGATCATACATGTGCGCTTCCTGCCGCCTGCGCTCCTCCCTGCTCCTAATACAATGTGGCACTACTGGGATTCTTATATTATACCATTAAAAGCCTGTAAGGGCGAAAATAAGATAAGAAACTTCTGCTGCCGCGCGCCTCTCTATGCCAACTAGCTCCAACAGAAGCTCAAAATTCTTCGCTAGATCGCAATATCAAATATCTGGGGGCTTCCCGTAATTATACACATGCCCTATATTCCAAAGGCAGCCAATTCCGCGTATAGAGGGCCCTCAAGCCTAGGGATAATGGTCAACGTAGAAGGGAGAAATAGAGTACGTCAAGGAAGAGCGGGCGGGTAGACCGTTCCTAGGCTCTAGAGGTCTGGGGAAGGGGCAGAGGGGGTGGTGACAAGGGAACTATGGAGGAAGGCCGTGGGAGGGATGCGGCAATAGCTGGAGTCAAAGACACCAAGAGCGAGATGGCAAGCAGCCCGGAACTCGCTGACTAAAAACTAGACTGTGCCTCTGGGCCTCCGGGCAGTCAGACGGGAGGCGGAGCGGCTGTAAGAAAAGCCGGAAAAGTTGTAAAACGGTTTTACGCCCGAAGGGAACATGTGTGGAGGCGTTGGGTGGTGTTTTACTTCCTTTTGTTAGCTCGGGAGTGCACATAAGGGAAGGAGAGACTCACATGGAGTAGCATGGGCGTGCCTTCTGACTCATGGGGGGATAGGGTGCTATTGCTAATATATACTCCTATCTTCGCCGATCAGTTAGAGAGAGAGACCATCGTGGAATCGTTGAGCGTGAGCCTGTGGTTGTTGTTAGTGAAAAGAGTTCCCCCGCGTCTGAGTGTGCGATCGCTTTCGTTGAGTTACTTGGCGTTTCGTTTCACCGCTAGTCACTCGTCGTACAATCATATCGCTATAGTCATGGCCTTAACACTTTCGACGAGAGATATAGTCCACCTGACAGTGAGAGGGCGTTGACTTCAAGGGAATCATCAGGACCCGATATCTACTCAAAAAGTGAATTGGCCGCGATGCAGCGCTAGGGTCCGAGAGTTCCATTGACGCAATACCGCGCGATCTGAAAGTTCCCTCTGTGTGGGTGCCCCAATATTGTGAGCAATATTTGAGGAAGGGAATGCTTGAGAGGTCCGGTTGCGGTTTGGCCGGAAGTGCCTTGGCTTAGGCTGAATTCAGATAAGTCAGACAGGTTTCCGTTAGTACCAAGTGAACTCCGGTGAAAGGATTGAGATGAGTGAAGAGGTACTTGCGGAGTGCATATTGGATCAAGAGGGCAGCTAAGGCTTCCTTATCTGCTATGGCGAGTCCTTAATAGCAAGCGAGCAGGCTCTCTATTGTAGGAATATTTCCCTAGGTAAAATGTGCAAATCCAATCTCCCTAGCAAGGATATAACATAGCTCATCTATTCGTAATGGCCTTTCCGATCCAACGTGGTCACGGCAAGTTTACTTTCTCACCGTGATCTACTGTTATCCACAGTTCCAGTATCGTCCCGTATGCGTCTCCCTACCCTAACCCATCTCCCATGACATTGAGTCTCCTTCGGATCGATATACCGTTGTCTTGGGATTGCCTCAATCCTGAGCAAAGCCGGTAGAAACTAGATTCGCATCCGTCGGTAAATAAGGTATAAAGGCTTTCTGGATCTCCCGCTGCTGCATACGGTTCTGGGATCTCTTCGGGGGCGCTCTTAACCATATAATCCTCCAACTCACCACCACCTAAGAGGTTCTGTCCTCCCTTAGCCTAGCGTACTTGTATGAAACTATATCGTCATCATTGGGGTTTTTAGGTACCCTTACCGCTCCCCCGCCCAGTTCCCCGTAATCGCTCTACGGATTGTGGCCTTCCGATCATCCGTATTCCTGTGTCTTGCAGTCTCTAGAGAATTCGTCGCAATTCCTCCAGGGCTCGGATCGATGCTAAAGGGTATATTCGCCAAGAGCGTTAGTAGATATGAACCTGCGATGCGAAGGTCCCATGGCCGGGAACATATCTAAGATATCAGGAAGCTGTAGTCTTAGGTTACCAATCACCTTCTAGCATCCAAAGACCGTCCCAGCCCGCTCCCGGAATTGTCAACCTACTAGGAAGTTTTTCGAGTAACGGGCTACCATCAAGACTCGTTTGGAGTGGAGTTCTTTGTTTGTTCCCGGCCGAGAGCCCCCTATACGACGCATCCCTCACCCCCGGATTACTCCTACAGAATAATCCTGCATCATCTGACCCGCCCTTCTCCCTACCATCACACCGGTACCACCTCCAAACTCTATTGTTTCCAGTAGCCACTGCTCTATCATCTGCCTGCCGATTCCGAATGCCCAAATATCGTATGCGGGGGGCACTAAAGTAGGCAGCTAGGCTAGGATGTTAGACTCAGCAGCAGCAGCAAAGGTAAAGCTATGCATCACATCATAAAAGGGATTGATGCTGTGGGTAAAAATTCGAGACGCCCTTCTCTCTTTCGCTTTTGAAAAGACTGTAGGGGACAGGGGTTGTCGAAGAGCTTTTTGGATGGATTGACAAAATTCTATGATAGTAAAGGGAAAGCGGGGCTCATGGGTCTGCCTCACACTCGCTTACCCGTACCGTAATCACGACCCAATCAATTGACTAGGAATTTGTGAAACTAAAACAAGATGCTTCACTCGACCGCAGGGAGCGAGGCTCTACGAGTAGGAGAAACACCGCCCCTTTCGCTCGCAACCGGCCAACCGAGTACTACGGTATCGTGCTGTACCGTAAAACTAGGGGAAAAATGCTCAGATGAGAAAAGTGACAGAAACCCTAACCCTATCAGAAATGATTTCTTGGGCAGATGTGTCAGACCCTACAGCGCGGACGGCCCCGCGGTATCATAGAGCGCTGGACCGCGGGGTAGGCTAGGAATCTCAAGACTAATATTATCCTAGACTCTTCCGCTCTCTGTTGTTCGGCGTCAGTGAAGATTTCCCCATTTCCATTTTACATCCTCTACTCAGTTCATTTTCACTAAAGTCCTTTTCTATCCTGCCAACTTCCTAATCTCATGACATAGGTTAAGTTCGCCGTTTCACCTATGGTGGTACTGTACTAGGCGTGAGGGGACGAACTCAATGACTTTTTTCTTGCAATAGCCCTCATTTCATAAGGAATCCTCGTTAAGCTTCTGGTTCATCTAGTGAAACAACCCCCGCTCTCAAACACTGCTATTCAGCCATTCAATGCCAAATCCTAAACATACGGACCATGTCTGATTTGCCGTCGAGAACTAAGCGGTCTAACAAGAGGGGAAAAATGATAAATATGGCGTAGGAAAGAAGTGAGTACTGCGTTAGAGAGCTGCGATTTTAGGGACCATGGACAAAGTGGTAACAAGTTAGAGCTTTACCAATACACCTTGCTAGGTGTAATGGCTTACTTGTTAGAGCACTGAAGGCCCCGGAGAACTGCGAGATCGAACCACCATACGAAATTAGATCCATCTTGCGTGATGTGAGTAGGGTTTTCTTCAAACTTAAAGGCGTGCTAGTGATTACTATAACTTGTCAGCATAACCATCCCCAAGAAGTTACCCCACCACTTCACTCACAGATGACAAAAGCGCCTGGTATCATGACGTCTATGGCCCCTCACCACCGAACCGCAACCATCGGCTCCAAATCCAACTGGTGGACTCAGGACTTCCATATTGGTATCATGCTAGTAGACCGCCCACCACAACGTCTGCCGGCGCAAGTTGGGAACAGATATACCCCGCTCTATTGTACCAACTTCAAGGGTAAATAGAAGGGGAAAAATTCTAAGGCTCGAAACGAAACGAATACTAATAATTGGAGTGCGAATCTGAAGGATGGGAGGGGGTTTTAACTCCCCTTGATTAGTTGCCGAATGAGGCTAGGAATATTCCAGTACGACAAAAGCTTTGTACATATCCTTCCATAATTTGCGATTTGGTTCACGCAAGGAGGGGGCTACTGTGCCTGTGATGGACCCAATTTGTAGCCTGCCGCCACTACAAGTAGGTCGGAGTGACATACAGAAGCATACTGAGGAGACAAGGGCGGGACAGTATAGGAAAGGAGATTGAAAGTGTGGTTTGAGATAGTCCAGAAATATCAGGCGCAGAGGTGGGTAGGGAGATGGGTTAGTGAGTGGTTATACGAGCGCTAGGTTGGTCTACTATACAACTGGGATCGCAACATCTACCGTATCATTTGTATGAGAACAATGTCAGAGAAATAGTCCAAACAATAGAAAATAAGGAAAAGTGTAAGACAAGAAAACAAGTGTCTATGACCAGAAGGCGATTGACTGGAAAAGTAGCTGGAATAAAATGTATAAGCTCAGGAACAAAGTGGAGCACCCCCGACTTTTATTGCCAAACGTCCGGAAAGGAAACTAACAAGCCTTCGTGCAATATATTATTAATTATCCGGAAGGTTTGAGCTAAGTGCACATATGATATATAGTACACTCTATGGAAATGCAAACCCCATGATATGCAAATCCCTAAGCTAGGAATGTGAACTAGCCCAAAGGTGAATCAAAGAAGAAAGGAAGGAAAGAGGGCGAGGTTATAGCGTGGGATCCGGAGGCCAGGATAGGAGGTGGAAGAGGGGTGAAAACCACGAAATGGAGCAGGGTGGTAGGAACGATGCTGGGATAGTACATATCGGGAGTCAGACGGTCGAAGCTGTATAGGAAGCCTGCACCTATTGACCTCAAAGGAGATCAGGGTTTTAGGTTTCAGGTTTGAGGTAAATTGAACAGTGATTTATGTCCCTTAGCAGGCGCAGAGGAGAGAGGTATCATTGCCAGTACGTGGCCATCTTCGCCTGGCCAGCAGGGGTTGATATCCGACGGCGCAACAGGTGGTTCGCAATTACTTTGCGCCTCTCCTAAAGAGCCCGCGAGAGAAAGGTCTTTCGCTTGGAGACTTGTCCGTCGGGTTTGGCGTCTTTCCAGTCCAAGCTTTGCTCAACCACTGCCTGGTGCCCTCAAATCGTAACCCATGAAAGCGGGGGCTAGATTTGATCGTTTGAGATGGGGGGGGCGTCTCCGCAGCGGAAGGGTTCAGCACTGGCTCATGCCCACCAATTACAGACCCGGGGAGGGCTCTATTTTTCTCATAGCCTTGGCGATTAGAGTTGACGCCTTCCAACTCCGAAGGCTGCTTGGCCGTGGGCTCGTATCCAGAAACTGGAGCTAATGAGAGTGGTGCCCTGAGCTCGTTGCCGGGGCTGTCGGCGATGGATCCCTGCTGGTCCAAAGGCTGCCTCGCCACTCGGTCATGGCCACCAGCTCCAGCCTCTGTGAGAGGTGTGATGCCATGGTTGTCAAGCCTGGCGGGGTTGAAATCTCCCCGGTCCAAAAGTTGCTTCACCACTGTCTCGTGCCCTCTTCTTGCAGCCCATGAAAGTGGTGTCCTGCCACCGTTGTCTTGCTTGTTGGGATTGACGTCCTCGCGGTCCAAAAGCTGCTTCACCACTGATTCGTGCCCCTTACTTGCGGCCCATGAAAGTGGCGTACCACCCTCGTTATCTGGCTTGTCGGGGTTAACATCTCCCCGGTCCAAAAGTTGCTTCACCACTGACTCGTGCCCATTACCTGCTGCACATAAAAGTGGCGTCCTACCCTCGTTGTTCTGCTTGTCTGGGTTGACATCTCCCCGGTCCAAAAGTTGCTTCACAACTGACTCGTGCCCTTTACCTGCTGCACAATAAAGTGGAGTCCTACCCTCGTTGTTCTGCTTGTCTGGGATGACATCTCCCCGGTCCAAAAGTTGCTTCACCACTGATTCGTGCCCCTTACTTGCGGCCCATGAAAGTGGCGTCCTACCCTCGTTGTTCTGCTTGTCTGGGTTGACATCTCCCCGGTCCAAAAGTTGCTTCACCACTGACTCGTGCCCATAACTTGCTGCGCATGAAAGTGGCGTCCAACCCTCATTGTCTGGCTTGTCGGGGTTGACATCTCCCCGGTCCAAAAGTTGCTTCACCACTGACTCGTGCCCATTATTTGCAGCCCATAAAAGTGGTGTACCACCCTTGTTATCGGGCTTGTCGGGGTCGACATCTCCCCGGTCTAAAAGTTGCTTCACCACTGACTCGTGCCCATTACGTGCCGCTAATAAAAGTGGCGCCGTACCCTCGTTATTTGGTTTGTCAGGTTTGATATCTCCCCGGTCCAAAAGTTGCTTCACCACTGACTCGTGCCCATTACCTGCTGCACAATAAAGTGGCGTCCTACCCTCATTGTCTGGCTTGTCGGGGTTGACATCTCCCCGGTCCAAAAGTTGCTTCACAACTGACTCGTGCCCATTACCTGCTGCACAATAAAGTGGCGTCCTACCCTCGTTGTCTGCCTCGTCGGGGTTGACATCTCCCCGGTCCAAAAGTTGCTTCACCACTGTCTCGTGCCCTCTTCTTGCAGCCCATGAAAGTGGTGTCCTGCCATCGTTGTCTTGCTTGTTGGGATTGACGTCCTCGCGGTCCAAAAGCTGCTTTACCACTGATTCGTGCCCGGAACTCGCAGCCCAAGAAAGTGGCGTCATGCCCTCCCTGTTTGACTTGTCTGGGTCCACATCTTCCCGGCCCAAAAGTTGCTTAGCCACCAACCAGTGCCCATTAAGCGCGGCCCAAGAAAGTGCTGCATCGCCCTCGTTATCCAACTGGTTAGGGTCGACAGATCCTCGCTCTAGTAATAGCTCCACTGCCTCCCCATTTCCACTCTTCACCGCCCACGCGAGTGGTGTCATTCCAGCAAAATCTCTTTGGCCGGTATCACAGTTTGTTATCCCTAACAAACCACTCATGAGTTCAACAATCCCGAAGAACGATGCACAATGCAGTCCACCGAACAATGAAGAAGCATTAACTTCGAGGGGATCTCCCCAATCAAATATTTGCTCAAAGAGGGTGTTGGCGGCTACGTGGCTCTCGTAGTTTTCCAAGAGCTCCATTGCAAGCAATATCGTGCGATCTGAAAGTTCTCTCTTTGCATGGGTTCCCCAATATCTCGAACAATATTTGAGGAAAGGCATACTTGAGAGGTCTGGCCGCGGCTTAGCTGAAAGGGCTCCAGCCTTGTCCGAGTTTAGATAAGTCAAGCAAGTTTCCGCCATCAGCAAGTCAGCTTGAGGGAAAAGGTTCCGATGAGTGCAGAGGTACTCGCGGAGTGTGTGGTGGATCAACCGGAAGGTCGAGGCTTCTTTATCGACCGTCACTAGTCCCTGACAACAGGCGAGCAACGTCTCCGGCGCAGGGACATTGTCACTGCTGAAATTCGTAGATCCAATTTCCACTGCAAGTGCATGGCACAGTTCATCTACCAGTAATGGCCTTTCGGAATAACATATCCACATCAACGCAGTCATAGCAAGTGTTACTTTTTCCCCTCCTTGGGCTCTTATCCGTTCAAGTGTTGCCTCGTATGCACCTCCCACCCCTAACCCATCCCCTATTACCTTGAGCCTCTCTCGCCTCCGATGGATTGTTGTTCCTCCCAAGACTGCCTCCACCCTGAGTGAAACTAATAGGAATCTAGATTTTCACCTGTCAGCATATGACTTCCAAAGGCTTCCTGGACCCCTCATCACTACGTACGTTTCAGAGACCTGCTCGGGGATGCTTTTCATTATATCCTTCTCCAACCCACCATCCATCACCTCCGGAGTTATGTCCTTCCTCAGCCTTGCCCGTAGATATGCGACGATATCGCCATCCTTCGGCTTTATGGATACACTTATCGCTCCTCCCCCCAGTTCCCTCTCGACCGCTCTCCGGATATGTGACCTCCCGGTCATGAAAATTCGAGTGTTTGGCGATCTCTGTAGAACTTGGGCCAATGCGCTAAGAACCTCAACCTGATGTTCCGGAATACATTCGTCAAGCGCGTCAACACAGATGAATGTTCGCCGCAGGGATGAGACCGCTGGGAACATTTTCACAATATCCTGAAATTGCACTCTTCGGCCACCAAGCAACTTCTTCTGACCCGTAAACTCCTTCGTAATTTCCTCCGGAATTGCCTCTAGCCCGCTTAGAAGCTGACTGAGGAGAGAGCCGAGCATATTTGTCGGCGACTGGGCCTCCCGGGAAGCAAAATCATAGTAAAAGCAGGCAACTGCCATATCTTGGCCTATAGCATGGTTGCACAAGTAGTCTACAACAACAGAACTACCATCGCGGCCAGTCAACAATAATGTCCTCTTCTTGGTCCTCATTGATGGTGACTCGTACCAGATGTAGCTCTTGCCGACCCCCGGATTTCCATAGCAGAACAAGACCGCATGACTAGATTCCTCATACCAGCCTATAAACTCTTTTGTTTCCAGTAGCCAGTCGCCTATACCATCAACTCGAAGATTGCAAATGTCGTGATGTCGCACCTGGGGCTCCAGTGGAGACAGCCAGGCCCTGATCTGGGACTCATCATCGGTAGAAGTTACTGTAATGACATTGTTGTACGAGTAAGTGTTCGACACATTGAAAGAACCGGTGTTATTGGTAAAATTTCGAGACATCCTTAGCTTTTTCGTAGCCGAGAATGATGTGGAGGATATGTTGTTGAGGAACTTTCGATCGCTTGACAGAATTCTTGGGAAGCGGGGCTCATTACTCAGCCCTGCGACTGCCCAATCGCAGCCTTCAGCCGACCAGAAGCTTGTGAAACCAAAACTCCAGCCAGTTAGGGATCGCTATCAGCTATCTCTATGATATCAACAACTCGAATGCCGGTATGCTTACCATAGCAACTGGCGAGCTTGAGGACTAGTCATTTCCCAGATTTTCATTATTCCCCACTTACCTAAATTTAAACGTAACTCAGCCTACTGTATCTCTTATCTGAATCTCAACCATTCACCCGTTGCCGATGCCAGGTGCTTGAATTCCACCCCGAAATCCCTCAAACCATTCACTCACGACTAGTCACTCCTCTAAGCAACAGACAACTTTAGGTCCCAGCATTATCTGGAATTAAATCAATGAAGTAATACAAAACCTTAACCAAAGTTATGAGTTGAGATTATGAAAGCGATAAAATCTTCACCCCTAACATACTCCATTGAGCGTTGCGCGCAAGTTGTCCTGTTCAGAAAATAACCATACCGGTCCCTAGGAAGTATTCCTCATTCACTAGAAATGAATTACAGCACCCTGAACTGAAACAAACTTTGCACATTCTTTTAGCTCTCCAATGGACGGGGGAGCGATAGAGAGATATTAGAATACCCTGGTGGAATAGAATTCGCATAGATTTTCTACTTAACCAAGATGCGAGAGAAGAGAATCATATGGAGAAATCGGTGCTAATCAGCCAACCCCGCATAAACAGCCCCTGCTGTCCCTCCCGGCAGCCCAAACCTTACTCTAGCGATACACCAACCCCCTGTGAAAATCACACAACTTTTGCTTCTCTTTGATCTCTGGTTAGTTACTCCCGGGCTCTCCAGATTACGTCGCCCACCATCCTTCCACTGACATCTCCTAGTTCCGGGACAAGCACACTCTAGCGATGTCCCACCGTTTACCCGTGGGATTGCAAACTCCATCCAGCATGCCACATAAAAATTCCTCGGGGTGGTTCAAATTCGACAGCTCCATTCCGCTTCCATACTAATGGCCTCTTCCCTTCTGTTCCAAAATTATAAAACAACAGCTTCTACTCAAGTGCAGGTAAAATACAAAAATCACAAAACGGAAAGATCGCCACCGGTCCAATTTCACCAAACATGCTCTTCCTGGCTAAGCGACATCTCCCACTCTTCATCCCCCCAGTTTTGGGAATCCAGACATAAACAGTGTAAAGAAGTGAACGAACAAGGCACAACAATCTGCAAAGAGCCACAAACAAAGGAACAACACCACAGTGTCACAATGCTTCAACAAGCGCCTTCAGAAGGCTATCTTCATAGCTCAAAAAAGTCCTCAACATATAATCATCGGCTACACCGTACCTGGCTAGCGGGAGAGATGGAGTAGCCGGTGCCGCCGGAAGTATAATCTCAAAGTGTCTGTTAAACCTTTGAACATTTGCAAAGGGTTCCATGAAACGCCCGGGGGCCGGGTTGTGTCAAACCCTGTTTAGATTAAGGTCCCTCCCAGTGCTGAGAGCTTCTAAACTCCGCACATGGGTCAAACAAATCACTATAAATTAGACGGTAAGGACTTACCGATTCTCGCGGCCCGAGAATCGCATGACATCCAAGTGTGATGAACAACGAGCGATACCCTAATATATTCCATTGCTATTTATTCCCCTCCCTTTCACCGTCTTACTTGTAAACGACATGCATACGACCATAGGAATGGGGGGGGGGGGTGTGGCTGGATCATGCTGGGACATCCAGGATCAACTTTCGGTCGACAGGCCTCCGCAAGCGTGTGTGGATCAGGGAGAGGGTGGTAGGGAGAGGAGTAGCATTGAAGAGGAGGGGAAAAAATAAATTATTTTTGCGGTCGTGTCCTTGGAAATGTCAAATTAGTGGTTATCTTCATAAGTGACCTAGAATTTGGGTTGAAAACGGCGTTGAAAATCGGAGCACGCTCGTGAGGGTGACTAGCCAAAAATGGCTGGACCACCTTCATAGACATGGTTCTATTGACGCAATGCAGTGCTATCCAAAAGTTCTCCCCTTGTATGGGTGCGCCAATGTCGTGAACAATACTCGATCGAGTAGTTGAGGAAGGGAATGCTTGAGAGGTCTAGTTCATCCCCCGGTAATGGCCTTTCTAAATGGCATACCCACAAAAGCGGTCACTGCAAGTTCACTTTGTCCTAGTCATCAGCTGCTATTCACCGTTCCATTATTCCGTGTATGCATATCCCAACCCTAACCCATCTCTGATGACATTGAGTTTTGGTCTGCGATAGACTATTCTCATTGGATTGCCCCACCCTGAGCAAAGTCAGTAGTAATCTAGACTCACGCCTATCGGTACATAACATACAAAGACTCCCTGAATATTCCACTACTGCGTACTCTTCCGAAATCTCTTTGGGGGTGCTCTTAACGATATAATCTTCGAACCCACTATCTATTACCCCGGGGATTCTATCCTTCCCCAGTCTTACCCGCTGGTATGCAACTGTACCGTCATCTTTGGGGTTTATAGGGACTCCCATCGCCCCCTCGCCCAGTAAAGTTCCTTCGTAATCGCTCTGCGGATGTGTGGCCTTTCCGATCATTCATATTCATGTATCTGGTGGTCTCTGGAGAGCTTGTCGCAATGCCTCGAGGGCTCGGGTTAATGCTCAGGGATGTTAGATTGCCTATAGGGTATGCGGTTAGGCGGTTAGGCGGATGTGCATGTTAGTGGATATACGGTCAGGAGAGATCGGTTATGGTATAATACTGTATGTGTCATTGTGGTTTCCACTGGTTAAGCACTTTGCCTTGAGTGTTGTTTTCACACCCTATGCCGCTAGCCATATGATAGGATATCGCTTTCATGGAGTTGTTGATGCTTCTTGTCATCGGGTATCAGGTGTCGAGTATTTGGTTTCATTTTTTCTTTCATACCCTATGTCACTAGACATACGGGAGTTGGCGAACTGGCAGGGCACAGGCTTTAGGAGCACGGCGGATGAAGGGAGATCAGGATGGTTCTAGATTGCTTGTGATTGTTAGAGATCTGGTTTTTCGTTAGCTGCAGGTGTTTCTTTAGAGAGCTCGTTGTGTTTCAGGAGTGTCTTGTTGTTAGTTACACGGAGAGATATATATCCTAGTCTATCCTTAGCCAGAGATAGTATAGCTATCCAGACGACCGTTCCTGCATCGTTCACTACTCCACTTAGAGTCTATTGTGATTTCACCGTTGTTCCTTCTCTTGTTTTCCTTTAGACTTCATCAAGGGACATATTCGCCAAGAGCGTCAGCAGATATGAATCTGAGTTGTAAAGGCGCCGTGACTAGGAACATACCTAAAACATTAGGAAGCTGTAACCCCCAGCCTCTAACTGCCTCCTGCACCGAAATCCAGCCCCGATTCCCTTCGGAATTGCGCCCAACCCACTTGGAAGTTGTTCGAGCACCGGGCTACCATCACGGCCTGCCGGGAGTAGAGTTCTCAGTTGTTCCCCGCCCGCAGCCCCCAGACATAACGCAGCCCTCACGTACCCCGGGGCCGACTCCGAGAATAATCGCGCATAATCAAATCCGGCCTTCTGACTACTATCTTACCACCTCCCAAACTCCATTTTCCCCAGTATCTAGTCCCCTATTGTCTGCACAGCCAATTCCGAATGCCCAAATGTTGTATGTGGGGGTGCTAAAGCAGGCAGCTAGGGTAGGATGTTAGACTCATCAACAGCAGTAAAGGTAAAGCTATGCGACACACTATTGTAGGAATTGATGCTCTGGGTAAAATTTCGAGACGCCCGTCGCTTTCTCGCTGTTGGAAAGAATGTAGAGAGTAGGGGTTGTCGAAGAGCCTTTTTTTTTTGGATCGATTGACAAAGTTCCCGTAAGTTTCGGAAAAGTGGGGTTCCGAGGGCAGCCGCACCGGTAATCGCCACCTAATCAACTGCCAGGGATTTGTGAAACCAAAACATATTACTCTACAAGTACCGGTACTCAACCGCTGGGAGCAAGGGTCTGGTAGGTACAAGTAAACCTACACAATGGGCCTTCTGGAAGGTGGGTAGAGAAATGGATGAGCGGTGATTTGGATGGCAAACCAACTTAAGTCTACTATTTAAATAGAAATATCAATCAATTATTCACCAGAGAAAACAGGAGATGGTGTACCGTACATAAAAAACACAAGCGAAATAAAAGAAAAGCTATCCTATATGGAACGAAAGATTCAGAATCGGGAGTTGAAACAAGGATCATTGAAATGCGATAAAGTTGATGGAGGTGGTGGCACGATCGCGTAGGCGTGATGATACGGTAGGAGATGGATGTTGTTAGTTGTATTCTCTGTGGAGGTTGCTAGCTACGTTTCTCTTAAGTACCGCAGTGAAAACTCTACATGCGTAACCCTGTACTCTACACCAGCACATCCGTTCATCCGCTAGAACGTTCACCGTCCACACTTCGGTGTTCCTCCATCATACACGTGCGCTTCCTGTTACTTGTACCTGCGCTCCTCTCTGCTCCTAATACAATATGCCACTACTGGGATTATTATACCATCAAAGTCTGTAAGGGCGAAAATAAAATAGGAAACTCCCACTGCCCCCCACCTCTCCATTCCAACTCCTCAGCAGAAACTCAAAATTCTTCGCTGGATCGCAACATCAATTATCCGGAGGTTTCCCGTAATTATACACATGCCCTATATTCCAAAGGCAGCCAACCGCGCGTATGGAGGACTTTACAGTCTAGGAATAACGGCTAACGCAGAAGGGAGAAATAGAGTACGTCAAGGAAGAGATGACGGGTAGCCCGTTCCTTAGTCACTAGAGGTCTGGGGAAGGCGCAGAGGGGGGGTGACAAGGGGAGCATGGAGGAAGCCCGGGGTGGGATGCGGCAATAGCTGGGGTCAAAGACACCAAGAGCGAGATGACTAAGCAGCCCGGAACCTGCTGAATGAAAACTAGACTGGGGCTCTGGGCCTCCAGGCCGTCGGACGGGAGGGGAAGCGGCTGTAAGAAAAGCCGGAAAGGGTGTAAAGGGGTTTATACCAGGAGGTAATATGTGCGGAGGCGGTGGGCGGTGGTGTTCGGTTTTCTTTTGTTAGCCCGGGAGTGCTCACAGGGGAAGGAGAGACTCACATGGAGTAGCATGGGCGCGCCTGCTGGCTCATGGGGGATAGAGCGCTATTGTTGGTATATACTCCTGTCTTCGCCGATTAGTTAGAGAGAGAGAGCGCATCGTGGGATTGTTGAGCGTGAGCCTGTGGTTTCAATCCTTAAATTAAACTATAAAGTAGGGAATCATTCCAATCCAGGCCTGTGGTTGTTAGTGAAAAGATTTCCCCCGCATCTGAGGGTGCGATCGCTTTCGTTGTGAGTTGCTTGGCGTTTCGTTTCATCGTTTGTCATTCGTCGTGTATCGTTTAGGTGTCGCCGTCGATCCAAGTCTAAAAATTGTACTACATGATACCGTTTTGTACTGTATATTCCGCGGACACGAAGTATCCCACAACCGGAGAATTTTTGAAGTCTCGGAAGGAGGGCTATCCTAAAAGAGTGAAGGGAGAAGGGGTGGTAAAACTGTGCCGTAGGATCTAGAGGGACAAACAGCAGAGGAGGAGCTAAAACTAGAGAACAGAGCCTGTGTATAGACATTACGCGGAGATAGTAGATAACCATTGCTAGAGAGACGAAATGGGTAAGGAAGCGTGCGCTCCACAAATCTTAAACCCGGCCAGGGTTGCAGGTTTCTAAGCTCCCGGCTTAATAAATCCTCCACTCCTTCGTGTCAATCCGTAGGCACAAGGAGAATCGCGTCATCGCCCCCATTTTCACCTAGCCCATCGGGGTTGGCATCATCACTTCCCAATAGTATTATTCCACTCGCTCTGACTAGGGATGCCTCCACGCCGAATATTGGGTGGGCACTCCCACAAAATATTGACCTGCGGAGGAAACATGAGGAGAGAAGTCCTGCACCTGCATTCTTGTTTGTTGGGTTTTGTGTCTTTCCGGTTCAAGAATTGCTTGATAACTAACTCGTGCCGGCCAATCACAACCCACGAAAGTGGTGTCCTGCCTTCGCTTTCAAGCTTGTTAGGGTTGACGTCTTGCCCGTCGGAGCTGACGTGCCGGCTGCCAAACAATTGCTTTACCATTGGCTCGTGCGTAGTGGCGGGGGGCGTAGGACAGCGAAAATATTTGTATTTAAGCACCTGGTCGTATTACAGGGGATAGTGAGAATTAAACTATAGTTAAAATTCGAAAAAACAATATATATTCCTAGCTTGCGCTAGCTCTTCTTGAACAAAGTGAGATTCTACCTCTATGTATACGACACCCCTCTACCGTTATGCAAGAATGCTGCCGAGATTCGTGTGTTCGGCGGTCTCTTGAGAATTTGTCGCAATACCTCAAGGGCTCGGGTCGATGCTAAGAGTTCATTCGCCAAGAGTGTTAGTAGATATGAATCTGTGATGTAAAGGTCCTATGGCCGGGAACATATCTAAAATATCAGGAAGCCGTATTCTTAGGTTAACAATCACCTTCTAGCATCCAAATCCTATCCCAATCCCCCCCAGAATTGTGTCCAACCTACTAAGAAGCTTTTAGGGCACCGGGCTATCATCACGACCTGTTTGGAGTGGAGTTCTTTGTTCGTTCCCCGCCGGCAACCCCCCCACACGACGGAGCTCTCACCCCCGGATTCCCACTACAGAATAATCCTGTATTATCAGATCCGTCCTTCTCTCCACCATCACACCGGTACCACCTCCCAAACTCTATTGTTTCCAGTAGCCACTGCCCTATCATCTGCTCGCCGATTCCGAATGCCCAGATGTCGTATGTGGGGGCGCTAAAGTAGGCAGCTAGGCTAGGATGTTAGACTCATCAGCGGCATTGAAGGGATTGATGTTTTAGGTAAAAGTTCGAAAAGCCCTTCGCTTTTTCGCTGTTGGAAAGACTGTAGAGAGTAGGGGCTGTTGAAGGGCATTTTTGGATGGGTTGACAAAGTTCTTGTAAGTTTAGAGAAAGCGGGGCTTCTAGGTCAGCCGCACAATCGCCTACCGATAATTGTAACCCAATCAATTGACCAGGAATTTGTGAAACCAAAAACATCTTGTTCTACTGGACGGCAGCGAGCGAGGCTCCGGGAGAAACGCCGCCCTTTTCTCTCGCAGCCAACCAACTGAGTATATACCGGTACTCGGATACCGTACTGTACCGTACCGGAGGAGATACGGTACATGTTGGCTCTATTAGCTCTACGATATGTTGAGGTACGGCTACCCACTTAGGTCATGTCTATGGGTTAGGTCTATCATTGGTTGTGCGGGAGTGGGCTTGGCATGGGATTTCCTTTTAAGTAGTCTTCTCTCTTGTATGACTAGTTATTAACAAACATCTCACCTCACACACGTATCACACACACATCCCAACAGTACATACATGCTCAGAACATGCTCAGACGGGCAGGACAACAGAAACCCTAACCCTATCAGAAATGATTCTAGGGCAGATGGGTTAGATTCTACAGCGCCGGCAATCTCGTGGTATATATCACAGGGCGCCGGACCGCAGGGAGGTCAGGAATCTCAACCCTAATATTATCCTAGACCCTTCCGCTCTCTGTTGTTCGGCATCAGTGGAGATTTCCCCATTTCCATTTTACATCCTTTACTCAGTTCATTTTCGCTAAACTCCTTTCCTATCCGGCCAAGTTCCCAATCTCATGACATAGGTTAAGATCGCCTTTTCCTCCTATGGTGGTACTGTACTAGTCGTGGGGGGACTAACTCAATGACTTTTTTTCTTGCCATAGCCCTCATTTCATAAGGAATCCTAGTTAAGCTTCCGGTTTATCTAAGATAACTTCCGCTCTTAAAACACTACTATTCCGCCATGCAATGTTAAATTATGAGCATATGGAATATGTCTGATTTTCCGTCGAGAACAAGCGGTCTAACAAGAGGGAAAAAGTGATAAATATGGCCGTAGGTAAGAAGTTGGTAGGACGTTAGACGCAGCGATTTTAGGGACAATGGGCAAAGTGGTAACAGGTTAGAACGTCACCAATACACTTGGCTGGGTGTAATGGCTTATGTGTTAGCGCACTGGACACCCCGGAGAACTGCCAGATCGAACCACCATACGGAATTACAGCCATTTTGTGTGATGTTAGTAGGGTTAGGTCTGGTTTCGTTGGTTTTGTCAAACTTATATATACTCGAGTAGGTGTGCGAGTGATTACGATAAATTGTTAGCATAACCATCTCCCACCCAATAAGTTACCCCACCACTTTACTCACAGATTACGAAAGCACATATAGTACTGTCATGGCACCCATCTTCCGTCCCTCACCACCGAACCGCAACCATCGGCTCCAAATCCAACTGGTGGACTCGGGACTTCAATATTGGTATCATGCTAGTAGATGGCCTACTACAACGTCCGCCGGCGAGAGCTGGGAATAGATCTATTCTGCTCTATTGTACGAATTTCCAGGTACTAAGGCTCGGAACGAAACGAATACTGGTAATTGAAATGCGAATGTGAAAGACAGGAGGGGATTTTAATTCACCTTGATTAGCTGCCGAATGAGGCTAGGAATATTCCAGTACGACTAAAGCTTTGTACCTATCCTTCAATAATTTGCGGGCATGACCAGGTCGGCATACAGTGACATACGGCCCAATGATATTATCAATAGAAACGCATAAAAGTGAAAACTCTAACCTAAATTAAGTACTTGCGAGTTTCCTTCCCTGGTTGTGTTTCACCAAACAATACCTCAAAGTTACTTGTGTTCGGTCTAATGCACTACCTATTAGCTAAATATGCAGGCCTAGTTGTATTCACAAACGTCCAGCGATTGTGAGTAGCCTTCCGCCACTACTAGTGAGATAGAGTAGATATGCAGAAGCATACCGAGGATACAACAGGTATTAAACTTCAACGGGGGCGATACGATTGCACGACGAGTGATGAGCGGTGAACGAACGAACGCCAAGCAACCTACAACGAAAAGGGTCGGGCACTCAATGCGGGGAAAATCTTTTCACTAACAACGACAGGCTCTCGCTCAATAACTTAAATGCTCTATCTGCTCAGTTCTCTAACTAACTAACTGGCGTAGGCAGGGGTATATATCAACAACACCCTATGCTTCTCATGAGCTACCGTGCTGCTCATGTGAGTCTCCCTTTTCATCATGAGCACTCCCAGGCCAACAAAAGAAACAAACGCTCTGCTACTGCCTCCGGGCTTCCAACCCTTTCCGGCTAAGCTTACAGTGCTTCCTCTTTTCTCCCGGCTTTCCCGAAACTACACGATCCGGAAACTATCGCGCATCCCTACATTCACAATGCTTTTCCGAACGTCCAAACAACACGCTCGAAGCCAAACCATATACCGGAAGCCAAAGCGAGTCTCCGGGGACAAACCCATGCCTGGATCCTAAGCGCACATCCGGAGACAAAACCTATGCCTGGATCCTCAGCGCATATCTGATACAAACCTATGCCCAAAGCCGGAGCCACACGCCCGGTTCCTCAACGCATATCCGAAGCCACAAACAAGCGCGCTCCCGGAAGCTATCTGAACAAAGGAAGCATCAAGAGAGTATGGCGAGCAGCACCATTTTCGACAACAGGGGCACAGCATGTAAAAGGAGATTGAAAGTGTGGCCTGCAATAGTCCAGGCCCAGAGGTGGGTAGGGAGATGGGTTGGTGAGTAGTGATTCGAGCAGTAGATTGGCCTATTATATGAATGGGATCGCAACATCTACCGTATCATTTGCATGAGAACAATATCAAAGAAATAGTCCAAAAAATAGAAAATAAGAAAAAGTGAGACAAGAAAACAAGTGTCAATGACCAGAAGGCGGCGGACTGGAAAAGTAACCAGAATAAAGTGAATAAGCCCAGAAACAAAATAGAACACCCCTAGCTTCTATTGCGAAACGCCCAAGAAGGAAACTAACAAGTCCTCGCACTATCACATGATTAGTTATCCAGAGGGTTTGAGCTAAGTGCACACATGATGTATAGTATCATAAACTCGACGGAAACGCAAACGCCATGCCTTGCAAATTTCGGAGCCAGGAATGTGAACTAACCCAAAGGTGAAGCAAAGAATAAAGGAAAAGGGCGAGGTTATGCCGTGGGATCTAGGGGCAATGATAGGAGGTAGAGGAGGGGTGAAAACCACGGAATGGAGTACAGCAGTAAAAGCGATGCTAGGATAGTACATATCGGGAGTCAGAGGGTCGAGGCTGTTTAGGAAGCCTGCACCTACTTGACCTCAAATGATATCAGGTTTTCAGGTTTCAGGCTTGCGGTAAATTGTTGTCCATCTGCAGGCGCAGAGGGGAGAGGTATCATTACGAGTATGCGGCTATTTCCGACGGCCCAACAGGGGGTTCGCAATTACTTTGCGCGCCTCCTGAATAATCCGCGAGAGAGAAGTCCTTCCCTTGGAGCCTGGTTCGTCGGATTTAGTGTCTTTCCAGTCCAAGCTTTGCTCAACCACTGTCTGGTGCCCTCAAATCGTAACCCATGAAAGCGGGGGCTAGATTTGATTATTTGAGATGGGGGGGGTGGTGTCTCGGCAGTGGAAGGGCTCAGCACTGGCTCATGCCCACAAATTACAGGCTCGGGGAGGGGTATATTTCTCTCACAGCTTTGGAGATCAGAGTTAACGCCTTCCAAGTCCGAAGGCTGCTTGGCCATGGGCTCGTATCCAGAAACAGGAGCTGGTGAGGTTGGTACGTTGAAGTCGTTGCCGGGCCTATCGGCGCTGGATCCCTGCCAGTCCAAAGGGTACCTCATCACTCGCTCACGGCCATCAGCTCCAGCCTCTGTGAGAGGTGTGATGCCACGGTTATCAGGTTTATCGGGGTTGACATCTCCCCGGTCCAAAAGTTGCTTCACCACTGACTCGTGCCTGTTATTTGTAGCCCATGAAAGTGGTGTAATGCCCTCGTTATCTGGCTTGTCGGGGTTGACATCTCCCCGGTCCAAAAGTTGCTTCACCACTGACTCGTGCCCCGCACTTGCACCCCATGAAAGTGGTGTCCTACCCTTATTGTCTGGCTTGTCAGGGTTGACATCTCCCCGGTCCAAAAGTTGCTTCACCACTGCCTCATGCCCCCTACTTGCTGCACACATAAGTGGCGTACTGCCCGCGTTATCCGGCTTGTCGGGGTTGACATCTCCCCGGTCCAAAAGCTGCTTCACCACAGACTCGTACCCGTAACCTGCTGCACATAACAGTGGCGTCCTACCCTCGCTGTCTGGCCTGTCGGGGTCGACATCTCCCATGTCCAAAAGTTGCTTCACCACTGACTCGTGACCATTATTTGCAGCCCATGAAAGTGGTGTATTGTCCCCGTTATCTGGCTTGTCGGGGTTGACGTCTCCCCGGTCCAAAAGTTGCTTCACCACTGACTCGTGCCCCGCGCTTGCAGCCAACAAAAGTGGCGTCCTGCCCTCGTTATCTGACTTGTTAGGGTTGACATCTCCCCGGTTTAAAAGTTGCTTCACCACTGGCTCGTGCCCAGCACTTGCAGCCCATAAAAGTGGCGTGTTACCATTCTTGCTTGACTTGTCAGGGTCAACGTTCTCCCGGTCCAAAAGTTGCTTCACCACTGGCTCGTGCCCAGCACTTGCAGCCCATAAAAGTGGCGTCCTACCCTCGTCATCTGGCTTGTCGGGGTTGACCTCTCCCCGATCTAAAAGTTGCTTCACCACTGACTCATGTCCCTTTCTTGCAGCCAATGAAAGTGGTGTACCGCCCTCGTTATCTGGCTTGTCGGGGTTGACCTCTCCCCGATCTAAAAGTTGCTTCACTACCGATTCGTACCCTTTAATCGCAGCCCAAGAAAGTGGTGTTTTACCCCCATTGTTCGACTTATTGGGGTCAACATCTTCCCGGTCCAAAAGTTGCTTAACCACCAGCCAGTGCCCATCGATCGCGGCCCACGAAAGTGCTGCATCGCCATCGTCATCTACCTGGTTAGGGTCGACGGCACCATGCCCTAGTAATAGATCCACCGCCTCTCCATTTCCGCTCCTTACCGCCCACAAGAGTGGTGTCATCCCCGCAAAATCTCTTTGGCCAGCATCACAGTTGGGCATTCCTAACAAACTGCTCATAAGTTCAACAATCCCGAAGAACGATGCACAATGCAGTCCACTGAATAACGAAGGAACATTGACTTCCGGGGGATCTCCCCAATCAAATATTTGCTCAAAGAGTGTATTGGCGGCTACGCGGCTCTCGTGTTTTTCCAAGAGCTCCATTGCAAGCAATATCGCGCGATCCGAAAGTTCTCTCTTTGCATGGGTTCCCCAATATCTCGAACAATATTTGAGGAATGGCATACTTGAGAGGTCCGGCTGCGGGTTGGCTGAAAGGGCCTTAGCCTTGTCCGAGTTTAGATAAGTTAGGCAAGTTTCCGCCATTAGCAAGTCAGCTCGAGGGAAAAGGTTCTGATGAGTGCAAAGGTACTCGCGGAGTGTGTGGTGGGTCAACCGGAATGTCGAGGCTTCTTTATCGACCGTCACTAGTCCCTGACAGCAGGCGAGCAATGTCTCAGCCGCAGGGACATTGTCTCTGCTGAAATGTGTAGATCCAATTTCCATAGCAAGCGCATGACACAGTTCATCTACCAGTAATAGCCTCTCAGAGTAACATATCCACATTAACGCAGTCATGGCAAGTGTTACTTTCTCCCCTTGTTGAGCTCTTATCCGTTCTAGTGTTTCCTCGTATGCACCTTCCAACCCTAACCCCTCCCCCATCGCCTTGAGCTTCTCTCGCCTCCGATGGATTGTTGTTCCTCTCAAGATTGCATTGACCCTAAGTGAAACTAGTAGGAATCTAGATTTTCGCCTGTCAGTATATGACCTACAAAGGTTTCCTAGACCTTCATCACTACGTACGTTTCAGAGACCTGCTCGGGGATGCTTTTCATTATATCTTTCTCCAACCCACTATCCATCACCTCCGGTGTTGTGTCCTTCCTCAGTCTTGCGCGCAGATATGCGACGATATCACCATCCTTGGGCTTTATGTATACACTTATCGCTCCTCCACCCAGTTCCCTCTCGACCGCTCTCCGGACAGGTGATCTCCCGGTCATGAAAACTCGAGTGTTTGGCGATCTCCGGAGAATTTGGCCCAATGCACCAAGAATCTCAACCTGCTGTTCCGGAATACATTCGTCGAGCGCGTCAACACAGATGAATGTCCGCCGTAGAGATGAGACAGCTGGAAACATTTTCACAATATCTTGAAATTGCACTCTTCGACCACCAAGCAACTTCTTCTGGCCCCTAAACTCCTTCGTAATTTCCTCTGGAATCGCCTCTAGCCCGCTCAGAAGCTGACTGAGGAGAGAGCCGAGCATATTTGTCGGTGATTGGACCTCCCGGGAAGCAAAATCATAGTAAAAGCAGGCCACAGCCATATCTTGGTCTATGGCCTGGTTGCACAAATAGTCTACCACTACAGAACTACCATCGCGACATGTCAGCGATAATATCCTTTTCTTGCTCCTCATTGATGGTGGCTCGTACCAAATGTAGCTCTTGCCGACCCCCGGGTTACCATAGCAGAACAAGACCGCATGACCAGATCCCTCATACCAGCTTATAAACTCTTTTGTTTCCAGTAACCAGTCGCCTATACTATCCACTCGAAGATTGCAAATGTCGTGATGTCGCACCTGGGGCTCCAGGGGAGACAGCCAGGCCTTGATTTGGGACTCATCATCGGCAGTAGTTACTGTAATGACATTGTTGTACGAGTAAGTGTTCGACACGTTGAAAGAACCGGTGTTGTTTGTAAAAGTACCAGTCATCCTTAGCTCTTTCGCAGCCGGGAATGCGGAGAATACTGTTTTTTGTTGAGGAGCTTTCGATCGCTTGACAGAATTTTTGGAAAAGTGGGGCTCATTACTCAACCCTGCGACTGCTCAATCGCCGCCTAATCAGCCGACCGGGGCTCCTGAGACAAAAACCCCTGCTGTAGCTCTAGAACTCGAGTATGGTGCCGGGCGCGTGAAAACGACCCTCAAGGCAACGACAAAAGAGGAGAACAAGACTTGAACGACAACAACACAGGATTAATGTAATGAAGAAAATAAGTGCATAGAAATTAGGAGGAAAAGGGTGAGAATAAAGCTATGGATTTGTTTTATTAATTAAGAGCAAGGTGAGGGTAGGTAGTAGATGAAAAGAAGTGAAGATTTTTGTATGAGAGGAAAGAAAAGTGAACAGCCAAGAAATTACCTAGATAGGCAATATGAGTGATATTCCATGTCTGGAATGCCAAGGAATGCCAAGGAATTCGCTTTTTATTGCAGAAACAACCCTGTTCAAATCCACAAAAAGTGAACAGGAGGGTCGGTTTTAGATGTCCGGCACTATACCGTACTGTACTCGAGTACCGGTATAGTACTTGTAACTCTAGGGAGCAAGTTAGGGATACTACATACAAGTTACTCATCTAATCAACGGACAAATTTATGATCCCACATTATCTAGAATTAAATCAATGAAGAAATACAAGACCTTAACCGAAGTTAAGAGCTGAGATTGTGGAAGCGATAAAGTTTTCATCCCCTTAACTTACTCCATTGAGTGCTGCGCGCGCAAGATGTCTGGTTTAGAAAATAACCATACTAGTTTCTAGGAAGTATTCCTCGTGAACTAGAAATGAGTTACAGGATCCACAACTGAAACATATTTTGCACACTTTCCTTTTAGCACTCCAAGGACGGGGGGTATATACAGATAGTAGGATGCCCTGGTGGGATAGAATTCGCATAGATTTTCTGCCTGACTAAGCGGCGAGAGAAGGGGATCATTGGAGGAATCCATAAACATCAGCGAACTCCTCATGGACGCCTGTTGCCCTCCTAGCGGCTCAAACCCTAAACCCTACTCCAGAGATACACCAACCCCTGTGCAAATCACACAACTTTCGCCCACATTTTTAAGCCGCTCTTTGTTTGCTGGTCACTCCCGGGCAGTCCAGATTACGCCATTAGCCATCCCTCTAGCGATACCGGTATCCCCCAATTCAGGAACAAGCATACCCTTGCGACATCCCACTGTCTCCCCGTAAGGTTACAAACTTCGTCCAGCATGCCACATAAAAATACCTGGAGGTGGTTCAAATTTGACGTCTCCATTCCGCTTTCCAATACTGATACTAATGACCCTTTCCCTCTGTTCCAAAATTCTGAAACAACCCCTTCTATAGGCAAGGTATAGTACCGGTAGCCACAAAATGGAACGATTGCCCCTCGTGTATTCTTACCAATCAGGCTCTTCCTGGCTAAGCGACCATTCCCCACTCTTCATACCCCCAGTTCTAGATAAAAATAGGGTAAGGAAGCGAATCACCATGGCAAAACAAACTGCAAAGAACTACAAACAAAGTAACTACACCACGGTGTCACAACGCTTCAACCAGCGCCATAAGAAGGCTATCTCTAAAGCTCAGAAAGTCCTCAGCAACATATACAATCATTGGCTATACTGTTCCTGGATAGAGGGAGTGAAGGAGTAGCCAGTTCCGCCGGAAGTGTAATATCAAAATGTCTGTTAAGCTATTGAAATCTCTCAGAGGGTTCCATGAAACATCTCGGAGCCGAGTTGTGTCAAACCCTGTTTACTCGAGTAGATTAAGGTCCCTGCCAGCGCTGAGAGCTTCTAAACTCCGCACATGGAATAGGCACTTCAAACAAATCACGATAAATTAGACGGTAAGGACTTACCAATTCTCGCGGTCCGAGAATGGCACGACATCTAAGTGTGCTGAGTAATGAGAGACACCCTAATTTATTCCATTGCTATTTATTCCTCTCCCCCTTTCATCGTCTTGTAAGCGACATGCACACGACAATAGTAAGGGGGAGTGGATATAGCTGCATCATACTCGAGCACTCATATGCCCAAGATTAATTTTCGATCGACAGGCCTACGCAAGCATAGGCGAATCAGGAAGAGGGGAGTACAGGGAGAGGAGGAAAGTTGAAGAAGACGGGAAAAAAAAATTTATCGTTGCGGTCGTGTCCTTGGTAATGATAAATTAGTGGTTGTCTTCATGAGTAAAGGTTTTCAAAGTTACTGACCGAGAATTTGCGTTGAAAACGGCATTGAAAAACGGAGCACGCTCGGGGAGGTGGCTAGACAACCTTCATAGACATGGTTCTATTGACGCAATACAGTGCTATCCGAAGTTCTCTCTTTGTGAGGGTGCGCCAATGTCGTGAACAATATTTGAGGAAGGGAGTGCTTGAGACCTCTGGTTTGATGGTACTAGAATCCCAGTAGTAAAGCACTGCAATAGGAGCAGAGATAGCGCAGGCCGATCGGCAGCGCGGGCATGTATGGAGGAACACAGAAGTGTGGATGGGTGAACGCTCTAGGGCAAGCACGGATGATTAGGGCATGCGGAGACATGGGCTATGGCATGTAAGAGCAGAGTTTTACCTACTAGAGGTGAGCCGTAGTTAGCTACCTCCATAGCGAATACAACTCCAACATCTCCTCCGTCAAACAAACCCGAACACGAATCGTGCCACCTCGATCACGGTTGCGGTTTGGCTAGTACGCCCTTAGCTTAGTCTAAATTCAGGTAAGTCAAATAGGCTTCCCTCTGTACCAAGTGAACTCGAGTGAAAAGATTGAGATGAGTGGAGAGGTACTTGCGGAGTGCATGTCGGATTAGCCGGGTGGTCGAGGCTTCCTTATCTACTCTGACGAAGCTTGACAACAAGCGAGCAAGGTCACTATCGGAGGAAAATTATCTTTGGTAAAATGCGCAAATCCAATCTCCACAGCAAGCGGATGACATACCTGTAGTTCATCTCCCGACAATGGCCTTTCTAAATGGCATACCCACCAACGTGGTCATGGCAAGTTTACTTTGTCCCAGTAATCAGCTGTTATCCCCCGTTCCAGTATTCCCCTGTTATGCCTTTCACAACCCTAACCCATTTCCGATGACATTGAGTACCGTAAAAACCGAAATAATTGAGACTGGCGCTAGGACGTTGGAGTTGCCTCTCCTAGTAAGGTCTGTTGTCTCAGCCGAGGGCTGAATGATCTTTCTCGCTGTGTTTTCTCCCCCTAATCTAAAGGAGGAAATTCTGGACGTCCTAGCGCCAGTCTCAATTATTTCGGTTTTTACGATATCCTTCGCCTCCGATAAACCTTTGTCTCAGGATTGCCCCGACCCTGAGCAAAGTTAGTAGTAATCTAGATCCGCGCCTATTAGTACATAACATACAAAGGGTTCCGTCCTTCCTTCCTCAGTTTTGCGCGCTGGCATGCAACTGTATCCTCATCGTCGGGGTTTATAGGTACAGTACTCCTATCACCCACCCAGCTCCCCCGTAATTGCTCTCCGGATGTGTGATCCATATACGTGTGCCTGGCAGTCTCTGGAGAATTTGTCGCAATGCCTCGAGGACTCGGGCCGATGCTAAGGGCTTTATTCGCCAAGAGCGTTAGTAGATATGAATCTGCGATGTGAAGGTCCCATGGTCGGGAGCATATCTAAAATATCAGGAAGCTGTAGTCTTAGGGTACAAATCACCTTCTGGCATCGAAATCCCATACAAACCCCCCCCCCCCCGAAATTGTGCCCAACCTATGATAATAAGTTTTTCGAGCACCGGGCTATCATCGCGACCAGTTTGGAGTGGAGTTCTTTGTTTGTTCCCGGCCGGCAGCCCCCCACACGACGCATCTCTCACCCCTGGATTGCCCATACAGAATAATCCTGCATCATCTGACCAGTCCTTCTCCCTACCATCACACCGGTACCCCTCCCAAACTCTATTGTTTCCAGTAGCCACTGCTCTCTCATCTCCCCGCCAATTCCAAATGCCCAAATGTTGTATGTGGGGGCGCTAAAGTAGGCAGCTAAGGCCAGGATGTTAGACTCATCAACGGCAGCAAAGGTAAAGCTATGCGACACATTGTTGAAGGGATTGATGCTGTAGGTAAAAGTTCGAGACGCCCTTCGCTTTTTCGCTTTTGAAAAGACTGTTGAGAGCAGGGGTTGTCGAAGAGCTTTTTTGGATGGATTGACAAAGTTCTCGTAAGTTTAGGGAAAGTGGGGCTCATAAGTGAGCCTCACAATCGCCTACCGGTAATTGTGACTCAATCAATTGACCAGGAATTTGTGAAACCAAAACATATTTTCTACTCGACGGCAGGGAGCGAGGCTCTGGGAGAAACACCGCCCTTTTCTCTCGCAACCAACCAACCGAGTATATACTCGAATACCGTACCGTACTGTACCGGAGGGGATACATGCTAAGATACGGAGGATGGCGGAGACCCTAACCCTATGACAAATGATTTCTTGGACAGACGGGTCAGATCCTACAGCACCGACGATCCCGTTGTATCAGAGGGCGCTGGACCGCGGGGTAGGTCATGAATCTCAACCCTAAGGTTCTCCTAGACCCTTCATCTCTTTCTTGCTGGGCGTCAGTAGAGATTTCCCCATTTCCATTTTAAATACTTTACTCCTGCTTCATTTTCATTAATTCCTTCTTGATCCGGCCAAGTTCCTAATCTCATAACATAGGTCAAGTTCAGCCCGCTCCTCCCACGGTAGTACTGGCCATATGCGGACCAACTCAATGGCTTTTTTTTTCTTGCCATATCATAGCCTTCATTTCATACGGTATCCTGGTTCAGCTTCCGGTTTATCTGGTAAGATAACTCCCGCTCTCGAAACACTACTATTCCGCTATTTAATGCCAAAACCTGAGCATAGGAACCATCTCTGATGTTCCGTCGAGCACAAGCAGTCTAACAAGAGCTGAAAAAATGATAAATATGGCCGTAGGTAAGAAGTGGGTAGTTCGTTAGACGCAGCTATTTAGGGACAATGGGCAAAGTGGTAACAAGTTAGAGCTTCACCAATACACTTGGCCGAGTGTAATGGCGTATGAGTTAGCGCACTGGAAACCCGGGAGAACCGCGAGATCGAACCGCCATAGTGAATTACAGCCATCTTGTGTGATGTTAGTAGAGCTAGGTGTCGTTTCGTTAGCTTTCTTCAAACTTATAGGCGTGCGCGTGATTACGATAACTTGTTAGAATGACTATCCCCCAATCTGTTACCCCACCACTTCACTCACAGATTACAAAAGCCCACACTCTCATGAAACCCATCTTCTACTGCTCACTACCCAACAACAACCATCGACTCCAAAGCCAACTGGTGGACTCATGACTTCCATATTAGTATCATGCTAGTAGATGGCCCACCTCAACGTCAGACTGCGAGATCTGGGAATAGATCTACTCCGCTCTATTGCACGAACTTCGAGGGTACATAGAAGGGAAAGCACTCCAAGGCTCGGAATGAAAAGAATACTGGTAACTGAAATGCTAATGTGAGGGATGGGTGGGATGGTGGGGGTTTTAATTTATTAACCTTAAACGACGACGATACGATGGCACGACGAGTGATGAGCGGTGAAACAAAACGAATGCCAAACAACTCACGATGAAAACGATCGCACACTCAAGTGCGGGGAAAAAATATTTTCACTAACAACCACAGGCTCTCGCTCAACCACTCCACGATGCTCTATTGCTCGGTCTCTCTGCTCGGTGCTCTAACTACTGGCGAAGAGAGGAGTGTATATCAACAACAAAGATATCATATCCATGGGAGTCTCTCCTTCCGCTGTGAGAACTCCCCAGCTAACAAAAGAAATAAACACTCCACTGCAGCCTCCTGCCCCCAGCTCTTTGACACTTACCGTACAGTGCTCTCGCTTTTCTCCCTGTTTTCCCGAAAGCTCCATGATCCCAAAACTATCGCACATTCCTGCCTTCACAATGCTTTCCCGAACGTCCAAACAAGACGTCCGAAGCCGAACCGTATACCCGAAGCCAAAGAGAGTTTCCAGCGACAAACCCATGTCCGGATCCTCAGCGCACATCCGAAGACAAATCAATGCCCAGATTCCCAGGGCATATCCGATAGCAAACCTATGTCCAAAGCCGGAGCCATATGCCCGGATGCTCAGCGCATATCCGAAGTCAAACAAGTGCACTCCCCGAAGCTAACTAAACAACAAAGGAAGTATCAGTATGGCAAACAGCACCATTTTCAATATAATTCTCCTTGATTAGTCGTCGAACGAGGCTAGGAATATTCCAGTACGACTAAAGCTTGGTACATGTCCTTCCATAATTGGCCTCTTTGTTCACGTAAGGAGCTAAATTACTGTGCCTGTGGTGAATCCTAACGGTACTCGAGTAGCCTGCCGCCACTACTAGTGGATTAGAGTAGGCATGCAGAAGGATACCGAAGAGGCAAAAGCGACACAGCATAGGGAAGGAGATTGGAGGTGTGTTGACAATAGTCCAGAAATATCAGGCCCGGAGGTGGTAGGGAGATGGGTTCGTGAGTGGTAATTCGAGCACTAGATTGGCCTACTATACAACTGGGATCACAACATCCACCATATCATTTGCATGAGGAAAACCAGGTCAAAGAAATAGTTCAAGCAATAGAAAATAAGAAAAGGTGTAAGACAAGAAAACAGGTGTCTATGGCTAGAAGGTGGTGGACTGAAAAATTAACCAGAATAAAGTGTATAGGCTCAGAAACAAAATAGAACACCCCTAACTTTTATTGCCAAACGCCCAAGAAGGAAACTAACAAGTCCTCGCACAATCACATGATTAGTTATCTTGAAGGTTTGAGCTAAGTGCACACATGATGTATATTATCATACACTCAATGGAAACGCAAACCCCATGGCTTGCAAATTTCAAAGCTAGGAATGTGAACTAACCCAAAGGTGAAGCAAAGAATAAAGGAAAGAAGGGGGGACGAGGTTATACCGGGGATCCAGAGGCAATGATAGGAGGTAGAGGAGGGGTGAAAACCACGGAATGGAGTACAGCAGTAAAAACGATCCTGGTATAGTACATATCGGGAGTCAGAGGGTCGAGGCTGTATAGGAAGCCTGCACCGATTTGACCTCAAATGAGACCAGGGTTTCGCGTTTCAGGCTTGCGGTAAATTGACGAATCCTTGATGTCCGTTGGAAGGCGCAGAGGGGAGAGGTATCACTACGAGTATGTGGTTACTGCAGTCGGGCTAGCAAGGGTTGATGTCCGACGGCCCGCCCGACAAGGGGTTTGAAATTACTTTGCGTCCCTCCTAAAGAACCGGCGAGAGAGAAGTCCTTCCCTTGGAGCCTTGGTCGTCGGGTTTGGCGTGTTTCCAGTCCAAGCGTTGCTCAACCACTGCCTGGTGCCCTCAAATCGTAACCCAGGAAAGTGGGGGCTAGGCTTGATTGATTGAGATGGGGGGGGCGTCTCCGCAACGGAAGGACCCAGCGCTGGCTCGTGCCCACCAATCACAGACCCGAGGAGGGGTATATTTCTCTCATAGCGTTGGAGATTAGAGTTGACGCCTTCCAAGTCCGAAGGTTGGTTAGCCATAGGCTCGTATCCAGAAACTAGAGCTGGTGAGGGTGGCACCCTGAGGTCGTTGCCGGGCCTGTCGGTGCTGGAGCACAGCCGGTCCCAAGGCTGCCTCACCACTCGCTCATGGCCACCAGCCCCAGCCCGTGTGAGAGGTGTGATGCCACGGTTCTCAGGCTTGTTGGGGTTGACATCTCCCCGGTTCAAGAGTTGCTTCACCACTGCCTCGTACCCCTTACTCGTAGCCCATGAAAGTGGTGTACGGCCCGTGTTATCTGGCTTGTCGGGGTTGACATCTCCCCGGTTCAAAAGTTGCTTCACCACTAACTCGTGTCCCTTACTTGCAGCCCATGAAAGTGGTGTACGACCAGCGTTATCTGGCTTGTCAGGCTTGGCTCCCCCCCGGTCCAAAAGTTGCTTCACCACTGACTCGTGCCCCTTACTTGCAGCCCATGAAAGTGGTGTCCTGCCATTGTTGTCTTGATTGTTGGGATTGCCGTCTCCGCGGTCCAAAAGCTGCTTTACCACTGACTCGTGCCCCTTATTTACAGCCCATGAAAGTGGTGTACGTCCCGCGTTATCTGGTTTGTCGGGGCTGACATCTCCCCTGTCCAAAAGTTGCTTGACCATTGACTCGTGCCCCTTACTTGCAGCCCATGAAAGTGGTGTACGACCCGTGTTATCTGGCTTGTCAGGGTTGACATCTCCCCTGTCCAAAAGTTGCTTCACCACTGACTCGTGCCCTCTTCTCGCAGCCCATAAAAGTGGTGTCCTGCCGTCGTTGTCTTGCTTGTTGGAATTGACGTCTTTGCGGTCCAAAAGTTGCCTTACCACTGATTCGTGCCCGGAACTCGCAGCCCAATAAAGTGGTGTCCTACCCACCTTGTTTGATTTGTCTGGGTCGATATCTTCCCGGTCCAAAAGTTGCTTAGCCACCAACCAGTGCCCATTAAGCGCGGCCCATGAAAGTGCTGCATCGCCCTCGTTGTCCAGCTGGTTAGGGTCGACGGATCCTCGCTCTAGTAATAGCTCCACCGCCTCCCCATTTCCACTCTTCACCGCCCACGCGAGCGGTGTCATGCCCGCAAAATCCCTTTGGCCGGTATCATAGCTTGCTATTCCTAACAAATTGCTCATAAGTTCCACAATCCCGAAGAACGATGCACAATGAAGCCCACTGAATAGTGAGGGAGCATTGACTCCCGAGGAATCTCCCCAATCAAATATTTGCTCTAAGAGTGTGCTAGAGGCTACGTGACTCTCGTGGTTTTCCAAGAGCTGCGTTGCAAGCAATATCGTGCGATCCGAAAGTTCTCTCTTTGCATGGGTTCCCCAATATCTCGAACAATATTTGAGGAAGGGCATATTTGAGAGGTCCGGCTGCGGCTTAGCTGAAAGGGCCTCAGCCTTGTCCGAATTTAGATAAGTCAGGCAAGTTTCCGCCATCAGCAAGTCAGCTCGAGGGAAAAGGTTCTGATGCGTGCAGAGGTGTTCGCGGAGTGTGTGGTGGATCAATCGGAATGTCGAGGCTTCTTTATCGACCGTCACTAGCCCTTGACAGCAGGCGAGCAACGTCTCTGCCGCAGGGGCGTTGCCACTACTGAAATTGGTAGACCCAATTTCCACGGCAAGCGCATGGCACAGTTCATCTACCAATAATGGCCTTTCGGAATAACATATCCACATCAACGCAGTCATGGCAAGTGTTACTTTCTCCCCTTCTTGGGCTCTTATCCTTTCTAGTGTTTCTTCGTATGCACCTCCCACCCCTAACCCATCCCCTATTGCATTGAGCCTCTCTCGCCTCCGATGGATTGTTGTTCCTCTCAGGACTGCTTCGACCCTGAGTGAAACCAGTAGGAATCTAGATTTTAGCCTATCAGTATATGACTTCCAAAGGTTTCCTGGGCCCCTCACTACTACGTACGTTTCCGAGACCTCCTCGGGGATGCTTTTCATTATATCCTTCTCCAACCCACCATCCATCACCTCCGGAGTTGTGTCCTTCCTCAGTCTTGCGCGCAGATATGCGACGATATCACCATCCTTCGGCTTTATGGATACACTTATCGCTCCTCCACCCAGCTCCCTCTCGACCGCTCTCCGGATATGTGACCTCCCGGTCATGAAAATTCGAGTGTTTGGCGATCTCCGGAGAATTTGGCCCAATGCGCTAAGAACCTCAACCTGATGTTCCGGAATACATTCGTCAAGCGCGTCAACACAGATGAATGTCCGCCGTAGAGATGAGACAGCCGGGAACATTTTCACAATATCCTGAAATTGCACTCTTCGACCACCAAGCAACTTTTTCTGGCCCTTAAACTCCTTCGTAATTTCCCCCGGAATTTCTTCTAACCCAGTTAGAAGCTGACTGAGGAGAGAGCCGAGCATATTTGTGGGCGACTGGGCCTCCCGGGAAGCAAAATCATAGTAAAAGCAGGCAACTGCCATATCTTGGACTATAGCATGGTTGCACAAGTAGTCTACAACAACAGAACTACCATCGCGGCCAGTCAGCAATAATGTCCTCTTCTTAGTCCTCACTGATTGTAGCCTTACCAAATGTAGCTCTTGCCGACCCCCGGATTGCCATAGCAGAACAAGACCGCATGACTAGATTCCTCGTACCAGCTTATAAACTCTTTTGTTTCCAGTAGCCAGTCGCCTATACTATCCACTCGAAGATTGCAAATGTCGTGATGTCGCACCTGGGGCTCCAAGGGAGACAGCCAGGCTCTGATTCGGGACTCATCATCGGCAGTAGTTACTGTAATGACATTGTTATAAATATTCGACACATTGAAAGAACCGGTGTTATCGGTAAAATTTCGAGACATCCTTAGCTTTTTCGTAGCCGAGAATGATGTGGAGAATATGTTGTTCAGGAGCTTTCGATCGCTTGACAGAATTCTTGGGAAGAGGGGCTCATTACTCAGCCCTGCGACTGCCCAATCGCAGCCTTCAGCCAACCAGAGGCTCATGAAACCAAAACCCCACAGCTACCTAATTCTCTGGAAGCAAGCACGCAAGTTAGGGACCGCTATCAGCTATATCAACAACTCGGATATATCAACAACTCGAATGCCGGTATGCTTACCATAGCAACTGGCGAGCTTGAGGGCTGGTGATTTCCCAGATTCTCATTATTCCCCACTTACCTAAATTTTAAGCGTAACTTAACCTACTGTACTCGAGTATCTCTTATGTGAATCTCAAGCATTCACCTGTTGCGGATGCCAGGTGCTTGAATTCCTCCCTGAAATCCCTCAAACCGTTAACTCACGGCTAGTCACTCCTCTAAGCAACGGACACCTTTTGGTCCCAGCATTATCTGGAATTAAATCAATGAAGCAATACAAAAGCTTAATCTAAGTTATGAGCTGAGATTATGGAAGCGATAAAGTCTTCATCCCTTAACATACTCCATTGAGTGCTGCGCGCAAGTTGTCTGGTTCAAAAAAATAACCATACCGGTTTCTAGGAAGTATCCCTTGTTAACTAGAAATGAATTACAGGATCTTCAACTGAAACCAATTTTGCACACTTTCCTTTTCCCGCTCCAATAGACCCAAGAAAAAGCGATATACAGATTATAAGCTGCCCTAGTAGAATATAATTCGCATAGATTTTCTACCTAACCAAGCTGCGAGACAAGGGGATCGCGTGGAGAAATCTATACCAATCAGCGAACCCCTCGTGAACACCCCTGGTTGTCCCTCCCGGCAGCACAAACCCTACTAGAGAGATACACCAACCCCCTGTGCAAATCATACAACTCTCGCCAACAATTTTAAAGCTTCTCTTCGGCTGCTGGTTACTCCCGGGCTGTCCAGATTAGGTCACCCAACATTTTTCGAGTGACAGCTGCTAGTTCCGGAAACACACTCTCGTGACGTCCCACCGCCCGTGGGATTACAAACTCCATCCAGCATGCCACGAGGTGGCTCAAACCCGACAGCTCCACTCCACTTCCATACTAATGGCCGTTTCCCTTCTATTCCAAAATCCTAAAACAACTGCTTCTACTCGAGTGCAGGTAAAGTATTATACAAAAACCACAAAACGGAACGATTGTCTCCCGTTCATTTTTTGCCAAACATCCTCTTCCTGACTAAGCGACCATCCCCCGCTCTTCATACCCCCAGTTCTAAAAATCCAGACAAAAACAGGGTACTGGTAAAGAAGTGAACGAAGGAAAAATAAACTGTAAAGAACCACAAACAAAGGAACTACACCACGGTGTCACAACGCTGTAACTAGCGCCTTAAGAAGGCAATCTCTAAAGCTTAAAAAGTCCTCAACAACATATATAATCATCGGCTGCACCGTCCCTAGATAGAGGGAGAGAAGGAGTAGCCGGTGCCGCCGAAAGTGCAATATCAAAGTGTCTGTTAATCCATTGAAATTTCGCAAAGGGTTCCATGAAATATCTCTGGGCCGGGTTGTGTCAAACCCTATTTTGATTAATGTCCCTTCCAGCGTTGAGAGCTTCTAAACTCCACACGTGGGATAGGCACAACAAACAAATCTCTATAAATCAGAGGGTAAGGACTTACCGATTCTCGCGGCCTGATAATCGCGCGACATCCAAGTGTGCTGGGTAACGAGCAATACTCTAATTTATTCCATTGCTATATATTCTTTACCCTTTCATCGTCTTAAAGTTACTTGTAAGCGACATGCACATGACTATAGGAAGGGGGAGGGATGTGGCTGGCTTAAACTCGGACGTCCTGGATCAGCTTTCGGTTGACAGGCCTACGCAAGCGTGGGTGGATCAGGAAGAGGGGGATATAGGGAGAGGAGGAAGGTTGAAGAAGAGGGAAGAAAATAAATTATCGTTGCGGTTGTGTCCTTGGAAATGTTAAATTAGTGGTTGTCTTCATGAGGGTATTCAAAGTTACTGACCAAGAATTTGCGTTGAAAACGGTATTGAAAATCGGAGCACGCTCGGGGGGGTGGCTAGACAACCTTCATAGACATGGTTCTATTGACACAATATAGTTCTATCCGAAAGTTCTCACTTTGTGTGGGTGGGCTGATGTCGTGAACAATATTTGAGGAAAGGAATGCGCGAGAGGCCCGGTTGCGGTTTAGCTAGAACGCCCTTGGCTTGAATTCAAGTACAGTAAGTCAAATAAATTTCCCTCAGCGCCAAGTGAACTTGGGTGAAAAGATTGAGGTGAGTGGAGAGGTACTTGCGGAGTGCATGTCGGATTAGCCGGGCGGCTGAGGCTTCTTAATCTACTACGGTATGACGAAGCTTGACAGCAAGCGAGCAAAGTCACTACTAGAGGAAAATTATCTTTGGTAAAATGCGCAAATCCAATCTCCACAGCAAGCGGATGACATACCTGTAGTTCATATCCCGGTAATGGCCTTTCTAAATGGCATACTTACCAACGCGGTCACTGCAAGTTCACTTTGTCCCTGTCATCAACTGTTATCCACCGTTCCAGTATTTCCCTGCATGCATCTCTCAACCCTAACCCATTTCCGATGACATTGGGTCTCCTTCGCCTCCGATAAACCGTTGTCTCAGGATTGCCCCGAACCTGAACAAAGTCAGTATATAGTAATCTAGATTCACGCCTATCAGTACATAACATACAAAGGGTTCCGTCCTTCCTCAGTTTGGCGCGCTGGCATGCAACTATATCCTCGTCCTCGGGGTTTATAGGTACTCCTATCGCTCTCCCGCCCAGTTCCCCCGTAATCGCTCTACAGATGTGTGACCTTCCGATCATCCATATACGTGTTTGGCGGTCTCTGGAGAATCTGTCGCAATTCCTCGAGGACTCGGGTCGATGCTAAGGGGTATATTCGCCAAAAGTGTTGTATAAATCTGCGTTGTAAAGGCGCCGTAGACGGGAACATACCTAAAAAAAATATCAGTAAGTTATAGTCTTCGGCTATCAATCACCCTCTGGCATTGAAACACCCGTCCCGGCACCCCCCGGAATTGTGCCCAACGCACTAGGAAGTTGTTCGAGCGCCAGGCTACCATCGCGACCTGCCGGGAGTGGAGTTCTTTGTTTGTTCCCTGCCGGCAGCCCCTCACACACGACGTAGCCCTCACCGACCCCGGCATCAAGACTGAGAATAATCCTGCTCAGATCTGTCTTTCTTACTACCACCATACCACCTCCCAAACTCTATTGTTTCTAGTAACTTGTCCTATAATATCTGCCCCCCCCGATTCCGAATGCCCAAATGTCGTTTGTGGGGCGCTAAAGTACTGTACGGTAGGCAGCTAGGCTAGGGTGTTAGACTCAGCAGCAGCAGCAAAGGTAAAACTATGCGACACATAATTGAAGGGATTAATGCTGTCGGTAAAAGTTCGAGATGCCCTTCGCTTTAGGAAAGACTGTTGAGAGCAGGTCGCCGAAGAGCTTTGGATCGATTGACAAAGCTCTAGTAAGTTTCGGAGGAGAGGGGTTCCTATGTCAGCCCCACAATCGCCTAGTCTACCGGTAATCGCCGCCCAATCAATTGCCTAGGAATTCGTGAAACCAAAACTTAGTGTCGTATTCTCCCGCTGGGTGCAAGGCTCTGGGAGAGGCACCTCGCTCAGAGCCAGCCAACTGAGTATTCTACAAGCACCGTACCATAGGAGATCGATGCTCAGCCGGGCGGGATGATAAGAAACCCTAACCCTAAACCAAATGGAAATGATTTGCCAAGCAGATGTGTCTGATCCTCCTTTCCGGCGATCTCATGGTACGGTGCCGGACAATGCCAATCAACACCTCCGCCAACCCCAAACATGACCAACTTCAAACTGCTCTAAGTCAACAACAACAACCGATAAGCTCAAAGGCTTCTGTAAAAGTCTCTATGTGATGGTTCTCTAAAGAATTACAGAGGGATTTAAGGAAATATTAACTTCCAAGAGTGCTAGAGTGGTTCAAAGATTTCCATATTTTGCAGGGAGGGAGCAAAATTAACACCCTCCAAAATTACTGGATTGGGTGATATCTTGGCGTGAGTATACCCAATGCGGTAATAAACATCGCTGATCATTTCATGATTTTCAAATTATCTATCCCAATTAGGAAGGTTATCGTCGCTTAGTAAGCGACAGCGAATTAACAAAGGTGTCGATTGGCAGTGTCCGGCACTATATCATAAAGCGCTGGACCGCGGGCTAGTTCAGGAATCTCAACTATCATACTCTCCCAGACCCTGTCTCTTTCTGTTGGTGGGCATCAGCGGAAATTTCCCCATTTTCATTTCAAATCTTTTACTCCTTGGTTCATTTTCACTAACGTCCTTGCCTATCTCACCAAGCCCCTAATGTTATGACATATGCTAAGCTCACCCTTTCCTCTCATGGTGATACTAATCGTGTGAAGACCAATTCATAGCCTTTTTTTTTCTTGTCACAGCCTTCATTTGATATTGGATCCTTATTAATTAAGCTTTTGGTTTATATGGCGAGGTAGATTCTACTCTCAAAATACCATGATACTGTTTCCCCAGTCAACTTGATTCCCAAATCCTGAGATTCGAAGTTCTGACACACGAACCATCCTCGATGTGCCGTCGGGGACCAAACAGTCTATCAAGAGGAAAAATATGGTAAATTCGGCCGTAGGTAGGAGGAAGTGGGTGCGGCGTTAGGCAACTGTAATTTCAAGGGACCATTGGCGAAGAAGTAACAAGTTACAGCTTCACCAATTCGCTCGGCTAGGTCTGATAGCTTACATGTTAGCGCATTGCAAACCCCCGAGAACTGCGAGATCGAACCAGCATATGCAATTACCCTTCTCAATATGACACCTCTTCTTGTGTGATGTGATTAGGGTTAGGTCTTGTTTCTTCGGCTTTCTTTCAACCCAGAGATATGCGAGTGATTGTGATACCCACTCAGCATAATTATCCAGCAATACCCTACTACTGTACTACACAGATTATAAAAGCAGATACAGCGATGACTCCACCCACCTTCCCTCACTCTCCACCGAACCGAAAATATCGGCTTGAAATCAAATTCGTAGTCTCAGGACTTCCAGAGCAGTATTGGTATCGTGCTTGTTGATGTATTATCACAACTTCTGGCAGCCAAAGTCAGGAATAAGTTTATCCTACTTTAGTGTACGAACTTCAAGATAAATAGAAGGGAAATCAGTCCAAGGCACCGAAAGAAGTTAATAATTGAAATGCGAATGTAAGGGATGGCACAGGATATTAATTCTCCTTAGTTGTCTAGTGATGCTAGGAATATCCAGGCACAACTAAATCTATACCTATCGTTCCATAATTTGCGAATTGGTTGATGCAGGGGAGCTGTTCTACCTGTGGATGCGAACGGTAACTTGCCCCACTACTACGGGTAGTACGTTAGTTAGTGGGGACGTACAGAATAATATTGTACCGAAGGAACGAGGGCGGCACAACATAGAAAAGGAGATTGAAAGTGTGGCTGGCAACAGTCCGGAAATATTAGACTCGGGGGTGAATAGGGAGAATCGGGAGATTGGTTGATCCGAGCACTAGATTGACCAACTATACACCTCCAATCGCAACTTCCACCGTATCATTTGCATGAGGAAAACAAGGTCAAAGGAAAAATAGCTCAAACAATGGGAATTAAGAAAAAGTGTAAGTTGGGGAAAAAGGAGTCTATGACGAGAAAGCAGTGGACTGAAAAAGTATGATAACTAGAATTAAATGTATAAGTTCAGAGACGGATTAGGGCAACCCCCCCCCCCCCACTTCTTTGTGCTCAACGCCCAGAAGGGAAAATAATAAGTCTTCACTCAGCCACATCATTAAACATGCGGAAAGTTTGAGGTAACTATACATATGGTGCACACTCTACAGAGACGCAAAATTCTATGTGTAGCGAACCCCGAAGCCGGGGAACGAGAACCAACCCCAAAGAAATGAAAAAGTAGAGGAAGGAAAGGGGGTGAGGCTGTATTGCTGGATGTAGAGGCTAGGATACAAGGCAGAGGGGGGTGAAAACTAGAGAACGTGGTGTGGCGGTGGGCACGATGCTGGGATAGTACAGTATATAGCCGCTACCGGGGACTCCAAGCAGATGAGGAAGCCTACACTTCATTGACCCTAAACGAGGCTAGGCTTGTGGGTTCCAAGCTTGCGGTAAATTCACTAGTCCATCGTGTCCTTTCGCAGGGGCAGATAAGAGCGGTATGTCCTCCAGTACTGGCCGTTTTCGTCGGGGCCACAGGCTGACATCCGACCACCCAGCAGTTGACTGGCTATTGCCTCGCTCCCCTTTTGAGCGAGGAGAGTTAAGTCTTACTCTTACGGTCTTGTTTGTTGGGTTTGTCGTTTCTCTAGTCCAAAGTTCCCTCAACCACTGCCTTGCGCCCTGAAATCGTAACCCACGAAAGCTGGACCTAGTCCCTGTTGTAGGAGATGGAGGGCGCGTCTTCCAGGCCGAATGGCCTGGTGTGGGCCCGTGCCCAGCGATTGTAGACCACAGGAAGGGTGTATTGCCCTCATAGCTTAGACTATTGGGGTTGACGACTTCCAAGTTCGAAGATTGCGCTGCAACGGAATCATGCTCTGGAATTGCGGCTAACGAAGATGGTATCTTACGCTGGTTGTCTAGTACGCTGGGCTTGGCGTCTCTCGTTCCTAAAAGCGGGCGGACAAATAGCTCGTGCGTACAAACGACGGCCAGCGAAAGAGGTGCCCTACCCTCCTTGTTTGGCTTGTCGAGGTTGATGCCCCCCCGGTCCAAAAGTTGATTTACTACTGATTGGTGTCCCCCAATCACAGCCCAAGACAGTGGTGTCCTACCTTGGTTGTCTGGTTTGTCGGGGCTGATATCTTCCCGGTCCAACAGTTGCTTTACCACTAATTCGTGGCCTTTAATCGCAGCCCAGGAGAGCGGCGTCCTACCCTCGTTGTCTAACTTGTTGGGATTGACCTCTCCCCGGTCTAAAAGTTGCTTCACCACTCGCTCATGCCCACTAGCTGCAGCTTCTGTGAGGGGTGCGACGCCACGGTTGTTTGGTTTGTCGGGGTTGATATCTCCCCGGCATAAAAGCTGCTTCACCACGGACTCATGCCCACTACTTGCAGCCCACCAAAGTGGCGTATTGCCCTCATTATCTGGCTTGTCGGGGTTGACGTCTCTCCGGTCCAAAAGTTGCTTCACCACAGACTCGTGCCCTTTACTTGCAGCCCACCAAAGTGGCGTCCTACCCTCGTTGTCTAACTTGTTGGGATTGACGTCTCCCCGGTCTAAAAGTTGCTTCACCACTCGCTCATGCCCACTAGCTGCAGCTTCGGTGAGGGGTGTGATGCTACTGTTGTTTGGTTTGTCGGGGTTGATATCTCCCCGGCATAAAAGCTGCTTCACCACGGACTCGTGCCCCTCCAGTGTAGCCCACCAAAGTGGTGTCCTACCATCTTTGTCTGGCTTATTGGGGTCGACGTCTTCCCGGCCTAAAAGCCGTTTCACCACTAACTCGTGCCCCTTACTCGCAGCCCATGAAAGTGGCGTGCCGCCCTCGTTATCTTGCTTGTCGGGGTTGATGTCTCCCCGGCCTAAAAGCTGTTTCACCACTCGCTCACGCCCACTAGCTGCAGCTTCGGTGAGGGGTGTGATGCCACGATTGTCTGGCTTGTCGGGGTTGATGTCTTCCCGGTCCAAAAGCTGCTTCACCATAGACTCGTGCCCTTTACTTGCAGCCCACCAAAATGGTGTCCTGCCATCTTTGTCTGGCTTATCAGGGCTGACGTCTTCCCGGCCTAAAAGTTGCTTCACCACTAACTCGTGCCCATTAATTGTAGCCCATGAAGTTGGTGTATTGCCCTCATTATCTGACTTGTCGGGGCTGATGTCTTCCCGGTCCAACAATTGCTTTACCATCGAATCGTGCCCGGCAATCACAGCCCAAGAAAGTACTGTTTTACCCTCCCTGTTTGACTTGTTGGGGTCGACACCTTCCAGGTCCAAGAGTTGCCTAACCACCAACCAGTGCCCCTCACGTGCGGCCCACAAAAGTGCCGCATCGCCCTCGTTGTCCGGCTGGTTGGGGTCGACGGCCCGGCGTCTCGGTAATAGCCCCTCCTCCGCCTCCCCATTTCCATTCTTCACCGCCTGCGCAGGCGGTTTCATGCCCGCAAAATCCCTTTGGCAGGCATCACAGTTAGTCATCCCGAACGAATGAAGCTTGAGAGTTACATTCTATCTGCGGGAGCCGGGTGACCTACTATTTATGCAGTGAAACAGGAACATCTTTACAGAGTGGAAAGGAAATCCGAGATAGAAACAGAAAAGACACGAGAAAACATTGATAACAGAATTGCGTATATGGTTGATTGATCAAGTAATGAAAGGAAACAAACAGGCTAAGTTGAACTCTAACAGAATTGAGGTGGAGCTAAGCTATAGTGACTAATGTTGTCGTACTCGAATACGTAGAAAGTGCATATCCGAAAGTATAATTTCACCAGGTTCCGTTCTGTTGTCCCATACAAATGACCGTTTCCCCCGTTTCAAAGGGGGTGAACGGAATGGCGGTTTGGCAACGAAAGGTGGACAATTGATTCAAACATATTTCCCGGGGCGAACTGTGTCAAATTTGCTAGTCAAACCATTTCACAACGGAACGGCCCTGAACGGAACTATGGCGAGGCCCTAGGGATGTCTCAGATTTTTGTTATCACCCCACTTAACTAATTTTTTAGGGTAATCTAGGCTGCTGTATCTCCAATCCCAACCTTTCACCCGTTGCCGATGCCAGAAGCTGGAATTCCACCCCTCGAACTATTAACTAGTCCCTCTTCTAAGCAATGGATAAATTTAGGTCTCAGAATTGTCTAGGGTTATATCATACCAACAAAACAAAACAAAACCTTAACCGAAGTGACGAGCTAAGATTAGGGAAGCGATAAAGCCTTCATCCCTTGTCCCATTGCGTTCTGTGCGCAAGGGGTCTAGTTTAGAAAATACCGGTAAACTCCCGGTTTCTAGGCAGTATCCCTAATTAACTAGAATTGAATTCCAGGGTCCTCAACTGAGACCTATTTTGCACACTATCCTTTTAGCGCTCCAATTGACAAGGACGATAAAGAGATAATAGGATGCCCCAAGGGAATAGCATTCACATAGATTTTCTACCTAACCGAGCAACGAGGGAAGGGGGCCATATAGAGAAATCCATACCAATCAGTGAACCCCTCATGAACACCCCCTGTTGTCCCTCCCGGCCGTCCAAACCCTACTACAGAAGTACTCGGGTGAGGGGGAAAATATTGGGACAAGCAGGGGGTACTGGAATTACTCTAATTAGTAGTTATTTTACTTTCTTGGTTCTTTGATACCCCTTCCAAGGTATATGCACAGGCCTCAGCTACCCCTGTTTGTCCCAATACTTCACCCCTACCCCTAGTACACCAACCCCCTGTGCAAATCACACAACTTTCACAGTTAATTCTAAAGCTCCTCTTACCAATAGCATGAAGTGAACTTCACTGAGGCGTTCATCCTCTTCTCCACATCGTCAATTTCCGTACAGCCTAGTTAAATCGATTGCAAGGGTTTATTTGCTCTGGGTATATGATTTCTGGTTCTTGGAGCCGGTGGGTTGGTGTTGTTGACATTTTGGTTTTTGTCGATGGGAAAAGAAAACTGAAAAGGTTTTTGTCAATAAACTGGTAAACAAAAGCTCTTTTACGACCGCCTTATCCAAGAGTTGTCCCCGGCGCCCTGGAGCCGGGCCACAGTGCACTTGCACAAATTAGGGGTGGCTAGCGTCATTGCCCTGACAATAAGTAGTACCGTGCCAGTACTGTACTCGAGTACTGAGGCAGGCGAGCTAAAGCCGGACACTCGTGGTGACAATTCCCGTACAGTACAATGTGTCCGGTTTCAACTCAGCCGCATGGGTGTACTCGAGTAGAGGGAGAGAGTAGGAACTTTGGAGAAAATTAATTGTCGTAGCGGTCGTGGGCATGGAAATGTTAGTGGTTGTTATGAGCCTCTGAGGGTAGGATTCGCCTCCCTGTCATAAGGCGCCGATAGCCGGGCTGGGCAGAGCCGCAAAAGTATAATTATGTAAGCGAGGGAGGCTCTGAGCGAACGAAACTGGCCAAGAAAGAGAACACAAATGTCAAGGAGGGGCAATCGCTCCTTCGTCCACGATTAAACTTTTCCAACGAGCCGTCCACGATCAACTACCCGCATTGGCTGACAGCCTAATTAGCACAAGCACAGGGGAATCAGAAAGAGTGGGGTTGACGCAGAGGAGAAATAATGAAGAGGAAAAGGAGAGCGAACAAATTGTCGAAGTTTCTCTCCTTGGAAATGTTGAACATTCTTCCGGTGGATGCCTCTAAGAGCCAGGTTAGGGGGGTGCGAAAAATGGCGCTTTATACCTTTCGGGAATAACCACCTCATACCCACTCTCTCGAAAGCTAACCGTAAGTAGGGAGCACAAATGAGGGTACACAGAAGAGGTGGTAAATATGCTTTCATCTCCACGATAATGTTGCACTTACTTAGCGGAGGTTTTTGCGAAATAAGACCCCCTTTCCACCCATAGAGCACAGCTCTCCCCGCTCACACCCCAATTGATCAACACCCACCTCCCTTACGCTACGCTAATTCCTATCAAAGAGAGCCTCTGCTTCCGGAAGTCTCCGCCAATTAGTAGGCGGCCACCATACTTACAGCCGAGACAAGTCTCCAAGGCAGTTGCCCGATATGCATTTCCACCGACGCCGCCCCCACCACCCTACATCAATGTTGCAACGAAGGGGGGGGTTGGATCAATAAATGATCGAAGGGCTGGAGCGCGCTTTTTCGAACCGGGGGGTTATAAGATAGAACCCCTTCTAATAAAACAATAAATAATGACATTTGAAGCTAGTTAAAGGTAAAGAAACAAAAAAAATTTATAGTAAAAGACAGCAAAGTGTGGTAAAAGAAGCAGGTAAACTAGGATTTATGACAAAGTAGACTATTCTTGATAATTTACTCCCCTTCCCGGCTTCTGAAGAATGAACATTTCCTGGTTTTTTTGCTTACTAAGTCTTTAAAGAAACCCCCCTTCTATCCCCATTTTTCAGAAACCCCGATTCAACCCCTCCCTTCTAACCCCCCGGGTTCGATCACTGAAGGGCTTCTTTGCAACATTGCCCTACATACCACCGCCTACCAACCCTCCCACCTCCCAAGCATTTTCCACGATCCACACCCAACATGCTACCAAATGTCGCTGAAACTATGGTGGTATAACTCAATAATAATCCTTTGCCAAAGAACTTATTCGGACAATGGGACGGATAGACCAACTATCGACAAACTTCTATGCTAGTTTCCCCGCACTTGCCCCCACACCGTACCCTTTATGGAACTCCTTCGAACACCCGTCAGTGGCAGGGCGCCAAGTTAGCCAATATATTGTTGGATTGCCTGTGGGGCCTGCAGTTAGGCAGTTAGGCGGATATGCATGTTAGCGGATATGCGGCCAGGAGAGCTACAGTTATAGGGCATGTCGCATTGTGGTTTCCGGTGGTTAGGCGCTTCGTCGTGGGTTGTTTTCGCATCCTATGCCGGTTGGCATAGGATATTTCTTTCATGGTTTTGTTCTAGATTGCGTCTGTTAGCTTTGTGTGTTTCTTTAGAGAGTTTGTTACGTTTCGAGAGCGTCAGGTTGTTGTTAGACGGAGATATATATCTCCTAGCCTGTCCTTGGCTAGAGAGATAGTAGCCATCCAGACGACCGTTCCTCCATCATCCACAGCTCCACTTAGAGTTTTTTGCGATTGCACGGTTGTTCCTTTTCTTCGTGCTTTCCTTTAGGCTTCATCATATACAAAGTACTGAATAAAAGAAGAAGTACACATAAGAGGTGTGATAAACCCATCACTCCCGGCGAGGGTACTAACTGAAAAGGAAATAAAGGGCGCCAGTGAAGCATCTAAGAGCGTAGGGAAATACTGGTATCCTACGGTACCGGTCCGTAACCAGTCTAGACTCCGAGTGATAGCCAATGATCACATTGACTTCTTGCCCCCACGTCCACTGTTGTCTGGGCACCATACCTATTTACTTATCCCCCCCAGGAGAAACCCCGTAAAACCCCACCCAGCAACCACTATCAGAGACACCTAGTGAGTTATTCTGCCCTGGAATCCCTTGTTCCATGATTCACTTAGTCCGCCATCCCCTAGCCTTAAAGGGTTGAACAGGCATATGGCTACTCTGCGCCCTCTTGACAATACCTAGGAGTATGTCCTCCCTGCCAGTTTTAGGGGAGCGATGGAGGTAAACTCGCGGTGCCGGGGTACTGAACGACATACATAATACCCATCAGCAGCGTCTTGGTGAAGTGAATAATAGCGAACTCTTCCGAGTAAGGTTTCTGGTTGCTGCAACTACACCTTACTGGTATAAGCTAATGGGTCTATTTTCGCATCTATTGTGATGCTTGGGAACTGTCTGGGCACGTATTTGAATGAAGGTCACGCCTAAATATTGTTATAGCCACTCAACAAAAAGGTCACTGTGAATGGAATTTCCCTCTGTCTGTGGAATGGATCCTGCCTCGGTGCGGATCCCAATTGTGGAATACCGTCCCCTTTAGTCCGCCAAAATCTCCGTTGAAGGGAAGCACCGTTCGACTGGGGCTTTTGCTGAGTGACTGTATAATGGTTTACAAGGTGGTAGATAGATCCGTCCAATCGCTCCGCTTGTACAGTACATGGACAGAGGAATGTATGAGTAGTAGTTTAAATGTTAAACTGTTCTAACTGTACTACCTAAGCGTTAATATCGATCCGTCGCTCACGGTAGAAAACAGATGAAAAAGTAGAGTTAATTGTAGATAAAGCAAATAAAAAAAAGCGGTCACCCATAAAAGAGAGAATTTATGAAGGGAAACTGAAACAAGGACCAGTGAAAGGCAATAGGATTTACAAGAGTAAGAATAAAATAGGCAAATACCCTCCTTCTCTTTATTCCAAGAAAAGCTTGGGACCCTCAGTCGAAACATCCAATATGCCGGGGGCCCCGATTATTTCACACATGCCCTATATTCCAGGGACACGACAAATTGCATGTCTAGAGAATTTTCGAGCTCTAGAATAAGGACAAACTCGGGGGATGAATCAGGAGTACGTCAAGGAAGAAATGGCTGTAAAACCGTATTATGGGATCTACTCGTAGTGGATTCGCCATGCCTTCACACCCCTTTAGACGTATAAATGGAAGGTATATAACCATTTCATCTGGTCCATCGGGGCTAACATCTTGCGGGCCCTAGAATCCTTCCCCACCAACCAGTGCTTCTCAATTACAACCCAGGAAGGAGGTTTTAATGCATCATTTTCTGGCTTGCTGGGGTTGACATCTTGGCTGCTGAAAATTTTCTTAACTACTGAGGCGTGCTTTTCTATATTAGCCTAAAAAAAAGTATCATAGTTTCTATAATATCAACGTGGTCTGGCTTGTCTGGGCAAACTGCTCTCCACCCTAGAAATGGTTCCACCGCATCCTCAATTCCACTCCTCGCCGCCCATATGAGTGGCACCATACCCGCAGAATCTCTTTGGTTGGTGCCGTAGCCATTAACTCCTCGCAAAGTAGTCATAGCACAATCTCGAGAAAAGATGCGCTGTGTGGTCCACTAAACGGGGAAGGAGTGTTGGCTTCCGGGTTCAAATATTGCTCAAAGAGTGAGTTAGCAGTTACTAGCTTCTCATACCAGTCCAAGAGCTCCATTGCAAGGAATCCCTTGCTATCTGAAAGTTCTCTCTTTGCATGGGTGCTCTAATATCTTAAAAATAAATACTTAATGGGTGCATGCCTGAGAGGTGGAGGTTGCGGCTTGACCGGAAGGACCTTGGCCTGGTCAGGATTCGGATAAGTCAGGCGGGTTTCCGCCAAGCGGAGAGTCACCGCACTCTCGGAGTGTGTTGGGGATCAACCGGAAGGTCAAGTCTTTCTTATCCACGATGCCTAGTCCTTGATAGCTGGGGAGTGATATCCCTGTCCCGCTGACATTGTCGGTATTGAAGTGCGTAGATCCAATCTTAACAGAAACCCTATGACACAGTTCATCTGCCCGTAAGGGCTATTCCAAATGACATCCACAGCAGCCTTGTCATGGCGAATTTCACTTTCTCTGCTTCTTGAGCCCTTGTCCATTGATTCCGTTCTAGTGTTTCCCCTTATCTATCTCCGAACCCTAACCCATCCTTCATTGCATGGAGCTTTTTTCGCCTGCGATGGATTGTTGTTTTTCTCATGATTGCCTCAACATTGAGCGAAATAGCGGTAGCCTAGATTTACGCCTGTTGGTATTGGCTGCAGGGGTTTCCTGGGCCCGTCACTGCGACGCTCGTTTCCGGGGCATCTTCGGGAATGCTCTTCATAATCCTCCTCCAACACAGTATCCATCATCTCGGGGGTTGCCCTCCCTCAGCCTGCAGATATGTGGCTATATCGTCATCCATGGGACTTTATGGATACACTCGTTGCTCTCCACCCAATCCCTCTCCACCGCCCCCTTGACTTGTGATCCTGCTGCCATGAACATCCAGGTATTTGGCCACATCTGGAGAAATTTTAACTTCGCATCGAGAGCTTTGAGCAGATACTCCGGAATAAATTCTTCAAGAGCCTCGGCGCAGATGAATGTGCTCTGTAAAGAGGAGATGTTTGGGAACATTTTCACAATATTAAGAAGTTGTAGTCTTCGACCGCCGGTCACTTTCTAACCCTGAAAGTTCAGCGTAATTTCCCACCAAATTGCTTCTAACCCACTTAGAAGTTTGAGTAGGGAACCGAGCATATTTATAGGAGATTGAGCCTCCCTAGAGGGAAAGCTAGTGTAAGAGCGGGCGGCTACTATATATTGTTTTATCGGCTAGCTGTGTTAATGGTCTACCGACTACGGAGTAATGATGACCTGTCAGCAATAATGCTTCTTGTTCCGCACTGGTGGTCCCTTATCCCTGATATAGCCCGGATCACCACAGCAGAGCAGGGCTATGTGGTCGGATTTGTCATTCATACCACCATTTTTCCAGTTCCCGAACCCATCTGTTTCCCGTAACCTGAGATATCGGCTCTTTGATTCCGAATATCCTAACATTACAGCTAGGGCTCTAAAGGAGATAGTGAGGCTATGATTTTGGGCATCGCCTCGACAGCTATAAACGTGAGCATATTTAGCATATTAAAAAATTGATACCTATAAAAGTATGAGACATTCTTCGCTTCTCCGCTGCTCAAAACACTGCATAGAATGGGTTGCTCAAGAGCTGTGGATCGGTTGACAGGGTCTCAAAGGTTTAGGAAAAACTAGCTACATTGCTCTGCCCTATGATTACCTTATCTTAACCCAATCAACCAACAAGGGATTTTAAAAATAGAAACAAGTGCATTCTCCAATGTGCCTTGAGTAAGGTTATGGAAGAAGTACCACCCATCGACTCAAAACAGATATCAATCCCGATACAATGAAAGAAGTGGCACCTGGGATATCCGTAAGCACAAGAATAAATCGTCTACCGACCTATCGAAGCCTCGCAGATCTGCATTTTGGCTCTAAAATGACTCTTCGGTGAAGCATTCAGGGTTTAAATTGCATCCCAAGTCTAACACTAATCCCATCTTCGATCGCAATGTGTGATGCGCTATGAACGTAGGAAATTGGGCTGCGTTGGGCTACTTTTATTTTTTTTGCTTCTACCAAAGTCATTCAGGATTTAGCCATTGCCCTTTCTTTGCTATCCATTCTCTTTCGTTGTTCCACAACTTGCCCCCAGGTCGTCAAATAAACTTGTGCCCTGCTTCCCACTCTTCCTTTGGTAACTTGGACTGGCAGAGTCCGCATCCCGGGCTCGGCTCTCACAGTCCTGTAGAGGCGGTAGAAATAAACGTGCATGTTGAAATTGCCCTTTCTGACACGGACCCCCACATCTTCCACTACAATGGAGTTCGCCTATATTCTTTAGACTCAGTTTAAGGCCGTCCAAAGTTCAACTTACCAAGCTCACCTTTTTCTCCCATATCATTGCTCGATCGGTTGATCAAATACACAATTCTATTCTCATTCATTTTCTCTTGCTTTCCACCTTTTTTCCTTTAACCCCTCATTACCATCGCGGGTCGCTGTTTCATTGCATAAACAGTAGGTCTTTCTGACACCCCCAGTTAGAATTAAGTTTCTCAGTTTCTCAAATCTTCGAGTGAGTGTCTATGATTGCCAAGGCTAAGCTTGCGGAAGAGGCCTATTTAATGACGGAGTGACATAACATCAGCAGGCATTCTGGAATCCTTTACTCCTATCTTAATATTAGGCTAGCAAATGACAAAACAAAAAAGGGGTTGCTGTAACTGTTGTTCCTGTGGGACTCTGGTTATTCATCTGGGGTATTTGAAAAGTTCAATTTTTGCTCCGAAAATACTAGCATCATATCCCCACTGTTTGCACGATATTTTGACCCCCCCCCCCATGATCCACCTAGTGAGTGGCTAGAGTTTAACTCATGATACAGAGTTTCAACGTGATTGACCAATTAAGTATCGCATAGGTTGTGAGGAAGCGGGTGGTTGCTTCTTGTGAAATTCGAATTTTCCGAGCAATCTGAAAATTCAGGCAGGAAATTCGGGGGCTGCTGGAGTTTTGTGAGTGTACTTGCGGCCTGCTGGGGTGAGTAGTTACCCCTGGTATAACATTTTTTAGGGCTAAGATAAAGTCATTCACACTGGGAATGTAAGAAAGCCGCAGGCAGCCGCCAAACCCCGGCGGCCCCTAGGCAACGGCTAGGCCAAACCCCTAAGCAGCAGATGCTAAAGGCGCACGATGCCCAGGTAAAACCGCCAAGTTATTTGAATTTTGAATTTGTACTGCATGACCTGCAGGTGCCCGGGTAGCCTGAAGATATATTGTATGTGAATCACCTGCAGGCTTCCCACGGCAAATCACTCAGAATGAGAATGAGAATAAAGCATGGAGCCGACGGTTCTATCGATCTCGCTTAAGAAATATGGTGCGTGCGGACCAAAACCTGAACCAGGAATTTAGCCATTTTCAAATCATAATACCATCAGCCAAGGCCACCCAGGTAACTCAAAAATTCCTCTATATTATTCTCCTTCTATTTCTCTACAAT
>Ga0307509_10000823_pt1 | contig 53217 bp, 49 predicted proteins | sample 10_EM_MG_FD_202245 | JGI IMG/M metagenome (GOLD analysis project Ga0307509, IMG submission 202245) | Populus trichocarpa ectomycorrhiza microbial communities from riparian zone in the Pacific Northwest, United States - 10_EM | ecosystem: Host-associated > Plants > Roots > Unclassified | place... | reverse complement strand
TACGCCGTCAGTGCGGCCTCTATGTCGCCCGGATGAGCGCGGAGCGCTTGACCCAACTCGGCGCCGTCATAGATGGCCAGGTTGGCTCCCTCGCCCGCGAACGGCGACATCAGATGGGCGGCATCGCCTACGAGCGTCACGCCGCGAACGCGTTCCCAACGGTGGTCGATCGGCAGAGCATGAATGAACCTCACTATGGGCGCGGTATCGCTGTGGGTGATCAAAGTACGGAGCTGCGGCGCCCAACCCTCGAATTCGTTTGCAACGCGCTGCAGTGCGGCCGCCGGCTGGCTGAAGTCGAGGTCGCCGTCAAGAGTGCGCAGTTCTGCGTGCTGGAAGCAGGCAGAGCTGTGGTGATGTCATGAATTACGTACATCTCAACAGTTGCTTCCACGCGCAACACTGGGACCCACACAGCGTTCGATGCCTGCTTGCAACTCTTTCCCCCAACCGAAGGCAAAGAGTACCTCTGCTGCGACGAACATGGGGCCCGCAAGCAGGCCCACCAGATCGTCTACGAATGCAGGCTTCTTGCCCTCAAAATAGTGACCCACAAACTGGAGAGTCCAGCCCGCTACGAAACTTCCGACACCCCAGGCTAACCAGTGTTGGCCCGCGCCGAGTGATGCGCCGAGGACGAAGAGTAGCCCGTTTGCGGTACTGACCGCGAGGCCGAGTGCCAGGTTGCCGCGCGTCAGGTACCAAGCCGTACTGGCAATCCACAGCAAGCCGGCTGCGCTGAGATCGACAACCCCCAGCCTGAACCGCACATGTCCGAGCAACACGCCAATTGCAAAGACGATCAGCGGTATGCCAACAAGGTGGGTGGCGATGTTGCGGCGGTCTCGATGGTATGCCGCGTAGTTGAGCAAGAGGCGGGTGACAGAAGAGGTGTGCATGAACATTGAGCAGGGCTTGATTGAGATCGCGCTTGATTGATTCAGAAGGGGACTTCAGGCATGCCTTCCGCACGTGCGGCTTCGAAGACGAAGCAGGCGCTGGCGAGGTCTTGCGCAACATGACCGAGGGACTTGTAGATCGTCAGTTCTTCCGCGCGGCTGCGTCCCGGAACCCGGGCCGCCAGCACTTCGCCGATTTCACCAAGAAGGTGGGACTCATCAATGGCGCCTTCGCGGCGAGCGTGATCGAACTCGGCGGCCTGCGCCAACGCGCTAGGCCGCGAGTCGCAGAAGAATCGCGCTCTGGCGACCAGCGCGTCGTCGATTTCGCGCGGCCCGAGCAGGCTGGAGCCCACGAGGTTGATGTGCACCCCTTCAGCCACGTCACCCGCGAACAAGATCGGATCCGAGGCGGAGGTTGTGGTGCAGATGATGTCGGCATTCGCAACGCATGACGCCGCGTCGTCAAAAGATTCGACGGGCAAACCCTCGGCGCAAAGGCGGCGCGCGAAGTCAGCGGCTTGGGCGGGATCGCGTCCCCAAACGCGCACTTGCTCAATGCGTCGCACCAAAGGTATGGCTCTGGCATGCGCCAGCGCCTGCTCGCCGTAGCCCAAGATGGCGAGCCGGCTCGCGTCGGGCCGAGCCAGGGCATCGGTTGCCACCGCACTGGCCGCGGCGGTGCGAATCGCCGTGATTTCGCCGGCGTGAATCAGCGCGACCGGTGCGCCGCCGTCCGGCTCGAAGAGCAGGATGCCGCCTTGGTGCGACGGCTTGCCGTGCGCGCGGTTGGTGTGGTCTACGCTGATGAGCTTGGCACCGAAAAAGCCGCTTTCCGAAAGCGCACCCGGCATGCTGCCCAGCAGGCGTCCGCCCGCGAGTCCGACGATTTGTCGCAGAGGCTGCCGGGTTTGTCCGCTCGACAGCGCGAGCATGGCTTCCCGCACGACCGCGATGCAGGTCGACATCGGCAGCAGCCGGCGGACGGTGGGGGCGTCGATGACGAGCATCAACCGCCTCCGAGCGCACGCACTTCGGCGGCATGCACGTCAGGATCGATGTTGCCGCCCGAGATCACTGCGCACACAGAGGACGACCCAGACCAACGGGCAGCCGCCGCCAGCGCCGCGCCCGCCGCGCCCTCGATCAAGAGGTGGTTGCCCAGCATCGCCGCACGCATGGCGGCGCGCACTTCGTCCAAGGTGACCACCGCCACCTCATCGACCAGGGCATTGAGTAGTGGCCACATGGGCGCCAGCACGCGCGTCGACCCAATGCCGTCGACGAACGAGGTCTGGCGTACCACCTCGGTGGGCTCGCCGTGAGACCGTGCGGCCGCCAAGGGCGCTGCGGTCTCGACCTCGACCGCGACCACCTTCGCGCGATGGCCGCATGCGCGCAGCGCCAGTGCGATGCCACAGACCAGCCCGCCGCCGCCGAAAGGAACGACCACCGTCGCGACGTCTGGCAACTGGGCCGCGATCTCCAGCCCGATGCTCCCGTTGCCGGCGATCACGGCCTGCTCGCAGACCGGGTGAACGAACAGCCCGTCGTCGGCGCCGGTGTCGCGCGTCGCCATGATCTGCCACCAGGCATCGAAAGAGTGCTCTACCACGTCGGCGCCGAGCCGATGCAGCGCCGCGACTTTGATGCGCGCCGCGTTCTCGGGCACATGAACTGTCAAACCGAGGCCTCGCCTGCGCGCTGCCAAGGCCAGCCCTTGCGCAAAATTTCCCATGCTCGCGGTGGCAATGCGTCGGCTGGCCATCGTGCCGACCTGGCCGGCCACGTGGGCTGCGCCGCGAATCTTGAAGGAGCCCAGCGGTTGCAGGTTCTCCGCCTTGAGATGGATGCCTTGAAAGTTGCCGTCTTGGAAGTGCGGCAGCATCGGAGTCAACACAGCGTCCTGAGCAATGCTGCGCGCGGCGTCTTCGAAGTCCGTGCGGGTCAGTCTTGAGACAGCCGTCGAGTCGAAAGTAGAAATAGACATGGGCCGACCTGTTCAATAAGCCAACGAGAACGACATGAGGTTGTAGAGCGCTGCGGTGTAGACCAGGACAAAGGCCGCGGCGACCAGCGTCACCGAGCCGAGTCGCATCATCCACGTCGAGGGCTCTTTCCATGCGACGAAAGCGCGGAACAGGGCGGCCGCGCACGCGCCCAGAAAGCCAATCAGCGTGAGACCTTCGATCAACAGAATGGCGCCGTCATGGTCGGACAGCAGGTAGCTGCGCACCGGGTCGAGTGCCTGCATGAAGAGCCATGCCCAGCCTGTGGTGGCCAGCACGGCAAGCACAAAGCTGCCGCGAGAAAGAAGGTTGGCTCGCCGACGCAGCGGGCTCAGTTGCAGACTGGATCCGTATCGACGTCGCAGCAGGGCACCCACCGGCCAAGCGACCAAGCTGACGATGAGCGTCAGCAGGGCGACGACAAAGGCGGGCAACAGCCAAGTGGGCGACATCCAGCCCGGCACCGCGTCGAATACCGCGGTCGCCGACACATCGTTCACGCTCAGCCGCGTGATCCTGCCGTCGGTCGCGATGGCAGCGAGACGGTCGTAGCCGCCGACCTCGTGCCAAAGCAAGGGAGCGACTTCCCGAAAACGCTTGAGCTCGCCGCTGATGCCGCGCAGGCCCGACAGCGATATGGTGCCGTCGGCATGCCGCAGCACCTTCACGGGCAGCAGCAGCTTCTTGGCCTTCATGAAGCCCGTGACGCTGGAGCGAGAAGTGACGTAGGCAGAGGCGAACATGCCGGCATGTTGCTGTGCGATGTCCGGCGCCACGGTGCCGGCGACTGCCGCGTTGGCGGGCAGGAACCGCTCGCTGAAGTCCGCAAACAGCTGGTCGCGCAGAGGCCACACGGCGCCTTGCACACCCGGGCCGCTGAACGACACGAACAGGCCCACGCCATGTTGCGGGTACAGGCCCAGCAGGCTGTGGAAGAGCACGGTGTCGCCGTCGTGGCCGATGGCGCGTCGACCGTTCACATCGCGCTCGGCAAAACCCAGCGTGCTGCGGTTCAGCGAGGGAATGAAGGTCGTCGGGCTGTCATGCATGACCCGCAATGTGTCGGCCGAGAGCACCTGCGGCCGATCTGCCGCGCCGCTCTGCAGGTGGGCCAGCATGAAGCGCGCCATGTCTTCGCCGGTGCTCGACAGGCCGCCCGCCGGCGCCCAATTGACCAGCTCGAACTTGCCCGGCGCAATGAAGGGGCTCATGTAGCCGAGGGCTGCGTCCTGCGCCAATGGCTTGGGCAGCGGCTGCTCGAAGCTGGAGCGTTCCATGCCCAAGGGCTGAAAGATGTGCCGCGCGACATAGGCTGCAAACGGCTCACCCGAGCGACGCTCGACGATGTAGGCCGCCAACGCAGCGCCGTAGTTCGAGTAAGCCGGTGTTTTGCCGGGCGGGTAAACGCGAGCGGGAAGGTCTCGTTTGACGGCCTCGGCGAGCGGGATCAGCCGGTCCGTTTGCTCGGTCGCGAGGCCGCGCTTGGCCTCCTCGAAGCCCGCGGTGTGCGTCATCAGATGCCGCATCGTGATGAATTGGCCATCGAACGCGGGGACGACGAAGTCCAGGTATTGATTGATGTCCGCGTCGAGGTCAATGCGCCGCTGCTCGACGAGCTGCATCACCGCCGTCCAGGTGAAGAGCTTGGTGACCGAGCCCACACGGAACAAGGTGGTGTGTGCATCGACCGGCCGTTGGCTGCTGATGTCTGCCAGACCATAGCCCTTGGCGAGCAAGACGCGGCCATCTTTGACGATGCTCACGACGGCACCCGGAACGCCCGCGCTGCTGAGCCCGGCGCGCATGTACCCGTCCAGCCAGAGTTCGGCATTGGCGGCCGTCAGCTCGGCCGGCTCCGCCAGCGCGCTGCCCGACAGCAGAACGCCGCTCAGCGCCACCGCCATGCGCCAGATGACCACCCAGCGGCTCATGGGCAAGTGCCCACCTTCGGCGCCTTTCGCAGGCCGCGCCCAGCCAGGACGCCGGTCGGCTTTCCGTCCACCAGTTCTGCTTGGCCGTTCACCATCAAATGCACCACCCCATCGGCCAGCAGGCGGGGCTCCACGTAAGTGGCGCGCGGCACGAAGCGTGCGGCGTCGAAGGCCACGATGTCGGCATAGGCGCCGACGCGAATGCGTCCGCGGTCTTGAAGCCCGAACGAGTCGGCTGGCAGTGCCGTCGAGCGGTGAATGAACTGTTCCGGCGTCAGGATTTTGTTGGCGACCACGTACTCGGCCCACAGCTTCGGGAAGCTGGCGTAGGCGCGCGGGTGGCCCCCGCTGCGACCGTCGCTCGAAGACATCACCCATGGCCGCACCATGGCCACGCGAACATCGGCCTCCGTCATGACGAAGAGCGCTGCGCCCACCTCGCCGACCTTGAGCAGGCGCATGGCCGCCTCGATGGGGGTGACGCCCCAGTCCTTGGCAAGCTCGGACAAACGCTTGCCCACGACGGCCGGTTGCCCCGGAGCGTTGTTGACGAGCACGCGCTCGGCCAGCGGCATCGAGATCTTGCTCTCGCTGCGAATACGCGCGGCATCGGCCTCGTTGTCGAAACGAGCGAGCATGGCCTCACGCCCGCCATCCTGTGCCCAGCGCGGGATGACGGCCGAGTCCAGCCCGGTGTTGGCGGCGGTCCAGGCGTACTGGTCGGCGGTGACCGGCTGGCCCGCCGCGCGAGCGGCCTCGATCATGTCGACGAGGCCCTGCATGGCCGAGCCATCGCCACGCGTTCCATTGGTGACCTTGATGTGCGCCAGGTGCAGCGGCGCGCCGCTTTCGCGTCCGATCCGGATGGCCTCTTCCAGGGACGCCGCGACGCCCACGCTGCTGTCGCCCTCATCGCGCATGTGGGTGTCGTACAGGCCGCCGCGGCGCCCTGCTTCCTTGGCCACGGCGATCACTTCTTCGCTCGCGGCAAAGCTTTGGGGTGCGTAGAAAAGTCCGGACGACAGACCCAGCGCGCCTTCGCACATGGCGCGCGCCACATGCATCCGCATTGCCTCCACTTCTGCCGCCCCCGGAGCGCGAGCGCTCTCGCCCAGCACCAGCCGCCGCACGGCGCCAAAGCCGACGTAGCTGGCGACGTTCTGGCCGACGCCGGCCGCCTCGTAAGCCTTGAGGCGCTGCGCGATGTCGGGCGTGCCTTCACCGTCCACGCCAATGATGCTGGTCGTGACCCCTTGCATGATCTGGCGCGTCACCTGGCGCATCTGTGGATCGGGAGAGTCGAGCTCCGGCTCGGCGTGGACGTGAGCGTCGATGAAGCCAGGCGCCACGACGAGCCCCTTGGCATCGAGCGTGCGCTTTGCGCGGATGTGTGCACGCTTGGCATCGCCGATGAAGACGATGCGGTCGCCGCGAACACCGACGTCGGCGATCTGGGGTGGCGCCACCTCGCCGCTGTAGACGCTGCCGCCGCTGAGCAGCAGGTCCACCGAGCGGAGCGGTGCGGCGTGTGCAGTGGCGCACAGGGAGGCGGCCAGCGCGAGCAGGGTCTTGAAATGCTTCATGGGCGGTCTTTCGAATGTCATCGGCAAGGGGGATCAGCGGCGCCGCGAGTCGCGCAGGCTGGGGAGGACGAGCATCGTCAGGACGAACAAGCCCGTGACGAGCTTCAGATCGGGCGGTGGCATGCCGGCCGCCAGCAGCAGCGAGACCGCCAGGTAGTAGGCAACCGCGCCCACCACGGGCGCCATCAGCTGGCGCCCCATGCTGCGGGTGCCGACCACGGCCTCGCCGATCATCAGCGCGGCCAAACCGTTGACCATCACGCCCAGGCCCATGTTCACATCGGCAAAGCCCTGTGACTGCGCCATGAGGACACCGCTGGTCGCCGCCATCGCGTTGGCCAGGCCAACGCCAAAGATCGTGTAGGCCCAGACAGGGACGCCTTGGGCCTGCGCCATGGTCGGGTTGGCGCCGACGCTGCGCATGGCGATGCCCTTCTCGGTGCGGAACAGGGCGGTCAGCGCGAGCACCGCCAGCAGAGACAGGCCGCCGGCCAGGATGATGCGGGCAGTCGTCGGGTCGGCGTTGTCGCCGAGCCATCTCAAAGGCAGGCTGTCGTACAGCGTGGCTTGGCCAAAGACGGAGACGTTGGCCCTTCCCATGATGCGCAGGTTCAGGCTGTAGATCATGGTCGTCACCAGGATGCCGGCCAGCAGGCTGTGGATCCGGAAGCGCACGTGGACGAACGCCGTGACGCAGCCCGCCGCGAAGCCGCAGGCCATGGCCGCAAGCGCAGCGGCCGACGCCGGCCACCCGGCCGCCATCAGCGTGACGCAGACGCAGCCACCGAGCGGGAAGGCGCCTTCGCACGACATGTCCGCGAAATTCAAGACGCGGAATGGCAGCATCAAGGCCAGCGAAAGAAAGCTCAGGATCAGGCTTTGCGCCAACGTTACCGGAATGAGCGAGCCAAAGCTGCTGAACGTGGATTGCAGGAACTCAGACATGCTCAGTGCGCCAACAGCAGGCTGTCTGATTTGGTCGTGAACCGCTGCACCAGATCAGCGATGGTGAGGCCGTCCCGCTGAGGGCCTCGGATCTCCAGCAGCACGCGGCCCGCGTCGAGCATCACGACGCGGTCGCCATGGTCGATGGCGTGCTGCATGTTGTGCGTCACCATCAGGGTGGTGAGCTTGCTGGCGGCGACGGCCTTGACCGTGGCGTCCATCACCAGCGCGGCGGTCTTGGGGTCGAGTGCGGCCGTGTGCTCGTCGAGCAAGAGCAGGTCGGGGGCACTGCTCACCGCCATGATCAGCGACACCGCCTGGCGCTGGCCACCCGAGAGCAGGTCGACACGGCTGTCCAGCCGGTCTTCCAGCCCCAGGCCGAGCACGGCGAGTCGCTCGCGATAGCGCTCCAGGCGCTGGCGATCCAAGCCTCGGCGCAAGCGCCGGGGCTGACCGCGCAGGTCGGCCAGCAGCATGTTTTCTGCCACCGTCATGCCCGTCGCGGTGCCCAACATCGCGTCTTGAAAAACGCGCGCCACGCGGCGCGCTCGACGGTGCACGGGCAGCCGCGTGACATCTTCGCCACCAATCACGATCTGACCGGCATCGAGGCTCACGTTGCCGGCGATGGCATTCAGAAGCGTGCTCTTGCCCGCGCCGTTCGAGCCGATGATCACTGCGAAGGCGCCCGGTTCGAGCCGAAGGTCAAGGCCATCCAGCGCGACCTTCTGATCAACCTGTCGGTTGTTGAAAGTCTTGCGCAGACCGCAGATGTCAACGAAGTGTCCCACCGTCATGGCTCAGTCGGCAAAGCAGTTGCACGTTGCCAGCTCGGCAGGGATCTGGAACTTGATCGCTGCGGCGGCCTTGTGCGACACCAGGGTTTCGTGCTCAGCGAGCGCGGGAACGACAGGCGCCAGGGTCTTCGGGTCGGTGCCCGCCAGGATCTTGGCCGCCAGCCGGCCGGCGTTGACGCCCACCTGTTGATAGCTGACGCCCACGCTGGCGACCGCCTCGCCGCGTCGCACGGCGTCTGCTTCGGCGCTCAACAGCGGCAGGCCGGCTTGGCGAGTCGCGGCCACCACGGCGCTGCTGGCTTGAGCCATCAGGTTGCTGGCCGGCGCGTAGACGAGATCCACCTTGCCTTTGAGCGAAGCGATGCGCGGCTGAATGTCGTTGACGCTGTCCACGCCCACGGTGACCACCTGGAAGCCGTACTTGGGCGCCGCCGCCTTGAAGATGTCGGCCTGGGCTGCGTCGTTTGCCTCTCCGGGGTTGTAGGGCAGGCCCAGTCGCTGCGCTTGGGGCATGAGCCGGCGTGCGAGTGCGAGTACCGCGCCCGCATCCTGTCGGTCGGTCGCACCCGTGACGCCCGTGTCCCCGGCCGTCCAACCCGGCAGCAGCTTGGCAGCGACCGGGTCGGTGACGGCGGCGAAGACCTGCGGGATGCCGGAACCCTGCAGCGCCTGTTTGGCAATCTGCGAGATCGGTGTCGTCACCGTGACCATCAGCGCCGGTTTCTCAGCCTTGAGCTTTGCGATCATCTGTGGCGCCAGCGACGGATCGAAGCTCACGTTGCTCAGGCTGTACGTGGCATTCTTGCCTTCGACATAGCCGGCCTCGGCGAGACCTCGCTTGACACCTTCGATCACAGCGTTCAATGCCGGGTGCTCGCCGAAATTGGCAATCGCAATGCGGACCGGGTCGGCCGCTTGTGCTGGGGTGTTGAGGACGCCGAACAGGGCAAGAGCCACTGCGGCAAACATGGGGCGGCGGGTGTGGAGCATGGCGCGTATTCCTAAGATGGGTGGTACTGGGCGAGCGGCCGGCTCTCAAAACCTGCGCGTCACCGAGACGCCAATGGTGCGCGGCTGCGAAGGGTAGTAGTCGATTTGCCGGACAGCCCTCGTGCGGTCGGAGTATGCATAGCCGCCTTGGTAGGCCTTGGCGTCGGTCACATTCTTGACGTAGAAGCCGAAGGTGGTGTCGCTTTGGCTCAAGCTGGCGGTCAGATCCACCAAGGTGTACGACGGCAAAGTAAAGACGGGCAAATTGGCAGCCGGCTGGGCGCCCAGCTGCTCGTCGACCCAGCGCAGTGCTCCGCCAACCTGGGCACGCCAGCTGCTGCCGAGTTGCCACCCGTAGTCGGCCGATGCCGAGGCCGACCACTCGGGAACGTTCTGCAGCTTGCCCAGCAGGAAGGCCGTGGTCACGTCCGACTTGAGCGACGTCAGCCGGGCATTGGTGTACGCCGCACCGAGCCCGAAGGTCAAGCTCTTGGTCGGCTTGAATTGGGTGGAAACCTCGACGCCATCGCTTTTGGCGGTGCCGGCGTTGTCGGTGTAGCTGACGGCCCCCAGGCGGACCCCGAGCTGGATGTTGCTCCAGTCGATGTGGAACATCGACACATTGACCAGCAGACTGCGATCCAGCAGTTCGGACTTCAGCCCCAGTTCATAGCTCTTCAGCGTCTCGGACTCGACGACCGCCTTCGGAACGCCCGGTGCAGGGGTGTTCGCGCCACCCGGGGCATAGCCGGTTGCCGCTCGGAAGTAGGCCATGACGTCGCGCGTGAAGCGATAACGTGCTCCCGCCGACCAGGTCGTATTGCTTTCCGACGAGCGGACGGTGTTCAGCGTGACCAGCGGCGTTTGGGGGAGTCCGGCCAACGCACCCCGGGCCGAGATGTCGTAAACCTGATCGTTCTTCGAGTGCCGCAGGCCGGCAGAAATGTCGAAGTCGTCGACCCATTTCCAGGTGGCATCTGCAAACACGGCGGATTCGCGATAGCGGGACGGAATGTTGATGTAAGAGGCGTCCGGCTGCAGCGCGGCGATGGGCGCGTAAGCCAGGGTGAACGCGTCCTGGGTCTGCACGTTGCTCTGGTTTTCATCGGTGTAGAAGGCGCCCACCTGCCAAGCCAGCCGATCGGTGTCAGGAGAGGACAGGCGCAGTTCCTGGGTCAGCTTCTTCGTGCTGAGCGCCGTGCTTCCCAAGACCAAGCCCTCCGGCAGCCCGAGCGCGGGCAACAAGGTGCCGTTGTTCAGGCTGCGGTTGGCGAGGCGGTTCACGTCGTACATGGACGAGCTCGTGGCCGACGTCAAGGTGGCGGGGCCGAGGTCCCACTCGACGGTCCCGGAATAGAAGCCGACCTTGCTCTTGAACGCGGCGGCAAAGGCGTTGCTCTGGACGCGCCGGCCCAGCGGGGTGCCGCCGGAAATGACTCGCGCAGTGCCGGTGCTGACGCTGACGTCGGGCGTCATCACCGATTCGACCGCGTTGTCGGCGGAGTCGATGCTCTGTTGCAGCGCATTGAGCTTCACCGTGACGTCTTGGACGGGTTCCCAGAAGACGGCGAGACGGCCGCCCGCTTGCTTGACGCCGTTGGTGTTGTCGCCCTTGGTGTAGCTGTTGTCGATGTAGCCCGGCGTCTGCTTGTGGAACGCGCTGACGCTGATGGCGAGTTGGTCCGCCACCACGGGAATGTTGGCATGTGCTTGAACGGTTTGCCCCAGAGATCCAGCACCTGCGATCGAGGCGGCGTCGGCCGCCACCGTCAAGCCAAGCTTGTGGGTGTTCGGGATCGTCAGCACGTACTTCAGCAGCCCCCCCATTGAACTCGCACCGTAGAGCGTTCCTTGCGGGCCGCGCAAAAGCTCCAGTCGCTGCAGATCGAAGGGCATGAGGTCCAGCGTCAGCCCGCCCGCCTGGGCCCAGATGCCACTCGACCCGAGCGGTGCCTCGTCGATGTAGGTGGCCACCTTGGAGCCGGCCGACAGCGGCGAGATGCCGCGGATCGTCAGGGACGATTGCCCGGGCGTGCCGGCGTTGTTGGCCGACACCCCGGGAAGCTGCGTGACGTAGTCCGACACGCTTTCCAGCTTCTTTTCTTGCAGCTTGCCGCCGCTCAGCACGCTCACCGAACTGCCGACCGACTGCGCGAACTCCTTGCGCTTTGCGGCGGTCACGACCACGGCTTCCAGGCGCTGCGCAGTGTCACCCTCCGCTTGCGAGGCACTGCTGGCTGGCGGTGTCGGCGCGCTCTCAGATGTTTGCGCCATGGCGGGTCGAACCCCGACCAGGCTTGTCATCGCGGCACAGGCAATGGCCACGCTGGTGAACTCGAAATTTGCTCGCATGGGAATCCCTCGGTAGGACGCAGGCCGCTCGGTGGCGGTTGTGGTTGTTGCGCTAAGATTGCAAAAATAGCAAACTTGCACGATAAGCAATGTACACTGCTTGCAAAGCATTGTGCAAAAAGTTTTACAAATATCGGGGAAACGCCATATGACCGGCACGTTTGACTTTGTTGTCCTGGGCGGCGGGATCGCCGGCACCTCGACCGCAGCCCACTTGGCGCAGGCCGGATCGGTCTGTTTGCTGGAAATGGAAGATCAGCCCGGCTATCACGCCACCGGGCGCTCGGCCGCACTGTTCTCGGAGGCCTATGGCAACGACGTCATCCGTTGCCTGACGCGTGCGAGTCGCAAGCACTTCTACGATCCGCCCCAGGGCTTTTGCGCGTCTGCCCTGGTGCGGCCGCGTGGCGTGCTGGCATTGGCACACGACGGCCAGGCCGACGTGCTGGACGCCTTCATCGAGTCCATGTCGGTCGTTGAGCCTTTGGAGCGCCTCAGTGCGCAGGAGGCGGCGGCCCTGTGCCCCATCGTTCGGCCGGAGTGTCTGGTCGGCGCGGCCTTGGGTCGCGGCCCGGCCGACATCGACGTTCACGAGTTGCACCAGGGCTACTTGCGCAAGCTGCGCGCGCAGGGCGGCCAGGCCAGGATGAGAACGCGCGTCTCGGGTCTGGTGCATGACGGCAGCCGTTGGCGCGTCGAGACCTCTGAAGGCGAGGTGTGCGCCGACGTCGTGATCAATGCGGCAGGCGCATGGGCGAATGAACTCGGCACGTTGGCAGGCGCGCTGGACATCGGCCTGCGCGCGCTCAAGCGCACCGCCTGTCTGGTCCCCGCGCCGCCTGGAATGAACGTAGGCGCCTGGCCGATGGTGGTCAACGTGGCGGAGGAGTTCTACCTCAAGCCCGACGCCGGCCTGCTGCTGCTCTCGCCCGCCGACGAAACGCCCAGCCCACCCTGCGACGCCCAGGCAGACGAGCTCGATGTCGCCATCGCCATCGACCGTGTCCAGCAGGCCACCACGCTGGATGTCCGCCGCGTGTCGCACCGCTGGGCGGGTCTGCGATCCTTTGTCGCGGACTCCTCGCCGGTGGTGGGCTTCGACCCCTTGGCGCCACACTTCTTCTGGGTCGCTGCATTGGGCGGATTCGGCATCCAGACGGCGCCCGCCGTCGGTCGCATCGCCGCTCAACTCGCGAGCAGGCGCGGGATGGATGCCGACATCCTTGAGCACGGCGTCGACGTCGAGGCTCTCCGACCCGAGCGTTCGTACTCGGTGGACGGGATGGAGCACCGGATCGGTGTGGCCCGTGGCCAACTCGGCTGAGGGCTCGGGGCTGTGCTACCTTTTCAGCGCCTTCAAATCGAAAGATTCAGCATGACCGTTGCCAAGAAAAAAAAGACCCAACCCGGCGCTTCGCTCAAGAAGCTGAGGATCAGGAAGGGTCTGACCTTGCTCGAACTGAGCGAGCGCACGGGCCTGCCGGTGTCGAGCGTCTCTCGCATGGAGAACGGCAAGACCGCGTTGACGTTCGACAAGCTCTTGAAGTTCAGCGAGGCGCTGGGCGTGGATGTCATGGAGGTCATCGGGGACACCGGCGGTGCGTCGCCCTCGCCGTCCATGTCGGTTGAGGCGCCACGCGACGGCGCCATGCGCCGAAGCATCGGGCGCGCAGGCGAAGGCGAAGTCGTCGAGACGCCGCGGGGCAACTACCTCTATCTGGTGGCCGAATTGCTGCACAAGCAATTCGTGCCCATCGTGGGCGATGTGCTGGCGAAGGACATTTCCACCTACGGCGAATACGCGCAGCATCCTGGCGAGGAGTTCGTCTATGTCCTGAGCGGGACCTTGGAATTGCACACCGAGATGTACACGCCTGCGGTCCTCGAAGAAGGCGACTACGTCTACTTCGACAGCGGCATGCGCCATGCGTACATCGCCCGAGGCGACAAGCCTTGCCGCGTGCTCTCGATCTGCTCCACACCCGAGCCTCACTTGGCCATGCCGGAGGCGGCGCAGGAGCACGAGGCCCCGGTCGCCGACAACAAATTGCCAGCGAAGCCGCAGCCTCGGCCACGGGCTCGACGCAAGCCCAGCCTGACCACCTGACGATGGCGCCCACCATTGCCACGAGCTGCCATCGCCACTGGGACGAACACGTTCTTCCGGCGCTGCACGAGTACATCGCCATCCCCGCCAAGAGTCCGCTGTTCGAGCCGGACTGGGCGGCTTTGGGTCACATCGATCGCGCCGTGCGTGAAGCAGCCGCTTGGGTGGAGCGACAGGCCGCCGGCAAGCTGCGGGCGCTGACCCTGGAAGTGGTCCGCATCCCGGGGCGCACACCGGTCCTCTTTCTCGAATTGCCGGCGACTCGTGCGGAACACCGGGACACGGTGCTGCTGTACGGCCACATGGACAAGCAACCCGAGTTCAGCGGCTGGCGAAACGATCTGGGGCCGTGGAGCCCCAAGCTGGTGGACGGCAAGCTCTACGGCCGCGGCGGCGCCGACGACGGCTATGCCGTCCATGCGAGCGTCAGTGCGCTGCTGGCACTGGACCAAGCCAACCTGCCGCGACCACGCTGCGTCGTCTTGATCGAGACCAGCGAGGAGTCCGGCAGCTGCGATCTGCCGGCATACCTGGACATGCTGCGTCCTCGCCTGGGTCAGGTCAGCCTGGTGGTCTGCTTGGACAGCGGAGCGGCAAACTACGAGCAGCTCTGGCTCACGACCTCTTTGCGTGGCAACGTCACCGGCACGCTCAAGGTGGAGGTGTTGACCGAGGGCGTGCACAGCGGAATCGCCTCTGGGATCGTGCCCAGCAGCTTTCGCATCATGCGCGAGCTGTTTGGCAGATTGGAGGACGCCAAAACCGGCGCACTGCTGCCCGAGGACTTTCACTGCGCCATTCCCGAGTCGCGTGTGTTGGAAGCTGTGGAAGCCTCCCGGATCCTGGGTGACCAACTGTGGAAGCAATTGCCCTGGGGCTGCGGCGCCGATGGCGCGGGCGTGCTGCCAACCGACACGGACCCCACCGAACTTCTGCTTCGCAACACCTGGAAGCCCGCACTGTCCGTCACCGGCGTTGACGGCATCCCGCCACTGGCCAGCGCCGGCAATGTGCTGCGGCCCTACACCGCGTTCAAGCTGAATCTGCGGCTGCCGCCGCTGGTCGACGGGCACGCGGCTGCCATCAAGCTCAAGGCCCTGTTGGAAGACAACGCCCCCTACAACGCTCGCGTGAGCTTCGAACCCGACGGCCGCATGGGAGCCTGCGGCGCGAGCGGCTGGAACACGCCTGACCTGCAACCCTGGCTGCGCCAAGCGCTGGACGATGCCTCACGCGCTCAGTTCGGTGCGCCGGTGGGCTTCATGGGCCAGGGCGGCACCATCCCATTGATGAGCGTGCTCCAGCGGGGCTTCCCCTCGGCCCAGATGATGGTTTGCGGCGTGCTGGGGCCGAAGAGCAATGCCCACGGGCCCAACGAGTTTCTGCATGTGGATTTCGCCAAGCGCCTCACGGCGGCGGTTGCGCAGGTGATCGCGGCACACCCGTCGCGCGGCGAACTCGCCGCTTGATCGGCCCTGCAGCTCATGGCCATTCCGCAGTTGACCGACGAGCAGATCGCCACCTGGACTCGCGCCGAAAAGGACAAGTGGTGGTTCGAGAACGTCTACCGCGGCGACATGCCGCAGCTGACGCTGCGCTCAGGCGTGACGGGGTTCATCCTCGGCGGCATCCTCTCGGCCACCGGCTTGTACATCGGTGCCAAGACGGGTTTGTCCGTGGGGGTGGGCCTGACCTCGGTCATTCTGGCGTTTGCGCTCTTTCGGGCGCTTCGTGCGGCTGGGCTGGCGTCCGACTACACCATCCTGGAGAACAACTGCACCCAGTCCATCGCAACGGCCTCGGCCTATGTGGTGAGCCCGCTGTTCTCGAGCCTCGCGGCTTACATGCTGGTGACGGGCGTGATCCCGGCCTGGTGGCAGCTCATGCTGTGGATCTTCGTGATCGCGGCCATCGGGGTGCTGATCGCGTTCCCGCTCAAGCGCCGCTTCATCAACGAAGAGCAGGCCCCTTTTCCCGAAGGCCGCGCTTGCGGCGTGGTGCTCGAGTCGCTCTATCACGGTTCTGGTGACGACGCCGTGTTCAAGTCCAGGCTGCTCGTGGTGACGACCGGCGCATCCGCGCTCTATCAGGCCCTTGTCAGCGACGGCTGGATGAAACTGATTCAGTTCAAGCTGCTTGCCATGGACAAGTGGGCCGGCCTGCAGGCGCCGTGGCACTTGCACGAACGGCTGGACGACTACTACTACGCCTGGGCCGCCAAGGCACACGCTGTTGTTCCCACCATTCTCGGCACCGACATTCGCCAGCTTGGCCTGCGCCTGACCCTGGACGCCGCGATGCTCGGCGTGGGTGGTTTGATGGGCATCGCCGTGGCGACGAGTTGCTTGCTGGGCGCCTTCGTCAACTTCGCCGTGCTCGCCCCCTTGATGATTCGCACAGGCGACATCGGCCCGCACATCGGCGCCAATGGCGCCTTCGTTGCGTTGAGCCGTGTGGAGATCGTCAACCAATGGTCGATCTGGTGGGGCGTCACCATGATGGTGGTCGGTGCCATGGTGAGTCTGCTGGCCAAGCCCGACATCTTCACGAGCGCCTTCCGCCGAAAAGCCATGCCGAGAGGCCCGACGAATGACCTGCTCAAGGACATCGAGGTGCCGCTTTGGATTTCCTGGGTCGGCCTGCCCGTGCTGGGCCTATTGGGCTGCTACATCACCCACGTTTTCTTCAACGTACCGCTCTGGCTGGCCCTCGTCTCGCTACCGTTGATCTTCGTGCTGACGCTCATTTGCGCCAACTCGATGGCGCTGACCTCCTGGGCACCCACGGGCTCGATGTCCAAGATATCGCAGTTCACGATGGGTGCGCTCGACCGGAGCAACCCCGGCTCGAACCTGCTTCCCGCGGGCATGACCGCAGAGATCGCCGCCAACGCCGCCAGCCTGCTGTCTGACATCAAGCCCGGCTACATGCTGGGAGGCAAGCCGCGCCAACAAGTCATCGGGCACATGCTGGGCAATCTGGCCGGCGTGCTGGTGTCGGTGCCGCTCTTCTTTTTGCTCTTCCTGCCCCCCGATGGCGCAGGCGGCCGCAGCGCGTCCTCCATCGTCTCCGAGCAGTTCGCCATGCCGGCTGCACTGCAATGGAAGGGGGTGGCCGACATCATCGCGAAAGGCCTCAAAGGGCTGCCGACATCAGCGCTCGTCGCCATGGGTGTGGCCGCCGTAGCCGCCTGTGCCATCGAGCTGGCCCGCAAAGCCACGCGGGGCCGATTCCCGCTCTCGGCAGTCGCCGTGGGCTTGGGCGTCACCCTGCCGCCCGAGTCCACCTTGGCGATGTTCGTCGGCGCCCTCGCCTTCTGGCTGCTGGGCCGCAAGCACAAGACGCCTGGCAGCGCGGGCCACCGCATCTGGGTCGAGGGCATGGAGCCCATCTGCGCCGGTTTGATTTCCGGCGCGGCCCTGATGGGTGTCGGCAACGCCATCATCAACGTGTTGATCTGAGGGCGGGGTTGACGCGAATTGGTCCATTCAATCCTTGGCTTGCAAGGACGGGTTGAACTACGGCAATCAGCTGGTCGCTTGTTCGAGCAGCTTGGTCGCCGGCCCGCTTGCTGGCACCAGACTCCCACGGCGGCACGGGTTCTTTGCTACCCACACTCCGAGAGGCTGTCGCGACAAGTTTTGCTTCGGCGCAAATCTCTCGGTCTCGGCGGAGAACACGTTGACCGGACGATGTACCGATAGCCTTGCTTCGCGCTCTCGTGGCCCAGAAGTGGCCTGCATGCCTCGAGAGCATTCTCGCGAGCGAAGAAGCGGATTCGTCTTTCAAGCCGGCGTCTCCTCCCAAGCCGCGCAAGAGGGCAGTCCAGCCGTCGGATGCGTCGCCTGGACGTCGGGCTACGTCACCCCCGACCTCCTACACCGCGTCGACCGCAAATCCTTAGACTCGTGTCCAGCAACCAAAGGCAGCACCACCGTCCTGAAGCGCAACAGTTCCACGGGCACGTACGTGGTGGCCGTGCCCGGCAGCGTCCGCAAGGCTTCAGGGTTGAAGGAAGGCGACGCGGTCGTCTTCACTGTGACCCCGGACGGCCGGACGATCACGCAACCCAAGACCGGGTCGCTTCGAGACCTTCGCGGCGTGACATCGACCAAGATTCACGCAACTGACAAGGCCATACGCGATTCGCGAGCCGGCGAACTCAAGACGAAAGCCGCGCCGGCAAAGAAGCGGTGAGGGCCTTCGACACCAACCTGCTGGCACGGATTCTCACGCGAGACGGCGACAAGCGCCCACTATCTTGACAGCGCGGGCCATTGCTCTGGTGGTCAGAGGTTCAACATGTTGACTGGGGCCTATCGCATCACGATCTCGGAGCGGTCTCGGCGTCCGCGCCGGCGCGGACGCCGCTCCAACATACCTTGCCGACCCGTTGCTGACCGACACGCCCCGGCAATTGCGAGCGCATAAGCAGTCAGTCAGCCCACACACGGACTGGCACCTGAACCCGGCCTCTCTGATAATGGCGTGGCAGCGGCCTGGCAATCGGGGACCGGGCGCAAGTCCGACATTCCACCAGGCCTCCTTCGCGGCGAAGGGGTCTGAACGCTATGCATGTCTCTAGTGCCGGCGCTGGCGAATCGCGTGGCTGAGGAAGGGCAGATGCGGCAGGAACCTCAAGACGTCTCGGAATCCGTGCTCAAGTTCGGTCCTTTCGAACTGTTCGTGGCGCAAAAGCTGCTGCTGAAGAACGATGCTCCGGTCCGTGTCGGCGGTCGGGCCATGGATCTCCTGATCGCTCTCGTCGAACATGCGGGCGAGTTGCTCAGTCGATCGGAGCTCGAGGCCAGGGCTTGGCCACGGGCGGTCGTCGAGGAAACCAGCCTGCGCGTGCACATGTCGGCGTTGCGCAGAGCGCTGGACGATGGGCGTGACGGCGCCCGCTATATCGCGAACGTTCCTGGGCGAGGCTATTGCTTCGTCGCGCCCGTTGACCATGCGCCGCTGCCAATTGCCACACCAGAACCGTTCGTCCACGCCCACGGTCAGGGACCGGTCGTTTCGGGTCATCTTCCGACGCGCCTCACGAGCATGGTCGGTCGCGACGCAGTGGTCGCCATGCTTGCGCAACAGGTTCCCATTCGCCGACTGATCACGGTCGTGGGCTCGGGCGGAATCGGCAAGACCACGGTGGCACTCGCGGTCGCCGAACGGGTGCGCGCCGCCTACTCCGTGTGCTTCGTGGATCTCTCGCTCGTCGCCGACGCTGCCCGAGTCCCGTCGGCCCTTGCCGCAGCCTTCGGAATGGCTGACTTCCAAGACGACCCGTTGGGTGCCGTGTCACGGTCGCTGCGCAATCGCCAGACTCTGCTCGTGCTGGACAACTGCGAGCATGTCATCGAAGCCGTCGCCGGGCTCGCCTCCGGCCTGCTGACGATCACTCCGCAGCTGCGACTGCTCGCGACCAGCCGCGAGCCGATCGGCGTCGACGGCGAGTGGTTGCATCGCCTGCCCGCGCTCGGTCTTCCGTCGGCTTCGGAGCGACCCAGCGCCGCACAGGCGCTCGAACATTCGGCCGTGCAGCTGTTCGTGGAACGCGCCAGCGCAAATGTGGCGTCCTTTCGCCTTGCCGACGCGGACGCCCCCGTTGCGGCGGAGTTGTGCCGGCGCCTCGACGGCATGCCATTGGCGATCGAAGTCGCGGCGGCACGGCTGGAACAGTTCGGCCTGCGCGGCCTCATTGCCCAGATCGACGAAGGCTTCCTGCGCCTGCAGCGCGGGCGCCGCACCGGTCTTTCCAGACACGAGGCCTTGGCAGCGATGCTGGACTGGAGTCATCGACTGCTCAGCGATGCCGAGCAGATCATCTTGCGTCGCCTGGCAATCTTCAGAAGTCCCTTTTCGATGAAGTCCGCGATTCGCGTTGCTTCCGATGCGACCTTGAGCGAAACGGACGTTGTGAACGGGCTCGCAGGCTTGCGCACGAAATCTCTTCTGAACCGGGTCGTGCTTGGAGACGTCGTCAAGCATCAGTTGCTGGAACACACGCGCGTCTATGCCTTGGAGAAGCTGACGCAAAGCGGTGACGAAGACGCTGTGCGTCGACGCCATGCAATGGTCGTCACCGATCTTCTCGGGGAGGCTCAGCGCAATTGGCCATTGATGCCCAAACGGCAGTGGGTGGCCGTGCACGGAAGCCTGCTGCTCGCGATCCACACCGTCTCGAAGTGGGCATTCTCCTCGCAGGGTGATCCGTTGATTGGCGCATCTTTGGTATCCATCTCCTGGCCGATGGCGCGATACCTGTTCCTTGACGAGCACGAACCAAGCATCGAGCGCGCCATCGAGGCGCTGACCCGAATGAACGCGCCGCCAACGATCTTGCTGATCCGGCTGTACGTGGGACTCGCGACTCACGTTCAGGAGCGCCTCGGGACCGGTGCCGAATCCCGGGCAGCGTACGAGAAGGCGACTGCATTGGCCCGCGATGGCGCCGACCCCGCGCATCAGATCGAGGCGCAGATCGGGCAGGTTCTGGACGCGATGGGCAGCGCGAACGCTCCGCGCGCGGTCGCATCCGCTGGTCGCATGAAGGAGCTCGCCATCGCATGCGGGGACGAAGTCGCGTCGGTCGTCGCCGATCGGTTGACCGCGCAGGCGCTTCACTTGAACGGTGAACACACGCGCGCGCGCCGGCTTGCGCTCACCGTGCGCAGTCACGCCGTGCAGCGTGCTCCCCTCGCCTCCCTCGCCGGCATCGTCGACCACCGGGTGTCGATGGGGGTTCTGGTCGCCCGTGCCTTGTGGCTTGAAGGGTGCGCCGACCAGGCTGCGCGCATCGCTGAGGAAAGCCTGGAACTGGCAGAGACGGACAGCGACCTGGCCATGTGTCAGGCGCTGGCGCTGGCGGCCTGTCCGATTGCGCTCTGGCGCGGCGACAACGACGCTGCGCAGACCCTCGTCGCGAACTTGCTGACTCAGGCGCAGAGAGTGCGCTCGGGTCAGTGGTTGCCCTTGGCGCAGGGATATCAGGCCATCGTCGACGCCAGGCGCCTGCCTGCCGCGAACCGGTCCCATCGACAAGCTGCGCGCGCCTTCGCGGTCCAGAGCTTTCCTTTTGCCCAGGATCAACTCGCGGCCCTCGATGACGATCATTGGCATGAGGCGAGCCTCGCACGCGCCAATCAAGGCACGGCCGGCTGGTGTGCAGCCGAAATATGGCGCCTGCACGGCCATCGGTTGTGGGCAAGCGGAGCGCTGCACGCGGCAGAGGAAGTGCTGTTGCAATCGCTGGCACTCGCCAACGCCCAGAACGCCTTGGCCTGGTCGCTGCGCACGGCCAACAGCTTGGCGAGGCTATCGAAACAGACAGGGAGAATTTCCGAAGCGCATGAGACGCTTGAGGTCGTGTATCGGCAATTTACCGAGGGGGCCGGAACCACCGATCTGGTTGCAGCTGCCGCGTTGCTCGACGAGTTGCGCCTGCTCAAGCACGAAGGCGTGCGGTGACAACACCTCGCGTGCCCACAAGGCCCCTGGACGAGCAAGCGTTCAGCTTCGGGACGTTCAGGTTGTATCGAGCAAGGAAGCAGTTGCTGGAAGACGGCAGACCTGTTCGCCTGGGCAGCCGGGCGCTCGACATCCTGATTGCCCTGGTCGAACGCGCGGGCGAACTCGTGGGCAAGGACGAACTGGTGGCGTTCGTCTGGCCGCGAACGATTGTCGAAGAGAGCAGCCTGCGCGTGCACGTCGCCGCGCTTCGCAAGGTGCTCGGCGATGGGCAGGCCGGTGCCCGCTACATCCTGAACCAGCCGGGGCGGGGATATTCGTTCATCGCCCCGGTCACGCGGGTTCGGGAGCCTCGGGACGCCATCGCGTACCCGGCGGCGGACGATCGTCTGAGCAGGTTTCCGGCGCGACTCACGCGCATGCTCGGGCGCGCCGAATCCGTTGCGATCCTTGCTTCGCAGCTGAAGATCGGGCGCTACGTCACGCTCGTCGGCCCAGGCGGCATCGGAAAGACGACCCTGGCGCTCGCCGTGGCCGAGGAGCAGGGCCTCGGGTACGAACACGGCGTTTGCTTCATCGACCTGGCGCCTATCGTCAACGCTCGCCTCATCCCTGCGGCGCTGATGGCCGGGCTCGGACTGGTCGGGCCCCGCGCGGACGGTCTTCACGACATCGTTGCCGCCATTCGCGGGCGGCGGATGTTGCTCGTGTTCGACAATTGCGAACACGTCGTCGATGAACTGGCGCTGCTGGTCGAGCATTTGCTCAAGGCCGCGCCGGGGTTGCACGTGCTTGCCACCAGCCGGGAGCCCATGCGTGCGGAAGGCGAATGGCTGCATCGCCTGGGATCCCTTGCGGCGCCACCTGCTTCGACTCCACTGACGGCGTCGGAAGCATTGCGCTTTCCCGCCGTCGAGTTGTTCGTCGAGCGCGCAACGGCGAGCGTCGACGACTTCAGCTTGCGCGACCAGGACGCAGCGGTGGTCGGCGACTTGTGTCGCCGTCTCGACGGCAATCCATTGGCGATCGAACTCGCCGCAGCGCGGGTCGACCTGTTCGGATTGCAAGGCCTGTCGAAGCAACTCGACGCGCACATCCTTCAACTGAAGGGGATTCGACGTGACGCGCCGACCCGCCATCACACGATCGCGACGATGCTCGACTGGAGCTATCGGTTGTTGACCGACGTGGAGCGATTGATCTTGAATCGGCTCGCGATCTTCCAAGGATGGTTCCCCCTGTCAGCAGCGACCGAACTGGTGCTGGCCATCGACCCGCCCGACTCGTTGCGACCGGACGAGGTATCCAACGGCATCGCAAATCTCGCCGCCAAGTCGCTGCTGACCAGCGATGCGAGCGGCGAGATCGTTCAGTTTCGGCTGCTCGAGTTGACGCGCGCCTATTCCCTGGCGCAGCTTGATCTGCTCGGCCAGCGGTCGATGATGGCCAATCGGCACGCGGTGCATGTGCTGTCACTCTTGCGAACGGCTGCCGCGGACTGGACCGTGGTCAGCAAGCGGGAATGGCACGCAACCTACACGTGGCTCATGAATGACGTGCGCGCCGCGCTGGCCTGGTCCTTCGCGGGGGAGGGAGATCCGCTGACGGGCTGCACGTTGACGGCCGCTGTCTGGAGCCTGGTGAATGTGCTGAACCCCTTTGACCAGCCCGATGCGATCGAGCGGGCGCTGGCGGCGCTGGCGAAGATCCCCGGCCCCCACCCCGCGCTTGAGATGCGACTCACCATCGCCCTGGCCACGAAATTCGAGCTGGTGGAGGGGCGTACGGCTGAAGCGAACGCCGCCAATGCGCGGGCTCTGCTGATTGCCGAGCAGGTCGACAGTCCTGAACTCGAAGCGGAGGCCTTGATGGGAATCGTGATCGTCACGATGGCACACGGCGACTACGTCCAGGCCTCCAATACGCTGGGGCGATTGAACTCGGCCGCCCGAAGATCAGGCAGCGCGATCTTCATGCTCGTTGCCGACCGAATCGGGTCGCAGGTGTCGCACCTCGCCGGCTTCCATGCCAAGTCCCGCGCGCTGGCTGAGCGTGTCTTGAACCACCCGGCGCCCCGCGGACCGATGGGAACCATCAGCGGAGGTCTCGATCACGGCGTGTCGATGCGCATCATGCTCACTCGAGTGCTCTGGATCGAAGGGTTCGCGGACCAGGCAGCGAGCCTCGCCGAAGAAACGCTTCAATTGGCGTCACGCGAGGACACCTTGGCGCTCTGCCAGACATTCTCGCTCTGCGCCTGCCCTGTCGCCCTCTGGCGCGGAGACATCGCGGTAGCAGCAAAGCGGACAGACGAGTTTCGATCGCTGGCCGCCAGTCACCTCACTGGCGGCGTCTGGCTGCCGACATCTGCAGTGATTCCGTGGTGGCTGACCGAATCGTCCGAAGGCGTGACAAGCGTGCTCCAACTCGATCACCTGATCACGGTGCGGAGCAGTTTCATCACGCCCGGCGCTGTGGCGCGAGCGGCAAGCGGGGAAGCGGGCTGGTGCGCACCCGAATTGCTCCGTGCCCATGGCGAACGGCTGCTGCTCGAAGGCACGGCGGGTGCCGTCGACGCAGCCCAGGAACGGTTCCAGCAGTCATTGGCCATCGCCGCCCAGCAGCACGCGCTCGCGTGGGAATTGCGCTCGGCGACCAGCCTCGCGCGACTGTGGCAGCGTCAGGGGCGCGCATCGGAAGCGCGAGACCTGCTCGCGCCCGTCTACCGTCGTTTCACCGAAGGGTTCGACACCGCGGACCTTCTCGGCGCTGCCGCGCTCCTGACAGAGCTGTGATCCGGGTGTTCCCGGCGCCGCGCTGATTGCGGCCGGAGACGCTCGGGGCTTCCGAGAATTCACACCGATTCACGGCCGCAACATCGACGTTCGGGACATCATCCGACGGCGACCCGGCCGGTCGGGTCGCGAATCGGAGAGCGATTGACAACGAGACTTCACCCATCCGAGCGGCAGCGGTCTGCGCCCCTGTCGCTGGCCGTTCTGAGCGGCGCCTTCTGCCTTGCCGCACCGGCAACTTCCGTCGCGCAACAAGCCCCGGAGATCGCTGCGTCTCAGCTTCCCGAGGTGACCGTGACGGCCGAGCGCACCGAATCGGTCTTGCGCAAGACGCCGGTGTCGGTCGGAGTGATCAACACCCAAGGCGTCGAGGGCAAAGCGGTAAGGCAGCTGAACGAGATCGTTGGCGTGATTGCCGGGGTGGCCGTGCCGAACGGCGCGAGCAACATGCCTCAGACGGTCGGCATTCGTGGCGTAGGTGTCTCGATGCCCGCGATGAGCCAGGCAGTCGGCATTTATCTTGACGACGTTCCGTTGATTCGAGGCTATGCCACTGCGCTATGGGACTTGCCGGACATCGAGCGTATCGAGGTTCTGCGCGGACCGCAGGGCACCTTGTATGGGCAGAACTCGAGCGCCGGCGCCGTGAAGCTGATATCGGTCGACCCCAGCGCCGATCGGATCGCGTGGGCGTCGGCATCGCTCGGGACCTACGGCGCGCGTGAACTCCATGGCTACGCGAACGGCGCGATCGGCGAAGGCCCGCTGACCGGCAGCATCGCGTTCTCGTCGCTCCATAACAATGGTTTCGGCCGGAACGCGACGCTCGACACGCGCGTGAACGAGCTGAACGCCACGCAGGTGCGGGCCAAGCTCGGGCTGGTGGCGGCCCCCGGACTCAGCGCCGTGCTGGCCGTCGATGCACTGCAGGATCGATCGGACACCAACGGTGCGAACTATCCGCTGAATCACGTCGACGCCGCGCCTCGCGTGCTGTTCAGTGCTGTCGATACATCGGCGTTCGAGCGCAGGGCTGGCGGCGTCTCGCTTCGGGTCGTCGATCAATTGAGCGAGCAGGTCGTGGTCCGCTCCATCACCGGCTTTCGCGTCTACAAGGACGACCCCACATCGGGCGGCTTCGGCGGCTTGGAGACGGAACGCTTTGGCTTCTCGCAAGTGGTCGAGCAGAGAGCCTTCTCCCAGGAGTTCCAACTTCAGGGCAAGCGCGAGCAAGTGACCTGGACGGCGGGCGCGATGCTGGTCAGCGATCGGTTCGATTTCGATCGGTTTTCTTCGCCGTTCCCGTTGGCTGCAACCGCCCCCGTCCGCTCGGAAGCTCAGACGCATCTTCAGACGACCGATGTCGGGCTGTACGGCCAGACGCACTATGCGATGACCGAAAAGACCGGCGTCACCGCCGGCCTGCGGGCCTACAGAACGACGCAGACCGGCTCGAACCAGTTCTGGATGACCGACCAGAACCAGCAACGCACGGCGCTCGTCTACCTGGCTCCAGACCTGTCGGTCACAAAAAGCGGCTTGCTTCCCCGGATTGGTCTGGATCATCAGTTGACCCCCGATGTCTTTCTGTACGGCAGCGTGGCCCAGGGCGCGAAGTTCGGCGGGTTCAACCGCGCGGCGGCGTCGCTCTTGGCCGCGGAGGTCGCCTCCGATCCGGAGAAGGTGACGACCTACGAGCTAGGCGCCAAAGGCCGCGGTTGGAGCGGCCTCGTGACGGCGAACATCGCGCTGTTCTACAACGACTATCGCGACTATCTCGCCACGTTGACGAACACCACGATTGGAGGCGTCCTGGTCACGGACGGGGTGTTGATCAACGCGGGCCGCGCCAGGACTTACGGAATCGATGTGGACGTGACCGCAAAGTTGGCCGCACGCACCCAGTGGACCCTGTCGCTGGAACTGCTGCGATCCCGGTTTCTCTCGTTCGCCAACCCCACCGGTGCGGCCAGCAGCAACTTCGTGGGCAACGAACTCCCCTATGCGCCGCACGTGAGCCTGGGGTCGGGCATCGACCACGTGCAGCCCCTGGCGCGAGGCGACGCTCTCGCAATCAACGTGTCGGCGCAGTACATACGCGCTCAATACTCGGACGTCGCCAATTCCGATGCCTTGAAGCTTCCGAGCCAAACCTATCTGAACCTGGCGGCGTCCTATCTCTCGATCGAGCGCCGCTGGACGTTTTCAGTGCGGATCAAGAATCTGCTGAACAAGACCTATGCGCTGTTGCGCAACCGCATTCCTTCAGTCGGTGTCGACGCGGCTTACTACGACCCACCGCGCACGGTGCTGCTGACCGGTCGCTACGACTTTTGAATCAGATCACCGAATGCCGTTGTCTACCCCGCGGCGCGAGCACCAGCAGGAGCACGCTGCCCAGCAGCGTGAGCGCGATAACGCTGAACATGGCGATGGCGCCAGAGGCGTGCAGCAATGGCAACAACAGAAACGGGGCGATGGCTGCGCCGACGCGATTGAGGGCCCAGGCCGCGGCAACGGAACGCGCGCGCGCAACGGTCGGGAACAACTCTGCGCCGTACACCGTCAGGGTGGGCACATAGAGCGATGCGAAGAGGCTGAAGGTGACGCTTGCGGCCAGCAGCCAGGACGGGCTGGTGCCGGCCACGAAGCAAGCGCCGGCGATCGTCATCGCAGCGGCGCACAGGCAGAGCGCGGCACGTCGCTCCAGCCGATCGATCGAGACCGATGCCAGCAATGTTCCGAGCAGTGGTCCGAACCAGGACAGGCCAAGAACAAGCAAGGTATCGGCGAGCTTGAATCCCTTCTGCGTCAGCACCGCGCCGGTCAGGAGCGGGAACGCGACCGTCGCCCACGGGCTGAGGAGGAAGATCGCGGCGATGATGGCCCGGCCGCGTTGGCCGGGATCGCTCATTGCATTCGCCAGGGCCGCGTCGGCGTTGCTCAGGACCGGTTGGTTGGTGCGCAGCGGTTTCAGCCCAAGCACGACTCGCGATTGCTCGAAGGCCCGGCAGGTGGCGTCCGCCTGGGCGAACCTGCCCCTGGCCTGCAGCCATCGGGGCGACTCGGGCAGGAACCAGAACATCGCACCCACGACCGCGGTACCCATCCCGCCGACAACAAAGCCCCAACGCCAGGCCTCGATGCCCAGCGGCTGCAGGGGCGTGAGAAAGCGAACCAGGAATATCCCGGCCGGAGGGCCGAGCGTTGCGAAAGAAACCACGACGAAGATCAGCATGCCGCGACGCGCCGGCGGCAGCAAGTCGGTGAGATAGGCGATCACGATGGGAGGGTACGCGCCCATCGCCAGCCCGCCGAGCACACGAGAGAGTGTCAGGCCGGATGTCGTTTCACTTGCCGCTCCGGCGAACGACGCCAGCGCGAGCCACAGCAGCAGGCCCATCAACGTGCTGCGCCGCCCGTGGCGGTCGGCCACCCACCCGAGAGCCGGCGCGCCAATGGCAGCGCCAATGTAGACGGAGGCCAGCAGCAGCGACAACTGGCTCGGCGGGATCGCGTGCGGGGGCGCGGAGAACACGGCCGCGAGGATTCCGCCGAGTGCGAGTTCCAGCGTGTCGAACGCAAACCCGAAAGCGCACAAGGCCATGGCCAGCAGGTGCAAGGCTGTGACTGGCAGGCGGTCTAGGCGGCTCCCGGCTTCGCTGATATTCATCGTTCCGTTCCGAAGGGTTCCCGCTGGATCGAATCGACCGGACCGGGTTTCTCTTTGCCGAAGATAACCTGCCGAGACAATGAAGGCCTGCGTCAGGGGGCCGGATTCACACCGATTCACGCACGCGCTGCGAAAGAGACGGCTACGCAACATCGGTCGGGGCTATGTCCGGATGCCTCCTTTGGGGCAATCGACCATCCGCTGTCGGAAGGATTCCGGAGCCGCTGGCGCTGCCACGATCGGTATGACCAATGCAGTGAGGAAATGGTCCTCTGCAATGTCTCGGCGCCACCTCGCCTTTCTGGAGATCGACATGTTTGGGCTCACCCTTCTCGGCATCGTTCACACCGCCATCAGCCTCGTTGCCGTCGCCGCTGGAGCGGCCTGCCTGTTCCGCGACAAGGAGATTTCCCTGCGAACGTCGATGGGCAGGGCCTACGTCGCGACCACCGTTTTGACCTGCGTGACGAGCTTGCCCATCGTGCAGCACGGCGGCTTCGGAAAGCCGCACGCGCTCGCCGTCATCACACTCGTTGTGCTGCTGCTCGGCTACGTGTCAGCCAAGACCCCGCTGTTCGGCCGTGCGTCGCCATACATTGAAGTGGTGAGCTATTCGGCAACCTTCTTCTTCCATCTCGTGCCTGCCGTCACGGAGACATTGACCAGACTCCCCTATGGCTCGCCAGTCTTCGATGGCCCGGACGCGCCGGGCCTGCAGGCCATCAGTGGCGTGCTGTTCGTCCTTCTGATCGTCGGAGCGACCCTGCAGGTGCGCAAGAAGATGAATGACCATTCCGTGGGACTCGTCTCTCGTTTGGCCTAGGGCCTGTTGACGCTATGGAGCTGACACGCGCTTGAATGGCCGAAAGGTCCGACAGCGCCTTCGAACGCGTCCCACCGTGCCAGCTCGGGGCATGCTGGTGCGCGAGGGGCCGCCTCTCGCCAACGATAGAGCCAGCGCCCGGCGAGCTTCGAGTACCGAGGCATGACGACGTAGGTCATCAACGCCACCATGATCGCCGTCACGACGAAGCGGTCCGCATCCCCCGATCGGCTGGTCGAGCATTGGGCCGGTGTCACGCAACGAAACCGAATCGGTCGTCGTTCGATCGATCGCCGCTCGGAGTAGGCCTATCGAGGTAGCCGCGATTAGGTCAACCGCTGGTCCCCGACTGGCTCCTCTGGGCGATTCGGGCGTTGATCGCAACGGCGAAAGTCAGTCATCGGTTGCCATCACTCCGGGACACTTCCATGAACGACCTTGCGCTCCTGCAACGCTCTCCGATCGCCGTGGACTCCAGGCGAGGTAAAGCACAGTGGCAAGCCACAGAAGCCGCACGTCGACCCTTGGTCCTGCGGATCGAAGACCGGCAATTCGAGATCATGCGGCGCGCCTACGCTCAGCATGGAGGTCTCGCCAGCGCCGACGAGGTCGCGCACCGCCTGCGACTGAGGTCGGAACAGCCCATTTCCGTTCTGGCACGCTGGATCGTCGCGCGCAAGATCGTGAACCTGGCGTGGCAATCCCAGACGCTGATACCCCTGTTCCAATTTGACCTGCAAGACATGTCCTTGCGCAGCGGTGCTGTCAACGCGATCGCAGAACTCACCAGCGCCTTCGACGATTGGGAGCTGGCGTTGTGGTTCGTCCAGGCCAACGCGTGGCTGCACGATGCCGCACCCATTGACCAAATCGAAGAAGACGAAGCGGCGGTCCTCGAGGCTGCCAGGGCAGACCGTTTCATTGCGCGAGGCTAGACCGGTCATGAAACTCCCACAGATCATTCGCGCGTCGCGGACAAGTGGCAATCCGGACCGTTATCCACGGCGATTGACTCCGCGCTCGCGCTACCCGACCGTGTCGCTCGTGCCGCTCTACCGGAGCCCGCTGGCGAAGCTGGCGTGGATCTTCGGGTTCGGCCGCTGAGAACGCATGGGCGCCCACATGACCGCGCTGAAGCTGTTCCCGGAATTCGCCATAAGCCTCCTGGCAGTGGGGTCCTGGGTGGTACTTGTCTTCAATTTGCCGGAGGGCAAGGCTCCTGCGGTGGATCGAGCTACGGCCGCGCCACTCAGCGTCGCTCGCAACGATCGCCCGATCGAAGCGGCGATCGCCCGCGCGAGCGAGCCAGGTGGCACGCGATCGACGGACCCCGCGCAGATCAACCCGGACTCGCGGTGATCGTGGGCCCGCCGTCCCTGCTCGCCATGGCCAGCACCAGCAGCACGAGCATCGGCACCGAGAGCGCGACGAATCCGACGTGCACGACACCGAAGCCACCGCCGATGGCGCCGCCGGCGAATGCCACGATCGGCCAGAAGAACTTTGCGCTCCGTGTGCGCGTGGCGGCATCGCCCGCGCCGCGCGCGAGGTCGACGCCGTCGATCACGAGCTGCGTGACATTGCCAGTCATCACGGTCGTCGGCGCCAGGCTTGGCAGCACGAGGCGCGCGGCGGCGTTCTGAACCCCCATCGCCGCGGCGCCGCTGATGCCGGCCCATATCGCCAGCGTCTCCTCGGCGCCGCCGATCGGTGAAGCGACGAAACCCAGCACTGCGAACCCGCCGAGCAGCGCGAACTGCAAAAGCAAAAGGGGGATCAGCGCATCTCGATGCTTGCGTTCGATCCACAGCACGATCAGTCGCGTCAAGGCCACGGCGGCGATGAACGCAGGGAAGACGAGCAGCTTGAGCAACACGCTGCCGGACGAGCGTGCCAGCACGCTGCCGATCAGCACGAAGTTGCCCGTGACATGCGCCGTGAACAAGCCGAACAGCGCGACGAAGCCGACGGTGTCGACATAGCCTGCGATGAAGGCCAGGCCGACCGACAGCAGGTCGCTGCGCTTCGGGGCGGGGGCCTTCACGAGTCGGCCTTGATCGACCCGTCCGGGCCGCCGCAAAGATGTGCATGCTTCGCCCGCGCGAGGCCGAGCCAGCGGTCTGTCCCGCTGTAGCCGAGCGTCATCGCAACGACGAGCATTGCGCCGGCGAACACCGGGGGTGCCGGTGACGGTATGCCCTGCCATCGGCAGAAGGCACCGATGCCGAAGCCCAACAACAGGCCGAGTGCGACCTTCACGCGTTGACTGGAAGCTGCATTCATGACGTCGTCCTCAGCAAGTGGTCCGACAACAGAAAACCGAGTGTCATCGAGACCACGAGCAGCGCGCCGACGATCTTCGGTGGCGCCGGCAGCGGCAGGTCGAACCATCGGCAGCCCACGCCGATGGCCAGGCCCAATGCAAGGGCGAATAGCAGTTCAATCATCCTGGTCTCCCGAATGACACCACTTCGACCAAGCGACCAGCAACAGCGCGCTCACGATGGCCAGATGCTCGACGAAGGCGTTCATGGCCGGCGCTCGCAGCGGCGGCGCGAACGTCCAGAAGGAATGCGCGAGCAAGGTCGCGGCGATGGTGAAGACGGCCAGCGCCAGGGCGCCGAGGGCTGCCAGTCGTCGGCCCATGAAGACCGCGGCAAACGACCCGCCGAGTTGAAGCGCGATGGTCAGATACGCCGTGAGCTGGGGCAGCGGCAGCCCGAGTCCGGCCACCTCTGCGGCCGCGCCGGCGGGATCCGCAAGCTTCGCAATGCCGCCAACGATGAACGGCAGGCAGATGCCGACGATGAACGCTGGTGGTACCTCTATGCCGGCAGAAACCGGTTGCCGATTCACCACGGAGGGAAGCACGTCGACGTTCATGGGTGGTCCGTTCATCGTTCGATTCAGAAGGCGCAGCCGCACCCGAAGCTGCCCCAGAAGCCCGCGCTGTCAGACACTGGGGCTGCTGCCGATGCGGCAAACAGGTGTCTGTGGCCGTGCACGCCACAGGGCGCTGCACAGCAAGCCGTCCCGGCCTTCGGCAATGCAGTGCTTGCGAGCCGCTGGTAGCGCCCGACCGGCGACCATTCGGGGCTGGCTTTGGGCATCGGGGGCGCGAGGTCCGAGAACTCGTCGCTGCCATGGACGACCTTGCCGCCGACGACGGTCATCACGGCAGACAAGGCCTTGATCTGCGACTCGGGCACGCCGAAGAAGTCGTCGCTGAGCACCGCGAAGTCGGCGTACTGGCCGACCTTGATGGCGCCCTTGCGCCCGTTCTCGGTCGAGAACCAGGCACTGCCCTCGGTGTACAGCCGCAACGCCGTGTCGCGGTCCACCAGGTTGCGCTGCGGGTAGAGGCGCGTGCCACCGACCGTCTCGCCGGTCACCAGCCAGTGCAGGCCGATCCACGGGTTGTAGCTGGCGACGCGCGTGGCATCCGTCCCGATGCCGACCGGCACGCCGGCCGCGAGCATCTTCTTGATCGGCGGCGTCTGCTCAGCCGCCGAGGCACCGTAGCGCTCGACGAAGTATTCGCCTTGATAGGCCATGCGATGCTGGATCGCAATGCCCCCGCCGAGCGCCTTGACTCGATCGATATTGCGTTCACTGATCGTTTCGGCATGGTCGATGATCCAGTGCAGGCCCGCCAGCGGGATCTCGGCATGCACGCGCTCGAAGACATCGAGCACGCGCGTGATCGATTCGTCGTAGGTCGCGTGAATGCGGAACGGCCAGCGGTTCGTCGCGAGCGTGCGCGTCACCTCCAACAGCTCCTGCTCCATCGTCGCTGCCAGCTCGGGCCGCGGTTCGCGAAAGTCCTCGAAGTCGGCGGCCGAGAACACGAGCATCTCGCCGGCGCCGTTGTGCCGCAGGAACGCATTGCCATCACCGGGTTTCACCAGCTTCGCCCACTGCACGAAATCGTCCTTCTCTGACTTCGGTCGCTGCGTGAAGAGGTTGTAGGCGATGCGTACCGTGAGCTCGCCCTCGTCGGCGAGCTTCTGCACGACCCGGTAGTCGTCCGGGTAGTTCTGAAACCCGCCGCCCGCATCGATTGCCGAGGTGATGCCCAGGCGATTGAGCTCGCGCATGTACAGGCGCGTCGAGTTGATCTGATCCTCCGGCCCGAGCTTCGGGCCCTTCGCGAGGGTGGCGTACAGCAGCATCGCGTTCGGGCGCGCCATCAGCAGCCCGGTCGGGTCGCCCTTCGCATCGCGTTGGATCTCGCCGCCCGGTGGGTTGGGCGTATCGCGGGTGTAGCCGACGACACGCAGCGCGGCGGCGTTGAGCAAGGCGCGGTCGTAGAGGTGCAGGATGAAGACCGGCGTGTCCGGTGCGGCGGTGTTGATCTCCTGAAGCGTCGGCAGGCGCTTCTCGGCGAACTGGAACTCGCTGAAACCACCGACCACGCGGACCCACTGCGGCGCCGGGGTGATCTGCGCCTGTCTGCGCAGCATGTCCAGAGCGTCTGCGAGGCTGGGCACGCCGTCCCAGCGCAGCTCCATGTTGTAGTTCAGGCCCGCGCGAACCAGGTGCGTGTGACTGTCGTTCAGACCGGGGATGACGCGTCGACCGCGCAGATCGATCGGCCGCGCACCCTGGCCTGCGAGGGTCATGATCTCGGCGGTCGAGCCGACCGCCGAGATCAAGCCGCCCTTGACCGCGATGGCCTGAGCCTCGGGCCGCGAACGATCGAGGGTGGTGATCCGGCCGTTGATGAACACGCGATCCGTCATCTGATCTTCCTCTCATCGCCCTTCGTGGCCGCCGAACATCGTCTTCGCGTAGGTCAGGCCGATGCCGTAGGCGCCGCCGAAGGTCGTCGCAACGCCGACGGTCTTCGAGTAGGTCTCGGCGCGCGCCCAGTCGCGCTGCAACTCGAGAAGGTACTGCAGCGATGTCATCGGCTGAACCCCGGCTTGCACCATGCGTGCCATCGCGCGCTCGTGCGCCTCGTCCGACACATCGCCGCACGCGTCCGCGATCACGTACACCTCGAAGCCCTGGTCGAGCGCCGACAACGAAGGGCCAACGATGCAGACCGACGTCCACATCCCGGCCATCACCAGGCGGCCCTTGCCGATGGCGTTGACCTGCGCGGCAATCCGCGGGTCCTCCCAGGTGTTCATCGACGTTCGGTCGATGACCTCGGCGCCCGGAAAGGCGCTGAGCACTTCGTCGAAGAACGGGCCCGAGAAGCTCTTTTCCGCGACGCTCGTGACGATGGTCGAGACACCGAACTCCTTGGCCGCATGCGCCACGAGCCCCGCGTTGTTGCGCAGTTCGATCATGTCGATCGACTTGGCTGCGAAGGCCATCTGCGATTGATAGTCGATCAGGATCAGGGTGTGATCGGACGGGGTCAGCAGCAACTTTCCAGGGGTGGCGACAGCTTTGGGCATGAAGAATCTCCTGCGGATGTGATGGTCGTGGGCGGACACCTTTGACCGCTTCAGCAGAGTCTCGGCGTCTTGTGCCGCCGCGTCATCCGCCGTTTGGCATGGCGTCGCGCTCGGCCATATGGGGGACTACCGGGCGAGCTTCGCCGCGATCGAGGCGACGTGCTTGCCCTGCGAATGCGCCATGCCCAGCTCCTGGGCGCTCGGGTTGCGCTCGCCCTGCCCGCCCGCGATCGTCGATGCACCGTAGGGGCTGCCGCCCTTGATCTCGTCAAGACCCATCTGCCGCTGCTCGCTGTACGGCAGACCGACGACGACCATGCCCAGATGCAGCAGCGTGGGGTGAAAGGTCAGGATCGTGCTCTCCTGGCCACCGTGCTGCGTGGCGCTGCTGGTGAAGACACTGCCCACCTTGCCGATCAAGGCACCGCTCATCCAGAGCGCACCGGTCTGATCGAGGAAGGTTCGCATCTGGCCCGTCATGTTGCCGAAGCGCGTGGGCGTGCCGAAGATGATCGCGTCGTAGTCTGCGAGTTCGCCCGGGCTCGCGACCGGTGCGAGCTGACCGAGCTTGCCGCCCATCTTCTGGATGGCCTCGTCGGACATGGTCTCCGGAACGCGCTTGAGGACCACCTCCGTGCCGGCGACTTCAGCGGCGCCCTCGGCTTCGGCGCGCGCCATGCGTTCGATGTGACCGTACGTGCTGTGATAGAGAACCAGGATCTTTGTCATCGGGTGCCTCGCGTAGACAGGGGTTGTGTCGAATCGACACGACAGCTTGGGCGTCACCGGTGCGCCTCGCCTGTCCCTCTCAGGTGGCGCGAACCTCATGCGAACGGAGGTCAGGTCGCGCAGGCGAAAGCGTCAGACGCGGATCGGGCATTCGGGGTATGGCTGCAGGCCCGATCAGGCCATGTGCTCGCTTCACGCCCACTCTCGTCTTCGCCTGCGTTGCCATGGCGAGTCCGGCCACCCGGGCCCATGACGGCATCGCCATCTACGGGCTGCTCGACGCGTATCTCGCCAGCGTCAAGGGCTCCGCAGCGGGAATCAATACACCCGGCGCGCCCAGCGTTCACTGCCCGAGAAAGTCGACGATCTTTGGAACGACCTGGTCGGTCGCCTCTTCCATCAACCAGTGACCCGACCCCTTGACGACGACACCCTCCACATTCGTCGCCACGAGTCGACCCTGGTTGATCAGGAACTCGCCCGAGGCCTTCTCTCCGGTCAGCACCAGCGTCGGCATCGGCAGCGGCGTCTTCGCATACGCCGCGAAATCGACAGCGTCGTTCGCGAATGCGCGGAAGACCTCGAAGCCGGCGGCCATCGCGCCCGGCTGTGCATATGCCTTCGCATACAGGCGACGGTCGGCCTCGGGGATCGAGTGTGCCGGGTTGGCGGCGAAGTCGTTCCAGAAGTGCTCGAGGTAAGTCCTTTCGCGACCTTTCACCAGCGCCAGCGGCGTCTTGCCGTAGAAGTGGAAGTGCCACAGGTCGCGCAGCAACCAGACGTCCTTCCAGTTGCCGACTCCTGGCAGGAAGGCGTCCATCAAGACGATGCGACCGACCTCGGTCGGGTACTGCGCCGCATAGGCGTAGGCGACCATCAGGCCGATGTCGTGACCGACGATCTTGATGCGCTTCAAACCGAGGCTCTGCACGAGCCCGTGGACGTCCTGCGCCATCACCGTCTTGGTGTAGCCGTCGGCCGGCTTGCCCGACTGGCCGAAGCCGCGCAGATCCGGGGCGATGACGGTGTGGGTCTTGGCAAGCTCCTTCATCAGAGGCAGCCACATGTGACTGCTCTCGGCATAGCCGTGCAACAGCACCACGGCATCGCCCTCGCCAGCGACGAGATAGTGCATTCGCAGGCCCTTCACCTCGGCAAACTTGCTCTGTGGCGTCTGCGCGGAGGCAGTGGCAGCGACGAGCATTGACGTGATTGCGTAGCCGCCGATGAACATGGCCAGGCGCAGAGCGCGCAGCGTGGCAGCCAGGGCTCGATGGGCCACCCGCAGGGTGACGGGTTGAGAAGCGGTGGAGGTCATGAGCTTGTCCTTTTGGAAGTGCCTGGTGATGTCTTGAGGAACCGGATCAAGTCCGTGTGATCGATACGCCACCATCGACCAGCGACGCGGTGCCCGTCACGAACGACGAGTCGTCGCTGGCGAGATAGAGCACCGAGCGCGCGAGCTCTTCGGGTGTCGAGACGCGCTTGAGCGCATGCAGGTTGGTGACGAAAGCCTGAGACGCGTCGGTGTCGTTCATCGCGCGGTACATCGGTGTGTCGACGGCGCCCGGCAGGATCGCGTTGACGCGCAAGCCCTGCGGGCCGTATTCGGCGGCCAGCGCCTGCGTCAGCCCGATCAGGCCTGACTTGCTGGCGGCGTAGGCCGCCACACCGGGGAACGAGCAGGTGTAGCCGACGAAGGTCGAGGTGAAGATGATCGAGCCCGCGCCGCCCTTGAGCATGGCCGGGATCTGGTGCTTGGCGCCGAGGAACGCACTGGTCAGGTTCGTCGCGAGTGCATCCGTGAAACCCGCCTCCGAGATGCCGGTGGTCGGCCCCGCTTCACCGAGCGTGCCTGCGTTGTTGAAGGCAATGTCGAGTCGACCGAAACGGCTCACCGCGAGGTCGACGAGCGCCCTCGCGAAGTCCTCTGATCGAACGTCGCCGGCGAGCGCGATCGCCTCGCCGTCTAGGGCCGTGATCTCCGCGGCCAGACTGTCGAGCTCCGGCTTTCGCCGCGCTGCGATGACGACCATGGCGCCTTCAGCGGCGAACAACTTTGCCGTCGCACGGCCAATACCAGAACTCGCCCCGGTGACCAGGGCTACTTTTCCTGCCAAGCGCTTCATGTGAATTCCTCGTTGGGTAAGACATTGCTGTCAGAAACGCGGGCCGCAAGGACTCGCGTGAAGGTCACGCCTTTCCAGGCGCGCGTCAGGGTGTCGGTCGGTCTGTCCGACTGACAGAAGCTTCCGAGGCGAACAAGCGGTGACCACGTTAGGAGCACCGGGACAGCGGCCGGGGCCACCATCGCACGTCGGTGGCGGCTCATTGGAGGCTCCCGATGTTCGCCATCGCCAGAGCCGCACCTGCATAGCGCTGTTCGCGATGGCGGACGGTCAATGCGGGGCCATGAGGCGCACCCGCAGGGATCGTGAGCAGGCCGCGCCGCTCTGCGACTGCGGCGACCTCCGTGCGGCTGTTGGCATCGAGCTTCTGAAAGATCGTCTTCAGATGCGACTTGACGGTGCCCATCGCTATGTCGAGTTGGCGGGCGATCGTCTTGTTGCCGTGGCCCTCGACGAGAAGGCGCAAGACATCGTTCTCGCGATCGGTCAGCGACTGCCCGGAGACGCTGTCCGCCAGGCGTCTGGCGGCGAGCGCACCAATGTGCCGCAGGCCACTGTTGAGCGCCCGGACCGCGTCGACCAACTCGGTGAGCCCGCATCCCTGAACGAGATAGCCGCGCGCACCTTGCTCCATCGCGTGGCGGATCTCGCGCTCGCTCTGGCGCGTCGTCACGATGAGAACGTTCGGCCCTGACTGGCGACGTGAGGGCTGCATGCGGGCACTCGCGACCAGTTCAATGCCGTAGTCGTAGTCAGCCACGACGACGTCTACACGCTGGTCGCTCGCGCGATTGCAGGGATGGCGATCGAAGTCCATCACGCCGACCAGCTCGAAGCCGGGTTGGTCGCGCAAGGTGGTCACCAATCCTGCGCAGACGAGCGGGTCTTCGTGAATCACAAGTACCTTGATCGGGGTGGCGTCGTTCATCGGGTGCTCCGGTTGAGTCGAGGGCGGCAGACGTGCTGTCGCTTCATGCCAAGAATGATTGGTCGCTCGCGATCAAACTGCCAGTGAATTGGCGTGAATGCGCCGTGAATGCGCGGCCGTCACGGTGCGCGCGACGCGTCGGCGTGAATTGCCGTGAATTCGCTCGGGGCCAGCGCATATCCGCACAACGCGTGATCGCATCGGCGACCGCTTCGGCAACGTCGTGGCGCGAGATCATCCATTCGGGATAGAGACAGACCGGGCGGAAAGGCGACGTGCGCCGCGAGCACGGAGCGGACATTCGGTGTCGGCAACCCAGGTTGCCGCTTGCGTCGTTCAGCCCGCCTTTCTGCCACCCGGAGCCCGAAATGAATTCACCTCTGAATGCCTTCCCTTCTGACCGGCGGCACTGGCGTGCTCGCGCTGTCGGCCTGACGTTGAGCGCGTGGTCCGCGCTCGCGCTTGCGGGGCCGATTCGCTCCGTGGCTGCCATGACCTTCGCCACTGACGACACGCTCGTCGTCGCGGACTGGAGAGGCGGTGAGATCCACGCGCTGAAGTTGTCATCAGTCGCCGCGGCGAATCCCACGGCGTTCAACCTCAAGAACATCTCCTTGCCGATCGCAAAAGCGCTTCACACGCGCCCCGACCGTTTGCGGTTCGAGGACATGGCGTTCAGGCCGGGCAGCGAACTGGCTTACATCGCGCTGTCGGTCGAGCGTGACCAAGGCCAACCCAGACCGGCGCTGGTGTCCGTCGACGCGGGCGGTCAGGTCAGGGTGATCGACCTGTCGAAGGCCGCGCACACGTCGGCTCCGATCAAGGACCGCCCATCGGCCGACGCGCGTTTCTGGAACGACATACCGGCCGCGACCTACACCGTCACCGACCTGCTGTTCCACGAAGGGAAGCTGTACGTCGCCGGCCTGTCGAACGCGACCTTCGCGTCGACGCTGCGCGTCTACGACTTTCCGTTCAGCGGCAACGCGACGACCACGAGCGTCGAGATGTACCACGCCGTGCACGATCAGGTCGAGACCCGCGCACCCATCCGCAAGATGACGATCGCCACGTTGAACGGCGAACCAAGCCTCATCGCCGCGTACACGTGCACGCCGCTGGTAACCATCGCGCTCAAGGACTTGAAGGACGGTGCGCATGTCGTCGGGAAGACGGTCGCCGAGCTGGGCTGGGGCAGCGCACCCGTCGACATGGTGACCTTCGACGCGGGCCAGGGGCCGATGGTGTTGCTGACGAACTCCCACAAGTCCGCAGACCTGATGACGGTCGCCTCGATTGCCGAGGCGGCCGCGCAACCGGGAATCCGCACCCCCATCAAGTGGCCCGCGGAACCATACCTTGGGGTCAAAGCCATACCGATTCCGATTTCCGGTATCGCCAAGCTGGGCACGCAAGACAAGGACTTTCTTGGCGCACTTCGACGTGACGAATCGTCGGGAGCCATGCAGCTCGTCTCCTATCGCAAGGGTGCCTTCCTGCGCGTCAGCGACTTCATCAACGAGTTCGACTTCGCCGACTTCAAGTATTCGCCGAAGGACCCGTTTCGCGGCGTACATCAGGTGCTGCGTGCGGACGAGGGCTTCCCGAACCTGGCTGCCAAGGCGGCACCGTGAAACGTTGGCCGCGATGGACCGCGGCGCTCAGCCTCGCGGCGCCGTGCATGATGACCATTGGCGCCCCGCTTTCGCCCGCGATCTTTCCCTCGGGACCGACCGTTCCTGAGAACCTGCTTCGAGTCGAGTTGCGTCTTGTGCAACCGTTGCGCAGTCCGCCATCGATGGACAAGGTACGTCTCATCGACCAGCTGGGTCGGGAGATCGACGACGCATTTCTCGATCTGCCGCTGCTGAGTGCAGATGGAAAACGAGTGACGCTTCTGCTTCACCCGGGCCGGGTGAAGTCGGGCGTGGGACCCAATCTCCGGTGGGGTCGAGCATTGAAGGTCGGCTCAGTCGTGACGCTGTCCATCGACGATTTCGCATCAGCTGTGCACTTGCGCAGGACATGGCAAGTGACATCGCGCGAAACCACGGTGCCGAAGCCTTCGGATTGGACACTCGACCTTCCGCCCGCCGGCAGCCGGGCGGCGCTGACGGTTCATCTGAAGAAGCCTGTCAGTTCGACAGCCGAATCGCTGATCGCAGTTCGCGGGCCAGACGGCGCGCGAATCGACGGCGCCCCGCTGCTTGCAGATGGCGAGACGACGTGGCGCTTCGTTCCAACGAGCCCTTGGAACCCGGGGCAATTTGCCTTGATGACGAACCCCGACATGGAGGATCTCGCAGGAAACCGCGCTTGGGCACCCTTCGAGGTGTCGCCATCCAGTCGCGCGGACTGCGACAAGGGCACAGTCACACCGTTCGAGATTCGTCGCCGCCTGAGCTCAGAGAAGCGCTTCGGGAACTAGTTCCTCACCCACAAGCTTCGAGAGCGATCTCGCGAATCCAGGCGTTGATCAGATCGATTCCCTCTGTGTGGTTGACCTTGCGACTGATCGGAGGCATCACGTCGCCCGTCGTGGCGTGGCTGAGCCGATAGAGAAGCAGCGAGACCTCCGGTTTGCCGGCCTCGATGTCGTAGCGGTAGGGTGCTCCCGGCCCGCCGTACGCCAGCGGCGTCTTGCAGACGCCCCAGCGCACCGGCGACGGGTTGACCGTGGCGACGGTCGCAAAGTCGAGCATCAGCCCGCTCTGGAACGCTGCCCCGAGAGGGCTGTGGCAGTGCGCGCAGTTGACATCCAGATAGGCCTTGGATCGCGCCTCGAGGCTTTGCGTCGTGTCACGCCAATCAGCGTTCACCGGTGCGCCGGCAACGCCGGGAAAGCCGCCGAGGATCTTGCTGTCAACCCAGTGGGTCAGCTGGTTCTGACCAGGCTCGGGGCCGTAGGCGTAGGCCTTGTTCAGGTTGCGCGCCTTGGGACCGATTGGAAGGATCCCCGCGCCGCCCGCAGTCTGGGTCGAATGACATTGTTGGCAGGCCTGCGCGTTGGGCACGGCATAGCTGAACTTCTCGCTCGTGCCGTCGGCCGACACCAGTTCGAGCTTCACGTCCTTGCCGCCGACCTTCAACGACGCCTCCCGCTGGTCGGCGTCCCAGACGTAAGGCAGTCCCGACCAGGTGCCGTTGGGTTGCAGCACCAGCACACGCGTCTCGATGAGGACGTTGGCGGAGAGGTCGATCGAACTCCCCTGTTCGTTCTGCGATCGGCGTGCGACAGCGACATACGCTGCGTCGGTGCCGGACGCCTTCGGGTAGTAGAAGGTTTTCACAATCGCCGAGCCGATCGGGAAATCGAATGTGCCGTCGGCCTTGTAGGCGATCTGTCGCCCAGGCGGCACATAGACTGCGCGAAGCTTGAATGCGTAGTCGGAGAAGAGAGCTGAATTCAGGTCGTATGGGACCAGGCTGGCGTTCAACGTCAGCGTCTTGCCGTCGTTGAACATGAAGCGCCAGTCGGAGAGCTTCTGCGGCGCAGTACTCTGGTCGAAGACAACTACCTCGGGCTGCCCGGGTTGGCCACCATCTCCACCGCAGGCTGAAATGAGGCCCGCTGCCGATACCGCAAGGACGGTCCACTGCAAGCGTTTCATGATCGTTGGGTTCGTAAGCATGACTGTCCTTCAGGGCAGCCCCGTGACGGGGGGCAAGGTGATCGTGCAATCCATGCGCGGCGGAAACGGGAAGATCGGCCCCGCAGACAACCCTTGGGTCAAGGCAAGGAGATCGATATCGATGTTTTCGTACGAGACGACGTTCGGGATGACCGGAAGATCGGTGACGTTGCCCTTCGAACAGATCTGGAGGTTGCCCGTGTATTGACCCCCTTCGCCGCTGGCGCCGGTGCTTCCGGTGGCGGCGTCGACGATGCCGTCCCAGATGACCGCGGGCATGCGCGCTGGAAGGCCGGATGCATCGAGAAATGCGAACAAGCCGCTCACGAGCGGCGCCAGCCCGGCAGGATCGGCGAACGGCCCGTCAGGCGCGGCGCCGAAATCGACGATCGTGTTGTCGTGGGCGTAGAACCCACGCAGATACGGATCAAATGTCGTCGGGTCGAAGAAGATGCCGAGCGACTGAAAGCTGACTGCCAGAATGCCGGCCGTCTTGTGACCCGTGATCGAGTTGCCCAGAACCTCGGTATTCTGCGCCGCCATGGCCATGACGCCGGTACCGGGCGGGACGCCGCGGACAAAGCCTTGCGCCGTGTCGGCGAGCGGCCGATTGTTGTTCTCGACCGTGTTGTTGCGAACGACTGTTCCGCTGTTGTCCAAGAAACGGAAGGCGCCCGGCAGCGCGAAAACAAGGATGCCGCCGGTGTTGTCGTGGACGTTGTTGCCTTCGACCATCGAGTTGCGCGAGTTCTCGATCTCCACGCCCGCCACGTTGAAGTACGCCTCGTTGCCGATCACCCTGACGTTCTGCGATTGCCCGACATAGACCCCGGCATCCCGCGTGCCGATCGCCTTGCTGTTCGTGATCAGGACGTTGTCGGAGGTGACCGGATAGAGGCCATACGCCATTTGCGAGCTGTGCAGCGGATCGTCGGTCCATTCGGCGCGCACGGTGTCGATGACGACGTCGCTGGAATAGGCGACGAACACGGCGTTGCCGACGACGTCCTCCACGGCGAACTTTCGGAAGGTCACGCCCTTGACGTAGCGAGCCTCGACACCGTTGCTTTCCGAGGCTCCCTTGAAAGACAGGATCGTGTTGCTCGCGGGATCGGAACCATCGCCGGCGCCGACGATGGTCAGCCCGTTGACGCTGAGCTTTAGCGAGCGATTGAAAACATAGCGGCCGGCAGGCAGCGTGATGGTGTCACCCTCATGCGCCTGAAAGAGGATGGTGTTGAGATCCTCGTCGTTCATCTTGGCCGCTGCCACCGTCGTCTCAGGAAGGGACGGCGCGACGTCCGGACCCGAACCGTCGCCGCCGCCGCCGCCGCCGCCGCATGCAGTCAGTCCAAGCGACAACAACGCTATCAGCGCGACTCGACGGAGACGACTCATCGAGCTGGCGCGCGCAAGCACGTCATCGACAGTGATCATCTGTTTCTCCCGGTGTATCGGCGCGACTGTGGGCCGATGCCGGGCAATCGACCATACCGTGTACACGTCATCGCCTACCCCGCCCTCCGCGACCATAATGGTTTCCATGCAGCGATCGCCATCCAGTCCTGCGCAGACCGGCGTGTTGATCGTCGAGGACGAACCCGAGCTCCTGCATCGCTTCTCCGAGGCGGTCCTGGCCGACGCGCGCCTGTCGCTCGTGGCGGCCGTGTCAAGCGGAGTTGCTGCGCTGGCCGTGCTGTCGGCCACGACGCCGGACGTGGTGCTGCTGGACCTCGGCCTGCCAGACCTCGACGGCATCGAAGTGATCCGGCAGGTGACCCGGCAGTGCCCGCAGTGCGACGTACTGGTGGTGACGATGTTCGGCGACGACCAGCACGTCTTCGAGGCGCTGGAGGCTGGCGCCACTGGCTATCTGTTAAAGGACCTCGGCCTGGAGCGCATCGCCGCGAGCATCCACGACCTGCGCGCCGGCGGGTCTCCCATAAGCCCCAGCATCGCGCGCCGCGTCCTTGCGCGCATGCGCGCTGCGCCTGTGGACTCGCCCAGGCAGCCGCCCAAAGATTCCGTGTTGACGCCGCGCGAGAGCGAGTTGCTAAAGCTGACCGCCAAGGGCCTGAGCTTCGACACCGTCGGCGAACTGATGGGCATCTCCCCACACACGGTTGTGGCGCACGTCAAGAAGATCTACCGCAAGCTGGCGGTGCATTCGCGCGCGGAGGCGGTCTACGAGGCGACCCAGATGGGGTTGCTTTGAGGTTGCGACTGCTGGTCGGCGCGCTGTTCGCCGGCATGGCGGCATTTTTTGTCTGGCTGGCGTCCGATGCCGCGTCGGCTTCAGGGGCCGTGCAGGTCATCGACAGGGCGTGGTTCAACGAGTCACCTGAGCTCGCGCTCACGGCGCCGGATACCAGCTGGCAGGCCACGGCCCTGCCCTCCAGTCGGCGGGGTGTGATGGGCCTGGCGCCGCGCGCTACCTGGTACGTCATGCGTTTCGACCTGACGCGCGCGCCAGAGGTTTTCTGGGCGGTGCACCTGCCCTACTTGTCCGGCGGCGGACAAGTGTGGGTCGACGGCCAGCTGATCGGCGACATTGCGGCGTCTACCGCCCAAGTGCATGTGCGCTGGGAACGGCCGCACCTGCTGGTGGTGCCGCCGGGGCTGCTGCATGCAGGCAGCAATGAGCTTCGGGTGCACGCCGTTTCCGTGGACGGCGCGACGATGACGAACTTCCCCAAAGTCCACGTCGGTCCACTGGACGAACTGCGCCCTCTGTACGACCGGCGCATGTTCTGGGTGCATACCGTGCCCGAACTGACGATCGGCTGCTGCCTGGTCGTCTCGGTGCTGGTGCTGCTCATCTGGTGGCGGCTCCCGGAGGAGGCGCTGTACGGCTGGTTCGGCGTTGCAACGCTGCTGTGGGGCATCCGCACGCTGACCTTCGTGATGGAGTCCGTGCCCCAGGATCGCTGGCCTTGGTGGCGCTTGGTCTACCTGGCCAGCACCGGCGGATTTGTCGTGGTGATGGCGCTGTTCGCGTGCCGACTCGCGGGCCTGCGCAGCCGCTGGGCCGAGCGCGGGCTGCTGGCGTACTGGTTCATCGGGCCGGCCTGGTTCCTGGCGCTGGGCCCTGCCAACGATGCGACCGTGAACCGCGTGTGGACGGCGGGCCTCATCCCGATCGGCATCGGCACGGTGGTGGTCTCGTTCATGACCGTCTGGCGCAAGCGCACCCTCGCTTCTGTGTGGCTGCCGCTGGCGCTGGCGGTGGCCACGCTCAGCGGCGTGCACGACTATCTCGTGGTGTGGAAACCGGATCAGCTCGGGCGCTTCTTGCCCGCGTGGACCGGCGAGCGCTACTTCCTGCTGCACCACGGCGCCAACTTCCTGCTGGTGGCCATGGGCGCTTTGCTGTCCGCGCGCTTTGTGCGCAGCGTTCGGGCACTGCGTGAGCTCAACGAGACGCTCGAGTCCCGCATCGCCGACCGCGAGAAGGTCTTGGGGCAGAACTACACGCGGCTGGCCGAGCTGGAGCGGCAGAACGCCGCCTCCGAGGAGCGCAAGCTGATCATGCGGGAGATCCATGACGGCCTGGGTTCCCGGCTGTTCACCTCGCTTTCGCGCGTGGAGCGCGGTGTCTATGACGCGCCGCAAGTGGCGGCCTCGCTGCGCGCCTGCATATCCGAAATGCGCTTGGCCCTCGATGCCCTCGCGTCCGACGACCACGACCTTCTCGTCGCCTTCGGTGATTTCATGTTCCGCTGGCAGTCGGAAATGCAATCCACCGGCGTGCGCTGCGAGTGGGAAGTGGACGTTGACGGCGAGGGTTTGCCTCTGGCGCCGCACGCGACGCTACAGGTCCTGCGGATAGCCCAGGAGGCGCTCACCAACGTCGTCAAGCACGCGCGGGCGAGCCAGGTGGACTTGTCGTTGCGGAAGTCCGCCGGGCACCTGGTCCTGCGCGTCCACGATGACGGGATAGGCGCCGCGGGGCCGGGAGTCTCGACTGGCCGAGGCATCCACAACATGCGTGCGCGGGCGGAGCAGCTTGGGGGCCAGTTGACGATCGAGCAGACCACGCAGCAGGGGACGCAAGTCATCCTGACGCTGCCGCTCGATCTCGGCACGCCCGGTTAGGTTAGGGGGGATACCGCAACGGCGGTATTCCTGAGCCACGACTCAGCTCCTACGATGGTTAGGCGTCACAAAAACACGGGCGCAGAGATCGTGTCCGGATTCCGGCAGTTGTCCATATAACCGATACCTGTAGCGATTTTGGAAGCCGTAGCTTTCTCTCTTGACCAAAGGACCTTGCATGTGCCCACGAAGCTTCCTCAAGTTCATCGGAACTACTGTTGTGCTCTTCGCGCTTTCGGACACGTCGATCGCGGCTGTCGAAGATCAAAAGCCAGTCGCTGCTGATAGCGCAGCCATGCTTGAAAGAGGCAGATACATGATCGTCACTGGTCATTGCAACAACTGCCACACGGCCGCATACGCCGCAAACGCTGGCGAAGTCCCGGAAGACAAGTGGTTGCTTGGAAATCCCGTAGGTTGGCGGAGCAAGGCCGGCACGGTGTACGCACCCAATCTACGGCTGTACGTGCAATCCATGCCCGTCGAGGCGTGGCTCGTCGCCGCAAGAAACTCAAGGCCGCGAGCGCCCATGCCTTGGTGGAGTCTTCGAGAGACTTCCAATGAAGATTTGGTTGCGATGTACTGGTACATGAACTCATTGAAGCCAACGGGCTCGCCCGCTCCCCAATTTCTGCCACCCGATTGACCTCTTCCGCCTCCATACAACCAGCTGCCAGACCTCAGCCTTGCAAGGTGATGCCTAACCCTTCTACAAGGACTCATCCTTCTGTCAAGCCGAAGTGAATTTCTTCAGCCGGACACGCCTTCGGCATGCCGCCTAAATCAAACGTTAGGGGGATACCGCAACGGCGGTATTCCTGAGCCACGACTCAGCTCCTAGAGTGCATGCATCGCGCAGCCTTACGCGGTGCAGCGCTCGCGGCGGTCGACGCGTCGCGCGCGATGCATCCGCATCTCGATGAACCCGCAAGGAACAACACATGACCACATCGATCAACCCCCACATCGCCTTCGGCGCCTTCGAGGTTCATGGGTCGACCGCCGCTCGCTGGTGCGAGCTTGGAGCCGAGAAATTCGCTCACCCGACACCCGACCCCTTGAGCTGCCTCCCGCTTCTTGCGGTCTCACTCGGAGTCGCTCGTTGAATGGCCGCCAGCCCAGAGGGGAGCCAGTGGCACGAGGTCTACGTGACGGCGATCACCTGGGGCTACGTCTTCTGGAACACCGTGCGGATCCTGACCTACATCCCGACGGTGCGGATGCTGCTGAAGCCCGACGCGAGCGCTCAGCACTACAGCCTGGCGACCTGGGGCAGTTGGATCCTGTCCAACGGAACGCTTGCGTTGTACCTCTTCGAGCAGTCGGGGCGCGAGTTCAATGCCCTGGTTCTGCTCAACACGGGCAATGCCGTCATGTGCCTCGTCACGTGCGCGTTGATCGTCCGTCTTCGTCGGCGAGAACGCGGCTCCGACCAACCTTCCAGTCACTACACCACTTAGCTGAGTCACGCGTGCTCTCCCATAGCGTTAACAGGCCCTAGTGGGGCTGCCAACTGCAACAGCAAGCGGCGCCATGCGCTCGCTTCAGGCTCGCTCGCGACTGCCTTCTTGTCCATGTCTGCGGGCGGAGGCTCCCAAGCGATCCTTCCGCGAGCGTCGATGCGAACTCGATAGGCAGCTTCACGTTTGACGATCTCGAGCAATCCGAGAATGTCCTCGGCCAAGTCCTCGCTTCTGATGAACAGCCCGATCTCGGTGTTGATCGACGTGGATCGAGGATCGAAGTTCATGGATATTGCGCTGCAAGGTAAAGCTGTAATCCCTGACGGACCTCACGGGCTGGCACGGATGCACCTACTTGGAAATGGACCCGATGCCGGGGAGTTGAACATCCCCTTCGGCTGATCCCCGTGAACGTGTGTTGTCTCCTGAGACACGCCGACATCCCGCTCCTGCGGAAATATCAATCAGGGCGGCGATGCAGGTGTCAACTCGCGACGGCGACTCGAGGCATCGACAATTCCCATCCGATCACTGACCGAGCGTAGAAATAGTTGTCCCGACATTGCTGGCTGAGTTCGTCGAGATCCACGCAACCTTGGGGGTTGCAAGGAAACGCAAAGCCCCGACCCGCCTTGAAGAGACTGGTATAGCGCAGCTCGTACTGCGTTGCGTGGTTTGGTGGTGTCGATGTGCGGTCCATGGCGTCTTCTCCTGATTGCTGTGCGTCGGTTCCTTCGTCACAACAAGCGTAGACGGAGGTGCGTCGCATGACTCTGGCCGGGCGTGTGAGATGACTCTCCCTCGGAGGAGGGGTATGTCGCGCTCCCCAGGGTTTCATAGAGCCACTGCCAAGCGAAGACGCCCGAGGCCGGCGGAGAACGTCTAGTTCCGAAGTGGCGCGGACGTTGACCACAGAAACTGCCAAGGGCTGCTTTGGGCTGGCACCTACAACGCGGCGAGACAATCTCGAAGGATTCTCGAAGGGTCAGTTCGGTCAGACGGGTGCCGAACGCCACGCTGAGCGCGCCGATGGCGATGTCCGTAGTTGTCGTACTTGTCTCGGGACCACTGCTTGCCACGACAGTGAACAACGCCATTCAAGGTCTTGACCGCGATGGCCACAATTGCCCATGGCCTCAACACCGGCAGGTCCATCTCGCCGCCTCGATTGAAGTACCCGGCGAGGCCCACCCACTCGTCGCCGTGGCTGCCGACATCGTGGCGATCCTCGAGCATGCCGGCGTGCCGCGCGCGTGGCTACCTGCGCACGCTGCTGATCCAGGGGGCGAAGTCGGCGGTGATGACGGCGCACAGACGACAGGACAAGGTCTCCGAGTGGGTGGTGGCGCTGCGAGAACGCTCGGGCTGGCAGAAGGCGGTGGTGGCCTTGGCCAACAAGAACGCACGCATCCTGTGGGCCGTGATGACGCGCGGCAACCAAAGAAGGTCCGGTTGGAGAGCTGATGCAGCTTGGTGAGCAAGCCTGATGGGATGCGTGGCTGGAGAGCTTGATGGCGTCGACCTCAACCATCGCCTCGCGACGCATGCCGGTTTGAGGCTCCCTCAAGTGGAGGCCGCAGCGCGGCAGTTTGTCACCTGAGTTCAACGGAAGGCTGAAGTACCTCGCGGTGTTGCAGTCGAAACATTCATCGCTTCAAGCGCATTGGGAGCGAACCCTCGCGCAACCGGCGTGCAATGCGCCGATTCGACAGTAGAGCCAGCAACGAATTCCTCATCGTGCACATGCATCAAGGACGCCGTTGCTTGGGCCCCAAACGCTCAGAAGCGTAGTTGTCCCAAGTCTCCCAGCCACTTCCAAAGGAATCTCATCATGAAGACCCAATACGTCATCGCTTTCAGCGCCCTTGCCCTGGCCGCTGCCTCCGCATTTGCCGATCAACGGCCCACCAGCGATGCCCCCCTCACCCACGCCGAGGTCCGCCAAAGCATCATCGCAGCTCGCAAGGCAGGTCAGCTGACCCCGACAGGCGATGCGGCCGACTACGCGCCGCCGATCACGACACACTCCACGATCTCGCGAAGCGAAGTCCGTCACGAGGTGCTCGAGGCCCGCGCCGCTGGCACCTTGGTTCCCGCCGGCGAGGGCGAGGGTGAAGACGATGCCGCGCTTCGCTCGCAACCAGGGACGTATTCGACAGTCACTCGCGCAGACGTCAATGCGGCAACGCTCCAGGCACGTGTCGACGGCGAGCTCCTCCCGGCCGGCTCGTTCGACAGTGGCAGCCTCTTGCGCGAGCAAGCCCAGTCTGCCTACGCGCAGCACGCTTGGCTCGCGCGGCACGCTCAGCCGGTCATCGCCAACGCGAAGTGAAAACTTGCGGCTCGCCGGCACTGTTGGAAACGACGCTGCCGGCGAAGCCGGACGCCTGAAGCGCTTAGCCCAAGTCGGTGTTCCCCATCCGGAGTTCAGCGCTGACGCCAGACCCCCACTCGATAGAGCGGCGACCCTTGTCAAGCGCTGCCTCGACACGCCGCCAGTACGTTCGTCGAGACGAAATTTAGGTCCCACGCTGCGGGAGGCAGTCGGAGCGGCAAGTAGACCGCGGACGTTTGCCCCTTTTCTGGCACTGCAACTCACGAAGCCGGGTCGCTGGTTGCCGGCAGGCGTTCTCGCACTTGAGCATTTCAGACGAAATCCGAACCGCTTCATTCGCATCGCGGTACCACGCTGTCGCGACGGGTGCGCAATGCACGGGATTCACAGTCGAGCCAGCGACGGAGGCCACGCACTGCAACTTGGGTCAGCAGAGCGGCAGCGTCGAAGCGCTTCAAGCACTCACCATCCTCTTCACCTCTACAAGGAATCATCATGAACATTCGACAATCGCTTGCCCTCACCACCCTCGCCATCGCTGCCGGTTCCGCGCTGGCTGGAGAACCGCCCGACAGCAGCAGCCCGCTGACCCGCGCCGAAGTTCGTCAATCCGTCATTGCCGCGCGCAACGCCGGCGAACTGCTGCCCGCTGGTGACGCCGCAGAATATCCCCGCCCACAGCACGCCGCGCCATCGACTCTCACGCGCAGCGAGGTTCGCAAGAATGTGATCGAAGCCCGGGACGCGGGCGAACTCATTCCCGCGGGCCAAGGCGACGACGAGTTCTTTGCTCGCTCTGCACCCCTGACCTTCTCCGGCCTGACCCGCGCCGATGAACGGTCGGCCGTCCTGCGGGCGCGCGACGCTGGCGAGTTGATTCCGGCCGGCGATCTGGGCGTAAGAGCTCTCGCTCGGGAACAAGCCCAGACCAAATACGCACGAGCTGCCTTGCTGGCCCGCAAGTCCGCCCCAGTGGTCGCGTCTGGCAATTGAGCATGTGCCTCGGCCGATGCTGCGGTTCGTAGCATTGGCCAGCGCCGCCACGACCCACGGGTGCCTTACTCAAGCCAACCTCTCAACTCAGGGCGTACCAGTCACCGTCAAGCCGTGAGCCAGGTCTAGGTCGCGCTTGCAGCTTGCAGATTCTTGCAGGCCGGTTCCGGGCTGCTGCTGTGGGGCGGGTTCGCGTACCTCGCGCTGCCAATGCCCACGGGTTTGGCAGCCTCGGCTGATCGAAAGCTCGCCACCCCGCGCCGGGGGTCGATCGCAGTCGCGCTGATCGCGACCATCGCAATCCTCCCCTTGCGCGCCGCTGACGTTGGCGGTGGTTGGGCCGAGGCGTTCGACCCGGTGACACTGCGCGCACTGTCATTCGAAACAAGGGTCGGATTCGCGCGGCAATGCCAAACGGTCGCGGCGATCGCACTCGCCCTGACAAACTTGCTGCCCAGCCCCACCCGCCGGCTGGCGACTGCCGCCGCGGCGGGCCTGCTACTCGCCACTCTTGCGCTCACCGGTCACACCGTCAGCGAAACAGGTGAGTTGGGCATCGTGCACAGATTCGACGATGCGATGCACCTGCTGTGCGGGGGCGCCTGGCTGGGCGCGCTGCCGCCTTTGCTGTTCACGCTCGCAGCGCTGAAGAATCCTGCGCTCCGGGAAGAGGTCGTCACCGCGCTTCGCCGCTTCTCATCAGCTGGCCACGTCGCAGTCGCGGGCGTGATCGCCACATGCGCGGTCACCACTTGGCTCGTGCTCCGACATGCATCGATCGACTTGGCATCGCCCTACCAAAGGCTGCTGCTCTGCAAGCTCGCGCTGGTCGCGGCGATGGTTATCCACTTAGAAGTTGCCAGCGATCTTGGCCGCAACAGTTGTGCCCGCTCAGTGCTGTGACCTTAGTCGGTCGGCAAGCCCAGCTTGTCAAAGAACGCGCGGTTGCGCTCGCGCGCTCCGTTGAGCAGGCGGTCGTACGACAGCACTTCGATGTACGCCTTGAAGTTTTCGTTGTAGCCGAAGTAGCCTTGGCGGTCGCTGGTGACCTTCAGTTGAGCCAGCCTGCAGCGACGTTCGACTGACGGCGTGATGTCGCAGATCACGTAGCAGAAGCCGGGGATTTCGTCGGAGCGCGGGATCGGCCGACCAGTAGCCGTCTGCGTCTGCCCGTTGCGGATGCGGTCTAGGTAGCCGAGGGCCTGCTCGATGGGATCCTTGTCCTCGCCGCCTGTCGCGTCGTTTCGCATCGGCCGCTTGATCTCGACGACAACGATCGACGCGAGCGGCAGCCGCTGCCCCTCGGCAACGAGCAGCGGTTTGTCGAACATGTTGAGCGCGACGATGTCGGGTTCCTTCGAGTCGCCGTTCTGAACGATGGGCATCGACGACAGTGGCTTGTCCGATGCGAGGAAGTCGTGGAAGGCGAGTCGCTCGTCAATGAGCCAGAGATTTGAGTTGTCCAGTACCTCGTTCGAGGTCTTTCGCATGGGCATGATGACCTCGTGGATCAGCTCCTCGCGCGCGTACTTACCGTCGTCGCCGCGCTCGATTGCCTTCTGCAGGATATCGAGAATGATTTTCCGGTGGAAGACATACCCTGCGAGGTCGGACATCTTGATGTCCTCAACCTTTGACAGGTACTCGTTGAGGCGGACAAGGTAGCTCTCCGTGGTCTCGCCTGAACCCACGGTCATGATCGCGTGGCCTTCCGCCAGCAGGCTGCCTTCGATCTCGGAGAGCTGCTTGTGCAGCAGCAGCTCAAGGTCCTTGTCAGAAATGGACGGGTCCACGCTCAGCTTCTCCTCGCTGATCCGCCCTAGGATGGGCCGGTATCGCGGTGCCCGCTGCGAGACGAACTTCTCCACGCGCTCGCGCCCCGCCGCTCGGCTCTCATGCAGGTATCCGGCCAAGAACTCTTTCGACGAATCAAGGACCGCCGATCGGATGTCGGTCAGGCTCAACTCCGTAGCGGCGAAGAGGTCATCGCTGATCTCCTCGATGTCGAAGCCAATGCGCTCTGGCCGCACTTGCTGGTCAAGGAACGGTGAGGTCATGTAGCAGGCGTACAGGAAATCGCCGTCGTCGTCGGCGATCCGACCATGCAGCCCGGCCACCTTGCCGATGACGCTCTCCTCCTTGACTACGCGGCCCGCCGCACACCACGCAATGAATGGTTCCCTCGGCACGGACGCCTTGAGCTTGAGGTGCGTCAGCTCAAACGGCTGGCCCTTGATGGTGAGCGACTGCCGTTGGGCAGACGAGTGAATGCACTCCTCGTACACGTCATCTAGCAGAATGGCCTCGTCGTGGTCGACCACCTTCATCTTCGGCGCACCTCCGTCGCGCACGAAGTACCACAGGCAGTGCTCGAACAGCTCGTTCGCGATCGTCCTACCGGTCTTCGGTGCTCGCTCGCGGTACTCCTTCTTGAAGCCGTTCAGGTGCACCTCGGTCCGCCGCGTAGCCGAGGACGACGGAGACACGGACGCCCCGTCGACGCCCTTCGCTGCAGTAAAGGTAAAACGGCGCGTGAGCAGTCTGCCGCCGGGGCCGTTGAAATCGCTGCTGATCTCCACTGAGTCGAAGGCCTTGAGCCAAAGCAGACGGCCAACGCCGCGGCAACCTTCCGATGCCTTGAAATCGGAGTCCAGTGTCTCAAATGATTGCAGGTTCACGTCGTCGAAGCCGCAGCCGTTGTCGCGAACGCGAAAGCCGAGGATGGTCTCCAGCGGGGCAGCGCCGCGTCGGCCTCGGGTCTCTAGCTGCAGCACCTGCTGCGAGGAGCGCTCGATCTCGACGACTATTTCGCCCGTGCCGCCCTGCATGCCGGCGGCGGCCACAGCCTGAATCGAGTTGACCACAGCCTCGAACAGCGGCAGTAGGCCATGCGTTCGAGGAAGGGGAGTATTCCGCAGCCTGCCAGCGAGGAACGTGTTCATGCTCATCGGTGGCAATGTCTCCAGCGCTAGGCTTCCCCAGGAAGCAGCAGTATGTTCTTTTATAAGGGGTATCCTCTTAGCTCCAGCAACGCCGGGACTACTGGATGGATATCCAGCATATCGTACTGCCCGAGGCGGGTAAAGACTACCCCCACAACTGGAACGAATTCCTGGACTGGTTCGGCAGCG
>Ga0307509_10000822_pt1 | contig 53224 bp, 43 predicted proteins | sample 10_EM_MG_FD_202245 | JGI IMG/M metagenome (GOLD analysis project Ga0307509, IMG submission 202245) | Populus trichocarpa ectomycorrhiza microbial communities from riparian zone in the Pacific Northwest, United States - 10_EM | ecosystem: Host-associated > Plants > Roots > Unclassified | place... | reverse complement strand
TCCAATACAACCGCAGGTGGAAAAACTCTTCCTATCGAAGTCATACCAGTGGCTAACCGTTATGACAACAACCGGAATCAATACCTAGGTGGTGGACTGACTGGCCCAGTGGCAGTTTCGTCTATACAAGCTATGCAGTCTATCATTTAATCTACGCGACTATTCAATGTGATAATTTGACATGTAAGCTCCCCCGGTGAGATGTAGCTGATGGTTGGCTAAGTGGGCGCTACCCATAGCCAGCCTCTCGGGACACACTCTACTGTGATAAGACTCATACCTCTAGAGTCCAATAACAACCCATAGTAATGCTACAAATCAAGGGGAGAAGGTCCGGGCTGGTTACTGAGGTATTTGTCTCGAAAGCACCCTGGCCTTCTGAGACTACTTGAGCACCACTAGGAAGACTACCCTATAACCCGTAGGCTAGAATAGACTCCTAGATGCCCGAGAGACCATATATGAGCAACCTCCATTTTGGCGGTTACCCATACTCCCCTTATATAACCTGCGAACGACATTCAGTCAGACGGATGGCGACAACTTTTACGGTGTTACGGCAGCTCCTCCAATGACCTCTTTTTACTAGCAAACGAGCAACTACACAGCCGTCTGCCTATGACGCGCCGTCCCAACGCTGGGGCCAGAGGGGGGTGTTAGCAAAACCCGCCTAAGTTGAATAGCATGTTCGGGCCACCTTTACGCAGGTGTGGGGCCTCCCCGCGCAGATGCGTATGCGCCCAAGAACATCTAAGAGCCCATAGAATGTGAGGCAATCGACCTCTAAGTTCTAGGATGACTTTGCCGGTGAAGGTAGGGTAACTTGGACACCTCAGGTGGGTAACTGGGGTCCATGGGCATAATGACCAAATTCCCAAGGTAGGGTAACTTTGCCTTCTTATGCCTTTAACCGCTCAGGAAGTCCTCTAGGCGCCCACAGAAGTCGTCTCGGAGGTCCGTGTAACATTCCCATAATTCTCTTGACCTTATGCGAATGTCCTCCCGAAAGGTTACCCTGCCTAGTAGAGTACCTCAAGGCTACTCAACAGTTGCCTAGGGCTTATCCTAGGTTTACCAGCTATTTGTATAAACTATACGAGACCATACCACCTCTGGTTACCTCTTGGTATACCATTTGGGCTATGGTTATAGTGATTGTAGCTACCTATCCTAGGGTCGTTACACTTTGAGCTTAATTATATTAACATTTACTGTTTGATTCTTTTGAATTATTTACCTCATCTTTATCTTCTACCCCGAGGGTCTGCTGCAATGGCAACCTAGAAGTTCACCTCCCTATATGGTGCCCCTGTTACACATGGCAAGTGCAAGGGCTGAGATGGCCGAAGGATTACGCCGTACTAATTGACACTATTCATGTGGTATTGATGAGTGAAGGACATGGTGCAAGTTCAGAATAGATATGTACTTGTACATCTGATAGGTTGATTTGATAAATGGAGCTGTTTAGGATTCTGAGAGTATTTGGTTGCGATTGGTGAGCTGCAGTGCTTCCAAGTGTCGTATTCGCTAGGTCTCTACAGTTCCTCTACTGTAAGGTAACTCCTGAATTGTATATGCAGCCCTCACCTGTCTTCTGCAGCCCACGTGAATTACCTTTAGAGTGTTAGGCAAACCGCAAGGCTCAGCCTGCCATTAGGGCATATTGACATATAGTTACCCTACCTTAGAATTCTGAGATCAAAAGGAGAAGCCAAGACCCCTCACAGCCAGCAGCATTGGGATGGCGCTATAATGGCAGTGGCCGCCATAGTTGCGTCCCCTCACCAAAGAGATGGTCCATGAAGCCAGCTTTCTAACTATATATGCATCGTGGCCATCTGTCCGTCCGGATCCCGTTCGCAGGTTATATGAGACAGGGCCCTTCGCGAGCCTATGCAAGTGGTTCAAACTACATCAGCAAAAAATTACCCTGCGTCAGATATGGCGCCGTTGCGTCCTGACGCACACGACGTTGAATCTGGGTCCCCTGCACCCTGTGCGTCCTGAGTTGTTTCCCCTGCGTCCTGTGCGTCCTGAGTTGCGTCCCCTGCGTCCCCTGCATCCCCTTCGTCCTGTGCGTCCTGAGTTGCCTGGCAACGCCCGCTCAAATTCCATGCATCTGGAGCCAAACCAATACACCACATTCCGTCCTGACATATCAGTCAAAGCAACTCTGCCTCAGGTGCATCCAGACTGGTCCATCAACACCATTGCTCATCATGATTTACCAATGAGAGATGCTCGCTTCAGGGCTACCCCTGAGTATTTCTTGGCATAGTTCATCATGGTTTCTCGGCACTTAGCCTCACACGTGACACACTGTTCTCTCATCATCACCCTCAATATTCTCTTCTCTCATCATCACTCTTAACATCCATATTCCCAGGCATCCTGCATAATACTCCACTACAACTACACAGCCTATCATGGATCTGACACCAGGGGGTTTCTGGGCTCGACGCCAGCTTCACGCCGGTATAGGGTACATCCCTATCGCATTAATACTCATGGAGATCGCCCACCCTTCTGACAGTGATCTTTTGTCTCTACTAATCCTGAACTCGATGGCAGATTCCTCCACAGCCGGTCAACCGATCTTCAATCCGTCACCTGGACGTCATTGGGCTCGACGCCAGCTACACGCCGGTATAAGGGACGTCACTGTCGCATCAATACTCATGAAGTTGCTACATAGTATGGGGCGGGGGTCCTGGGAAGGCTGAGAGGAGATGCTGGCGATCCCGAGACTCGATGGCAGATTCCTCCATAACCATTTAACCGATTTTGGTTCTGTCACTTGGACGTCATTGGGCACGACGCCAGCTACACGCCAGTATAGGGTACGTCTCTGGCGCATCTGTATTCATAGAGATCGCCACCCTTCTGAGAGTGGTCTTTTGTTTCTAACAATCCTGAACTCGATGGCAGATTCCTCCATAACCACTTAACCGATCCTTGTCCTGTAACTTGGACATCATTGGGCTCGACGCCAGCTACATGGCGGTATACGGTATGTCTCTGGCGCATCAGTATTCATGGAGTTCGCCACCCTTCTGAGAGTGGTCTTTTGTCTCTAACAATCCTGAACCCGATGGCAGATTCCTCCACAACCGCTGAGTCGATTTTGAATCCGGCACTTGGACATCGTTGGGCTCGACGCTAGCTACACGCCGGTATAAGGTACGTCTCTGGCGCATCAATACTCATGAAATCGCTATCAACTCTGGTGGGGGGTCCTGGGAAGGCTGAGAGGAGATGCTGGTGATCCCAGGACTCGATGGCAGATTCCTCCATAGCCGTTGAACCGTTTTTGATTCTGTTACTTGGACGTCATTGGGCGCAATGCCAGCTACACGCCGGTATAAGGTACATCCCTATCGCATTAATACTCATCGCGATCGCCACCCTTCTGAGAGTCGTCCTGTGTCTCTACTAATCCTGAACTCGATGGCAGATTCCTCCACAACCGCTCAATCGATTTTGGATCCGTCACTTGGACGTCGTTGGGCTCGGCGCCGGCTACACGCCGGTATAAGGAACGTCACTGTCGGACCAATACTCATGAAATCGCTATCAACTCTGGTGGGGGGTCCTGGGAAGGCTGAGGGGAGATCCTGGCGATCCCAGGACTCGATGGGAGATTCCTCCACAACCGCTGAACCAATTTTGATTCCGTTACTTGGACGTCACTGGGCTCAACACCAGCTACACACTGGTATAAAGAGGGTTCTGAGATGCCAATTCTCCATGTAGCTATATGGTCCCGGGGGAGGCAAGAGGGGGGGGGGGATTCAAAGAGCTGTATATTAGAAGAATAGAAGACTATTACTAGTAAATTTAATACCTTTTCATGATGTAATATATATTGTGACCCGGGTGACGAAGGTCAGAAATAGGTAAAGGGGGAACCCTTCGCTTATTTTAGTTATCTCAGGAAGAGTAGGTACTGCGTGTGGTTGCGTCCTGAGGATTAGGTGCTGCGTCTGGTTGCGTCCTGTGTGTTAGGGGTGCGCCCTGTGCGTCCTGACTGTTAGGTGTGCGCCCGGTGCGTCCTGGTTCGCGATTGACGTTGTGTGCGTCAGGTGCGTCTGACGCACAGGACACCCAGGACGCAGGCTAGTATTTCTGCTGATGTAAGTCAGTTGATATTGGATAACGTTACTCAGCACTAAAGACGGGAGTTGCGAAGGTGGTCAATAGGTGACAGGACCTTTTTACGGACAATGAATATGTACTATTATTCTATACTCAACCCTCCTGTGATCAAAATCGCAGAAGGGAATGGTGTTGTTGGAAGAAGAGGTTGGCGAAATCAAGTATACTGGCACTCACATACATAACTTGTATTCTTCCGATACTGACAAAACCATAGGATAACTATGTGATTATGGAGAAATAATGGCCATTCGTGCGATTATCAGGACAAGTTTATCTTATACCTCCCAGCTGGCCAGGACATGATATATAAACTACAATACTGGGAGGTTGGATAACAAAGCTGGCCGTTTTGTTGCTACGATCATGGAGACCATTCTGGGTATACAATTATAAGCAAGACTCCATGTTGATGAAGATGGATGGTAATGAATGGACTGATGTGTGGGAGCACAGTCAGGAAACCTCATCGTGGTGTGGTTTGGCAGTCAAGTGAGATAACAGAATTGTCAGTGTGAAATGGTGTTCGCTCTTTCGGATAAAGCTGACATTTGCTAGCAGATACTTGGTTAGTATGAGACCTAGATGTAGCCCACGACCACCTAGACGTGGTATATAATTATCAGGGTTCCTCCCAAGCTATTTGACAAGCTTCGCCTCCGCTATCTCCCTACCCCTACATTTCCCCACACCAGATTGCTTCTGGTACAAAATCTCACGATACTCTGCACTCTGAGTGAGCTGCCTCCACTTGCACTCTCAGTGAGCTGCACTTCGCCTAGCACTCTCCGTGAGCTGCAAAAATGTCCGTTCATGGTGCCCCTCAGGGTTTCCCTCTCCCCCCGTCTTCAGTGCCCTCTACCAGGCCCAGCTCCACCTCCACTCCTTCTGAACAGATCATCTACACGAGGAATTTTCTTGGGGAAACTCTCAACAAACTTGCCTTAAAATGAAGTAGTCCCCCTGCCTACAAGCTCTGAGCTCGGTAGAGACCTCTCTATGAGCGAATCTATTATTCTTCCCCTTCTATGCTCCACGATCAACGCATTGGCTTCTCTGCTCGAGAGGGTTGACACCCTCAACGACCGCATCACACACACCCATGACTCCATCAGTCAGGTGGCAAACTCGGTCCCCAATAGAGACGAGCTGACCGCCTCCCTGGCCCCCATGACCTCTTCGGTTCGAGGCCTCTCACATAGGGTCAGCACTGCCCCCGTGCCGCACAGACCTGCACCCTCCCCGACCAATCAGGCACCTGCCCCACCCCCCCGGCCAAAATACCCTCTGCCCCCACGCCCGGCTTACATCCCGACTTTCCCACGCATGATCACGCCACCAATAGGTACTATGGCAACCCTGTAGCGTTCACCAAGTCCCACTCCACCAAGTGGGAAGCCTCCCACTTCGCCAATGGGGGTTACCCCACCGTCTCCACTTTCCTCCCTGGGGTACAAGACCCTACCTGCCCCCGACTGACCTATGTACAGGCCACGGCCCCTCCGACAAAGGGACAGAAGAAGTCCTCCCCCCAGGGGGTTGCCTCCATGACTTCCCCTCCCTCCTCCTCCTCCTCTCCGGCTTCCTCCTCCTCCTCCTCCAAACCCTCCACTCTCCCGGCTGCGGCCAGGAGGTTCTGTGCACCCAGACAGGATCCGCTCCCTCACCCGGATAGGGAAACCATCGCCGCCACCTTCCCTAATATAGCCGCAGAAGTTCTGCGCTCGTCCAACTGCGCCTTCCCCCTTTCGTTCACTGCCAAAGTCAACTCGAATGGTACGGTCACCCTCTTGGGGGTCTCCCCCTCCACGCCTGCCTCTGACTACGCTCCCTTCTTCGGTGCTCTTGCGGCACGTTTAAACAAATCCTTCCCGGTTGGCTCCTCCCCATGGCTCCCGTTCAGGCCCGCGCCCAATGAAAATCAGTTCGCCATCCATGGCCTCCCCCTCCGCTACCTCCCTGAAGACAATGAGTGCCTCTTTGTGTACCTCAGAACTGCAATACTAAACGCCAAGGGCGTCGAAATCACCTCGGCGTGTTTTCTTAACCCGGATCCTGTTGCCCGCTCCCTGAAGCTCGCCTCTTCGGTTGTTGTCACAACTACCCCCGAGGATGGTAAGAAGATGGGCTCCAACATCTTCCTTCTCTCCCGCAAGAGGGAGATCAAAACTGCTCACTCTGCCAACAAAACCACTTGTTGCCGCAACTGTCAGAGGTACGGCCACACGCCCCCTGTCTGTAAATACGACCACCCCATCTGCTCAATCTACGCCCTGCACCATCGAAAGACGGAACACCGCTGCCCTAACCCCACATGTCCCAAGGAGGGCAACCTACCCCCCGTAGCAAATTGCTGCTCTGCTTCCCCTGCGCACTGTGCTCACTGCGGGGATGATCACCCTGCCACTGACCCTACCTGCCCAGCGAGACCTAGCTCTCCCCCCCTTACTGACGAGGTACCTCTTGCACAGGGCCACGTCGACCCTGCCCCTGCTGAAGGGGACATCAATACAACTGAAGATGAGGGTGAGGCCGTTGCCGAGACCACCAGACCCTCCGCTCCGTCGACTGTCAGAAGACTTCTCCCGGCCTTTGAGGTGGTCACCCCACGTCCGACTCGTCCCTCAGCTCCTCCCTCAGTTTTGCGCCCTACTTCAGGGGCGGGTGGTCCACTTCCCCAGGTGGCCCCCAGCCCCTCCCCTGCTCCTTCCAATGATCCGGGCAGGGCCCGATAATGCAGTACAATAATAGCTCAACCATGTCTCCCCGGCCGGCCAGGGGGACACTTCGTTCCTTTTCTATCGTTCAGCACAACAGCCTTGGGAGCTGGGATGTGTTTTTATCCCTTATGAATAGCGTTACTCAGTTGACCTCCCCTCCTATGATAATAGCCCTCCAGGACCCCCCGCTCAGGAGAGGGCAACTCCCATCCTTCTCTACATATAAGTGCTTTCACCTCTCCTTCCCCAAACCAAGGGTGGCTTTTTACGTCCACCCCCACTTGCTAAATTCGGTCTCGCTCCTACCCACCGGATCCACCCGTTCCGATTTGTTCTCGATCGACATATTTGCCCCAGAGGGCTTCTTTGAGCTTCAGTTCACTAGATTCAGGATTATCAACGCCTACAATCTCCCACTCAAGTCTGCCCCCTTCCGTTCTATCTCTCCCCCTGATCTGTTTCAAGACAACGATTTCCCGACAATGGTGGTTGGTGACCTCAACATACATCATCCATCTGCCGACCCTCTACGAACATTCGACTCGAAGGAATACAACCTGTCGCACCCTTATTATAGCCAGGCTTCGGAACATGGCTACTCTCTTCTCAATCAACCTAGGTTATATACATATTTCCCCTTCGCATACAACGCCAGGCCCGCGGTCCTAGACCTTGCCTTCGCTAATTGCCCGCTTTTCCCTTCGTTGTCTCATTAGGACACACCTCTCCCCTCGACTGGCTCTGACCATGTTCCTGTGCTCATTACACTGGAGTCTCCCAGCTTCAGGCTTCCGCCTCCCTCCCCCAACTGGTCAAAAACAGATTGGTCCAGTATCCTGCCCTCCCTCCCCTTCTTGATACCTCTCCCTCCCGTCTGTCTGCTCGCCCTGCACCTTTGAAGAATTGTTCGACACCCATGCCAATAAGGTCAAGACCCTCATCTCCTCCAACACCCCGGTGTCACGCCCGTCCCCCAGATCCAAGCCATGGTGGTCCCCTCTTCTCTCCCACCTAAGATCTGCTTTCCACTCGGCCTCTCGGACATACAGGTCCTCTAGGGACTCCTATGATCAGTCGGCTCTACGCTCGGCAAGACGCTCCCATTTTGCTGCCATTAAAAAAGCTAAGTTCGCCCACTGGTCTACCTATCTTTTGTCCCTCATCCTCTCATTGGTTTGGGAAGCTAAGAAGCTCACCTCCAGAAGGCAAGCCTCGAGGTTCCCCTCTTTTCCTGACCAGGATACTCCTGAGGGCATCAACAGGACCCTACTTTCTCATTTTTTTCCCTCCACCCCTCCTCCGGCCGACACTCCCCTCACTCTCTCTCGCTACCCTGACTACTTCCCTCTCAGTCAGGAGGAGATTGCGCTCGCCCTCTCAAAGTCCTCCAATACTTCCGCTCCTGGCCCTGACTCAATCTCCTACGTTGTATGGAAACAGGTTCACCGGTGATGCCCTTCCTTCCTCACCAATCTCCTCTCTCCTCTATTACGCTATGGACATCACCCCGCCTCCCTGAAGAAGGCGAATGGCATTCTGTTAGACAAGCCAGGCAAGGCATCCTATGAGACCCCTGCCTCCTTCAGGGTCATTGTTTTGCTTGAAACTCTCTCAAAGATACTGGAAGGAGTCATCGCTTCACGTCTCTCCCTCCTGGCCAGGCATGTGGGCCTGCTTCACCCGCACCAGACAGGATCCCTCCCGGGTCTCTCCACTTTCGACGCCACATCTACCCTCTCCCATGAGGTTCGCCTCCTCCAGAGACTTGGTTCCAAGGTCTCCTCTCTTTTCCTGGACATCAAGGGCGGCTTTGACAATGTCGATCCCGGCCAGCTCCCGTCGGCGCTGGGGGCTAAAGGAGCCCACAAATATCTTACTGCGTGGGTTGGCAGCTTCCTCACCAACTGCATGTGTAGACTTCTCTTTCAGGGTTCCCCAAGAATATTTTCGCCAGTCGCTGTAGGTACCCCTCAGGGCTCCCCCATCTCCCCCCTCCTCTGTGTTATATATGTTTCTCCATTACATCCTGTGATACCTAAGGGCATTGTCATCTCCTATGTGGACGACTTCGTGGTCAGAGTCTCCTCCGCCTCCCACAGACGCAACGTTCAACTCCTTCAAGGCCACTACCGCTCACTCTGCAGGATCGCGGCCCCCAGGGGCCTCACTTTCTCCTTCCCAAAGACTGAGCTCATTCACTGGCGCACCCCTGAGGGGCGCTCGCCTCCCTCAACGGCGGGAGTCCGGCTGGACGACTTGTACTTTTCCCCCAAGGACACGGTAAGGTGGCTAGGATACTGGTTCCCACCCCCTCTCTCCTCGAGTGCCCACTTCAGCAAAAGGCTGTCCCTCGCCCAGGGCACTTTCGACACGATCAAAAGACTCTCTCCTCCGGGGAAGGGTCTCCCTCCGTACCTCTGCCATAGGTTAGCTTCGTCCCTTCACGCCCCTGTTCTCTTATACGGCTCAGACCTCTACACTCCCCTCGTGGGGATGCAAGACAAGTTAGATGTTTTTTGGCATCGTGTCCAGAGATGGGTCACCAACTGCTTCTCCTCCACCCCGGGCCCATACTAGCCATCGAGTCTTGCCTCCCCCCTCTCGTCCTTCTTATAGAACACCGACAACGCATGGCGGCCCTGAGGATGGTCTGCTCTCCGCCCGAAATCAATCCTGCGTCGGCCAGGCTCCACAAATCGGTCCCAAACCGGTCTCCCGACCGCTCCCCTCTCTGTCATCGCTCCCTGCTGGACAAGTTGAACCCTGCCTACCGCCCCCTTATGTGGAAAACACCCCAGGTGATGATCCGGAAACACCTCCCCATGGATGAAATCGCCCACAGGACGCTTCCCCTGCTTAAGGACAGGCTTTTCTTTCCTTCACACAACCGTCAACTGGTACCTACCCTATCCGTCCCTCCGGTGGACGCTCCCTCGGACTCGTACAACGCCCTCAGAAAAGAATCCTGGGCGATCCTCCACCAGCAGTGGTGCTCGCTCGCTCCTCCTCCCTCGGGTTATCCCTACCCACATTCGCTCACTCCCCATCCATTCATGGGCCTCCCCAAATTCATGGCCGGCCGTTTCCCTCAGATGCGGTCTGGCAAAAGCTACCTCGCAGCCCATCCTTCCGAGTTTAATCGGGACACTCCCTCTCTCTGCCCCAGGTGCCGCGCCTCGGCTGAAACCTTTGAGCATGCCATCCTGCACTGCAAGGCCCGTCGCCACCTGAAGGCGAGTCTCCTCCCGACCCTCACCTCGCTTGATGCCGCCTCGCCCCTGTGGTCCTCCGATCACGATATCGCCGTTCTTTCTAGATTTATCGCACTCAAGGCCACCGGTTTCCCACCCGACATGTTCCCCCCGAGCCCTACTTCCAGTATTGCCCACCGCCCTGTTCCCTCCCGTCCCTTCTCCCCCTCGCCCCGCTTCAGGTTTTCTCCCGCGTAGGATGTTTGACTTGCTTTGGGGTTTCTTTACTTTGTTGTTTTAAGACGGGGATCGTGAGATTTGTTGGTCTGGGATATTTCTTTACAAGTTTATGATGTCTTCCCTTGGTTGGTTATTGCGTCATGGTTTGGCTACGCTTTGGAGAACTGGGTGGTTAGGATTTTCTTTTGTTAGTTGTTTGATTATAGGTTTTGTTTACGCCATAGCTTACCGCTGCATGCGAGTTCTTTGTACCTTTAAACAAACAAATACATGACTTAAACAAAAAAACAAAACTCCCAAGCTATTTGAACATCATCAAGCAACGGAGAAGAGCTCTTATCAATATAAAACGGTTTACGCTAGAAAGGCTTTTATCCTTCTGTCTACCACTATTTTAGTCATTAATACTGCCTAGACAATGTCAGTCTACAATAAAGATTATCAGCCAGAGTTATCTTGCCAGTTATTAATGTTGGCTCCCACCTAACACTATATTGATAGTTGTCCTTGTTACCAAGGATTACTTTATGATTAAAATAAAATTCTGGGATTCCTTGTATCAGTTCTTCAAACCAAGACCGAACCCTCCTCTCTTCTGGAGCTAGATTTGGGAAGACATAAAAATAAACTTTCAGATTTCGTAATGTCTATCCTGTTTATCGGAAATTACTTTCGAGCCAAGCAGGCCCTTGAAAAAACTCTATATTATTCCTACCTCTCAGGAACTAATCAATATCTATCTAGGGAACCATGAAGAAATTGCTCAGGTGTACGAAGACTAATGTACACTGTACCCTATGCCCGCCAAGGACCATGACATTCTGTTTATCTGAATTAACCCTGAGTCAATTCGCTAAGGAGTATCAGACACCCTCCAAACAAGTACGATATGTACAAAACAAGTCCTCCATGTATCAGTGACTAAATATATCACGATCGCCAACAATGACAAAAGAATCTCATCACTCAATAATAGAGAGTGGAGACGACCCTATTGTCCATGGTGTAAACCAAACGCCGAGTCCGCAAGAGACGAGTTCTATGAGACCCCGTGCGCTAGAAAGGATATTTCAAAGGAGGTCAGCAAGTAGCCAAAGAGGACATTCCAAAACAGCAACTGTTACTTTTGTCTGATAGAAAGAGTGAAATCAATTTGCTGGCCACCTGGGAGGTGTTATGGGAAGATTCAGCAATGGAATCGGGAAATCCCAGTATGTCATGAACATGAATATAGGACGACCTTCCATCAAGGGACAGCACAATGGTAGAAGCCTGGGAAAGCTCCAACACAGACTGGAACTGGGCGAGACTGTACTGGTGCAGCAATTGGAAATGTTTAAACAACCTATTTAATTGGTCAACCAGTGAGCCCAGGCTGTTCAGGTAGAAATTGTGGCAAAAGTGGAAGCGGAGGTTCAAACTCAACAGGTGCATCAAGAAGGGCAAGCGGGATATAGCCAACTTGGGGACAAGCAGCGTTGAGACTGTAGACTCAAAGATTAGGAAACCCTAGCAAACGATCAGGCCAACTATAAGGCCAAAATGAAGCCTCACAAAGAGGAGAGCAAAGCAGCAGTGAGGAAGAGGCAGGGTCAACATGTAGTAAAAATGGCAAAGCTTCATGCCATCATGATAGAGCTAAAAGCTAAAGTGGAAGCCATATCGGCTCAAAGGTCGCTTGCTCCTTCAATAATGATGGTGAAGCCAGTATGCAATACTGACAGAACTCCAACCAGGAGGTCAAATCCAACTCCTGAATCAGGAGGTGGAGCTAGAGGTGGCCGGAAATCACGACTGACCATGCATGGGGCAGAAGACCCGGTCCCAGATGATGGTAATGGTGACAATACAGTGGACGGGCATCAACTGAAAGGTGGCCCAAGTTGTAAAGAAAAAGGTATAGCATTAGCGCAACTGGGTCCCGAGGAAGTGCACAAGGATGAATACGTCGTGGTCGTCATAGCCAAAGCAGTGGCAAGGTCATGATTGGTAGTAACGAACAGACCCGCCGATCGTTCTTGGATGTTCAAAATCAAAAGCCGTCAGGTTATACAAATCTGGCTAATGGCAGTCCAGGACTATTGTCAGCAAAAAAAACATCAATGAACAATTGAGGAGGATAGAATTAAATATGCCATGGGGGGTATGGAGCGAGAGGATATCATTCCTTTCATGGATACCAACCGAAAAATGATATCGTGGAAAATAGGTTACAAAAAGGGGATCAGGTACAAAAGATAGTTCATGTTCGAACAACCAGTAACTGAATGATTTGCGCCAACCAAAGAGGCAGAAAGAACACTCAAGTTAATGAAACTTGAAAAATATGATGGAAAGAAACAACAGTTCATGTGGTGAATTGAGAACCACAAAATTAAAGTTGACTCCAAGAGGTAGAATGGAGGGACATACTTAAAGCTCAGATGCCGGAGACTGGTTTACTATGACTATCGTTCAAAACCTATCGCAACGGCAAATTAGGGCTTGAAGAGTACAAAAATGCCATGATTCAACACGGGGAGTACAAAGAGGATGAAGGCCTGAGACGCGGAAAAGGCGCATCTTCGGTAACATCAATGAGTCGAAAAACGGGAGACCTAGGGCTTTCAAACGGCAATCCAAGACCCACTAAAATGTATACGAAGGAGAAATGAACAGCCTATATTGGAAAGACTAAGGTACCTTGTAATATAGAATAGTCAACAGAAAATTCAGGTATCACACAGAAAGAGGTAATATATACAAGGTGGGACAAAGCTCAGGACACCATACCTAAAGATGTTAGAGATCAATGAAGGAATAAGAAGGTATGCACACGATCGTGAAGGACAAACTACTAGTGGAAAAATTGTCGAAAAGAGCAAACCGTGGCGACCATCAGTACCAAAAAGTATGGGAAGAATAAATGAAAGCACAAAAAACACCCAGGTCAACGAAACAGGGTAGCTGTTGTGGCTGAACGAAGCCAGGACGAATGGTCAAATTCAGTGAACAGGATAGGCCATTCACAGGCATGTGATCTGTATGAGGGTAAGAAACTTTAAAATGTTCTCAGTTACCACCAGCGATGGCGGATGGGTCGTCGAGGCGTAACTCCAGGAATTAAAACTGAAAAAGAACAACAAGGCATACACCTTATGGCTCAGGTCTCAGAACGAAGAGTCTCTATCGCATAAACCCCTTGGTCAGTGGGCTTCCACAAACAATGTCCTCTACACACCCGGCAATTGAAATCTCAACACCAGGGAAATCATCGTCAACTCCTCCCCTTCTCCTCTCCTCCCCCTTGATGGCTTCTGCCTAGGGGAGTGATGTGGCCCCCCATCTATCTTCAGGGGCCCTCCCCTCTACCTCAACGGGGTTCTTGTTCTCATTCATCGTTGACTCCCACTCATGAAAGTCGGTTCTCCCCCTTAACCTGCATTTCCTTTGCACCTCACTTAGGAATTTGCACCGTCAGCATTCCATTCCATTGGTTCACGGTTGGCACTGAGCCTTCCAAGCCTGTTGTGAAGTACCTTTCCATCTCGATTACGTGCATCCTCTCCGGGAACGCTTGGGTTTCTAACTTCATGACCTCGTCTTCTGTTTACATTCGGAAAAGCATTGGCCATAGTTCCTCCAGTCGGTCGTCTCCAGTGTTTGCACTAGTCCTTCCTACATCCATCTTCCCGGCTTTCGTCATTTTGCTCGGTTACAGCTACACTACTCACCCCAGCTGGCACCTTACTGCCTCTTTCCCCAGCTGGTACCCCACTGCCCCCTCCACTCCTGGCTGGCGCCCTACTTCTTCCCCCTCTGAGTGGGCGACCCTACATCACTATACACAAATACATCTCCCCTGTGGCGACCTCTTTTGGAATTCCTCCCCATCCATCACTTCCATCCTGCCCCCCCCCACGTACCTCCATCCCTTCATTTCCTAGCTCAGGCTGATCCGCGTTACATATTACATTTAAATTTCCTTTGTCAGGCGTTCATTCGTTCCTTTTATTCACATTTTGCAGATGTCTCTAAGGGTTCTCCACTCTTTCCTGCTTGCTTCATTCCTGTTTATTCCCTTCGCATACACGTGTATGTTTGTGGGATCTAGATAGGGGACGGGTGAGATGTGCAGTTGGTTTTATACCCGAGGGACTTGGGGGTTTGGATCTTTCCTAGGGTGAGGAGAACAGGCTTTTTGTCAGCCATATTGTTAAGATGCATGCTGTCTTTGTACCTTAATAAAACAAACGCACTTGAGTCAAAAAAAAGAATTTGGTTAGTGCTCTTCGGAGAAACGATGGTTTGACAAATTGGTAGAACGGGAACCAGGTTCTAAGGAGGAAGAGAACCCAGCCAGACACTGAGAAGACATAGTTCCAATGTAATTGTTCATGGAAGTTGGCAAACAAGCTCAATCACGTTAAGAGTACTGGAACTGGATGAGGATAAAAACACAGGGCTCGGATCAAGGAAAGATAGATGGACATTAATGACCGGCAAGGATGCATAAAAGTGAGATTTGAGTTCCAACCTTTCATGCCTGGAAGCTAGGTAATAGAGATGAGACTAGTCTACGTTGATCTTAGGGATGCGATGGCCCACATCAGGAAAAGATTACTGTGCATCAGATACGGCGCCGTTGCGTCCTGACACAGGCGACGTTGAATCTGCGTCCCCTGCCTCCTGTGCGTCCTGAGTTGTGCCCTTTGCGTCCCCTGCGTCCTGTGCTTCCTGAGTTGCGTCCCCTGCATCCTGTGTGTCCTGAGTTGGGTCCTTTGCGTCCCCTGCGTCCTCTGCTTCCTGAGTTGCGTCCCCTGCGTCCTGTGCATCAAGACTTATCCCTCAACACTATTGCTAATCATGATTTACCACTGAGAGATGCTGACCTCAGGGGTACCCCTCAGTATTTCTTGCCATAGTTCATCATGGTTTCGCGGCACTTAGGCTCACACACTTAGGCTCACACACTACGCGACAAACTATTCTCTCTTCATCACCCTTAACATCCATATTTCCGGGCATCCTACATAATACTCCTCTACAACTACATATCCAATCCTAAATCTGACACTGGGGGGTTGCTGGGCTCGGCGCCAGCTACACGCCGGGATAGGGTAGGACCCATTCGCATGAATACTGATGAAATTGCTATCTACTCTGGGGGGGGGGGTTTTGGGAAGGCTGAGAGGGGAAGCTGGCGATCCCAGAACCTGATGACAGATTCCTCCACAACCACTCAGCCGATTGTGGATCGGTCACTTGGATGTCGTTGGGCTTGACGCCAGCTTCACGGCGGTATAGGGTATGTCCCTGTCGCATTCATACTCATGGAGATCGCCCATCCTTCTGACAGTGGTCTTTTGTCTCTACTAATCCTCAACTAGATGGCAGATTCCTCCATGACCAGTTAACAGATTCTGGATCCGATACCTGGACATCGCTGGGCTCGACGCTAGCTACATGCCGGTATAAGGTATGTCCCTGTCACATCAATACCGATGAAGTCGCTATCTAGTCTGGGGGGGGGTCTTGGGAAGGCGGAGCGGGAATGCTGGCGATCTCAGAACTCGATGGCAGATTCCTCCACGACGAGTAAGCCGAATTTGAATCCATCACCTGGACGTCATTGGGCTCGACGCCACCTACAGGCTGGTATAAGGGACGTCGCTGTGGCATCAAACTCATGAAATTGCTATCTCCTCTGAGGGGGGTTTTGGGAAGGCTCAGAGGGGATGCTGGCGATCCCAGATCTCGTTGGCAGACTCCTCTACAACGGCTTCACCGATCTTGAATCTGTTACCTGGACGCCATTGGGCTCGACGCCAGCTACACGCCCGTATAAGGGACATCGCAGTCACATCAAACTCATGAAATCGCTATCTAGCCTGGGGGGTGGGTCTTGGGAAGGCATAGAGGGGACGCTGGCTATCCCTGAACTCGATGGCAGATTCCTCCACGACTAGAAGGGCGATTTTGAATCCGTCACCAGGACGTCATTAGGCTCGACCCTAGCTACACGCCAGTATAATAGACGTCGCTGTCACATCAATACTCATGAAATCGCTATCTACTCTGGAGGGGTTTTTGGGAAGGCTGAGAAGGGATGCTGGCGATCCTAGGACCCAATGGCAGATTGCTCTACGGCCGCCGGACCGATTTTGAATCTGTCACCTGGACATCATTGGGCTCGACGCCAGCTACACGCCGGTATAAGGGACGTCACGTTCGCATCGATACTCATGAAATCGCTACATAGACTGAGGGGGGGTCCTGGGAAGGCTCAGAGGGGATGCTGGCAATCCCAAAGCTCGATCGCAGATTCCTCCACACCTGGTTGGCCGATTCCAGCTTTGAAGGCACGGCGTTGTTGGTCTCAGCGCCAGCTATACGCCGGTATAGGTTACGTCTCTATCGCACCAGTACTCATCAGGTTACTAGTTACTCTGCAGGGGGTCATTGGAAGGCAGAATGGGGTGCTAGCGATCCCAGAACTCGATGTCAGATCCCTGCACAACCGCTCCAGCGATTCCAGATCTGAAGGCAGGATGCCGTTGGACCCGGCGCCAGCTACACGCCGGTATAAGGAACGTCACTGTCACATCAATACTCATGAAATCGCTATCTACTCTGCCGGGGGTCCTGGGCCGGCTAAGAGGGGATGCTGGCGATCCCAGAACTCGATAGCAGATCCCTCCACAACCGCTTGGCCAATTCCAGATCTAAAGGCACAGCGTCGTTGGGCTCGACGCCAGCCACACGACGGTATAAGGTACTTCTCTTGCGCATCAGTATCCATGGAGTTCGCCACCCATCTGAGAGTGGTCTTTTGTCTCTACCAATCCTGAACCCGATGGCTGTTTCCGCCACAACCGCTTAACCAGATTTGGATCTGTTACCTGGACGTCATTGGGCATGACGCCAGCTACACGCCTGTATAAGGTACGTCTCTAGCGCATCAGTATTCATGGAGTTCGCCACCCTTTGGAGAGTGGTCTTTTGGCTCTAACAATCCTAAACTGGATGGCGGATTCCTGAACGACCGCTGCGCTGATTTTAAATCTGTAACTTGGGCGTCATTGGGCTCAACGCCAGCTACACGCTGGTATAAGGTACGTCCCTGTCGCATGAATACTCATGAAGTCGCTATCCACTCTGGGGCGGGGGGGGTTTGTGAAGGCTTAGAGAGGATGCTGGCGATTCCAGAACTCGATAGCAGATTCCTCCACAACCGCTTGGCCAATTCCAGATCTAAAGGCACAGCGACGTTGGGCTCGACGCCACCTACACCACGGTATAAGGTACATCTCTTGCGCATCGGTATTAATAGAGTTCGCCACCCTTCTGAGACTGCTCATTTGTCTCTAACAATCCTAGGCTCGATGTCTGTTTCCTCCACAACCGCTCCACCGGTTTTGAATCTGGCACTTGGGCGTCGTTGGCCTGGACGCCAGCTCCACGCTGGTATATGGTACGTCTCTGGCGCATCTGTATTCATAGAGTTCGCCACCCTTGTGAGAGTGGTCTTTTGTCTCTAACAATCCTGCACGCGATGGCTGTTTCCTCCAGAACCGCTCCACCGATTTTGAATCTGTCACTTGGGCGTCGTTGGGCTCGACACCAGCTACACGCCGGTATAAAGAGGGTTCTGAGGTGCCAATATTCCCTGGAGCTTTATGGTCCCGGAGGAGGCAAGAGGGGGGAAGGGGTGTAAAGTGGGGGGTCCAATGAGCTGTATCTTAGCAGAATAGAAGACAATTAGTAGTAAATTTAATACTTTTTGATGATGTGAAATATATTGTAACCTGGGTGACCAAGGTCAGAAACAGGTAAAGGGGGAACCCTTCGCTTATTTCAGTTATCTCAGGAAGAGTAGGTACTGCATTTGGTTGTGTTCTGAGGATTAGGTGCTGCGTCTGATTGTGTCGTGAGGATTAGGTTGCTGCATCTGGTTGCGTCCTGAGTGTTAGGTGTTCGCCCGGTGCATCCTGGGTGTTAGGTGTGCCTCCAGTGCGTCATGATTCGCAATTGACATTCTGTGCGTCAGGTGCATCTGACGCACAGAACGCACAGGACGCTGGCTAGCATTTTTGCTGGTGCAAACCTTGCGGAACCTAGCTAATGGGGACGCTGCATAGTCGGGAATAGATACAAGACACGAGAAGTGAAAAGCTAGGATCCATCGGGTATTTAGACTCAGTACTCATTTAAACTATTCCTGACACCAAGACAGGTGGCACTCTGCCACAAGGGTTCCGAATACGATAAGGAAGAGAATGTCAACAAGTATAGTTAGCCGAGCTGTGGCCTTAGTGATTCATGGCACACGAGGCTTAAGCCTCTATGCTATCCAAGGCCCAACAGGTTTCTCTGTTAACTCTGAAAGGGTATCGGCAAAGGTGCCATTCCAGATCAGTCGCCAATAATCTATGAAATAAGTAAATAGTACAAACTGTGGAGGCCATGTCACTAGAGGCTACCTTTGTGTGAGACGGTAATAGCTAGTATTTAGGAACACTGCGGCAGGTGGTAAAGAGAGCTTGTAGTGGGCTGCCCAAAACAGTAATTGAGAAGGTTTATCTGATGAGTTCTCTCTGGACAAAACTGCATGAGAGCGGTAATAAACAAACACGGTCAATGATAAAATGCATTTAAAAAGAAAAAGCAAAGAACCAGACGACCATCAAGGGGTCATACCGAGTGCTCCAAAATATTATTCATGTCCAGAAGGATCTGCCCACTTAGGTGTTGAGAGCAAACACACGCCCAATCATGTTTTACTAGACTCAGGAGCTAGGAGCTTTCTGTTAAGCGAAAAGCTAGTCCAACTACCTGATATCCCTTATAGAGTTAGAAAGAAACTCATAAAGATAGTTGCATTAGATGACCTTTCAATTTCATCAGAGGGTGAAAGATATACCTGCGGCATCATGTTGGAAATCCGAAATGGACATAGGTCTCCCATCCCCGCAGAAATAGTGCCTGCACGACATTTCGACCTGATTATACGTTTTGTATGGGTGTACCAGGAACACGACATCTTGCAGTTGGAAGAACCCAAGAAATGGGCTTTTGAACAAAACACATGCAGGGACCATGTAGCGGATGAGGCTGTAAAGAATCTATTTGAGTATGAGGAGACAGTCACATATGATTCAGAGGGCCAATATGTGAGCATAATAGGAATCATTGAGGTGAAGGACCCGGAGGAGTTGGAATGACAACTGCGAGAATATGCTCAATTTAAGCATTTATTTTCACAGGAAGCATCCGAAAAATGCCCCCTGGACAGACATTCAAGTATTCTACTGTAATGGGGGGACCCAATAGAGAGGTGAACTCTACAGTTGGGACTGGACCAAAACTCAAAGTAGCGGATCAAGATAGAGTAAATAATTCATGAAGAATCCAAACGGTTAAACTTAATATTGTTAAGCTGAAAGCTTCACTCAATAAGTTCTCTCGAGGAAAGTTGTTTTTCGAAGTAGAATACCAAACGCTTAAACTTAAGTAGATATCAGATTTAAGCCTTTGACATTCACCACTACTCCGACCTTGTGCAAGCACCCTGTCCTGCTCAGAGTTTGTCAAAGGTCTACCCTCCATCAGGAATTATCCTGCTGGAAGTGTCAGACCAACTCGGTTACACTTAACTCCGTCAATGGCATATGAGTTTCTGCAATGCATCTCCACAACAATAGCCGGTGGAAAAACTCTTCCTATCGAAGTCATGCTAGTGGCTAACTATTATGCCAACAACCGGAGTGAATACCTAGGTGGTGGACTCATTGGCCCAGTAGTAGTTTCGTCTATAAAAGCTATGCAGTGCATCATTTAATCTACACAACTATCCAGATGTGATAAATTGACATGCAAGCTCCCCCGGTGAGATGTAGCCGATGGTTAACTAAGTGGGCGCTACCCATAGCCTCCCTCTCGGGACATACTCTACTGTGATAAGACTCATACCTCTAGAGTCCAATAACAGCCCATAGTAATGCTACAAATCAAGGACAGAAGGTCAGGGCTGGTGACTGAAGAATTCCTCTCAAAAGCACCCTGGCCTTCTGAGACTACCTGAGTACCACTAGGAAGACTATCCTACTACACGTAGGTTAGAATAGACTCCTAGGTTCCCGAGAGACCATATATGTGCGACCACCATTTTGGCGGTTACCCATACTCCCCTTATATATCCTGCAAATGACATTCAGTCAGACGGACAGCGACGACTTCTACGGTGTTACGGCAGCTGCTCCAAAGACATCTTTTAACTAGCAAACGAGCAACTACAGAGGCGTCTTCCTATGACGTGCCGTTCCAATGCTGGGGCCAAAGGGGGGTGTTAGCTAAACCCGCCCAAGTTCAATAGCATGTTCGGCCCTGCCTTCCACAGGTGTGGGGCTTCCCCGCGCAGATGCATGTGCACCCAGGAACATCTCAGAGGCCATAGAGTGTCAGGCAATCGACCTCTAAGATCTAGGATGACTTTGCTGGTCAAGGTAGTGTAACTTGGACATCTCAGTAGCGTAACTGGGGTCCATGGGCATAATGAACAAATTCCCAAGGTAGGGTAACTTTGCCCTCTTATGCCTTTAGCAACTCAGGAAGTCCTCCAGTAGACCACAGAGGTTGTCTCGGAGGTCCGTGTTACATTCCCATAATTCTCTTGACCTTATGCGAATGTTCTCCCGCAAGGTTACCCTGCCTAATTGAGTGCCCGAGGCTACTCAACTACTCCCTAGGTTTACCAGCTATGTATATACCAAGTATACAAGACAATACCACCTCTGGTTACCACTTGGTATACCATTTTGGCTAAGGTGATAGTGATTGTAGCTACCTATCGTAGGGTCGTTACATCGATCGACCTTTTGCAAAGATCTGAACCTCCTTGGGGATCTGTTTACCCTATGGCATAATACCAGCTAAATACACTGAAAACCTACCTTTAAAAAATGTTGGCCCAAGGCAAAATACCCATAGCAAGTCACCAGCATGTGCACAAATTTTGTTTTTATTGAAACAAGATGATCGCTTACGATTATGTGTGGACGACCGACAACTCAACAAATTGACAATTCTGAATAAATACGCCCTCCTGCTAATCAGTAAGTTAGGAGATCGAGTTGCTGTGGTCACAATATTTACAAAGGTAGACCTTAAGGATAGTTATGATTTAATAAGGATTAAAAAGACTGAGGAATGGAAGACGGCATTCAGAACTCTATACAGACAATAAGAATACAAAGTCATGCTGTTTGGATTGGTCAATGCTCTGGCAACTTTCCAATGTATGATGAATAAGATATTACGTGAATTCCACGAACAAGGAGTGGTCGTATACTTAGATGACATTCTCATTTACTTTAAAGCACATGCAGAACATGTCGCCATGGTGAGGAAAGTACTTTCGCGGTTAATTGCAGACTAATTTGCTGTCTCTATTAAGATGTCCGAGTGCCATGTAAATGCTGTTGACTTTGTTGTTATGTTATGGCAACTGACGGGGTGACAATGAGCACAAGGAAGGCGTACTCTATAAGGAAATTGAAAGTGTCTAGGTTGGTGCAACAAGTTCAGATTTTTCTTGGTTTTGCAAATCTTTATCAAAGGTTCATACAAAACTTTTCAAAAATATGCAAGCCAATAACTGAGAAGCTGAAAGAGGACAAACAGAAGTTCAGCTAGGTAAGAGAGCAGAACATAGCATTTGAGAAGCTCAAGCAGCGGTTTACAACAGTGCTAATCTTAGTGCACTTTTACCCGAAACAAGTGATGGAAAGTGAAACTAACGCAAGTGATGTTGCACTTGGAGTCTTTTTGTCCCAATTTCAGAATAAAAGACTTCATCTAGTAGCATTCCTTTCCTGAAGATTGAATTCGGCTGTGCGCAACTATGAGATCCACAACAAGGAACTTCTAGCAATATTGCAAGGGTTCATAGAATGGAAACACTACTTGTACAATACGGACAACTCAGATAACTGTTTATACCAACTTCCAGATTTTGCAATACTTCTTAAACACAAAAATGTGGAATCAGAGGGAGATTGGATTGGCGCAATTGTGTAGATCATTCAATATCAAAATTATCTATCAGCTAGAATCTCGAAGCAGTAAGGCTGATGCATCAATCAGATGACCGGAGTATGGTCCTGAGGAGGGAGTTGAGCACACAAAACAGTTAATTCTGAAACTGGAACACTCTTTAATTAGCCATATACAAGACGACCCAGTTCAGGAAAAACTGCGGAAGAGTTTTCTGAAGAAACAAGCCATGGCTATTCAAGTAATAAAGGTTGGAGACCAGCCCATATTATTATCATAAGGGTCCAGACTATCGGCAGAACACGACTTACACGCTCTAGAAGATGTGATAATCCCACCTTAATGACACAAGCTTATATTGACAGGAATCATGGTAGAAATACCACAAGGAACGTATGCTAGAATAGCCACACGAAGTGGCCTAACACATAAGCCATGTATAGCAATAGGGGAATGTGTGATAGATGCCGGCTCTACGGAAGAAGTAAAAGTTATTATAAATAATGATGGCAACAAAGATTATCAGGTTCAGGAAGGGGGTCAAGATTGCAAAGAGGATCATCAAAAAAATAGAAACGTCAGCAGTGATGAATGTAGACAGCCTACAAATACTGGACCATAGAGACAAGAGATTTGGGAGTACGGACCTATTGCCTAAGCGAACCATGGCGCTCAAACAGGGACAACCAGTCATGTGTCAGCTATATGTGGACAGCAGGGAAAACCGCTTGTTTAGTGGAAAAAGACATCGTGCAAAACCCATGGCTACTTCAAGAAGAAGTCATGGTATCAAGTACAATGATATCAAAAGTCCTATTACAAGAATAGAAACCAAAGCTCTTAGAAGAAGTCCAAAAAGGGTCAAGAAACAATTTGGACTGGTTGGCTAGAGAAGCGATGCTAAAAGACAGGATAACCCGTGGAAAAGAACTGCCCACAAATTGGCAATACAAGGGCGCATTTTTCTATATCAAAGATCGACAATATATCCCTGCAGACAATGTCCTAAACACAAAGATTGCGACAGGATACCATCATTTGAAGGTAGCAGGACATTTTGGGAAGCAAAAAACAATATACCTAATCACCAGAGAATTTTATTGGAAAGGACTCACAGATTGGATAAATAACTATGTTCGATCTTGTTATGAATGCCAGTACAAAAGGTCTCCACAACATGTACAATTGACATTACTTAAACCTCTGGAGAAGCAATACGCAGCATGGAACTCTATCTCAAATCATTTCATAACCAAACTACTAGAGTCACGAGGCTACACTCAGATCATTGTAGTAGTCGACCAATTCACAAAGATGGCATACTTTATCGGTCCTTTGACAAACAAGACGGCAAAAAACATGACAAATAATTTGCTACAAGAGGATTGGAAATTTCACTATCGATCTACAGAAATCATGTCCGAAATGAAGGCAAAGCTCTCCGGACAATTTTCAGAATCAATTTCTAACTTACTAGGGATCAAAAGAAAAATGTCAACAGTATACTACCAATAGACGGACGCTCAGACCGAACAAACCAACCACGTAATAGAAGGTTACTGAAGATTTTGCGCTAATTACGATCAGGACAGCGTGGTATCAGCTATTACAATTGTCTCAATGCACATAATATTAATTTCATGACAAATGCACACAGAATATTGTCCTTCTTCGCGAATTACAATTATCATCCACAAAAAGAATGAAGGCGAGAGTGACAAGCACAAAATTCGGGGTGGAGTTGTATGACATGTTTGACCAGGTAACCGAACACACCCGTGATACTGAACACCCCTGGATGTTCTGATCAAGCAGAACATTGTGCAACATCCAAAGGGAAAGTATCGCAAGATCAGGCAAATCTGTCGATCAGAGAGGTGAGGACCAAGAGAGGAGGATTTTAGCACCGCTAAACGAAATCCAAAACACAAAGCAGCCAAAGTGGGCAAAGATGGCCCCGCAAGTATAGGATTTCCAGAACCACTTTATACAACCGATATTCCTACCATACGCAAGGATCGAGTAATGCTCATGTCTTTCAAGAAAAGGTTTCTAAAGAGGAAGAGGAAGAAATAGTACAATGGATAAAGAAAATAGGGTGGGCAGGCATGCCACCAAGGTGGCAACATTTGGTGGATTTGGTTGGAATCATACTGGGGCATTGGACGGACCATGGAGGTGAAGAGAGTGTCGGAAAGCAATTCATCAATCGGTTTCTCAAGCACCATCCTGAGCTAAGGAAGCGAGTAGCAAGGCCTTTATCTAGTCAGCAGGCATCTGCTACCAATTTCTCATCTATAAACTACTTCTTTGACCTTTTAGCTGAGGTCAAAAGTCAGTTTAAGATCTATCCAAGAAATATATAAAATGCAGATAAGAAAGGCTTTTCTCTTAGTGTGGGTAGCAAGGAGCAAGGCCTCTGGGAGTCCATAAATCACTTTCCATAGTTGGTACTGGATCGGAATTGGGAATGGGTTATGATAATTGAGAGTCTGAGTGCTAAAAGGAAGACGCTACTACCATTTATTATATACCACGGGAAAATATATTGATTTGCATGGCATGACTATGAGATCAGAGATGAAGCAGCCTGTGCAAGGTCTTCCAATGTGTGGACTAATTGGACAATCATACCTCTCATGATCACTTCTTCTTTCTAGATTACGGCCTGCGAAACAATATTCACGTTCTCTGCTTTCCCTCTCATTCTTCCCATATTCTCCAGCCTCTGGATGTCTCACCCTTTTCCCCCCTCCGCAGACACTACATGGCCAAAATTGATGAATTTACTCATCTTAATAGCTACTACACACACATCACCCAGGCAGATATATTTCCCAGTTCAACTAGCCGACAAAATGGCCTTAACTAAGGCTATTATTACCCCTGTTTACGAATAGCTGGGTATCTATCCATTGAATCAATTCAAAATCCTGTCACAACATAAAGCTCACACCAGCACACCTCTTATTCCTCACTGCCCAGGACTGTGCTTAGCTTCTACTGTGGCTAGTAACAGAACCAACGACTCCATATTTGATTTTCTTTCCCACAGGCTTCAAGATCCTGCCTCGGACTAAGAGAAGCTATGTACAGAACTTTTCTAGCATAGGAAAATCTTTAATTGCAAGAGCAACTATTGCTGAGTATGCCCTAAGAAAGATGAAAGCAGGGCAGAAAAGTCAACAAGGAGAAGGAGGTTGGTGAATTTTGAGTCCTGCCCGTGTGATTGGAAGAAAGGAAATAGAAAGAGCTCAGAAGAGTTTATTGGCAGAGCAGGCACGTCGGCAAGCACAACAACTATGGAAAATCAAAAATAAAACATACCTTTAATAGACCAAAGACTGGCCATGGACGCCCGCATCCAGTGTATTCTGATACTATTTGGGCTGATAATACGGAGGTTGCAAATGCCAATGATCTATTAATGGCTGAGGAGGTCAATTCCGATAACTCTTAGGTGTTCTTGGAGACAATTTTGAATCTTTCAAAAAAGTTTAAGGTAAGTTCAATTGATCAAACCCAGGTCTCTCTTATAATTTAAACTCCCATATTGCCTGCATGTTGGGTGGAATCAGTATAGGGTAGATTGAAAGCACAGTATCATAGGAAATCACTCGGATATTTTGCTCTGTATGTATACCGTCTCTCTATTTTTTTTTTCCCCTTATTCAATCTGACCACCACCTACTGTGTTTAAATACCCTATTTCTACAGTCGCATAGCTGAGTTGTTGAATTATCGTCATTCTTCTTGCTCTGTAGGTAATGTTCAATATCACAGTTGTGTTCAGTAATTCAGTCAAACACGTTACCCACTAGATGAAGGCTATGCACAAACGAGCGGTAGAAGCGCCAAAATACAGACGAGAGGTAATGAACAAAGAACAAAACCAAAATGCATTGCCTCCGCCGAACTATAAAGAAGGCGACTTAGTAATGTTAAATGCCAAAAATATTGGTACAAATGGTTCCTCAAAGAATTTAAGTCCACAGCTTTATGGACCTTTCAAATTCATAGAGGCAAAAGGACCACATGCTTTCAAACTCGAAATATCACCTACATGGAGGATAGACCAAATCTTCCATATTTCGCTATTGGAACCGTATTGAATCTAGATTCAAGAAGGAAGAGAACTGCCTCTCCAAGACCTGGAAGTGATTGGTGGTGATCTTGAAGTACAAGTAGAACAGATTGTAAAGAGTGAAATAATCTCTTATACAAGATAGGTTTGTTGTGGCAATAAGCGGGTGCGCGAACTAAGGGATATTGTAAAGTGGAAAGGCTGTTCAGAGGACGAGAACACGTGGGAACCGTCTGAAAGTTTGCAAAACACTAAGGAGTTAGTGGAAGAGGTTCATCAGAACAACCTGAACATGCCAAGTACCGCAGATATTGAATAGGCAAGAAAGATTTTCCTTATGTGAACAAGTAAAGGCATGAGACTTTTTCCCCTATTACCCAGAGTTCAAAAAGTATTTCATTTGTTGTTAGAAGTAATAGAACAAGGATCTTAGAAGCATTCGGGGATGAAGCATGAGGTGAGGGAACTCGTGTTAGGCTTACTTGAAGGCCCAGCCTTCCATTCGTGAATACAGACCTATAGTTACCCTACCTTGGGATTCTGTGTTGAAAAGCACAAGGCAACACCCCTCTGGAGCAGCAGCATTGGGACGGCACGCCAACGGCTGACACCGGTATTGTTGTGGCCCATCACCAGAGACATGGTCCTTGGCGCCCTCCTCGTAACTCCCAATACATCGCGTCCATCTCTCGAACTGGATCCTGTTTGCAGGGTATATGGGGAAAGACGTTTGACAAGCCAATACCACTCGTTCGAGCCAAGTTGGTTGACGTTGCATGGCGCTAGTGATCAACAAAGCTCGAGTCGCGAAGGTGGTCACTAGGTAACAGGACATTTTACAGACAATCGTTAAGCAACATCATTCTATACTCCACAGTCCCGCGCTGAAAGTCGCAGAAATAAATTGTCTTGGTGGGGAGGTAGTTTGAGAAATCAAGCATACTTGTACTCACATACGTGACTAATATTCTTTGGATACTGACGGAACCATACTATAATAATATGACTATGGAGACATAATTGGAATTAGTGCAATTATCAGGTCAAGTCTATCTTATGCCTCACAGCCGTCGAGTGCAGGATATCAACTGCAATGCTGACAGGTTCGACTACAAAGCTGGCCATTTTCTTCGTTCAATCATGGAGACCATTCTGCGTATGCATGGTAAGCAAGAGCTATCATGTGGACCAAGATGGATCGTAACGAATGGACTGATGTATGGGAGCAGAGTCAGAAAGACTCATGGTATTGCGATTTGGAAGTCAAGTGAGATAACAAAATTGTCAGGCTCAAATGGTATTCGCACTTGCAGAAGAAGCGGGAATTGGCTAGCAGATACTTAGTTAGTTTGAGAAGTAGATGTAGCTGGTGACGATCCAGATACGGCATATAAATCTTGAGGTGCATCCCAAGCTATTTGAACATCATAAAGCAATGGAGTCGTGATGTTATCAATATAAAAAGTTCATGCTAGAAAGTCTTTTATTATTCTGTCTACCTCTATTTTAGTCATTGAGCCTTCCAAGACAATCTCCATCTATGATAAAGATTATCGGCCTGAGTTATCTTGCAAGTCTTTGAAATAGGCTTCAGCCTATCATAGGGCCTATCCATTACCTGCAGTCCTCACCTGTCATAACCAGTCCCCAGGTATCATCTGCGGTCCACACACGTTTCCCCCAGTCCTCATCGGTCATATGCTGTTCCTGGCCTATAAGCTGGATGGCCCACCTGGCAAGCGGAGTTACCTGGGAAATTGCACAACCTCTGATACCAGTAGGGCCGAATTATCCATGCCCTTCATGACTTAGGACGGACTACAATTAGGCACCTCTGCCATCTAAAGGTCATACATTCGGCGTTAGTCCCATCCTAGGCAACAGAGTGACAAACTGGACGCTTGGGAACACTCATGAGCTGCATCAGCAAATAGGATTACCTGCGTCCTGTGCCTCCTGTGCGTCTGACGCTCTGGATGCTCAAAACGTCAACAGCTACTCTGAACATGGCGCCAGCACAACGTCACGCCCGGACGTCAACACTTTTGACTTGCCACGTCCAAGTGCCATCCTGAATTATATAGGCTTCGGCACCCACGTCCTGAAGTCTTTCATGGCTGAGTCTTGGGGTCCTGATTTCATTCTATGCGAAGCCCTCAGGCCCTGATACTATCTGTTTCTTAGTTCTCGCACCAGGATTGCTTCTGATGCTAGGTTCTCACTTTACAATTATGAAGTCCTCCGAAGCCGGTGGCCTGGAGGTAGCACGCACTTGATGCCCGTCATTCGGATGTCATTCTGATCCTGCATGGCAATATCAAGAGACCATCCTGACCGCCTGTAAGGTGGGCTTATGAAATCTAAAAGTCGTTCTGAAGGTTCACGTACTCACTCAGGACAACGTCGAGTTCAGAGTCCGCTGTGTATTGGATATGTGGAGGCTACGAGGATAGCATCATCACAATGTTGCTAGGTTCAAGCCGTCATTACGTCGGCTCTTATATTCTCATTACTCTTCTAAGACGCCTCATGATTCCATTCATTACCATTCCTATTCAACTACTACCCGAATAGTCAACCACCGTCAGCTGGAGTGGACCTCCAGGTAACCGGCATTTCCATCATTCGAGATCTCTCTGGACTATTGCTTAGAATGGAGCTTAGTTCTGCCAAAGAATTTAATTACATTGTTTGCTATATGATATTCATCGGCGCTTTACAGATACCTTTAGTGAAGTTGATGTCCACGCTCCGCCGGGCTGAGTTCAAAGTGTAATATCTGAGACTGGTGGGAGACAATCTAGAGATTTGTCGAGCCTCGAAGAAAGGGGGCAGGCCAGGTCAGGGCTCTGCGCGCTCTCTGGCTCTAGTCCGACTCTCAACTCCTGTGAGTTCTCTAGACTAGATGGACTCGAGTCGAGCAACCGCAGGGCATGCCCAAAGGCCGTGTAGCTGTAGTCAAACGACATATTGGTGGTCTGAGACGTTTCCCGAATATTTGCCTGATGATCGAGGGGCATGGTGCGATTGTTTCATGTCAGTTCTCATTTGGTAGCTTGGCGTAGATTCCGTCTGGATAACTGATGCTGAAGTTCAGCGTTGAGTTCATCATAATTGTCGTCAAAAGCTTCTCTCCATTTCTTCAATACTTGATGCTCTTTCTGCATATGTTGGGCAATCATTTCAGGTAACTTCATCAGCATCAGTTCTTGTTTCAGCTTGGGCATAGCGCGCCAGGAGTTCTTCTGTGGTGATAGAAGATCTTTGATAAAAGATTAGCCGTCGGATCAAACAAAATTGATGCCAATTGTGGGGATCTTACCTCCAACGGCGTCAGGTTTGAAGTCTGGAGGGTTCTGATAAACACCAGCAGAGCACGCGCGATGTGTATGGTACAGGATTGCACATGTCAGGCATACCATCGGACTATTGATTAGGTCAAGAAATTCCTGATCGTGTATTCCAAGCGCTTTCTTGCTATTGAAATACTTACCATATCTGCCATCATCAATCTGGGGTGCGAGGAATCTGAACTTTATTCTCTATGCCGAGTTCAGAGTCAGCTGTGGGAAGAAGATGTGTGGATGGTATTATCACTCAAATACAAACTTGATATCCGGACGGGGGGCACATGAAACAATCAACTTCAAGGAGGAATTTGACGCTAGGAGTGATGGGCGTCTGGTCATCCGGCAGTTTGTATAGATCTCAGATGTTGTTTTTTATATGATATACATATTGACCGCGCACACTGGTGAGCTTTTGGCGTATCTGAGGTAGTTAATACAAGATCGTATAATTGGTGATAGCTAACCACATTCACGATGTGTATACTCCTCACAGATGATTCATTATTTCCAGCATCCGCAATCTCATCTTTAGCCCTATTCCAAACTCTATACACCTCCACCGTCAAAGCAATTCGGTTTGGAAGTGGGTCAACAAAAAGAGTGTAACGGAAGATTAGAGTCTTGGCAATGCTTAGTATTGCTCCTTCAATACCTGTTACAGTGTTTTGTGGTGAATTAATTCCTTGCGGTACAGTCGCGCGTCCTGAAGGGCTTCGTTCCGAGAGTGGGCTCGAACCTCTGATAACTGACTCAGTTAGAGTATTATGGTCGCCAAGTGAGAAAGAATACCTCATTAAACTTGAGGAGAGGAAGGTCTGGGATTGGACAGGTATCCTGGGAGTTATTATCACTCAAGACCAGTAGTCCGTGGGGATATTGCTACATCCTGTGATCATGAGCATGTTGAAGTTCGCACGGTCTTTGCTCCCTTGTTACCTGAGTCATGGCTCTGTGGTTGGACTGGAAGTCGTGCCGCAGACTGGTCGTGACAATCAAGGTCTTCATCATTGATTTCGGTGTCTGGCTCGGTTTTACTGTGCGGGAGTGAAACATGGTACTGTTCACTGCTACGGTCGGACAGGTGAACTGCTTCACCTTGTCCGTCAGCATCAGTGTCCGGTTCAATATATACTGTGACCTGATGCGTTGTCATTTTTGCACGCTTTCATTCTCATTCAGAACGATGTCCAGAGTTTGGTAGGGATACATTCACACCTGATAACTGAGTGTTATGAGAGGTGCTGGATTCTGTCTGTGATTTACTGCTTTCATTGTTGGCTGGCTCGATGCCAGGGTCTCAGTGCCAGTTTCGTGTAGAGGCGCTTTCCTTTTAGATGGAATCGGGTTTGGCTGGCCCTTTGCCATGATGTCAGTTCAAATTTCTCTTGTGAGTCAGTTCTGATTGTCTGGGGGGGCAGGCTGGCGGTTGGCTTTGGCATGCTTGCGGTATAGAGAAGATTTCGTTAAGGTAAAGTCTGATTCTTTCTTTTTTGTGTGTAGGAAGGGCGTGAAGTTTGATCGTGTTGATTTGATGGGTTAGTTCTTAGATGTCGACGCGAGTATAAGTGGGTGTGGACCCCCAGTCTGTCACTCGGTGTGCGGGTGGAAGATCTACTAATCCTATGTAGCAGATCTAACATGCGGTTTCCCGACATGGCATTATAGGAGGGCTGGTTACTTCTTCTGCGTGATCATCACTGCAGATGATCAAATTGGTTCGATTTGTGTAGCTGCTCTACCGTTGAATCGCTGTAGTGACGGTGGGTACATTTACCGGATTCGGAAGGATGTGAATCTGCAGAGCTGATCCATCCTGCGGATACCTAACGGTTTTTATGATGGTCAAAACATTTTTCGTCATCTATGTTACGATACACAAATGTGAAAAATCATAGAGAAGATGAATTGGGGGCTGATGTCGGAGCCTGGGCGAGTCCAACCCTTAAGTAGTATTAGTTAGAGACAACCGCTCTTGGTGTGACAGTGGCCAAGGTAAAATAGGATCAGAAGAATATTCTCATTTTCGAACCGCGAATCAGCAGCGGGAAAAGTACTGGTCTCTATATGCAAGGAACACAACCTTGCAAGACGTAAGCAAACACTGTACATCTGCGCGAATGCCAGATAAGGTGACTGGATTCAGGCGTACACAAACTGTCCCTCGGAATCCATCTTGAGATTTGTCAAGCGATTGTGTCTTCGGTTTTTGTGATCTCTGAGTGTGTCAGGTGGTGAATGGCATCTCTGGTGGCGTCCAGTGTACGTTTGGGAGTACAGTTAAACCGAAGATGGGAGTAGCTGCGCAAAGTAATTTCCTGACGAAAAGTGTTGTTGACTTTGAACAACCTTAATCTTGGAGTATGGTGTGGATCCTAGATGATGGATAATCTTCAGTCTTGGAACGTCTATGTAAAATATCTGGAGAAATGTGCCAAGAGAGATTGGTGCAAATTGCGCTATCTGGGCGAACCCTAGCTGGAAGAAGTATCCGTTAGCGAGGGGAATTCTGCAAGAGACACTGACCAAGCCTAAAGGGGTTTGGAAGCATCTAGTGAATCCAGCATAGTGGCTGAAACAGGCTGTGGAAGCAAAGCATGATTACAATCACTAACGCAAACGCAATTTGGTCTATCAAGTAAAGCCAATGCAAGGGGATACCACAATTGATTGATTAATATAATATTTATCACAAGAAGTGATGAAAATGTAACAAATGCTGGACGCCAAAGAAATGTGGGTAGAATCTATGATCAAATTGTTTAAGTGTAATGAAGAAAAAAAGTTCACTGGATTTTCCCAGGACGCTCACGCTGAGCTTGCCAACTCTGGTGAGTTGTGCCTCATGTTGAATCAATCTCGTTGGACTGTATGGGGCGGGGCCACTCACCCCGGTCATCGCTAGTGGTGCCAGGATGATTTGCATCAGGGACAGCAGGGTGTCGACAACCTGCGGCTGGTATTGGCTTGGGGGTGGCGGGGTTGCTACTATCAGAATGAACAGCAGGCGAATTCGGAGGATGAGTAGGAATGGCGGACAGAGGGGGGGTTGTAGGATTTTGTGGAGCAACAGCGGGTAGTGAGTTTGTCATTTGAGGGGCTTCGGGGGACTTGGCACTATGATTAGGAATATCGCATTGCACTGAAGAACCAGTATTGTCAGCTGTTGTGTCATCAGTGCTGTCGTTCCCACATTGGCGTCCAGTGCGGTCCAGGCTTCTAGGCTCTGGGTCTGTAGATTGAGTTTTGGACGCAACAGTAGCGACGTTAGGATTCTTTAGATACTGAGACATTCAGGTTTGCGTTTCGAGAAGTGCTCTCACTGTGGCAACTCGGTCTTTCTCAGTTTCCACTGAAGGGCCAGCTGGTGTTTCTAGATGTCCTGAATGGTGGGTCGGTCTGGGGCATAGGTGGTGCTCTGCCAATTGATCGCTCTCGATGTCAGGCCCGGTTGATGATTCGGACATGTCGGTATCGTTTTCCTACGTCTTTCATTAGCATTACTCATTATATATTATGACAATGAATCTAACAGGTCTCGGAATAAATCATTAAAATCTAAAAATAAATCATACTTGATGATGATCTTCCTCTCTGTGGGCCTCAGGCACAAGTCAGAGGGCTGACGCCACCTCGTCATCAACAATGATTGTATCATCGAAGTCGTCATTGTTGTTGTCATCGCGATTGTCGGTGCCATTTCCTTCAGTGTGAATATGGTCATCCACACCACCAGCAGACCCAATTTTGTACCAGACATTTGGATCGAGAAATTGATGGCGACCGGAAACAGGCCCGGGGGTCTCAGCTAGGAACTTGTTAGTCCCTTGACGTGTTGCAAGGACTAGGAGATCCAGAGGATCACTCCCCGGGTTGGGGAGCAGCCAGGCGCGAATATCTCCATCTTTATACAAGAAGATCAGCTTGGAAACGGGTAGTGGTTCGGAGGGACATCAACGTAACATGCTCGTACAGTGACCTGTCACCCTGATGAGATATCGTAGAGACTTATTCGGTTTCTCGACGTGTTGGTTTTGTAGCACCAAGCCAAGCATGCTTATGGTCAGTGTTGATAGAACACCCCATGCAATGCCTCTGTCTGGAGAGGTTGCGTTGCAGGGGTGTTCCATGTGAGTGCCGTTATGTATGCCTTTACCTCATCTCGCCATGTCTTCTATGTTTCTGTCGACTCGGGTGGGTTCATGAAGCTACACCAGCTTTTGGCATATGATATTTCCCCTATACGGCCCCTGCTTGCCGCTGGTGTGAGTTCACTATTGAGTGATGGATGTGCTGCACGTCAGATATCACTAACCGGAAATCTTCGACAGCAGACTCGAAGCCTGGCTTTTAATCGGAATACATTGACTGACTGTCTGAATATATTGAGAAGTCAGTAAACTGTTAAACTATCAATCATTATCATAATAAGACATGAGAGCTTAGGTCCTTGATGGCTCCCCCGCAATAGCAGCCCCTCGGGAATGCGTTTTTCTGCACTTCGCATTACTGGAATTGACGCTTCGTGTCAGGACGGCTTGATGACTGTGGGGGCCAATTAATGTTAGCATAGTGGGGACTCAATCGACGGAGAGCGAGTCCTTACTTCTGGTGTTTGTCCTGGGCGGGCTGTTTTGGTGATTTCGGAGGCATTATGGGAGTATGGACGATCAGTGACCGTCAGTAGACTGAGACAAATGTGTATTAGGCAATGCGGGCTCACTCGGAATATATGCAGATAGGAAAAGAAATCTGTGTAAATGGACCAGGACAGCGCTGGGGATTCAGAACCAGGGCATGGTTCCCACAGCGTTGTCCGGGATGAAACAATCAAACTAAAGTGATGAGTTGAGGAGAAGTGTGACGGGGAGATGTAGCAATGGGAGAACTAGCGACGGAGGCTTTTATGGCCAATGGATACGCCTTTGCAAGAGGAAAAGCACAACCTTGTAGAATTTGGCGGTCAGGACTTTAGTAGATGAGGGGTATGAGGTTCACTTGGTGAAAGCGCTATGATCGTCATGGTGATATTGTGTGATGGTAAGATTGACGCAATATTGCTGATCACACAATTTATTTGGAGCCGCTTGTTGAGACACGACTATACCTCATCATTGATACGCAAGAAAGTCTTAGTGGACGATTCTTGTAACGGGGGCACCCTGTAGAGAGGTGAACTCTAAGGTTGCAACCGCATCAAAATACTCAAAGTAGAAGATAAAGGTGAGGTAAATAATTCAAAAGAATCAAACAGTAAAACTTAACATAGTTAAGGTCGAAGCTTCACTGAATTTAGTTCTCGCGAGGAAAAGTTGGTTGTCGAAGTAGAATGCCAAACACTTAATCTTAAGTAGATATCAGATTAAAGCCTTTGACAGTAACAGCTGCTCCGACCTTGTGCGAGTACCCTGTCCTGCTCAGGGCTTGTCCCCCTTCTGCCCTCCATTAGGGATTATCCTTCTGGAGGTATCTGATCCAGTCGGGTACACTTAACTCCGTCAATTGGCTATTAGTTTCTGCAATGCATCTACAATACAACCGCCGGTCGAAAAACTCTTCCAATCAAAGTCATACAAGTGGCCAACTGTTAAGACAACAACCGGAATCACTACCTTGTTGGTGGACTCACTGGCCTATGGGTAGTTTCCTCTATACAAGCTATGCAGTCCATCATTTTATCCGCTCAACTATCCAATGTGATAAGTTGCCATGCAAGCTCCCCCGGTGAGATGTAGCCGATGGTTGGCTAAGTGGGCGCTACCCATAGCCAGCCTCTCAGGACATGCTCTACTGTGATAAGACGCATACCTCTAGATTCCAATAACAACCCATAGTAATGCTTCAAATCCAGGGGAGAAGGTCAAGGCTGGTTACTGAGCTTATGGTCCCAAACGCGCGCTAGCCTCCTTGGATGACCTAAGTACCACGTGGAAGAGTACCCTACTACCCGTATGCTATGATAGACTCCTAGGTGCCGCAGAGACCATTTAGCGGCGACCGCCCTTTTGGGGGTTACCCATACCCCACTTATATATCCTGCGAACGACATCCAGTCGGACGGACTGCGACAACTTACATAGTGTGACGGACCCGCTCCAATGACCTCTCTTTACTAGCAAATAAGCAGCTATGCAGCCGTCTGCATATCACGCGCCGTCCCAACGCTGGGGCCAGAGAGGGGTGTTGGTTAAACCCGCCCAAGTTGAATAGTATGTTCAGGCCATCCTTGCACAGGTGTGGGGCCTCCCCGCGGAGATGCGTGTACGCCTATGAACATCTAAGACCCTATAGAATATGAGGCAATCGACCTCTAAGTTCTAGGATGCCTTTGCTAGTGAAGGTAGGGTAACTTGGACTCCTCAGTAGGGTAACTGGTGTCCATGGGCATAATGACAAAATTCCCAAGGTTGGGTAACTTTGCCTTCTTATGCCATTAACCACTGCGGAAGTACTCCAGTTGACCACAAAAGTCGTCTCGGAGGTCCCTGTAACATTCCCATAATTCTCTTGACCTTATATGAATCTTCTCCCGAAAGGTTACCCTGCCTAATTGAGTACCCAAGACTACTCAACCATTCCCTAGACTTTGTCCTAGGTTAACCAGCCATTGGTATACGAGACCATACCACCTCTGGTTACCACTCGGTATACCGTTTGGGCCAAGGTGGTAGTTATTGTAGCTACCTATTGTAGGCTCATTATACTACTCCCCTCTTCTCTTGGTGTGTCCTCACACCATCAAGGTCGTCTCTTAGTTCCACGGTTTGGATTGTCTATAACCCTATAGGTTTTAGGTTAAGAGGGATACCTCTCATGGAACTCTTGTAATGATTGTATTGCGGTATCTTCTAACATCTCAAACTGTTCCCAAGAATTCTCTTCTGGACCGTCCCCTTCCCAAGCAACCATATATTGCACAAAGCGGTGTGGAAACTTTGACTTAGGATTCCCATACTATCGGCTATCAACCATTTCCGCAACAACAAAGCTAGGCTCATTGGCACCTATCTCAGGTATTGGTATTATCTTTTGAGGCCTGCCCACAGGAACCTCATGATAGGGTTCCAACAGAATAACATGGAATACAGGATGGATGTCCCATCTCTCCGGCAGCTCAATCTCTTAGGCCCTAGACCCCACCTTGCGTTTGACAACAAATGGTCCAAACATCTTATGGTCTAGTTTTTCCAAAGACCTTTTTGTACGGAGGTTCTTGTGGTTTAGCATAACTCTATTGACTTTCATAGCTATGCACAATATGCTATCTTCGAATGTGACATATTCCGGAGCTGGCTGTCTCTTTTGATCATTCAATTTCCGTTTTCTGTCCTGTGCCCGCTGTATTCTTTCTCGGATCTCATGCTACGTGCCTTCCCAATTCTGCACAACAAGCTCGCTGTCTGGGTGTATGCCTTGGTTGTCTAACACGATCCCTGACAACTGAGTCTGTGGGGACAATCCATAATTTATTTCATATCGACTTGCCTTTCTGCATTCCGACATTGAAGTATTAGACGCATGTTCCACGAAAGGCAACAGCAATACCCAATCGCCTTACTAATATCAACAATAACTTCTTAAATATTGTTCTAGTGTCTGGTTAACCCTTTCAGTTTCCCCATCCGTCTCTGGGTGGAATGCGGTAGAGACGTTTAGCTTTCCTTGCAATAGCTGCATCAGGCCTGTTCAAAACTTATAAATGAATTGGGTATCTCGGTCAGAGACAATTGATTCAGGATGTCCGTGGAGATGCCAGATTTCTTTCACGAACGTCAAGGCCACTACCTTAATATGGTCCTCCGTCCTTAGGGGTATGAAGTTTGCCATCTTGGAGAATCTGGCTACAATGACCCATATCTTTGTATACCCGTCGGACTTTGGTAACCCTACAATGAAGTCCTTGGATATTGCCGACCATGGCCTTATAGGAACTTCTAAGGGTTCTAGGAGTCCATACTTCTTGTGCCGGATGACTTTAGTACGTTGACATACATCGCAAGAGCGAACGTACTCGGTAATGCTTTCATCCTTCTTTGGCCAATAGTGGTTAGCCCTAACCCTACCAATGGTCCTGTATGTTCTGAAGTGTCCAGCAATTTTTGAATCATGTTCTGCCTCCATGATTGTTCGCCTTAGACCTTCATCCTTTGGAATGTACCACCTGTTTTTATACAGGAGCAAGTCCTTTTCAATACTAAAGTTTCTATCAACCTTACTATCGCCTTTGAGGAGTGCCTTTAGCGTTGCTAAATAGGTTTGATCGCTATCTGCTGCCTTCTTAGGAGCCTCCTGAAATGTTGTCCACAACTCAAAACCTTGGCAAGTTTGCAACACATGTGGTCGCAAGATAACGGGCTCCTCTCCAATATACTGTCCAGGGCAAAAAATGTAAAAGGTTGGGAATTACTCCCCCCTTCAGGGCGGTAGTCCCTATGCCTCGACAATACATCAGCTATTTCATTTAACCATCCTTCGCAATAAATAACCTTAAAATTGAACGGTTGTTGAAATTCTGCCTAGCGATGTTGTCTACGATTTGGACTCTTCATAGTATTAAAGTACTCTAAATTCTTGTGATCAGTGTACCCCAATATCTGATAATCAACCGACATCCACATATAAGCCCATTCCTTAAAGGCTGCCACTATTGCGGCCATTTCCTTATCATGGACGTCATAATTTATGTCTCCTGGCGAGAATTTTCAACTATAAAATGCTACAGGATGCCACTTCTGATCCTCACAGAGTTGAGATAGTATGGCCCCTAATGCAACCTCACTAGCGTCGGTCTCCAACATAGTTGGACGCGTGTCATCAAAGGGTGTCAGAAACGGACCTGTGGTAAACATATTCTTCAATGTGTCAAAAGCATCCTCACACAAAGGGGTCCACGTCCATTTGATACCTTTCTTGCTCAACTCCGTTAATGGTTTGGCTATCTTGCTAAAACCTTATATAAACCAACAATAGAAGTTAGCAACGCGCATGAAGACTGCAGATTGACGTCCTTCTCGGGCGTTGACCATCCCCGGATCTCTTCAACCTTTGTACTTGTCTTAGAGTTTCCTCTATCGGATATCTTATACTCAAGGAACTCTACTTCCCGTTGATGGAAGCTTGACTTCTTAATGCAAACGCAAAGACGTGCCTTTCTCTGCCTTTCCATGACCTACCTTACTAGGGCGACATGATCTTGAACTCTCTCCGTATAGATTAATATGTTATCCATATAGGGGATGACTCCGACATCTAACATGTCGCGGAATACATCATTGATCATTCTCTGGCACTTTGATCGAGGATTGCTTAACCCAAAGAGCATCACGGTGTACTCATAAAGACCATACCGGCTTTTAAAAGCGGTCTTCCATTCTTCACCTTCCGCTATGCGGATAAGGTAATAGGCATTCTTCAGATCCAATTTAGTGAAGATAGTGGCTTTACCAAGCCTACTCCTAAGCTCACTCATCAAGGGCAATGAATACTTATTCTTGATAGTAATCTTGTTTAACCCTCGGTAATCAAGACATAACCGAAGTGTTCCATCAGCCTTCGGCACAAATAATATAGGGGCCCCTATTGGCGAGGAATATCTGCTAATCGTTCCATTGGCTTCCATTTCCCTAATATAATCCCATATTGCGTGCAATTCCTTCTTAGACAAGGGATAGATAGGCCCATCTGGTAATTTGGCCTCAGGAATCAAGTCGATATGGTGATCGTATTTAGTATGCTCAGGCAAAGCATTGATTTTATCCTGACTGAATATATCTACCCAGTCTGAATATTCAGGGAGAATCTTAATCTTGATGTCCTCGCCGTCTTCATCCGTATAAAGGGCCATGCCCATGACAAAGATATTGTCTGGGTCTTCGGCTAAGAGTTCCTCTTCTGTAATGGACTCTAAGCGCCTTTCTGTCCTTAGGCAGTGGGCTTTACAATATTCTGATCGCCACCTAACACTGCCCTTCTCCCAGTTAATGTCTGGGTTGTGGTCATTTAGCCACGACATTGGCAGGTAACTATTTACTTTGCCTGCCGGTATATCTGCCACTTCAAATCGCATCTTATTCCTATGGTCTCCTACGTACATATCCACCGTCGCGGTATAATGTAGACCTGAGCCTGAGATGTGGTTTCCACTTGCATCTAAAATTCGTGTCGGTTCCTTCCGACATACACAAGGTACTTGGGCATTCGTAATCCAGTCACTGCTTAATACAGCCTCAGTAGCTCCACTGTCTAACAATAAGAGGGCTTCACCACTTAGGCTCTCTTGATTCTGGCTCCATTCCAGTCTCACTCTCACATGGAGGGATCTTGTATGTGGTGGTGGGCCTGCAAGCCTCAACTGCTTATCGCGTCTCTTGTCCCTAAACATTGCAGTTAGTAATTTTCCATAAGAATTTGGTATGGTTTTACAATTGCTAATTAATGTCTCTTGCCTTTCGACACAAGCGCGGCCACAACGGCTCGTGAATAACTTTTATCACTTGATAGACCTTTCGGGGTTTCAACAGCCTGGGTGTTTACTATCACGCCAGCATGATTTCGGGTATTCAACCCACCTCAGGTTAACTTGCAAAATAACTTTCATTGCTAAGTCAAGTCCAGCCTGACAAAATCAATACAAACCCAACCAAATTCAATCCAAAATTTCAAACAGTATGAGATAAGCAAATAATACTTTCGCAAAATCACATACAAGGGCAACACAAAGTACTACAACTATTCCCATGGTAACTAAAGAAACCCAACCAATCTCACTATCCTATAGCCAGATATTAGTTTCCTTTTGTTGTATCCCTGGTGGGGAACATTACTGCTTCGTTTCTGACATCTATCGCATCAGCCCTTTCTTGGTGCTAGTGTAGAGTTAGCTTTTCTATTCCTATCACCTCTTGGGATAGATCTTACCTAGCCGTCCATATCGGTATCAATCTCCAAGATATTCAAATATGGAGCTGGTTATCCACGGACCTCGGCTACATCTTGCTTATGAGCAGGTTTTGGAGCAGCTTCAGTGCGTCGCGATTTTGGAACGTTGGTGGCTTGGTGTCCAGCTGCGCTGGCATCTCATTTTCACTTAATTTGAGAGGACGCAACAACTGGAGTAGCCCAAGGACACTTTGCCCAGTAGTCACCGGCTGGTCCACATCGAGATCATTGATTCAACCGTTTGCGTTTGTCAATCAGAGTCTGAGGAATATCAAGATGCATCTTCGTGTGCTCTGTTTCTTCAGGTCTTGAAGACCCAGACGCATGTTTGCGGGTTTTCTGTTACCGTGGCCCCAAGCTTTTCCTTTCCTTTTGCTGTGTCTTAGCAGAAGATTGCCTATCATTGCTCCTTTCCGGCTTGGAATAATGTTTTTTCCTTGTAACGGTACGGTTAAAGGAAGCATGGTCTTCCAACTGATTACCGGTTTGACAGAGGAGGTTGATGTATTCGACATTCTTGTCAGGAAGCGGAGTCTTCAAAGTCTCTGTATTGCAAAGGTCTGTAGTTATACCTACGCGGGCTTTATCCTTAACAAAATTGCCACTATATCCCAACTCTAAAGCCAGTCTCATCAGTTAGTCACAGAGGTGATTGATCATACCAGACTTCATAGTCAACTCATTCGACTCCCGAAGAGCGTGATCCCGATCAGAGTGTCTTCTCAAACCTGACTCAAGCAGTTGCCGAAAACCTTTGGAAGTGGGAAGGATATTTGTGGGATCAAAGGGAATACCTTCATGACAGGCACCCTATTCACTAACGTAAGGGTGTATACTCTGATACGATTTTTTGGCAGGACCTTGAACAAGGGGGATTAACAAACTGACTTTATCCCTGTCCTTGCAGAGGGATTCCCTAAAATAATCCAGTTTGATTTCACAATCCTGTATGAAGAGTTGAGTATCGGTAGAGTCACCTTTGAACGAATCGACACCTAATTTCTCTGGGTTCTTCAATCGATGCGCTGACTTCTTACCCTTGCGTTGTTTCCGAAGATACTCAGCAAACTTATGACACCGCTATTCATACTTTTCCTTCCTTGGTTCGTTCCACTGAGACTTGCCTCTTCCGGGGAATTTCGGTGGATCGGGAATGGAGCAGTCAGAATCACCCGGATCTCCACCACCTCTAGCGTTTCCACCACCGGGAGGAAGATGTCCTCCACTGCCAGTCGCATTGCCGCTAGGGCCTCCCCTAGGGGAATCATACCCACTAAAACGATCTTCACCCGGCACGTCTTCGTCTATTCTCTCAGGTGATGGGTTAGAGCTTTGGGGATGAGGTTGTTTGCTAGCGGCACGCGTCTTAAGCGCATAGTCTCCTAAATATTCTGGGCAGTCACTATACCTAGTGTGTCTCACATTCTCACAGTACCCGCATCGGTTCTATTTTGACTTTGGCTGAGGACCGTCGTTCAAAGGTCTCGACCAAATCTTGATCGGCAGAAGGTCACTCTAGAGACATGGCAACCAATTCGCATAGCGAATATCGCTTCCTTCAGCCACATCCCTAACGTCAGGAGAACAAACACGCGTAGGCGCTGGCGGCTGTGACCTTCGGGCAAGACCGGGAGGTCCAACATTACCTGAAGACTTTGCTGGCACGGGTAGTGCCACTGCCGAACCAAAGGCATCGGGAACATGTGGAGTGGTGGGTAGAGGGGTTTGCCCTGCTACCGCAAAGGGTGGTTCTTGTTCAATAGGTATCAATGGCGTATTTTGTTCTACTGCCAGAGGGGCAGGCACTGTCGACGATCCTGGTAAGGGAAAGGGAGTTCCGGGCACAGCCTCTGGAGGTGGCGGCTGTGGAGAATTCTGTCTCAATGATTTTCCCGACAAAATAAAGCTGGATTTGGTAACCCTGAGAGGCGGTGACGATGGCCGGAGGTTTTTGACCAAAGGAGTTGTTTCCTGTGAGGGGGCAACCTCACTGAAGGCCACTTCGAGCGGGGTTCAACCTTCATGTGCTTCGCCCACCATCTTTTGCAATTCCGCAAGCTGCTCTTGCTGTCGAATGAATTGTCTACCCACTTCCTTCAACCAAGGTTGATATTTCTCATTAATCATGCAGGCTGCAACTTCAGCAGCATAATGAGGAGGTGGTTCTATAGCTAAAGGAAGGGCAGGGGCAGCCTTCATGACTACGTCATTCACAGCGCCAATGGCATACCCATGGGCAGTGGCCTGCTCCAAGGCTTCTACCCGTTTGCGAATCATCTGATCAGACTTGGCTAACTGGCGGATGTTCTTTCACTGGTATTCCATCCAACGATTAGTGTTTTCCACAATCTCAGTTTCAAATGCATGCTAATGCTCTTCAGCAAGATTGAGGAGGTATCTTTGTGCATCTTTCCTCTGCCGTGGAATTTCCTCAACTATGTATAGTTCAACGAGATCATTCGCGAAATCAGCGAAGGTCATCTTCCGTCGTCTATTTTGTGGTATTCTCCATCCTACGGATGGGTCATGAGTCAAACTTTCGAGGAAGGGGCAAGGGTCTTCAATCTCGATCTCTCTGACCGTACGAGGTATTTCCTCCTCAAAGGCAGGATCATTCTCAGTGTCATATCTCAGGAGCTGCTGGATTAGCCGCCAACCTAATCTCTTCACGTCTGCTCTGGCAGCGGTTCAAGATATTTCTCGCTCAATACCAGTCATACCCTCTGGACGAGAATGACACCGGGACACAGCCATAGTTGATGACATTGTTCTTTCCACCTGATGCTTCTTGTACCAGACAAGCGACTCGTAACCAAAGAATGTCCAAACTGTAGGCTAAAACAACAATTCTTAGAAGAGAGTTCAGCGAGTGCGCTTAACTATATACTGTAACGGGGGCACCCTATAGAGAGGTGAACTCTAAGGTTGCGACCGTACCAAACACTCAAAGTTATAGATAAAGATAAGGTAAAATAATTCACAAGAATCAACAGTAAAACTTAATATAGTTATGCTCAAAGGTTGACTCAAGTTAGTTCTCTCGAGCAAAGGTTTGTTGTCGAAGTAGAATGCTAAACACTTAAACTTAAGTAAATATCAGATTTAAGCCTTTAACATTTACCACTACTTCCGACCTTGTGCAAGCCCCCTGTCCTGCTCATTGTTTGTCCGAGCTCTACCCTGCATCGGGATCTATCCTGTCGGAAGTGTCAGAACAACTCGGGTACACTTAACTCTGTTAATAGGATATGAGTTTCTGCAATGCATCTCCAATACAACCGCAGGTGGAAAAACTCTTCCTCTGGAAGCAATACAAGTAGCTAATTGTTATGACAACAACCGGAATCAATACCTTGGTGGTGGACTTGCTAGCCCAGTGGTAGTTTCGCCTATACAAGCTATGCAGTCTGTTATTCAATCTACACGACTTTCTAATGTGATAAATTTACATGCAAGCTACACTAGTGAGATGTAGCCGATGGTTGGCCAAGTGGGGACTACCCATAACCAGCATCTCGGGACATGCTCTACCGTGATAGGACTTATACCTCTAGAGTCCAATAACGACCCATAGTAATGCTACAAATCAAGGGGAGAAGGTCCCGGCTAGTTACTGAGGTATTTATCCGGAAAGTGCTCTGGCCTCTGTGGACCACCTAAGTACCACTAGGAAGACTGCCCTACTACCCATAGGCTACGATAGACTCCTAGGGGCTGGAGAGACCATTCATGGGCCACCCCCATTCTGGTGGTTACCCATACTCCCCTGATATATCCTGCGAACAACATTTCGTCGGACGGACGGCGACAACCTATACGGTGTTACCGCATCTCCTCCAATAACCTCTTTTAACTAGCAAACGAGCAACTAGACAGCCGTCTGCCTAAGACGTGTCGTCCCAACGCCCGGGCCAGAGGTGGGTATTAGCTAAAACCTGCCCGAGTTCAATAGCATGATCGGGACACCCTTACACAGGTGTGGGGCCTCCCGCGAAGATGCGTGTGCGTCCAAGAACATCTAAGAGCCCAAAGAATGTGAGGCAATCGACCTCCAAGTTCTAGGATCACTTTGCCGGTGAAGGTAGGGTAACTTGGACTCCTCAGTAGGGTAACTGGGGTCCATGGGCATAAAGGTCAAATTCCCAAGGTAGGGTAACTTTGCCCTCTTATGCCATTAACCGCTCCGGAAGCCCTCCAGTCGACCACAAAAGTCGTCTCGGAGGTGCGTGCAACATTCCCATAATTCTCTTGACCTTATGCAAAGTTCCTCTGAAAGGTTACCCTGCCTAATAGAGTGCCCAAGGCTACTCAACCTTTCCTTAGACTTTGCCCTAGATTAACCAGCCATTTGTATACGAGATCATACCACCTCTGGCTACCACTCAGCATACCATTTGGGCTAAGGTGGTAGTTATTGTCGCTACCTATTGTAGGGTTGTTACATTCTGTAGAAGTTATTAAGTTGGTAAAGAGTGTCAGAGCCTTGAACTTGAAAAAACGTAGTGGGCACACGCAAAGACATCTCACAAGGGGAATTTGGCTCCGTGTTTGGATTAACTCTCCAACTTCCCACTCCCAGCAAGTAATATCACCCTAATCTTACCAACACTGATCCTCCCACCTTTCAAATACAACTGCCATCAGCCATAACAACAATACAAGAGGAACTACCACCACTACTCCAACAACCTTAAGAGTCTGCTCAATTCTCTAATCTTCCCATGACTCACTGGCACCATTCAAATTTCCTTCATTCTTCTTTTGACTACAAGATCCACTTCCACTATGATTGGCATCGAAAAACTTGGATCTTGACTTTTGGCAAATACAGAGTTGACTATACACAGAACCAGATCAGAACCACCAATTCAGTCAAGGTTCATACCCAATGGCAAAATGTTAACTTTTCATAAGATTCCTGCCTAAGGCCACTTGTCACCAGGCATTTCAAGTTATCTATTCCAGTAGAAGAAGCTTCCAAGTAATCACATTGACCTGAGGTTTTCATCAATTGAGTATTTTCTATTATTTTCCTATGTACCCTGGGATTGTGGTAATATGAACCAAGCAGACCCAGTGGCAGTCATTTCAGTGGCCATGCTGAGTATCTGGAAATTCCTCCAGGGTACCTATATATATTATTTGTGACATCACGGGCCATTTGCAAGAGTTGTCCATCACCTATCCTCCACTATACTTCACGATTCCCAGCCATCATAAAGTGTCCATATCTATTGACTCCCCCTTCCTTTATCTAATATTTCTCACACTAAAGGGCCAGCCATTCTAACTTAAATAGTTCACCCTGCTCTTTGGCCCCCTGCCATTGACAACATATAGTCTTCCTATCTCATCATAAGCTCTTTTTCATACATGTACAATGCAAACCCTTGTGACCTAATCATTCAGAATTCTGCTTTCAATATTCTATAACTGTTCTTGTAAGAGACAATATTCCAATAGGCGATTGAAGTATCTTAAAAATGTATTTTAAGCAGGCGATAGTTGTCTGGGAGGGGAGTGGGAAATTTGCTCCCTGAGAGTGTAGGTTTTCTTTTTTGATTTGTTTATTGTCAAATAGTAGTTTTGATTCTAGATACTTCTTTTCTGAAATAAGTGCAGGTTAACACTTGTAGAAAAGGCCTTCCCATACTTCTATCATTCCAACTATTTTTCCAGAATTTGGAAAATGGATATTGTCTATACAAAGATGGATTAGTTTGGTTGAGCCGAGAGAGTAAATGATGCAAACTACTACAGTGATTGTATTTGCTGCTTCTGAGAACCATTTTCAGAATGTAATTAAAAGCTAGAACTATGGTCAAAAGGAGAGAAAAATGAAAACCTTCTCCAGCCCCCATGTTCAATATTGTAATCTGGTTTTCCTAAAGGTTACAAAAGTGGCCTAGAGCTCTCACGGCTTTTTTTTTCACACCTTGATTGTGAAATACTGTAGAAACTGGAATAATTGGGCCTCGAAAAATGCAGTTATTGTAAGGTGTGTATTGCGAATGATCTTCTTGTTGCATTAAATTGGGGTTTCATTATTTCTTGGCAGCTAATCATCGTGAAAACGATGCCAACAAAGAAGAAAACTCTCCATCATTAGTTGCCAAGAAATAATGAAACCCCTATTCATTGCAATAAGAAGATCATTCACAATATATACCTTATATTAACTGCATTCTTCGAGGCCCAATTATTTCAGTTTCTACAGTAGTATCTATCAGGGAGTGTACTAAGAATTTGGCTGTAAAGAATGAGCTATACTCTCAATTCTCAATTTGGGTCTCTTGCGAAGCGCTAATTACACAGAGCACACAGAAGAAACAAATGAATTTGACAATCTTTTGTCAAGCAAGTTATTCACCACCTTTGGGAAAGGGACTATAACAAAAAAGTAAAGCTGCTGATAGAAAACGGAGAAAAAATGAAAAAAGCCTTCTCAAGACCACATGTCTCTGAGATATCTGTGCCCCTGCACCTCCTTATTATTCTACAGCTCCAGTAAGCAAATGTGAATCTCTCGCAGCCCCTAATAGCCATTGTACATGACTGTAACGATAATATCCTATCATTTAGCCCTCTTCTCCTGCTCCCGTGCGCCAGCAGAACAATCACCACCAATTAATTGTAAATAATAATTAGCGACTTTACCTAAATCGTCCTTGGAAATATTTCTGGACCTACCACTAATTAGCTTTCAGCACGGCCCCCAGTCACTAACGCTGTTCGGATAGTATCCATTATTAATAACCAGTTCGCGAGTCATCTCTCCTTTTCTTGCTTCATATTATGAAACATGACACTAAAAGAGTTTGTTTGTGTAAATTAATTGCTATCATATCTAATCATCTGTAAATGTGGTCTAGTCGTTATAATCAGATCTACAATTGCCCTACCCTAGAGTCATCCCATATCGAGTATTAGCCACAAGCACTGTATCTTGGCCTCCCACAGTGGTGACATTTTCGCCTCAATGCAGAATACAATCTTGCTTTTACTGACTGAAATGAGGTAGACCGTAACAAATTCCTGGAATCCACCATATTTCCCATTCACTGTGATAATCTTTTTTTCTCTTCTGAGGTGAAGTTTGCACGCCAATTTGATGCTACAAGTGACAATTATTGGACTTATTATGGTGAAAATAAGGTCGTTAATGTTCTCTTCCTTAATATAGGTGGTAGTGTCCATAGGGATTGCTTCCGTTACGAGATATCCCAAGATTTGTTCGTACACCGTATGCTTGATCAGAAGAACCTCCTCCTTCCCCAGGTCATCATTTTCAGGGTTCGTCTTGGACAACATTTGGGAAACAGGAATTGCTTGTTCCTCAAATTGCTCTAAGCCAAACCCATGTCTTTTCTCCACCTCTTGTACTGTCACTTTGGAGTAAGAAACTTCAAACTTGTTGCGTGTTAGCCTCTTCATCTATATTGCAATATATTGTTTGGAAACTTTATATAATAATGAAACTTTAATCTTACCGAAGCCTTCTCCTCCTCAGTTAACATGGTATTAAGGAATCTCATATTATACTCATTAGCACTCTGCTGCTCACTCTTCAGAATCATATTATCTTATTAGTATTGTTTGTTATCTACCGCAGAATTCCTTAAATAAGTTTCACTTTAACATAGGGCGCAATGACCAAAAATCAAGCTCATATTAGTATTAACCTTTAGATAATCCCTTGAGTTACAACTCAACCTTTGAATAATCTGTTTAACTTATTTATGGAATTCTGCGATATTTGAAATTTTTATTGTAGGAAAGAACACAGCAGATAGATCGTGACCTTGGTTTTCCTCTTCATATGTAATAATCCTACCTGGAGGTGGTTATCCATCCCACAGGTCACGAATCCCTTACATGACGATTCTCAAACTATCTTATTCTTCTTGTTCATGCGTTAACTATCTTATAATCTTCGTTTGTGAGTAGACTATCTTATAGTCTTCATTTGTTAATAGATTATCCTATAGTCTATCGTTTCTTGAGCTCTTCTGACATGAGAGAGATGTGAGACAGTTCTTGTCTTACAAGGTCGTGGTTGCCCTGACGCTAAGAGCTCGGGTTATTTGCATATAAGCGAGAGGTAAAGGTAAAGAGTAAATGGTAGAAAAGTACTTAGATGGTTGTATGAAGAGTTCTAACTACTGTGACCAAGTCTCCTTTTATAAACTCTTCACGGCAAAAACCCTAACCCTGATGACTCATAAATATGGTCACATTGTCCGATGACTCATAACGAGTCATGCCCATAATCCATCAGATGACACCTATGAGTCACTGCACAATTAACTCTAAACCAATCATAATATGTACACAAGTCAGCTGCGCAATGCACGTAACCTGAGTGAAACTTATGACTCATAATATGAGTCAGCCGCGAAAGTTATTACATTATTATGAGTTACAATCATGAGTCATAGAAACATCAATGAATCATAAGAAAGGAATGACATGCCAGTGCCAGTCATATGAGAACTCTGAGTCAACTGACTACATAGTGTAAAACATAAACATACCTTATGACTAATAACTATTAGTAATGTGAAATCAGCCTTGCTCACTCACAATTTGTGACATCAGATTTGAGATATGTTTTTTTTGACAAATAATTCATGTTAGCATAGCTTGTAATCAATTTGAGCATTGAGCTTACATTTGAAGTAGTTGCCTGACCAGTCCCACCTTTGGATCTACCCGGGACAGGATATTTTGCAGTATATTTGGCCGGCTGAAATATTTTTATACCTGTTAGCATGACTTGTTATCAATTTGAACTTCAAGCTCACAATTGCAGTAATTGCCCAAATGTTCCCTGCTTTAGAGGGACACCCTACTGGAGATTTTGAGGTATATTTGGCTCCCTGAAATATTTTGTTTCATTAGCCCTGAATAATAGCAATGGTGATTTCAACTTGCCTTGCAAAGCTGAATTGTACTATGAAGATAGTGAAAGCTCATGAGGCTATGGATCTGTGCCCGTTTCATCAGCAAAAAAACATTTTCCCTCTCTTCCCCTTGTGAATCCATGTCATTGAGTTTATGTTTTGTCTAATCACGTGTGACCCTGTCTAATCCTCAACCTCCCTGTCTTTATCCTGAAAGATTAGATACCCATCGTAATTTCTGTAAAATCTGAGCTATTTTTAGCCATTGCTGAGTGATATTTTACATCCCCAAGTGGAGAACTATTTGTTCAAACTTTGAAATTTAGGTTTTTAAAAAGTCGGTGATTTGATGATAGAAATAGCTTATATTTTGCAGAATTTAAGATAACTATCTTCTTTTTTAATATAAGAAATGGGATTTTTGATATAATGAGGGGTGACCTGCGATTCGACAAAACATAAAACTCAACCCCAGGGGACACCGGGGGGACCCTTTTTTTTGGTGATGTAGGGTGCTACCTTCGTAAACCCCAACATCATGAGTAGTGCTACTTCTTTTCCTATCAACATCTTAAATTAGTTTCCAATAGAAAATGATCTCATCTGGAGAGAACTCACAATATTCTTATCCTCATGGTGTTTTCGGTTTTATAATCCTTATTGATGGTAAGGAGGGTGATGAGGGTGTGGAAGAGGGGAAGATAAGGGTTGCCATACTCTGTTGAATAATGTTTGTTATTCAACTTAGTGTCGTTCTGAGATTACTAACCCTCACAGTGCGATGCACCTCCTGCCTGGGTAACAGAGCTGCAATCTTTCCCTACCTTGCCAGCACTCAGTAAAGCCTGTAGGGTGTAGCATTTAAGTATCCCTCATCCTTAGCAACATTCAATTCATCTCCATTCATACTTTCCTGTTCCTTACTTCCTTAGACTAACCTCTATCCTCTCATAGATAGGAAGTTTATTGATTTCTAGCTTACATTACTAAACTCTAATAGAGCATCGGGCTTCCTGCTTGCTCTGCCGGGTACTCGCAATATAAGCAAAGATTGTATCCTCGAGTGCCAGCCCCAATCCCTTCTAGCATCATTTTCTAGAACCATCTTCACCCTTAGCGATTTTCAGGCAGCATGAACTGTGATTCACATTACATGTATCATACTATAAACTACGATAAGCAATGCTCCACCTTATTTTTCGTACTTTTTTCTTTCATTAATTCTAAATCTAGAGTAGGCTTACAAGGTCACAAATTTTCTACCCGCCCAGCCTCCTTACAAAAACAAGCTATCCCGTAAAATCTCTTGTAATCCACTATCTCCGTAGCAGGGGTCAATCTCACTACTCAAAGACGATAGCCCCAAGTAGGATTAGTGTTTCCCTTACCCGGTAACGCCTGGCCGTGCTGATTGTTCTAGATCTCGTTAACTGGTATTCGCAATTCTGGTAACCTAAACCTATGGGCGGTGCTCTAGAGATTAACATCTGTCACTGATAAGTGGATTATACGAGACTTTCGGGTAGATCGCCTAAAATATCAGGCCAAGTTAGTTTCGACTAACAAGTTAATAGAACTGCAGAACTAAGTTAACGAGATAGTCACATGACTCAGAACGAACTGTATCAGGAAAGGACCAATCCTTCTTCAGAATCTTTGTCTCTAAATCCCGAGATTGGCGATCAGCGGAGCTAGCATACCTTCAGTAAAAATGCAGTACTCAAGTACTCTCGGTAAGGGTATAGTAAAGATTTGGAAAAGACAGCGGGGCAAATGTCTGTGGGAGGAACAAAAACGAGAGCTGTCAATACTTAACCCTTACCGCGTGTACCTAGGTATAGAGGCCTGTAGCGGGACAGAGGTTTGCGTGCCAAGGCTCTAGTACTAGCCTTTTTTTTAAGCCTGCCGAATGGTGTTCAGATAGACGATCAGGTTATGGGATAACCGGTGACCCACCTTAGGTCTAAATGACTGTCGTTCACGAAAAATGTAGTTGGAGTGTTGCCACTAGTTAATCCATAACTAAATCACGTATCTAGGCCCCCATTCCCAACACTTTAAAAGCTGCTCTCACGGAATGGTTAGGTGTGTCATTTAAATTCAAGATTATGGAAGGAGTCATGCCTCAATAGTGAAATTCCTTACACTGAACCTTGCTATTGCGAATAAAACTTGTAGGAATTTACACCCCACCTCCACCCGCTCCCACCCAAATAAGCCCTGCGATACATAACAAACGAAAAATCGCCTTTCCTCTACTTGCGTTGTCAAAGCATTTCTTAAGAGAGACTGCTATTGCCTACCATAAAAATTCACTCCACTTTGCTTAAATGTAGTCAGTATGCAATGGCAGTCCCTTTTTTTCAACCGCTTCGGAATAACTGTTTTAGTATTTCACGATGCTAGAAGAGACTTTTTCCTAAACCTTCTCCTGTTTGCCTTCCTGATCTTACAACTAATACTTCGTAATCATAAAAATGTAAAAATGTAGCAAAGTAAGAAGAAGTAGAATATAAAGTAAAATAAAAAGTAAAATAAAAATAAGAAGTAAAAAAAGCAAGAACATTGAAGAGTTGTTTTTTGATTTTCATTTGCTAGATTTACTCCCGGAAAAGAGAAACCAAGCAGAAAGATATTGAGAATGGAGGGTTCTGCTGGATTATGCTCTGGAAAGAGCTGGGAAGCAGGGCCTCTTGCAATGCTGTTCCCCTGGACCAAAGATGCCACACCTTACACTGAATTACTTCATGTGTTTGATCTTTCCAAACTCCAACCATTCCTACTTGTAGGGGCAGTGCAACCTAGAGGTAATTGATCGTAGAGGATTGTCAAAAAAAAAGAGAAATAACAGTGAAAGGCAAACAGGAAAATGTACTAGGTACAAGCTCTAGTCCGAAGTGTTCATGAAACATGTCTCACCTTCCTAAGCTGTGTGGCCAAAATGTAGATCGAGCATGCTACTAGTATTTACACCAGAGTACGGCCTAGGGCAAGTGCAATTAATCAAGCACAGATTCTAAACCCTTTATATTACTCACCATAGTGTCACAAATCGTGACTAAGCAAGGCAGATTTCACATGACTAATAGTTATTAGTCATAAGGTAGGTTTAGGTATTATGCTATGTAGGCAGTTGAATGATAATTCTCACATGACTAGCGCTTGTGTGTCATTCATTTATTATGATTGGTTGATCTTTTCATAACTCACGATTGTGAGTGATAATGATGTAATGACTTTTGCGTGTGACACATATTCTGAGTGATGAGTTTTACCCAGGTGACACATTGTGCACACACAAATTGTTTACATGTTATGCTTGGTTAACAGTATGTTGCGCAGTGACTCATAGGAGTCAACTAATGGATTTCGGGGATGACTTGTCATGAGTCATAGGACCGCGTTACTTTGCTAACGAGTCACCAGGGTTAGGGTTGTTGGTTTCAAGAGTCTATATAAGAAGGAGACTCAGTCACAGTAGTTAGCCACGAACCATCTCCCCTACACCTCCGGCGATTGAAATCTCAACACCAGGGAAATCATCGTGGGATTCCACCACCACCCCCTCTCCTCCCCCTTGATGGCTGCTGCCTAGGGGAGCGATGCTACA